>Ga0210248_100207_pt1 | contig 49890 bp, 27 predicted proteins | sample ChrtobMetP3_32mM_FD_155493 | JGI IMG/M metagenome (GOLD analysis project Ga0210248, IMG submission 155493) | Chrysochromulina tobin associated microbial communities from unialgal haptophyte culture, Seattle, Washington, United States - P3_32mM | ecosystem: Host-associated > Algae > Haptophytes >...
TTCCGCCTCCGCAGCACCGGCCTCGGCGTCGCCGTCGGTGCGATTTGCTCTTGCCGTGGTCGGCATCGACCACGGGCGTCGCCTCGAAGCCCGAACGGGCCGACCCGAGCGCGTCTGAAGCCGCCAGCGAGCCCGGCAGCGACGCGCTCAAATGCGTTCCGCCCCTTAGAGAAAAAAAGGAGGGTGTTCCACAGAACTCGGCAAAAACGTGAAAGCGAGTCCACAAGGTGATGGCATTATCATAATCGAATACTTAATCGACCCCAACACCTGATACACAGGGCGCCATGATCTTCCCGCCCGTCCCGCCGCCCGCGCGGGCCGTCGGCCTCGCGTCTCGCTCTCCGGGCCCGTCAGACCCCGCCCGCAAACCGATAAGGATAACCGTGGTCTACAGGGGGATCGTGGATGGTGGTGGACCGGCTCTCTATATAGGTATTCAAACTAGACTAAACCCATGAGGTAATTACCTGAGTAGTGACAAGGTCCCCCGCTTGGTCAAAAAAGTGCGCCCCACAGTCTCGCACAGTGTTCAAAGCCTATATCCCCGGTATCTACCCCCTATCCCGATGAGGTACGATTACCCCGCCTATGAGCTATGTCTAGGGGTGATCGACACCGCGGTCGACACCGCGGCCGGCGCCGTTGCGAATGGCACATAGTATGCTTCGGGCTCTAACCCCCCAAACACAGCTCCGCGAGAGGAAAACCCCACAAGAAGAAGAACGCGGTACCGGTACAGTACCAACCTGTACTGTGTGCTGTATCGCGATCCTATCCTTCGACACTTCCAAGAGCTTCACGTGTCCGAACTCTGTTGCATCGCCGACGCCATGTGTATGCGCATCACGACCGGCGGTGCGGGTGAGGTCTGTATTGCGATCGTCCTCACCGTTAGCGTGACCCGAACGGCTGTGCGGCAAGTCTGTACAGGAATGCGATAGCGGCATGGAGGAACGCAGACAGTGGTTTTCAAGGAGCCTTCACCTCTGGCAGCAAGACCGGCGGCAGCGTGACGCAGTCGTCATCGCGGAGAATCACGACCCGCCGGAGACGTTGCTGCCCAATAGGTCATACGCACAGGAATATCCAAACTTAGAATTGGTAGCATTCAAGCACAACAAGACGGTGGCAATCGAACTCTGCGAACGGGAAACTCCTTTTGTAGGCGAGCACGAGCTCATCGCGCTGAACGTGGCCCGACAACGCTCTCAGCGGATTCGAAACGCAACGTATGTCGTCATGATCAGTGGGCGCTACTACATTCCCTCTCTTTTGGATATGATTGCCGAGAGGCTGACGCGATCGACCGACATAATCACCATGGCTACGGTGGGAATGGGGGCGGGATGCAGCAACATGGGGTGCCGGAACAACGTGAGCGACGTCACAGCAACGTCAGTTCTGACGGATTGGGCCAGATCACATCCCAAAGGCCCCAATCCGCCGACTGTGTGCGACTTGTTGTGGAGGTGCCCCTTCTTTTCGCACCATTGTGAGAACACGATACGTTTCCGCATGCCCAGAATTGTCAGAAATCATCAGGACCGAGTGCTCAATCTTCCGGAGATGTACAACGCGCACACGAGGACAGGATCTCACGGGGACTACCGGGATACCCCTGCGCCTTGACGCTTTCGGCAGTCGTTTCTCTGTCAGGTGTAGCACGAACCCGTCGAACGAACCCGAGCGTCCCGAGAAGTAGACGGTAGCACAGCTGTTTTTTCATACATGTAACGGGTAGCTACATGTACGACGCAAGGTACGGTGACGCAGAGACGGAAGGAAAAGCGGGTCCCCAGCCCTCGCCCCCAGGGCCCATATTCACTCAACTGGGGCGGGTGCCGGGTCCCCCGCTCTCGTGTCGGTGGCGGGTGCCGGCGACCGTGCGGGCGGATCCGCGCGGTCTCGGGGGCGCTCGTGGCCCGGCGCCGGCGCCCCGGCGGATGCCCGCGCGGGCCGGATAAGCCCGGCGGAACGCGCAGCACACGCCGCGCGGACCGTCGTCGGGTCGACGCGCATCGTTTGAAATAATCATCGGGCGATGCGCGGCGATCGGTGATCATGTCAACCCGCTACCCGGGCAAGCACTACGCAGCCACGCCCACGCTCGCCCCCGCGCCCCGACCCCGCTCTCCCACACGCCGCGAACGGCCGACACCTCCCCACACGACACATCACAACCTCACTACAGCGCACCATGTCGAGACGGTATTGAATACTCACCACAACAAGCCGTAATCGTATACTAGCTCAGCTCGTGCTCAGTGCTCCGCCACGCTACGCGCGGCCCGACACGCGGCCTGGTTCAGAAGCAGCATCACGTGCAGAGCGAGCACGTACAGCCCGAGCAGCAGCTGCCGCGGCGTGAGCCGCGACAGCCGCTCACGCGCCCCAGCCACGCGACCACCGGCTGCCTTGCCGGAGGGCGAGGCCACGTCTCGGCCCGGCGACGCGAGCAACGGCTCCATATCGGCACCATGGGAGGGGCCACGCCGCTTCATATTCTCTGACATTGGCTCCATGTCAATGGCATGCTCACGGCCACGCGCAGCGTTGCCCTCATCGGCGAAGCTCCGAGCCTCCAGATCCGCCGCATGCGCTCGCAGTCGCTTGTGCTCGAGGTGCAGCTGACGCAGTTGAGCTGACGTGGCTTCGAGCGTCGCTGCAAGGGAAGCACCGCCAGTCGCCGGCGTGGGTAGCTCGAGCGCTGACTGGCGCGCTGGCCGCGCTGGTGATGCGTCGGGCGGAGCCGGGGCGCCGACCGCCGATCCCATGCGGGCTACGCTAAGCTCTTCTGCCAGGGCCGCCGCGCGCGCCTCGACCGCCTCGGCCCTGTGCGCCGCCAGCGCTGCCTCCCGCCGCGCCGCCTCCGCCTCATTCTGTGCCTCCGCGCGCGCGGCGGCGGCGGCCGCTTCGGCCACGGCACCCGCCTCGCGGCGCGCGCGCTCCGCTGCCTCGCGTGCTTCACTCGCGCTCCGCTGCGCCTCCGTCACCTCCGCTCTCGAGGTTCGCTGCACGGCCTCGGCCTCGGCGACTCGGCCGGTCAACAGCCGGAGTTGCTCTCGCATGCTCGCTAGGTCCTTGTCCTTCTCCTCGAGCGCCACGCCCGCTCGATCGCGGTAGCGCTGGAGCTCATTGAAGCCCGCGGCGGTCCGCTGCTCGGCCTGTTGCGCAGCAGCCTCGGCGGCCCTCGCGCGCTCGTCGGCTTGTCGTGCGGTCGCTTCCAGCGAGGCCGTGCGCGCGCCCGTCGCCTCGGCGGTGGCCTCGAGGGCAGCTACCCGCTCCATCGCCTCCGCCGCCGCGCGCTCAAGAGAGCTTGCTGCCTCACGTTGTGCCTCCGCGGCAGCCTGCGCGGCCGCTAGCTCAACCTCCTTGCCGCGTAGGGCCGCCCGCAACGCCGCCTCTGCCTGCGCCTTGACTGCGACGTCGGCCTGCAGTGCAATCTTCTCCCCACAGAGGTCCTCGGCCTGCGCCACCGTGCGCGCGAGCGTCGCGGCGGCGGTCTGCTGCTGTGCCTCAGCCTCGGCCATCGCCTTCCGATGCGCCGTCTCTGCCTTGACCATCGCCTCGCGTTGCTCCGCCACCGCCTCCTCCTTGGCTACGCTTGCCGCATGCTCAGCCTCCTCCGCGCGCCGACGTAGCGCTTGGCTCTCGTCGCGCACGGAGCGCACCTGCTCGCGGCTGCGGCGGAGTTCCTCCCCGAGCTTTCGGATCTCGTCCTGCGCCTTGGCCACTTTGGCGGCTTCATTCTCCGCACGCTCTTCCGCCGCGCTGAGCTCATCCGCCGCCGCCTCGGCCACACGGCGCATCTGCTCACGTGCTGCCTCGAGCGCCTCGAGCGCCGCCGCCGCTTCCTCGCGTGCCATCGCCGCTTCCTCGCGTGCCGCCGCCACCTCGGCGCCCGCCTCTTCACGGACCGCGGCCACCTTGGCCATCGCCTCTTCACGAGCCGCGCTCACCTTAGCCATCGCCGCCGCTACCGCCTCATTCGCAACCGCCTCATTCGCCACCGCCGCGCTCGATGCGGCCGTGTCTGCCGCCTCGCGCGACGCGGCCGCCGCGGCCGCGAGCTGCTCGCGTGCAGCGGCCGTCTCGGATCGAGACGCCTCAAGCTCGGCCTCGAGCTCGGCCTTCTCGGCCTCGAGCTCCTCTTTGGCCCACAGTGCGGCCTCGAGCTCTTTGTGAGCTGAAGCCGCCTCTAGACGAGCCGCGGCCGCCTCGGCCGCCGCCGCCGCCGCCGCCGCGTTCGCCGCCGCCGCCGCCTCGGCCGCCACCGCCGCCTCGGCCGACGACGCCTCGGCTGCAACCGCCAGATGCGACGCTGCCTGTGCATGGGCCGACATAGCCGCAGCCGCCTCGACTGCGGCGAGCTGGCTCGTCACCTCGTTGAGCTTCCGTCCCGCCTCCTCCAACTCCTTGGCATGATGGCGCTCGAGCTCCGCCAGGCGCTTCGCCGTCGCCACCGCGTCGCCGCCGCCGCCGCCGCCGCCACCATCGCCGCCGCCGCCACCGACGCGCTTGGCGTCCGCCTTGATTGCCTCCTCGAGCTCCGTCAATCTCTTCGACTCTCTCACAAGCTCCTCCTTCTCTCTTTTGCTCAGCTTGCCCGAGGCCTTCTTCTGCCTCAGCTCCTGCACGCGCTGCTTGATCGTCTCCGCCTCCGACTCGGCTGCCGCTGGTTCGGACGAGGCGGCCTCATTGGATATGGTAAGGGACGCGGCCGTGGCTGCCGCCTCGCGCGATGCGGCCGCGGCCGCCGCGGCCGCGGCCGCGAGCTGCTCGCGCGCAGCGGCCATCTCGGATCGAGACGCCTCGAGCTCGGCCTCGAGCTCGGCCTTTTCGGCCTCGAGCTCCTCTTTGGCCCACAGTGCGGCCTCGAGCTCGGCCTCAAGCTGCGTTGCGCGCGCCGCCGCGGCTTCAGCGGCCGCCGCGACGGCCGCCACCTCCTCCTCCATCGCCGCCTTCGCTGCAAAGTTCGCCCCTTCCTCGTCGGCAGGCGTCTCGGCCGCGGCGGGCGCGGCCGCCTCGGCCGCGGCCGCGAGCTGCTCGCGTGCAGCGGCCGTCTCGGATCGAGACGCCTCGAGCTCGGCCTCGAGCTCGGCCTTTTCGGCCTCGAGCTGTGCCATCCATCTATGTATGGATGGCTGCGTCACCGTCGCCTCGGCCGCGCTCGGAGCCGCCGCTGCCGCTGCCGCTTCGAGCTGCTCGCGTGCAGCGGCCGCCTCTCCCCGCGACGCCTCAAGCTCGGCCTCGAGCTGCCGCACCGCCGTCTCGGCCGCGAACGCCACCGCCGCAGCTGCTGCGAGCTGCTCGCGTGCAGCGGCCGCCTCTGCATGCGACGCCTGAAGCTCGGCCTCGAGCTGCTGTGCGCGCGCCGCCGCCTCTTGGAGCGCAGCGAAGCTGGACGTGCCAGTTGACAACTGCTGCTCGAGCAGCGCGTCCTCTGCCAACTTCGCCCTCTCGGTGAGCCAATCGACATGCTTCTGAAACACCTTCATCACCGATCCAATTCTGGCGGGGCGGGCCTCCGGCTCGAGGCTCCGCAGCGCACGAGTCTCGTCCACGAGAGCCTGGCGGCGGCTAGGAGCCTCCTCACGCGCTGAGTTGATGAGCGAGAGGACATTATCGAGCTTCTGCATGCTCACACGATCCGCAACCTGTGAATGTGCAACGCAGGTGTGAAACGTTCCGGAACAGTGCTCGACGCAGGACTGGTGAATGGTGCCCGTATTGAATTCACAGGGAGCGGATTGGCTGTGAACGTGCGAAGATGGAGTTTGATGAGAAGGGACTCTACCACCTCGTGCTCAATGTAGGGCACCGTGTGGTTCCCGAGGGCAAGAAGCTCTACCGCTGGAAGGTGTGGCTCCGAACTGACGTGCCCAATGCGATCGAGCGGGTGATCTTCGATGTGCAGGACGGGCTGTCGAGAAGCGGCGTGAGTTTCACGGCGCCGCCGTACGAGTACGAACGGAAGACATCGAGCGTCTACGAGCAGATCGACGTGCTCGTATCCGTCCACTACCAGCCCTGGCTCAACCGGAGCCCATCGATGCACAAGCACGAGGTCGTCTTCCACGTCAACGGCCGCGGGAGCCGGCGCGGCGTGCCCGTGGATGGCAGCGTGCGCGCGCGCGGCGTGCCGCTCGACGGCAACGAGCGCTCGCTCGACGAAATTGTCCTCCTCAAGCAGCCTGCGCCGCAGGCCAGCTCGTCATCAGCGCCAGCTGAGGAGCTCTTGTGGCACGAGTACGAGGCACGTCCAGGACAGTTCATCGCCAAGCCGTCGCTCCACGAGCCGCCCCGAACGCGCAGTGGCAGCTGGTCGCACTCGGCCGCCGCAGTCCACGGCAGCTCGTCTGCACCCCACCCGGCCAATTTCGGGCACTACCCGCCGCTCACGCAGCCGGCGGGTGGGGGCGCTCTTGGCCGTTTCGCGCTTGGCAGGAGTCCCTCCTTCTCGAGCGCGCTCCTCGCCGCTGCCTCGACGCCGCCGCTCAAGCCGCCACCAACGCCGCCGCCGCCGACGCCGGACACTGCCTGGCCGCCGGGCACTGCCAACAGTGGCGGCAGCCTGACACCACCCAGCCGCATGCTCTCGGCCAACGGTCTGCCCATGACGGCGCCAGCCCGGCTGCCGACGCCGCCCCCACCCCAACTGCCGCCTCAGCTGCCGCCGTCCCTCGAGCCCTCCTTAGTGTCCTCACGCCAGCCCTCGCGGGTGCCAAGCGACGTGCAACTGCAACTGCAACTGCACTCGGAGCCGCCCTTCGCCGTCAATGCACGCGTGCACGCGCCATCGCTCGAGTCCGAGGAGTGCCACGAGGGGTCGACGATGCGGCGCCGACAGGAGGAGGAAGCCGAGGCAAAGGTACACTGGCTGCGCGCGGTGGCCGACGGCGACGTGCCTCAAGTGCTCCTGTGGCTCGAGTTCCTCGGGCTGGGGGAGCACAAGGACTCATTTCAGCAGCAGGCCGTCGACGGCAAGATGCTGCGGACTCTCTCAGAGCACGATCTTGAGCACAGCCTCCAAATCAGCTCGGCGCTCCACCGGCGTCGCCTCACGCAGGAGATCGACGAGGTCGAGGCTGCCGCACTGCACCCGGTGCCCGAGCCACTGCCACGTCGCGTCACGTCGGAGCCCGCGCGCGGCTACCACCTCGTCGAGGTGACCGCCGCGCTGGAGCTGCAGCAGCTGCACGAGCGCGTGCGCACCAGCTGTCGCGATGGGTGCAACCTGAGCGTGCACCGCGTTGAGAAGGTAGAGAACGCGTACCTTGACTACAAGCTCGAGAAGACGGCTCGGGCGCTGCTCTCGCCGCGCGAGAACCGCGCCGTGCCTCCACAGGGTGGCTACTTTCATGGAACGGATCGCGAAGCGACGCTCTCCATCTGTGAGCACGGCTTCGATGAGCGTAAGTGGAAGGGTGGCAAGTTTGGAATGGGCCAGTACCTCTCGGCGGACGCTTCGCGCGCGGCGCATGCCCGGTACACTGGAAGCGATCATATGCTGCTGCTTGTCGAGGCCGTGCTCGGTCGAGTCTGGCACCTGCACTCCGGCGAGGCGATGCACGGCCTCACTGCTGAAAAGGTTCGCTCTGCGCAGTACGACTCGCTCGCCGTCCCGGAGACGGACGAGATCGTCGTCTACTTGCGCTTCCAAGCGGTCCCGCGGTATGTCATCCACTTCCGGCCCTCGGAGGTGCCGCGTGCCCCCTCGGCGCCGCCCGCGTGGCGCGCGGTACGCTTCGGGAGTGACTGCTACGAGCAACGGCTGCTCGACGCGACGGTTCCACAGTTCGCCGTGGGCGAGTGCACGCGGGCCATGTGCAAGGAGGTGGCGAGCGGTCGGGACGTATTCCTCAAACTTGTACGGGACCCGAGCGCCGCGCAGCGCGAGGCGAATGCCCTCCGAGCCGTCGGCAAGCGGTTCGCACCCGAGCTGCTCGCCACCTTCGACATGGAGGGCGAGGGCACCGTGCTCGTGCTCGAGGCCGCGCACACGGGCGCCTCGCTGGCAGCGCCGTGTCGGCGCCACTCACGCGAAGGCGGCACGGCGGATGATGCGACGTGGCAGACACACGTGTGCTACGGCGGCGGATCGTCCGATCAGGCGTCGCTGCTGCTGCTCGCAGAGGCGCAGCGCGTGCTACAGTGCGTGGCGCGCGTGCATGAGGCGAACTGGGTGCACTGCGACATCAAGCCCGAGCACTTCATGCGCTTCCCACCGCACGGCGAGATCAAACTTGTCGACTTTGGGAGCGCATGGCCTTCCGGGCAGTACGTGATGCCCGGGCACACGAGGCGCTATTGTGCTCCCGAGCTCGCGCGCGCGATGCTCGAGCGCTCCACGGTGCACTCTCTGCGTGTGCACCCCTCCCTCGATATATGGAGCGTCGGCCTCGTGCTGTACGAGCTCTTCACAGGTCGGCCACGTCATAAGGAGGGCATTTCGTACGCCGAGATTGCGTGCTCGATCACGCCCTCGCTCCCGCGAGACATCGGCGCCAACGCGGCCGAGCTCACCGATGCGCACGCACGGCTGTTGACCTCGGTACTCGTACCGGAGCCCAGCCATCGGCCATCTGCGGCCGACGTCCTCGCAAAGCACGTCTTCCGGCGTGCCGACGACACGGCCGAGCGAGCTCGCGTCGAGATCGTCGCCTTCTTCGCCAACCCGACGAATGACCTCAAGCTGATGCGCGAGATTCAGGACCTCTTCGCCGTCTTTCCAGCGCGCCGTCGTCCTGAGGTGTTGCCGGCCGCGCGCCTATCCGATGTGGCACGAGTCCTCTCCTCCGACCGTTCCCCACAGCTCATCTCCTTCTCGGGCCACCAACTCGGCGGCCGCCTGCTCTTCGAGCCCGACGAGTTCTTCGACGACGAGGCGCCGCCGCCGCCCGCCATCACCGCCTCCACAGCCGCCAGCGGCTCTTCCTCCCCCGCTGCCCCCGCTGCCGCATCCCCCGCTGGCGCTGCCCTCGCTTCCGCCGCCACCTCTGCCGCTGCCACCTCTGCCGCTGCCGCTGCTGCCGCTGCCCCTGCCGCTGTCGCCGTTCCAACCGTACCCGGCGCGCTGAGCCTGGGCGGTCGGCCGCCGCCGGTGCAGCCGCGCGTGCCCTCAGTGGATGCGCTGATCAAGCTCGTGAACCCGTGCATGGCACCTGAGCTCAAGGGCCTAGTGCTCAACGCATGCTTCACCGTCGAAATGGCCCACCACATCCACCAGTCGCTGCCACACCTGAGCATAGTTTGCTGGCAGGGCAAGGTTCACGACGGCGCAGCCAAGGTCTTTGCGGGTGGCCTCTTCAAAGCCATCGCCGACGGCGCCGAGGGCGCCACCTCAGTCGCGACTGCCTTCGACGCAGGCCGAGCCGCTTTCTTGCGAGCAGGCTACAGGGAAGGGAATCCCGATCTGTATCTGCACCCGCCGGGGCACGTGCATCTCTCCGTCAACAAGATCCGCGACTGGCGCTTGTGCCCAGGGTGCAACCCACCCGTCCATGGCGAGCCTCGCCTCGTCAGCAAAGCGCCCGGGGCAGCGCGACCGACAGCGCGACCACCGCTGCCGAGCGTGCCGAGCCGCGAGCGACAGTTGTGAAGCTTGGGCGAATGATTGCGGTTTATAGGTTTGGTACCCGCCACGCTGCATGTACTAGCGCATTAGCTGCCGATATTACACACGTACAGGGTCAGGGATACCGCGGCGAGTTACCGAGCGTAGGTTCAAGTTAGGTGCGAGACGAATTTACTAATTAGCGTATTACATGTAACTTGCGGTTCGATGATCGATCCAGCCTGGAGCCTTAAATCCAGCCCTTGTTAGCCGGCCGAGCTTATTCGAATACGCTTGACATGGATCTGCGCGCTTGTCGTGCGCCAGTGGCCAGAGGCCAGACCACATGAATAGAGCAGTTAAATCGCGTCGTTTCAGTGGCAACTATGCTCCCCCACTCTTCGCCATTTCACAGCCAATTCACACTTATCACCGACAGGTGACCTGAGCGATCGCGCGCACGAGCCCTGATCGATGTTTTCGAGACTCCTGCGCCAGCAGAGGCTGCTGTGCGTGCTTGCTGCGAAAGCGAGTGCGGAATTCTCCTTCACGCTGCAGCCGGGTTGGCCTCCGTTGGAGCAGCTGGAAGCCGGCGTGGCCAAGCGCCTCACATTGATCCGCCATGCAGAAGGATGGCATAACAAAGATGGCCGCGAGATGGCCAACTACCACAGTGACAAGCTGTACACAACGGACACGTACTGGGACGCGCGGCTGACGCCCGAGGGCGAAAAGCAGGCCTACCTCATCGCGGTGAAGCAGCAGTGGCGGCAGCAGAAAGGGCTTCCAGAGGTGGTCGTCGTCTCACCGCTCACAAGGGCGATTCAGACAGCAACCATAGGCTTCCCGAACACGACAACAGCCAACGGCATACAAATTGTCGCACCGCCCTTTGTCGCGACGTCGCTCGCGCGCGAGCGCATCTGGATTCACAGCTGCGATCGACGCCGGCCGCGGCACGAGCTTGAGGCTGAGTTCCCTCATGTGAACTTCTCGGAAATTGCCCACGGGGACGACGAGATGTGGGATAACAAGGAGGACCAGCCGAGCGCAGATGACTCAGCCGCCTGCATGGCCCGGGCGCGTGCTCTGCTCGAGTGGTTATGGGCGAGGCCGGAGAAGGACATCGCCGTCGTGACCCACTGGGTGTTCCTGCGGCAGCTCTTCCGCATGTTCCCGGACAGGCCCGAGTGGAGCGGCCCGTTTGGCAACGCGGAGCTGCGGCATGTGTCCCTCGTGCGGTTCGTTGCGGCGCCCAGTAAGGATGAGGTATAAAAATTTTGACGGAAGGGCTGCTGCCTGTGCCCGCGCACGAGCTCTTGTACCGGTAATACCCTAATTTATACCCCTTTCTGTGAAAGCCTCCCACGTAAGCCTTTTCGGGGCTTGTGGGTGTGTGTATGGCCGTACCGGGCAATACCCCTTCACAGCCAGTCAAGTCAAGTCAAGTCTATACATAAACAACAGACAACCATATACGGAAGCCTATCGAATGTGCTCCGGAAGCCAGCAGGGGAGGACAGGAGTAGGCGGAGATGACGGAGGTGGGGTCCATCTAGAGGTGACACGTCATAGATGCTGACATACGTGCCCTCGGAGAACAAGTAGGTGAGAAGTAACGGGCCGATCTCGAGCCGATGAGCGCCACTCTTACGCCGAAGAGGAAATCGGCTCGAGATCGACCGTGGCGTCAAGCATAGAATGGGGGATTGGGGGAGAGAAAGAGGGGACATGGGCGCCTGATCGAAGAGCTCGAGGCCGATCGGCGCCGCATCGCGCTCGTAAGGAACTCGCTGGGATCAGTCCGGCCGCGCAAGCGCGACTAGTCCCCCGGTAGTAACAAGTCGTCGGCCGCTGCCAATGAAGCCATTGAGTGGGCACGCTGAGATCAATCCGACCGCGCAAGCGCTGTCAGTCCCTCGGTAGGTCACGTCGCCTTGTCGCCGTATTTATCGATCCGCTTGCGTTGCTCGGCCTTGGCTTCATTGCTCCTGCCTCTCGCGCCGCAGTCGACGCCACACCTGTGCGCCACACCTGTCGCGAGCGCGCGCGCATGTGTGAGAATGGAGAGCGGGTGTGTGGCGCGCACCGCAGAAACGACCTCGACCACTCTGGCCGCCGCCGCGCCAGCCGCCCTTGTTGCCTGGCCAGAATCGATTGACGTGCCGTTGTCAGGCCCCAAAAAGCCAAAACTCGTCAGAGAAGGGCCGGCGCGCGCGCGACGCGCGGCGCCGGCGGTCGCCAGATCCTACCGACACCTCGGCCCATCGTAGCAGCCCTCGCGCAGGCCCCCGATCGCTCCCGTCGTCGGCCTGGAGCCGTGTTGCATTGCCGTACTGTAGACTTCCTGAAAAAGGCACGATGTTGAAGCCCCACTGCGCCGCGAAGATCAAGAACAAGAAGATGGGGATGATGCCCCGACTCGGGGCTATCCAGTGGTGCCGGTTGCGCCGAGATCTGCCCTCCCGATCGCTCGCGCCAGCGATGGGCACCAAAGGCGGCGGAAAGGCGACCGCCATTTTGAATCTTGACTTGACTTGACCAGATTGTCAACTTGACTTGACTTGACTTGACTTGACTTGACTTGACACAGCCAATTCTCTCAGGATTTCACGCGCCAGCAGGGTGCAGGGAGGCGCGTGCTTGCGCTCGGTCCAACATGGAGACAATCGTAGCTGATGTTGACATTGCAGATGGAGCCGCGACGCCCGGAGCGGTGCCACTTGACGTGGGGGCTCCAGTCGTGGCTACTCCGGCACCTAATATTTGGCGCTGCGACATCTGTGCATGCACCATCACCACGAAAGGCGATGGCAGGATGGAGGCCGCGCATCTTGCTGGCAAGCCGCACCTGAAGAAGCTACGAGCTCTCGGCCTCGCACCAGCTCTCGAAAGCCGGAAGCCTGCCCAGCAGGCCTGCTCCACCTCGGTGGGTCCGTCCAGCAAGTCGCCTCCGACGCCATGGCTTGCTCAGGGTGGAACCTTCTTGTTGCCCTGTGGTCACACACGCTACTCATGGCAAGGTTTCGCAGACGTCGTCCCGCCAGGGCACACGCCATTCTCATGGGGCACATTCGCAGGGGACGGCGACGCCACCCAAAGCGGAGCGTCGCCGACGACGGCAGCGCTCAACGAGAGGTGCGAGCAGCGTCAGAGGTCACGGCAGAGGAAGCCGCGCCAGACTGTCATCGACCAAGGCTCGGCGCACGCGGCTGAAAACTCCACCGCCGTGGTGGTCCTCGAGCGTGACGGCCAGCCTGCCGAATTCAGATGCAAATATTGCGGCCGCCAGCTGAGTTCGCGAAACCAACTGTACAAGCACTACCGTGAGGTCGCTGCGTGCGGCGAGCAGGCGGTGGCGCTCGAGGGAGCCGACCTCGAGGCGCGCCGGCCGCGAGCGCTGCACAAAGTGGCGCTGCTCGTGGGGTATGCCGACGGGGACGGCGCGCGCGTGGCCGAGCACGTGCGCGCCGCCCTCCAGGTGCTCGAAGGGGCGGGGGATCCGCCCTCACTCACACGCGCGACAGACACGGTCTATCGTCGCTCTGAGCTGCTTCGGCACACGACGATGCCGGCCGTAGAGGACGTCTTTGTGTACAACAGCGGCGCGGCCGACGAGGCGCTCGACGCGGACGATCAAGCCAGGGCCGCGTGGCTCGCGCAGCTCAACACGCAGCTGCATCCGCTCGGCATCAGTGTACTCGAGCGCGAGCGGCTCCACCCCGACCTGCACTCCCTGAACGCGGAGCAACGCTGCTCCGTGCGCGAGCACGTGCTGCTGCTACCGTGGGCTTACTTGAGCGACGAGGAGCCGCCGGCCTCCTTGAACGAGGTAGAGGCGTTCGCTTCGCGTCTAAAGGCGGTGCTGAGGGCAGTGCTGCCCCCCAAGACTGTTCTGGGAGCCGGATTCCGCAATCGTCGGAGCGAGCAGCAGAACGCGCTGCGCGCGTTGCACCGCTGGCACAACTTCACCGTTGGCGCAAGCTCCGAAGGAAGACCGATTCAGCCCACAGACTCAGCATGCCAGCGCATCGTCGACCGCTTCTGGCTGCAAGGGCGCCCGACCGTTTCGCGCGCCGCCGTGTGCGGCCGGCCCTACTTGCGGCTGCACGTGAACGCGGACGCGCTGCTGGAGGGGCAACTTGAGGCGATGGTGGGCACCGCGGTGTGCGTGTGGCGTGGCTGGCTGCCTCGGGAGTTCCCAGCCGTGGCGCTCGACCCAACCGTCGTGCTGCGCACGCCGGCACTCCCGGCGGGGCTCGGCTACCTGCGCCGCGCGCGCTTTGACTGGGAGGCACCCAAGCAAGCGCTCTTCCGCAGGCAGCGCGCGCCGCCGACCGAGGAGCGCCTCGCGGCCTTCGAAGCGGCCTTGGTGGAGCGCATTGCGAGCTCTCCCATCGCCACCGAAGCGGTGACCCAGGCGTGGCTCGAAGAGAGCGAGCGGCATACCTGTCCGGCCATCCTGCGTACCGCCGAGCGCCTTGGACTGGCCGAACGCCTCGGGAGTGTTGCGGCCTCGCTGGCGGCCTCGGGCGCGCTCACCGCCCTTCACACCGCCGGAGGGGATGCAGCCGCCGACGATGAGCATGGCGACGAGCATGGCGACGAGCATGGCGACTCCCGTGAAAAGTCGCTCACATATGCGCCCGCGGTGTACGCTGACGTGCTGCGGCTCCTCCGGCTCGCCGATCGCAGCGGCCAGTGGCCGTCTACGAGCCTCGCGCGCGCGCGCATCCTGAGCGTGGAGGATCCGAACACGGGAGGGTCCTTCTCGTTGCTAGCGCCTGGGAAGGCGCGGGAGGGCGAGCATGGCTGCAAGGAGGGCACGACGACGTGGCACGCGACCACGCGCGGGAATGCGCTTTTCGAGGAGCTCGTGCACGCCACCTTTGAACTCGAGCGTGCCCTCCTGCCCGATCGCCCGCCCTCGACGAGAGTCGCGGTCAACCGGCGCGCGCTCTTCCGGCCGCACACGGACGCGGGCTCAGGGTTCGGACAGTCGACCTCCCTCATCGTTGGCTTGGGCGACTACAGCGGAGGCGAGCTGGTCGTCGAGGGCGAGCCGTCCGACATCCGGTACAAGCCGTTACAGTTCGACGGCTGGCGGCAGCGCCACTGGACGTTGCCCTTTGAGGGCGAGCGCTTCAGCTTGGTGTGGTTCACGCCGAATGAGGCGTGAGGTAAGCCGTGGGGGCCGTAAGCCCTTGAGAAACTTGCAGCAGCTCGCAGAAACTTGAGAACCTTCTGCGGCGGGATGGACCGTAATCGTGCGAAGTTGAGACCGAAGAAAAGAGCAGCGAGGGAAATGGCGTCTCTCCTCAGGCGATCAGCGTTCCTTCGGTCCCCTCTGCTTGCTGCGGCGCGCCGACCGATCGAGACGACACGTCCGATCGTGCGCGATATGAGCACGAAGATCGTCGCCACCGCGTTCGGACCGGACCGCGAGGGCGTGCTCACCGACTTCACCCGAGTAGTGCTCGGCGTGGGCGGGACCATTGGCGGCTCGCGAGCTGTCACTGTCAGTGGCACCTTCACTATGTCAGCGGTGGTCTTCCTCCCCGACGAGGACCATTCGCTTGTCGCCGAGTTCTCGAACAACTTGCAGACAGCGATGCCAAACTATGTGACTGGCATTCGCCCCGCCAAATCGGAGCGCAACATGGTCTTCTGCAAGCTTGATATCAAGGCCAATAAAGAGTATGGCCTCATCGCGCAGATTTCGGACCACATCAAGAGCCGCGGTTTCTCGTTCGCGTCACTGCGGACGCACCAGAGGCAGAGCCCCGACGGCGACGATGTCTTCACGGCCGTTGCAGTCCTTATGCACCCTCCAGGCAAAAAGCCCGACATCCTCACCGTCGAGAAGGAGTTTTATGAGATGGGCGACAAGCTCGACGTGGACGTGAAGTTTGCGCCGTACCAGTAGAGACTGAAGCCGCTCGATCAGCCTCGAGCGTCGCGAAGCCTCGATCCCATGCGACTTCGTGCGGCTTGCGGCAGGCTCAACTCGGCCGTTGAGCCTCTCATGAGCTGGCAGCCTCTGATCTTGTAAGCGCGCTTAACGGCTTCGCGTCTGCATCCGATCGGGCTATTTCAGCAGAGCGCCGGGCATGGTGTGAGTGCGTATCTCTGACGGTAAAGCCGTAGCGCCGCGAGGCCCGACGTGCTCGACTGCCACGGCGTGCGGCCTGCGAGGGGACCGGGGCGCGTGACGGAGCCTGCGAGCAGCTGCAAGTGGCAGCACGGCGCGCACGTCCGGGGAGGGGGGGGCGGCGACTTTGGGTAGTGATAATCTCTGCCACATGTTTCTATTCTATGCCCGCGACCTGGGTCCATCGCCACAACCCACATCGGACGTTCGGACGGCGCGCGCCGAAAGGTAGGGCTTGGGGCCGCTTTTTGCACCGGCACAACCGGCCTGGCGAAGCCGGCGGGAGAGCGGCGAGTCGCATCTCGCACGGAGACGCACAGACGCTGCGACCAGCGCCGTCCTAAACGGCGCGGCACTCCGCGCAAGACGTCGCTGCTCGCTGGCCCATGTGCGCGCCTCGTGCCGGGGCACTCTGTCCGGTGCGATCGTGCTTAAGATCGTGCACGCCTCTGCATCACGCGTCGTGAGTGGTGATGAGCACGAGCTTGCCCTGTTGCTCATCCATAGAGAGCCTCCCCGGCCCATGCACTACGAGCAAGAGGAGGGCGCCCACCGTCGAGACGGACTGGAAGAAGAAGTATCGCTGATGGTCCGCCATTGTGAACGCGTCCACTTCGAAACCTTCCATGTACGCGACGCCCTCCATCTTGAAGGTTCGATCAGTGCGCAGATACCTGCCACAGCGCAACGCGTGCGGCTGGTCAAGCTGTGAGGAGGTTTTGACGGAGCTGTGAGGAGGTTTTGACGGAGCTGTGAGGAGGTTTTGACGGAGCTGTGAGGAGGTTTTGACGGAGCTGTGAGGAGGTTTTGACGGAGCTGTGAGGAGGTTTTGACGGCGGTTGGCGTGGGGCGGGCGCTGCAGCGGGCGCGTTCTACCGGCGGGGTGCACGCACGTGAGATACCACCAGAACGGGTGGTTATACGCGGCCAAGAGGAGCATGGCGAGCGCGAGGAGCAGTGCCACGCCACGCGACTTGATGCCGACGATGAGCAGCGAGCATGCGTACAGCAGAGCTATGATCGAAGCACCCTGCGCAATCGGCGTGAGCACGTCTGCATTGCCGAGCTCCGAGAGCGAGCGCGCAACGTAGCCATGGACACGCCCAAAGGCGTAGTAGATGAAGACGGCGCAGATGAGCACGCGGCCGACGGCCTGCGTGGCATGGGCTCGCTTGCCGAGGGGGTCATCCTCGGCGACCACCGGCCCTACCGCCTTCGCCGGAAGCAGCGTTATGCGTTTGCCATCTAGCAGCCTCGAAGCAGCGGCGGCAGCGGCAGCGAGCAACATGTAGTGCGAGAGCAGGATCAGCAGGCCACCGATGATGGTGCACGTTTCGAGCACGAACTCCCAGTTGGTCTGCTGGTGGTACATGAATGGATGGAAGCAGCACCAGCCCAGCAGAATGAAGCAGCCGATCCGGCCATGCCACGAGCTGCTCGTGCTGATGGGCAGCGCAATCAGCAGGCTGCCAGACGACTGCACCGCGACGGAGGCGCACGGCAGCGCAGTGTGCCAAAACTCGCCTTGCCAGCCGGCGATCCGCATCGACTGCTGCTGAACAGAGAAGGTGAGTAGGCAGCGCAATGCATCCTCAAGGAAAGTGATGACGATCATGACTCTGGCGACTGCTTGCAGTTTCCGATGGACGCGCTTCAAGTTCACACGCTCGTCGAGGGCTTTGGCCAGCACTGTGATTGGCGCTGTCAGCATATATGATCAGCCACGAACGGGGTTGGGCGCGCGTGAATGTCGGGCTTCGAGAGATATCGTTCGAGCGAAAACAAAAGGGCGCGGCGCTACAACGGGCACTTCGAAAGATACGGCGATTTTGAGTACATATATTCATATGCTACACAGGACTCCCTATTTCATGCTGAGTCGGACGCGCTAGTTTCTGCTGGTTTCTGCTGTTTGCTGCTTGGTGAGCAGAGTTTCTACGCGCCCACCAAGCAGTTTCTGCTTATTACCTGAGTTTCTGCTTGGTGGGCGCGTAGGCCATGGTGGGCGTGGGCCGCTGCGCGAGAGCGTCGGCCATGTAGCTCTGCAGCTTCGCAGAATTCGTCTCCCGTAGCACGGCGGAGCCTCGCTGAGATCGCCTCGGTGCGGGCGCCACCGAAGCCGAATTCGTCAGGGCAGCCAAGCACTCCTCCGCCTTGCCACAGAACTGCATCGCTGCCAAACTGGGACTGGCATCTTGCAGAGACTGCTCCGGGCCGCCTCGCTGAGATCGCCTCGATGCGGGCGCCACAAAAGCCGAAGTCGTCGCCACGGCAGCAAGCATCTGCAAATACTCTTCCGCCTTGACACCCAACTGCATCGCCGCCAAACTGGCGTCTTGCAGAGATTGCTCAGTGTGCAAAAGCTCGCCGGAGAGAATCGATAGTTCGCAAAGTTGCCGCGCGTGCTCGCTCAAGTGCGTTGCCGTAGCCTCGGTCGCGGCGGCAGCCGCTATGGGCAGCGAGCTCCATCGGGCCGCACGCAGCGTGGCGATGCACTCCTGATGTCGGCGCACCTCGCTGTTGTTCGTCTCAAGCTGTGCCTCCGCAGTGAATGCGCGCTGCTTCCATGCCTCAGCCTCGGCACGAGCGGCCGCGGCTTCCGCACGAGCAGCGGCAAGCTGATCGAAAAGTGTGGCCCCGACGACCTCCTCCACAACCCAATCTGCTGACACCGCCGTTGACATTCGCTGACGAGCCTTCTCGACGCAATCAGTCCACACTCGTTTCCACTAAAACTGGCTACGTCGCATATTCGATTGTCATCCCGTACAGATGGTTCTTGCCTGTTCTTTGTAGACGAAGTGACTTGACTTGACTTGACTTGACTTGACAGGGAGGGAGCCTGCCTCATCGCGTCCCTTTCGCTGTCGGTCCCTGCCAGCAGCCGACATGGACGAGCCGCCGGTCATCAACAGGCTCCGGCTCATGCCTGACCAGCCGGTGGAGGGCTGCGAGCAGGCACCAGACGTTTTCCTCTTGGTGAGCAGCGCATATCTCACACCCGGCACGCTCGCCTCCTTGTCCCTGATTGCTCCGACTGACGGCCCGCACCGATGCTTGTGTGCGTGTTCACGCACCGCAGGGCGGCCAGAGTCTGCAATCCTCGCGTCTCGAGTACCACTGGTACCGCTCGAGCGAGAAGATGGCGTGCAGCTGGTGTGGAAAGACGCCGGTTACCATGCAGCGCCTGACTGACAATTCATACTACTGCACAGTGCAGTGCTTCGTGGCCGCGTGGCCGGGGCACGCAGCGCAGCATCGCACGGGGCTGAACAACCGTGGAGCTCGCACCGAGGACGCCGCGGCCGCCGCGCTCGACGGTTTCGGTGTCGATGGCGACGTCGTCGCGACAGAGCAGAAGTGGGTCGAGGTGGCGGACACGCTGAGCTACACGCCGTTGCCAGACGACGTTGGGCACATGCTCAAGCTGGCAGTGATCCCGTTCAGCATGGACGGGTCCAAGCGTGGGATTGCCAAGACGCTCAAGACGAGCTACGTCATCGCGCCGCCGCCGCCGCCGCAGCCGCGCCGCATGATGCTCGTGCGCAACAATGTCGTTGTCTCCTTCGGCAAGCCGGGCACGGCGCGCACGAACACGAGCCGGCTGGGGTTCACGCTGCTCACGTACAACCTTCTGGCCGAGATCTATGCGACGCCCGACGCGTACCCGTACTGTGCCGCCTGGGCGCTGCCGTGGAACTTCCGGCGACGCAACATCCTGCGTGAGATCCTGACCTACCGCGCAGACATCATGTGCCTGCAGGAGGTGCAGGCGGACCACTTCGAGAACTTTCTGGCGCCCGAGCTCGACAAGTACTCGTACTCGGGTGTGTACAAATGCAAGACGCGTGAATTCATGGGTCAGTACGGCAAGATGGACGGTTGCGCCATCTTCTACCGCCGCGACAAGTTCACGGTCATGCCGCAGGGGCAGTTGGATATCGAGTTCAACGCAATCGCGCGACAGCGGCACGGGAACGACAAGCGGACGCTCAACCGGCTGCTCAAGGACAATGTGGCGCAGGTGATCCTCTTCGAGATGACCGCGCCGCACCCGTCCTCGCGCCGCCAGCTGATCGTCGCCAATACGCACATCAATGCCTCGCCCGAGTTCGCTGACGTCAAGCTATGGCAAACGCAGATGCTCGTCCAGGAGGTGGAGCGCGTCATGCAGCAGCAGAGCGGCTCGCTCGGCGCGATCCCTCTCGTCATCGCTGGCGACTTCAACTCGCTGCCGGGCTCCGACCCGCACTCGCTCCTCGCCCTCGGCGGCGTGCAGCCCGCAGAGGACCCCGCGGGGTTGCTCGCTCAGCTGCCGTTGCGCCACTCGCTGCCACTGCGCAGCGCGATGGCCACGGTGGGCGCTCATGTGAACGCGTCGGCCGAGTCGCACGAGCTGCAGAAGATGGAGCCGCCGTACACCAACTTCACCTCCCACTTCGTGGGCACGCTCGACTACATGTGGTATACATACGATCGCCTCTCCGTCGGCGGCCTGCTCGAGATGGTCGACGATCGGCAAGTACACGAGAATACAGCGCTGCCCTCACCACTCTTCTCGTCCGACCACGTGCCCCTGCTGTCTGAGTTCCACTTCAAAAGATAAAGGCTTGTCTCTAGTACGTTTCCTACCCTTGACTATTGCCCACGCGAGGCTGAACCGGGAAGTAGCTCTCCGCACGCGAGGCTGAACCGGGGAAGGTGCAGCTGGGCGGCCGCGGCCGGATGGGGGGGCTGGCGCGCCCGCGGGCCTGCCCTAGGCTAGCCCTTGGCGGACCCGCGCTCGTCTCACCCGACTCGACTGTGTAGGCGGCCAGGACGCGGGGGAGGGCGATGGAACATTCTGTTCGCAACGGAGTAACGATCACGTCGCGAAAGAGGCGCGGTGTATTAGCCGACGAAAAACGAAGAGCCGAAACGCGAAATTGCGCAAATTCCAAACACCTTCAATCTTACCGAATCGAGAATTCGGACGACGTCGTGTCCGGACGGGCGAATGCGGCAAGCGAGTACCGGGCGAACCGCGCTCCCCGCGTCGTCCGCGGATGCGCGGCGCGCGCGCGCGCGGGCCGCGGCACGCTCTGCGTCCGACGCTGCGGCCCGCTTAAGCGGCCCGCCCCCGGCGCCCGTCCGCCGTCGCCCGGCGGCTGTTCCTGCCTCCATTGCCTGCCTCTGGCCTCCGACACGGGGGCGCGCGCCGGCGGATCTGTTTTTTTTTCTCGGAATCTAGCGGTGTAGCTACTTTACGTGAAACGTGTACTTTAGAACTCGTATTAATGTGGTAAATCTCGGGTTCGCATATATGATGCTTTTCGCGCCAGCCCACGAGGATAGATCAGAGACGCTGACGCGGGGCGCGTGCATACAAGTTCCCTCAGATTTTCCCGCGGCCGGATGTGCTGGCCAAAAGTCGACCCTCTTAGTGCGTCCGCGTGTCCCGTGTGTCCCGTGTGTGTCCCGGCTCCCCCCGGTGTCTTTTTACCGGTACAGTACTCCCAAGCCGAACAAATCGCTCTTCACGAGATGGCAGCCGTCCTGGCGCTCCTCCTTCCAGCTTTCTGTCCACAGCCGCCAAACCAGACAACCCAGTCGTGCGAATGCGCGTTCAACCGCACGGCTCGGCCCAGCCACGAATCGCGGTTGGCATTGCCAATTTGCCTCCCCACCACGTACTGCAAGGCCAGCGGGATCCGCAGCGAGCCAAGGTACACCGCCCGTGGAGGTGAGAGCTACGTGATCGTCTATGGTTTCAATCGATCGCTGGTCCGATACTGGTATAAAACCGACCCGTTCCGGTCGTATTTGAATGCGATGCGATTGATTGTGAGGTTGCTGCTGTCGCTGCAGGCTGCAGCTTCAGTGCTGCCGGTTCACTTGCTGCTCTCTGGCGAGCGCCACGAAGGTTTCGAGCAGGCGCTCGTGCAGCAGTTTTGGCAGCTGCGACTGATCATCGCGGACGCGACTCGTCATCGCATCCGCGTGCCGCGCTGGGCGAGTGCCTTCCACTGGGGTTCGTTTGCCAAGCTGTCGGTGCTCTCGCTCACGCAGTTCCGCCGGATTGTGGTCCTCGACACTGATGCGGTGGTCTTGCGCAATATTGATCATCTCGCGAGCCTCCCGTCGCCGTCGTTCGTTTACCGCTTCAAGTGCTGGGCCCAGAAGCGCAGCAATCTCCCGATCTGGGAGATGAACTCTGGGCTCATGGTACTGAAGCCTGACGAGGCGTTGCACGGGCGCATGCAAGCCCTCATGAACGGTAACGGCACGACCTCGAAGCGCGACTCCAAGGCGCTGAAGAGCATCTACACGCCCTCAGATCCAGGCGACCAGTCGGTGTGGCGCCACTTCTTCAGCCGCGTGTACGAGCTGCCTGTGGCGTACAATACCTTCAAGAAAACTACATTTGTGCGCGTCATGGAGTGGGATCACGTCTATGTGCTGCACGATCCCGATGTGCATCGAAAGGAGAAGATCCCATGGCCGAGCGTGCAAGCGCTCTATAACAACCTGACGGCGGAAGCTCAGCTACGTGTGCAAGCCATGGCAGAGTCGTTGCAAGTCAAAAACCGGGGGCGGAGATCACGCTGAGAACCGAAGTCTCCTTTCGCTAAGGCCTGATAGCGTTTCCATTTGAAATATTTTGTTTCTTCTTCACTCTCATTTGATAATCAACTTTCGAGCAAGATCCCCCGCTCCGGGGGGCGGCGGCGCGCGGGCGGCGGGGGGGCCGGGGCGCGTCGGGCGGGACGCCGCGGCGGACGGGCCGAGACGTGACTGGGCGTGTGCGTTGCGCGCGCGCGCGACCCGACCGCCGCGACGCCGGCGGACCGCCACCCTTGTCGTCCGGGCTAGCGCGCGGAAACCGGGAAGGGGAAGGAGCGCGCACACACCGTGACACCGGCCGCCTACGGAGGGCGTTGAATTGGGGCCCTCTCCAGCTTGACTCCAGCTCCCTTCGACGACGCCACCTCACGAGTCCAAGTGAATCGTCTCCACCTCTTCTTCCGGATGCCAATCTTCCTGCCTCACGGGTTCGTCAGGCGAGACAGGTGCAGGCGCCATTGGACCCCTTGCAGGCGGCGCCAACGGCGCCGTGCCGGGCAGGTACTCATATCCTGGGTGGCGTACACCACCGATCGCAGGATCCGTGGAGAGCTCGCTCATCGCAGCGAGTACCGAAGGTGGCGTTGTCCTATCCGGGATAGTAACCTCCGGCTGAGTTCGCCCAGTTGATCGTCGCGCGCCGATTACGGGCCGCTCGTCATCGTTGACTAGTACCATATCGCTCGGTGGAGCTGCCATCGAGGTTGCGCCTTCTTCTTCGCCGGACGAAGGACTTGCCCGAGCAGCGCGAACGGCTGCAGCTCTCACGTCTGCAGGCTGCACCTCGACGGTAGCGGGGGCCGCTCGTCGTTGCGCCAGCTTGCTCCATGCAGGGGCGCAGCGAACCAGAATGAGACAAAGGTGAATGATCCCCAAGCTAATCCCCAAGCTCACCATGAAGTCTGGCCCCAAAGTCTGCCTGCTGTCGTCGACGACGACGTACACCCTCGATGCTCGCTGCGGTGGGGGTGGCCTCGGCAACCTCGGCGGAGGCGATGGTGGCGGTGGCGGTGGCGGGCGAAGCAGTGCAGACCATCCTGAGCACACAAATGGGAGTGCAACGTCGCACGTCGATGCGGCCGCACGCCAGACGGGCACGACCGAAAATGTGCCCGGGGCAATTTCCTGCTCCCACCGCAGCGTGAGGCACGAGGCATTGCCTTGCATAATTGGTGCCCCATGAGAGGCCAACTCCAAAAAGCGAGCTTGCAGACCATCCCGCCAGTACCACACACCTGCTGACTGATTAAGTCTTGCCCCCAGCCACACCGCCTCTAAGAATGGGCTCTGGAGGCCAACAGAGGCCATCTGCAGCCGTCTCTGATCAAGCAGTTGAACCAGTGCCGCGAGATCGACACGGTCGTCAAATTGTGCCAGCTGCAAGCCCAAGTTGGTGCACGACTGGACAGCGTCCGCCCACGGGAGCTGCTGATTTCGAATGGTGTATAGAAGCGCAGGCGGGTGTGGTGGAGGCCGGGGAGGAGGCGCTGGGGTACGCAAAGCTGGCCCTTCGATCAGGACGTCGAGCGACATAGTCGAGAAATGAGCACGAAGTTTGAGAAGTTGGTCCCAGATCCAGGATACGATCAAGAAACACCCTCCGGACTCTTACATGTACTGACTTGTGAGATTCCTTCATATGAATACGTCGATGTGGTTTTGTCAAGGCGCTGTGGGGAGTCTCGACTCGTCGCCAATGGCTGCGGCACCGGCGTCGAAGCTCAAGCTGGCATCGAGATTCAGGATTATAGTCCCGGCGGGCAAAGCCACGCCGCAACCTCCCGTCGGCTCGGCCCTCGGTCAGCGAGGTCTCAAGCTCATGGATTTCTGCAAGGCATTCAATGATCAGACATCCATCTACAAGGAGGGCACACCCATTCCTGTGCGGGTGAAGGCGTACGTGGATCGCACCTTCACTTTCGACACGTTTACGCCTCACACGAGCTACTTTCTGAAAAAGGCGGCCGGCCTAGAAAAGGGCGCCAACCGCCCGGGCCACGAGACGGTTGGCCGCGTGACGGTGCAGCAAGTGTATGAGATTGCAAAGGTGCGCTCCTCTGCGCCGGCGGCTCACTTGACGCGTGCACGTGCTGCACTGGTCGTGTGCTCCTAGAGCCATGCCCCCTCATCACAGGCGCTGCGCTGCGATCTGCGCAGATGTCCGCCTGCCCCCATCCTGCTCCGTGCTTGCATGACGGCAAAGTGGTCGTCGCTGTGTGTCGCAGGTGAAGTGGCAAGATCTCAAGAAGATGAACAAGGAGCACATTTCATTACGCACGCTGGCGCGAGGGATCGTGGGCTCAGCGCGCAGTATGGGCATCGTGGTGTACAATCCCAAGGAGGAAAAGTAGAGAGACGAGAGTGCCGGCGATAGACGCTGCGTGGCGCGACCAATTGGGCGCGACCATCGCCGAGAGACGGAGAGGACCGCCCGCGCGGGTGTCGAGATCACACAATGCGATGTACACAGTACAGCGCGGTAGGAAGGTGTGAGGTACCAGCCGTAAGCAACAGACAATCACCGATGAGTAATCACATTTCACCAGCACAGACACATCAGACATCAGTCATCGACACGCGAAGCTCGTTACCGTTTCTTAGGTCGTTTTGTATTTTGAGTAATAGGCTATTCGCTAACGCTATTGCGAAAATTCATGCGAAAATTTTACGTATCCGCCGCCCCGTTCACTAATTGGGGGTGGGAGAGCGGGTCACGCGATGCGACCAACTCCTCCGGCCTCGACTAAATGGATCGTCCTCCCAAATGCATCCCTTTAAATTGTTTTAAAAGGTGTCGCCCCTAACTGAATAAGTGAATATCTACTTGCGTTGGATATCAATTTCCTTTTCTCTAGCCTTTGTTCCGGTCAGGACTGTACTACTGCATACCGCTGACAGTACTGGACATCGATGCTGCAGCACAGTGCCAACATACGAGAGTGCACTACACGCGCTCGTATGTCAGCCGTCGACAGGAAGTCGTATGACAGCCAATTGGTAAATCGTTGCAACCTTGACTGGAAGAAGCTAGCGAGGGACGTGCAAAGCAACAACGAGACTTTGCGTCACTCACGCGTGTTGCCTTGCAACGAAACAGACTGCATCAACGTGCACGCCCAGGAGGCCGAGCTTATGGCCCGCAATTCCAGCATAGCATTTGGCTTCATCACGAGAGACGGCATGGACTTTTTGATGCGTAACCTTCCTTTCATGATACGATTGGGCTCCTTGTTTGCTCGGTTTTGGCTTCTCTTCTGCGAGAATGACAGTACAGACGGGACGAAGGAACTTCTGATCGAGTATGGACGGCGCTACCCGCAGGTGCAGGGCGACCTGCTCCAAGGCAAGGCTGTGCTTCCTTCTGTCAAGCTTTGCCCTAAGAACAAAAGAAACTGTGAAGCACGCATACGTTTGCTCTCTCAGATGCGCCAGCTTGTGTATGAAAGGGCACTCAGACTGCTGGATGTGATGGATGCTTTCGTAATGATCGACATTGACTTCGTTGTTGTGGACATCCCCAGCTTCTTGCAGATGTTCTATGCCGGACGTCGACTAAGCGCCGCAGCGATCGCCGGGCAAAGCATGGTCCGTAACAAGCGCAAAGACTGCCAAGCATATGACATAGGGGCCCTCGTCCCCGTCTCGGCAAATGTGAGGAATGCGATCCGGAAAAATTGCTTTGGTACGATTTACAGCGCGTTCAGCGGCTTCGCGATCTATTTTGCAGATGCCCTACGCGAGGCTTCACCGAAACCCAGCTACACCTGGTGGAACAGTTCCAATGCGAACGATCACATAGCATTCTTGAACCAAGCATTGCGCCAACATCTGAAACCTACACAGTACAATTCATTTCTACTCTACAATGAGCACCGTGCTATGAATCTTAGGCTGACCCATTGGGGCATTCGCACTGGTCATCCTTTTCTGCTTGATCCGCGCTTTCGGCCCATGTATCATTGGGGGCAGTCGTCTTAGTCGAAAATACATTAATACTTGTGTCCTGTCCACGTCATGCGATCGGCTCGTCGCCCCGCCGACGTCCGGTCGCAAGTAGGGCTCGAGATACGTATCTTGATGTGCATCCCTATATGTATTCCATATGTATCTTTGACTCTGTATCCGGATGATGATTGTATCTTGTGTATGTCATTGCCATCTGACCGGTTAAGATACATTGTATCTTAAATGTATCTTAAATGTATCCAGAATGTATCGTAAAGAAGGATACATATCCCTAGGTAAGATACATTTCCTATGATGGCCAAAGTGACAGATACTTGCAAACACGGAAACGCCGGACAGATACAAATGTATCTTATTGATGTATCTCGATGCATCTTGATGTATATGAACGGGACACATCAAGATACAATCAAGATACATGCAGGATACATCAAGATACATCAAGATACATCAAGATACGTATCCGATTTGACCCCCCGGCCCCAAAGGATAGTGAAACCCCCCGTCACCCGGTGCAGGGGCGCCTCAAAAGTGTGTTGAAAATGTGGAGAGCATGTGTCCCCGAAAAAGGCTTCCGCGGTCGTTCCTAGGCTCTCGTGTCTCGCGTACAGACAGTGCTGTGCCGCAGCGTAGAGTTCCCTGTGCCTTGAAAGCTCGATACGGCGTTTTAAGTTTGACCCCTCAAACTTAGCCTTTGCGAACCAAAACCTCAATTCTGAGGCAGAATGTCCGAGCCTGCAGGCTCAGAGCCCGCCGCCGAGGAGGCCGAGGTTGCGGAGCTCAAGGAGATGATCAAACGCCCCGCTAACTCGCCTCCCCGCAAGAAGGCAGCGTCCAAGGGCCCGAAAAAGGTGCTGCCAGCATGGAACGACACGCCGCACCGAGCATGCCCCCCGGCGCTGCGTGGTATCAAGACAGACCGCGAGCCTTGGGCCAAGGACGAGAAAGCGTACGAAGGCGGCATGGAGGGCCACGGCGCGATGTCGAGGTTGAGGAGGGTACAGGGGAAGAAGCCGCCAACGGCGGAGGAGATGCAGCGCGAGTACGAGCAGGGCATTGAGCTATGGAAGAAGGAGCAGGGGTGGAACCCAACGCCGTTCCGCACCGCTCCTTGGCAGATCCGCGGCCTCAACCCGGTCACGCGCGAGCCGTGGTTTGAGGACATGGCAGTCTGTACGCGCCTGCCCGAGGGGAGAGGGGAGGGGGAGGGGGGAGGGCTGATGGGGAGCGGGGCTGCATGCGCACCGCCGTGGCCATGTCGGTGCGCACCGCCAATGCTTGCCGCTCGCTGACGTCCGTCTCTGCCTGCGTTGCTCGTGCGCGCAGACAACGCCAAGTTTGCAGGCGGCGACGACGGCGAGACTGAACACCAGGACGGCACATTTGGCAACCACGCAACGATCACGATGACCGACAAGGAGAAGAATTGGGACGACTCGATCATGCATTACGTGCCGCATTCGCTCCGCGGCCTAAAGCCCGTGACCAACGAGCCATGGGCGCGCGACGAGGCCGTCTACCGCAAGAGCGACGGCATGGATGAGATCCCGGATGACGTGGCCGACATGAACCCGATGAACTTTGGCTCCGCTGCGGATCGTTTGGGCGTCGGCAACGCGTTCTACAAGGAGCGCCTTCTCAAGTGGGACGCCTCTGCAAAGCCCCCCGAAGGCGCCATGCAGGCGTATGCCAAGTGAGCCAGCAGCAGTTAGAACGGCCGCACGTGTAGCAGCAGCGCGATGGGCTCCCGTAAGAATGGGAGATGTGGTGCTGGAAGCCTTTCTGCCTCACCAGGGCCTCGTGGCTCGGATGGCACGGCACGCACAGCTGCAGCACGACCGCTGTGCTTTCGATCGATCTGGAGCCGAGTCTCAGATGCCGAGTGGGGCGGGCCACCTGGAATCCTGGTCGAGCTTGGGCGTGGAGCTTCCGTTCCCCGTCGCACCGTGACTATCGTGTGTGTGCACGCGTGTACGAAAGAGCATGCGATGGATGCGTGTTTTGTGTTTGTTCGTCGCCAGCATGTATGATGAAAAAAACTATGGGCTTGCACGTACGGTACGGTTTTGCGTTGTGTCCGAGCGGAGACATAAGTGAGCCGGCATTTTTTAGGTTGAAGGTTACTACCGTAAGTACTATGTACCCGGGCGAACCTCGCGTAATCCCTAATCCGCGTGTGACGTCGACTAGACGTCGACATAACTTTTATCGTCGGGCTCGGGGGATCGAACCGAGTGACGGTGCGCTACCGCCGCTACCGCTACCGCTAGGCCCCAGGGCCAGGCCCGCGCGCGTCGCATCGCGAGCTCGGTCCCGAGGGTCCGCGCCCACGCGGTGTCGCGCCAGAGCAAAGAGGCGTGAGGCGGGTCTCGGGTGCCCAATCGGGTGCCCCGCGGCCGCGCTGCCCCGAATTCTAGACACTGCATGCCTGGCACGCCACATGATCGAGTCGAGCTTAACCCATTCGCTCGAAACCGCACGCAGTTCAATGATGCACGTGGAGTTCGATCGGTGGGTGTTCGGTGGCTCCGGCGGCTCCGGGCCAATGTCGACCTCGAGCAGTGGAGCCTTGGCGACTCCGCTGTACGTCTTGTGCCAGCGCGTGGTGTATCGCAGCGGCGTGCACATACACCGGTACTCACAGCTCGCGACGAGGCTCCCGGCGTGCTCGTAACTGTGCACGAAGAAGAGCTCGAGCGCGATTGGGCCGACGACAGCACGTGGTAAGCTGAAAGCCAGTCGCGCGCCTTCGCGTGTGCTCACCCACCCAAACGTCCGGGAGGCACCAGCCCTGCTTCCGAAAGGACCCGTTGTTGGTGACGTGTTCCTAGAGAGCTGCCACCCATCTAATGCTTCGAAGCTCGGCTTTGGTAGGTGAAAATCGGCGCCGTAGCAAGCCGACGGCGCATCAGGCGGTGTATCACTGCCTTGACTGGCACGTGGCAGCGATGCACCAGGCAGATCGCACCTCAGACTTGGCAGGCCGCACCTCGAGCCTGCCAAGTCGCACTCCTGGAAGGGCTTTGAGGCCGCATCGCCGCTTCTCGCGACTCGTGCCGAGGGCGAGACTAGTGCGGCCGGGACGTGCACCACGCCTTCAAACCATGCGGTCAGGCTGTCTGTCCAGGCGCCGACGATTGGATCTCGATCTCGGCGCTCAGGAGATAGCGGGTGATAGCCATCGCGTGTCAGATCGGAAACGCGTAACTCACCCGAGGCCACACGCGGCGCAAGCGAATGGAACACGGAAAGGGCGGCGGAACCGCAGCTGGCGGCGAGCTGTGAGAGACGGTCTTGCAGCTCGTGCTGCGCCTGGTGCATTTTTAGCCGGTCGTCACCTCGCGTACACCAGCCGACCTGCTCGCTACGATTTCCTGTACTCCCTTCGCGTTTGAGGTTGGCAGGCATGCCGTCATCGCGTAGGCACCAATAATAATTCAGCAGGAGCACCACTGCTGGCGGCCGTTGGAACATTGCCAACTGGGCCAGCAACACGTGATGTACTCGCACAATATCAGCAATGTTATCCATGGTGATAGCAAAGTCCAAAAGCACCAGATCTGTTCGGCCGTCAACTACATAAGACCTGATGCACGCTGCCTCGTGCCCACCACCGCTGCCTCCCCTTGCATAGTTGTATAGGGCGTGCTCAGGATGAGGGTTCGATTGATTGATATTGCGCATGAAGTCGTAGAGGAAGCCTCGGCGTTTGCAATTGTACTTGCCTGAACACTCAAGGTGCGAGTCGCCGGGGATGCGCATGCAGCCTTTGCCGAAGCAGCCTCCGAACTTGGAGGTGATGGAGCAACCCAGGGCAACGACGTTCAAACCGCTTTGCACGGCATCAATCACGCGTGCCTTCGCATATGGACTGCCAGACGCTCGGACGGAGATGGAGAGGTAAGGCGCCATGATAAACTTGGAAAATGTATCTGTGAAAGCCAGTGAAAAGGTCAGTTTGGTTCGTGAATGCACTAGTTAGTTCATGCCCGCCTCACCACACCACGCGTCGCTCCAGCCGCGCGCGACGCTGCACCTTCAGACGTGCCTTCCGCTGGGGCCTGCTTGTGGAGCTTTCGATCTGTTTCGATCTCACAAGTATCTCATCAATGAGTCCTCGCTCACTCTCCAGCGCCTCAGAGTACACCAAACTGCTTCTTCAATCGCACGAGCAGTTGGAGGTCCTCATTGACGAGATCCTCGCGGAAGAACTCCTTGAGTGCGTCGATCGAGGGGCGCGTGACGTGCGAGTACATCTCATATGTGTGGTCAAAGTGGCGGCCGAATTGGACTGTGGTAACGGCATCGATCTTGACGGCGGCCGACTGACCTACCTTCACCATGTTGACCTGCTTCCGGTTGATCTCGATGCCGATGACGCGACCGATGTCGAGATAGGCCTGCAAGCCGGTCGTCGGGTCCTTTTGGCCTTTGCGCTCGACGCAGATGGGCGTGCCTACGCGCAAGGTGCCTTCCTTGACGTCCATCCCCACAAGGATTGGGTCGCCGCCGCCGCCGCGGCACCAGACGTGCTCGGGCGACGAGATCTGACAGACGCATGGGAAGACGGCGGTGAGGGCGGCCGCCGCCTGCTGCGCCTTGCGCACATCGGCCATGTACGCGGTGAACTGGTCGAAGAGGTGATAGATGATCTCGGCGGTGAAGATGCGCACGTTGAGCTCCTTGGCCATGTCAGCACCCTCCTTAGTCAAGTTCACGTCAAAGGCGAGGATGGTCGCATACTCGGACTTGAACTGGTGCATGATCGACGCCTTCATCACGTCCTTCTTATGGATGGGCCCAATGTTGACCGCGCTCACCGGGATTTTGGACGTTTTTAGGAACTCAAGCAGCGCCTCGAGCGAGCCTAGTGTCGACGCGATCGCGTACACGCCGACACCGCCGTTGACCTCCGATGCGGCCTTGGCGAGCTGGCTCAGGTCGCTCATCACGTCCTCCTTGAGCACCTCGAGGTCGTACGGCACGTCCTTGTACGGCACGAGGCACGCCGAGCCCGCGACGACTCCTTCAAGGTTATTTGCGCAGATCTTGATGCCCATCGCGCCATCGATGCTCTCGTGGTGCAGGTAGTCGGTCTTCACGCGCATCTCTCGCAACGGCCTGGGTGTGAGCAGCTCGCGCACGCGCGTGACTACGGGCCCCGAGAAGCCACACATGACGATCTGGTCGCCGCGTTTGAGCGTGCCGTTGGCGAGGATCACATCCGCGGTGGTGCCGAGGCCCTCGATCACTTTGACCTCGAGTACGGTGCACTGCACCTCGGGGCACCACATCACACGGTCGACGAGCATCTTCTGCGAGAGCAGCACGAGCATCATCAGGATGTCAGGCACGCCCTCGCCCGTGATCGCGGACGTCGGGATGAGCGACACGTACTCCTTGAAGTCCTTGTTCTTGTAGTAGAGCTCCGCGTTGAGCCCTTGCTCCGCGAGCTGGAGCAGCACCTGGCTCGCGCGCGATTCAAACTCGCTCCGCGTCCCTTCTGGTTGCACTTCGAGCGACTCGATGAACGGCCGATCTTTGACCGTCGACCAGCCATACAGCCGGTCGACCTTATTGAGCGCGATGACAAACGGCGTCTTCTTGGAGCGGAGCATGGTGAGCGACTCGATCGTCTGCGGCTCCAGCCCGTGCATAATGTCCACCACAACGATCGCGAGGTCGCACAGCGACGAGCCGCGAGAGCGCAGGTTGGAGAAGGACTCGTGGCCGGGGGTGTCGATGATCATGAGCCCCGGCACCTTGACGGTGATGTTCTTCTTCTCGACGAGTGACCCCATGCGCTCGCGCAGCGTCTCGGCGGGAAAGAAGGACGCGCCGATCTGCTGTGTGATGCCGCCCGCCTCGCCCTCTTGAACGTTAGTGCGGCGGATGTTGTCGAGCAGCTTCGTCTTACCCGTGTCTACGTGGCCCATGATGCACACGATGCTCGAGCGCAGCCTGTCGGGCGTGCGCGCCTCCACCGCCGAGCGCATCCGCTCCGCGCGCGTCTCCCTCGCGGCCGCCTTGCCCGCTGCTACCTCATCCTCCTCGCTCTCATCGTCCTCGTCCTCGTCCTCGTCATCCTCATCGTCCTCGTCGCTCTCCGACTCATCCTTGTCCTTCTTCTTCATATTCATCAACTTATCCATCACTTCCTCCTTGCGCTTCTCGGCCTGCACCTTGGCCGCCTCGTTGCTCGCCGCAAGGGCCGCGAGCGTGGAAGAGAGCTCGCCCGGCGCGGCGACGAACTCCTCCTCATCATCCTCATCGTCCTCGTCGCCGACGTCCAGATTCGCCTTGGCCAGCAGCTGCTGCTCGTCAATCTCGTCCCACTCCTCCTCCATCTCCTCCACCGCGCCCGAAGCCGCCAGCGCCGCAGTCTCCTTCGTCTCCTCAGCCGCCGCGGCGCCATTACCCTCCCCGGCCTCGGGCGCACCCTCGTCGGCCTCGTCGGCCTCCCCGGCCCCGTCAGCCCCATCAGCCCCGTCGGCCCCATCGGCCCCGTCGGCCTCGGCGCCCTCGTTCTTCGTGGGCTTCTTCTTCCGCTTCTCGTAGACCACCTTCTTCTTGACCGTCTCGCCGTCCTCTGCATGGGCGTCGGCGCCCTCGTCCGTCTTGCCGAGCGACGCGAGGAAGGCTTCCTGCCTCTTGAGCTTCTCTTTCTCCTTGGCGCTCAGCAGCAGGCCCGCGGCGCGCAACTCCTCCTTCTTCGCCTTCTCCTTCTCGCGCTTGATACGACGGCGCTCTTCGAGCTTGAGAAAGTTATCCATCCTGAGCTGCAGCTGCGCGATGATCGCGTCGATCTTCGTGATCGACTCGAAGCCGGGGAAGTCCTCGAGGGCCTGGGCGCCGCGCGCGACGAGCTCGACGACATCGGCGCTCACCTCGGCACTATCGAGCCTCTTGAGCGCCTTCTCACCCAGGTTGAGCACGTCGATGCACTTGAAGAGGCGCGTCGCCTCATCGAGGAGCTCCGCCGCCGTGATCGCCGCCTTCTCCTCGAGCGCACGCCGAGCTTGCTCCTCGCGCAGCTTCTCGGCAATCTTCGAGTTGGGTCGCTTCTTCCCGTCGTCCTTCTTCTTGCCGTCCTCGCCAGCCTCGGCCTCCTGCTTCTTCTTCTCCTTCGCCTTGAGCTTCTTCTTCTGCGCCTTGGTGAGCTTTCCGCCGCCCTCGCCCTCGTCGCCCTCGTCGCCGTCTTCATCACCACCCGCCTCGTCTGCACCGCCAGCCTCAGTCTCTTTGGCCGCCGCGTCCCCATCGGCAGGCCCATCCCCCTCCATGGCAGGCGCATCCCCCTCCTTGGCAGGCGCATCCTCGGCAGCGCCCCCCTCCTCGCCCCCTCCCTGCTTGTTCTTCTTCTTTTTCTTCTTGTCATTCTTGGCATTCAGATCCTCGCCCGTGATCGCCGCTCGCTCGGCCATCGCTGCCGCGAGCAGCGCGTCGTCATCGTCCTCCTCCTCGACCTTCCCCTTGCCTTTGCCCTTCTTGCCCTTCTTGCCCTTGCCGCCTCCGGACGGCGTCCCTTCGCCGCCACCGGCCTTGGACGCGTCACCGCCCACGCCAGCCGCCGCCGATCCCTCGCCGCTCTCGGTCTCGGGCATCTCGCCATCCTCGGCTTTGCCCACGTTGCCGAGCGAGAAGGCGAGCTCGGGCGCCATCTCCACCTCGGGTGCATCGAGCTCCGCCAGCAGCGCATCCATCTCCGCCTTCTCCTTGGCCAGCTCCTCGGCGCTCTTTGTCTTCTTTGCCTCCTTACCTTCCTTACCCTCCTTGTCCTTACCCTCCTTACCCTTCTTACCCTCCTTGTCCTTGGCGTCCTTGGCGTCCTTGTCCTTGGTGTCCTTGTCCTTCGACTTGGACTTCTTCTTGGAGCCAAAGTCAAAGTCAGCGTCCGCCTCGGCCTCCTCCTCCTTGTCCGTGGGCTTCTTGTCCTTCTTCTCTTTCTTGGAGCCGAAGGCGAAGTCGGCAGCGTCGTCGGCCTCTTCGGCAGCCTCTCCTTCCTTGGGCTTCTTCTTCGTCTTCTTGGCCGCGCCAAAGTCAAAGCCCACCGCCTCGGCCTCGGCGTCCACCTCTTCCTGCTTCTTCTCCTCCTTAGCCTTCTTGTCCTTCTTCTTCTTCGCGCCAAAGTCAAAATCGCCGTCGCCGCCGTCGTCGTCGTCGTCCACCTTCTTGGACTTCGTCTTCGTCTCGCTCGTCGCTTCCTCCGCCGCCGTCATGGCTGTGAAATCGAAGAGCGGCAGCTCGATGTCCGCCCGGAAGCGCAGGCTCGTCGGACCGCGCAGTGCAAGCCGGGTCGGCCCAAAGTCAAAAATGGGCACGGCCATGCTCGCCTGCTCGGCGGCGGCCGCTTCAGCCGCCGCCTCGGGCGAGATCGCATTGGGCATGTGGACGAGCAGTAACCCCGCATGGCCACGCTTGAGGCCTAGGCGGCTAAACGAAGCGCGGGATGCGTCATCCTCCAGCAGCACAGCCAAAGACGAGTACGCCTCGAGCAGCTTGGGCGCGTACACGGTGGCGTCGGCCTCGCCGATTGCGAGCGAGAGAAGCCATGCGTGCAACTCGCGAAGCTGCTCCGTCGCCGCCTCTGTCGCCGCTGCGCTGGCGCCGGTGCCGACCTGCCTGCTCAACAGGCAGGCATGCCCGCGGCGCAAGCCAAGGGCGATGAGGGCATTGACGGTCGGCGCGGCGGAGCGGAGCGCGTCAGCTGAGGCATGCCCGGCGCTGCCCAGTGCCTCAGCGTACTGCTGTGCGTACTGTGACGGCACTCCTGTAGTCTCGAGCCACTCGCAAAGGGCATCGATCTGCTCCTTCGTACTCCCCGCAGGAGCGCCGTCTTGAGCGTCGTCTTCCTCGTCCTCGCCCTCGTCCTCATTGTCCTCGTCCTGCATCCCGAGTGCGGCGGCCATCGCGGCCGCTGACGGTTTGGCAGCGTCCTTCTTGGGCGGAGGCGACGGTGTCTCCTCCTCCTCGTCGTCCTCTTCCATCCCTAATGCTGCCGCCATGGCCGACGCTGAGGGCTTCGACGCGCCGGCCGCCTTGAGTGCAGGCTTCGGCTTCGCCTCCTCCTTCTCCTCCTCCTTGGCGGCAGGCGCTCCGGCGCCTGCAGCAGCAAAGGCTTTGAGCAGCCGATTCTTGATGCCCACCGAAAAGCCGAGGTCCTTGAGATCGTCGGCGCTCAGGTCTTGAGCGTCTGCGAGCGTGCACACGTCATTCTCAGCGAGCGTCGCCCCCACGGACGCCTCGAACCCATTCAGCGCCGCGCGCAGCGGAGCGTCGAGCCGAGAGTCGGCGCTATCGCCTGCTACGGCGGCCGACGGCGGCTCGGGGGAGGCAGGCTTTGGAGGCGGCTGCTCGTCGATCTCCTCATCGGAGTAAGCAATCAGCCCCTTAATGTTGCCGTGAGCGTCCACATCCTCTTCCTCCTCCTCCCACTCCATCTTACCTCCCTTCTTCTTCTTCTTGCCCCCGCCGCTGCCCTTGGGCTCCTTTGCATCCGCCTTGTCCGGCTTGGCGCCCTTGCCCGCCGCCTTGGCGGCGGCAGCTTTCTCGTGCGCCGCGGGCGCCGCCCCTTGCAGCATGGCCGACTCGAAGGGCGTGCCTGGTTCTAGGTCGTCGCTGAGCAGCACCACCTCTGTGGGGAAAGGCTCACCGGCCTTGCACAGCCCGATCTCGCCGAGGCCGCACAGCATCCCTTCGCTCGGCACATCGCGGATCGAGATGGGTTTGATCTCCATCGGCAGACCCTTGGGTGTCGCCACCGCGCCTCCCAGAGGCGCGAGCACGGTGGTGATGCCCGGCTGGAGGTTGGTCGCATTGCAAACGACCTCGACGCTGCCGCGATCACCCGCGTCCACCGTGCACACGCTCGCCTTGGTCATCTTTGGGTCTGGATGCTTGCGCACGTCCACCACCAGCGCCACGATCAGCCCGCGCGCGCCACCGCCGCTCGCGACTGGCGCCGCCGGCGCTGCTGGCTCGTCTTCGCCGTCGTCGTCTTCCTTGCCCTTCCCCTTGACTTTGGAGCCCTTCTTCTCCTTCTTACCCTTCTTCTTCCCTCCAAAGTCCTCGTCATCATCCTCGTCCGCTTCGGCGCTCGGGGGCGGCGGCGCCGACTTCTCCACCTTCTCCACCTTCTCCCACTCCTCGTCGTCATCGTCGCCCTTACCCTTCTTGCCCTTGCCCTTCTTCCCCTTCTTCTTGCCGAAGTCAAAGTCGTCGTCGTCCTCCTCCTCGTCTGCGGCAGCGGCAGCAGCTTTGCCCTTCTTTCCGCCGATCTTGTCCTTCTTCTTCTTGCCACGATCGTCGTCGTCGTCATCATCATCCGCTGCAGCAGCGGGCTTCGGTGGCGCAGGCTCGTCATCGTCGTCATCTCCCTTGCCCTTCCCTTTCTTCTTCTTATCCTGTCCAACGCGATGCAGAGAGGCTACCATAAGGAACATGAGGCGCACGCGCGACGAATGGGAGCCCCTCAGTACGATTGTGGCAGGCTAGGAGGCACACACCTTTTTAGCCGGCTTTGTTCCGGCGTCGTCGTCATCATCGCCCGCTGCGGCAGAGGCCGATGGCGGTGCGGTGCCGTCGTTTTCGGCAGCGAGAGCCTCGGCTTCGGCCTCCCAATCGTCGTCCTTGTTCTTCTTTTTCTTGGGCGGCATTTCGGTTGTCCGCGCTCTGCACTGCGCAGCGCAACTGGGCGCGTGCGATTGCGCGGTGCGTGTGTGCGCCACGATCTCGGTAAAAAGACACCGGGGGGAGCAGGGGGGAGCCGGGACACGCACGATTCGGTCATCGCGCGCGCGTTGTGTTGAACAGCAAGTCTGAGGATTTATTACGAACTTCGATGTCATTGCGGGCTTCATGTGCACCTAAGTTCAGGGATTCGTCAATCCCGTGCGATCGGGGCCCGATGGTCACCATGAAAGACCTTCAGGCTCTCCTCCGCTCGCGTGGGCTACCCGTTTCCGGCAGCAAAACCGTGCTTCTCCAGCGACTGGCATCGGCCGGCGTGCCCGTCCCGGAGAACGCGCGTCCTTCCGCTGCAGCTCCTTCCGCGCCAGCCGTCGCCGTCTCCTCCATCGCCAGCATCCCTCGTGACGCCACTCCGCGGGCGTCGCCAGTCACCACTCCTTGCGTGCGCCTTGCCACGTGGAACGTTGCCGGTTTGCGTGCGCTGCTGCGCAACGAGCGCGGCGTCGACTCGCTGCGCCGCCTCGCCACGGACTGCGACGTGGTGCTGCTCCAGGAGACGAAGCTGCAGGAGATGCATGTCGCCAGCGTCGAAGCCGAGCTGCTCGACGTGCTGAGCACCGGGACCTCGATGCCGTGGCGCGCCGCGTGGGCCTCTTCGACGGCGCGGCTCGGCTACGCCGGCGTGGCTACCCTGTGGACTGGCGGGCGCGGTCTTGGCGCAACGGTAGCCGACGCGGCGATCTGCACGCCACTCACTGTTGACCCTGGGCACGAGGCCGATCGCGAGGGGCGCACTCTACTGCTCCAGCTGCCGCTCTCGCCCAGCGCCCAGCTCGCTGTCGTCAACGTGTACACGCCCAACTCGGGCGCGGAGCTGCAGCGCCTCAAGTACCGCACATCCGACGACGGCTGGGACGGCCAATTCCGCGCGGCGCTGCTGCGCGCGCAGCAAGCGCCGCCGAGCGCAGCAGGCAGCGCGCGACGCGCGCAGCACGTGTGCGCGGGCGGCGATTTCAATGTGGCCGTGGGCGATGCCGACTTTTTCAACCCAGACGAGTTGCGCATGGCCAAGCAGGCGGGCACGACTGCCGAGGAGCGCGCCTCGATGCGTCGCTACGCGGAGGCGCCGCTCTTTATGACGGATGCGTTTCGGAGCTGCCATCCGCACGCGACCGGTCAGTACACGTACTGGAGCCAGCGGGCGCGCAACCGCCCGCGTAATCGCGGACTCCGACTCGACTATTTCCTGCTCTCATCGTCAGTGATGGCCGCGGATGCGCTGCGCGACGTGCAGCATCGACACGAGCTCGAGGGCTCAGATCACTGTCCAGTCGTGGTGGAGCTCGTGCTCGGTCGGCTTTGATCCTCCTTTGCCGTTTTTCGAGTCTAGAACTCAAGATCCACGTGTCGAGATCTCAGATAAAAGCGAGCTGCTCAAAAGCGCCGCAAAACTCTTCCTCAAACACCACACACGAGCGGCTAACCCAGGCAGCACGTTCCCTGCTCGCATATCCTTGGAGCAGCACATGACCACCGTGAGCCTCGACTCGTGCACCCCGATCGAAGACGATGCGGCTCAAACCATGGCTTCCATGGCCCAATTCTGCCCCATGGCTCCTATCGCGAATGCATTCCCCGCGCCAGAGCCGATCGTAAGCGTCAACAAGGCGCCGGGGGGCAAGGCGCGACGTGGTCGGGACAGCACCGCGATGAAAGTGTGGGAATACGAGGAAGATCAGAGACTCTTCTCAGCAGTCCAACAGATGGGCAAGCGCTGGCATAAGATCGCGGAGCTCTTCCCCGATCGGACCGAGGCAATGTGCCGCAACCGGTACTCTCGGATTTGCATGCCTTTTCGTCCCGAGATGAAGGGCTTCAAAGCCAGCAAGAATAAATGCAACACGTGCGGCCAGTTCAAGAAGGGGCACTCGTGTGAAGTGAAGGGCAAGCTCTTCGTTCAGACGGACCCTGGGCTAACGACGACGACGCGGCCGGAGCAGGCCCCAACACCTACGTTGCAGGTGCCGAACACCGTCCCTCTATCCATACCGGAAGCAGCGTTCGTTCTGGTGACGCCACCAGCGCAGCCATCGAATGAGCCGCCCGTGCTGCAGCCGGCACAGGTGCCCGCGATCGCCCCAGCGCCCCCGCCGCAGCAGCCGCCAACGCAGCCTGCCCTGTACTCCGAGCGCTCGGCGGAGGCGATGCTCTCAGATGCCTGGAAGGTGATCAAGGCGCTTGATCCGAACCTGACCACATACCAAAGATTCGTCGCTTAGACTTCTTGCACAATCATTAGGCCAGCTCTCATCAGGGTCGGGGTCGGGTTGAGTGGGCGTCTTTGTGTGTCGCGTGGTAGGACCACATGTAGTCGAAGTCGGGGAGGGGTGGCGTCTCGCGACTGCCGGCTCGCGCCGCCCGCGGGCGCACGTGGAAATTGTAGGGTGGACCACATACGTAGAGCGTGTTGGCCCCGGTGGCGGCCGCACCCGGCCATTCTTTAAGAATCATTCTAGACCACAAGACAGATTTCAGACTCGCATTACGGTGCGAGACTCTCCGATCGGTACGACGGTACCCGCTACGTACATTCGATCATTATTCGTCGTCGCACCGCACGGACGTTCACCACACGACACTGCACAGTGCACACCGGATTCCACACCACGCCAGCACGTGCCTCACGCCGGCCTGCTCGGGGCCGGGTCAGGCCGCGGGGACTCATGGTGACGACAAGTGAATGACCCGGTCGGGGGGCGGGGGGCGTGGTCGCGCGCCGGCGCCAGCGGCGGGGCGCGCGGACCCGTTAGAATTGTATCGCGCCGCGGCGCGCGCGGGCTCGGACCGGCGACCGGTCGGACGGGGTCGGGCTAAAAACTTCTCCGTCGGTTGGCTCTTGGCTGATGGCTGTTCGAATGGCTGTTGAGTGTTGTGCACGACCCGCACCCGGCGCGGGCGCACCGCGCTCACCGCTCACTATACGATCCTCGATCGTAACGTATCGATAATTTTACGATAATTTTCTCAGTCTTCGGAGCATGCCGTTCGCCCCGTTCGGAGTCTGCTGTGGTGTCTGGATGGGCGGTTGGGCGCGTCCGGTCGTTCACGGTCGTCGGTCCACTTCCGTGTCGACGTTCTCTGTCTGAGTCGTCGGTCGTGTCCGGCGGGCGGCGCGCGCTTGTTGTTGTTCGGTAAAAATCTTGTAAAATTGTTTCGTCTTTCGACGCGCCGCGCGGCTTCGGCCGGAGGGAGACGGGCGGCCGCGCCGGGCGGCGCGCCGGGCGGGCGTCCCGACGTCGGTGTACGTGAGCTCAAAATCCGGCTCGCGAGGGTACGTGGGCTATGGCGGTGGGCGCTATCGACTCGTCCGCCAGCAATCGCCGCGAACGACACGAACATAATGACACAAACACTTACGCACAGCGGTGTCACCAACCATAGCCCTCTGACATCGAGCAGCATCATAACTATACCAAGGGGTTCCGTCCGTTCGGGGTTTAGCGGTTCACGCAGCCGGTGCGGCCGCGGCCGCCTTGGCCGCCTCCTCGGCGCGCTTGGCCATCGTCACCATGCGGCCCTTGGCCAGGCCGCTGGGGCCCTTGAGACGCTCGATGTAGGAGGCCTTCTTCGTGTTGATGCGCTTTGGCTTCGCGGCCTTCGCGGCTTTCATCGCCAGGGCCTTCTCCATCGCGGTGGGCGGCGGCAGGATGACGGAATCAATCACGTGGATGACGCCGTTGGAGCACTCAATGTCGGTCGTCACGACCTTGGCCTTGTCGACCATGACGCCGTCCTTGCCGACCTTGATGGTGGCCTCAGCGCCGTTGACGGTGCCAACCTTCTTGCCATCCATGGTGACGACAGTGCTGGCCATCACCTTGCCGGAGACGACGTGGTACGTCAGGATGGCGGCGAGCTTCGCCTTGTTCTCGGGCTCGAGGAGGGTCTCGACGGTGCCCTTCGGAAGCTTGGCGAAGGCGTCGTCAGTCGGCGCGAAGACGGTGAACGGGCCCGCACTCTTCATGGTCTCGACGAGGCCGGCGGCGCCGAGGGCAGCCGCGAGGGTCTTGAAGGAGCCAGCAGCGACCGCAGTGTCGACGATGTCAGGCTTCTTCTCCGCCGGCAGGATGACGGAATCAATTACGTGGATGACGCCGTTATCGCACTCAATGTCGGTCGTCACGACCTTGGCGCCGTCGACCATGACGCCGTCCGTGCCGACCTTGATGGTGATCTCGGCGCCGTTGACGGTGGGCACCTTAGCGCCATCCATGGTGACGACAGTGCTGGCCATCACCTTGCCAGACACGACGTGGTACGTGAGGATGCCTGTGAGCTTGGCCTTGTTCTCGGGCTTGATGAGCTCCTCGACGGTGCCCGCAGGGAGCTTGGCAAAGGCCTCATCAGTCGGCGCGAAGACGGTGAACGGGCCCGGCGACTTCATTGTGTCGACGAGGCCGGCGGCACCAAGCGCCGCAGCGAGGGTCTTGAAAGAACCAGCGCCAACCGCAGTGTCGACGATGTCAGGCATCATCTGCCAATGCCACAGACACCACGACCATACTCACGTCAACATTCACGGCTCGAGTGCATCGTTGTATGGCAAGCGCACCTGAACATCCGAGGATCTGCAGACCGCCGGTGTGCGCATGCCCATGGGCATGCCAAGCTGGAAAGCCGACGTGCTGGCAAAGGTGGCGACAGTGACGAAGATACGAGACCTGGCAGGATACAGCACGACAGTCAGAATCTACAAATCTACAAGGGCACCGCGTCTGTCGTCCGACCGGCGACGGACATATTCTTGGTGAAGGCAGATCTCCCGTCCCCGAGCTGGGCCCCGTGATCACACCCGCGTGCTCGCGTGCTGAGGTCCCTTGGAAATGCTCTGTGATATTGGCTACTGTTCTATCTACCAGGCCCTCGCCTTCCTCTTCGCCGTTGCAGCCGCACCTGTAGGCAGCTTTGCGGGCGGGGGGAAGAAGGCGGTGGCGCCCGGGTTGTGGAAGTTGGTGCGGCTGCAGCACCACGAGCCGTAGAGCACCTTCGACTCGAGGAGCGCGCGAATGTAGTCGCCCGCCTCCTCGTCCTCGAACCCGCCTAGTACGTCCTCCGCCGTATCGAGCGCGATCACCGCCGTCTCGTGGTGCAGGCTATTCGGGCCGAGCGCCTCGAGCACCTCGCGGTCCGTCGCGCCGCGCGGAAGGCGCACGAGGCCTGGCGGCGGCGCCGCGCCGCCACCGTCGCTTCGGAGCGGCAGCCCACCGCCATAGAAGCTCACGTTGACACGCGAGCTGCGGATGGTTGGTGCGAGGCGCTCGTTGTGCAGAAAGGAGTGCTCGCGGTACGGCACGCCGTGTCGCACGCCGTCGCCGTTCTCGATTCCCTGCATGAAGTGCACGTTGAGCAAAAAGTTGAGCGGGCAGTCGAAGGGGAATTCGAGGTCCGAGTTTTCGAGGCGGCATGTCGGCATGATGTCGGGCCACTCAGAGCGGTCGCACAGGCACCCAAAGCGGGGGAAGACAAAGGTGCGCTGGAGCAGCCACGCCGCGCTCATGCCGTCGCGCAGGGCCAGCAGGTACCTATCGGCCATGGCAAGGTGACCCTGCAGCCGCGGCGACATGGCGATGGCCTCGGTGATCGTCACGCCCATGTCGCCGTTCTTGTCCTTGTACTGCTGCGTCTCCTGCTTGCACTCGGCCGCCGCGGCGGCCGCGGCCCCTCCGGGAGACCACCAGCCATGATAGACCGGGTCGATCGCGCCACCGCTGGCTTGGCGGGCTTGGCACTGGTTGTAGGGCTCGATGCGCGCGGGCGGGTAAGGTGTGGGGATGGCGGGCGGCGTGATCGTAAGGAAGCGCCCCGTGTCAAAGTACCCCTTGGGATGGAGCGACCACATGCCCGCTTCGATGAGCCTCCAAAGCTTTCCGTGGATGCCGCCCTCGCAGAAGGTGACGTGCACATTGGTGCACAGCTCGCGCCGGCCGCTCTGCTGCACGAAGAAGGTGTGGCCGGAGCAGAAGCGCCGTGCCGGCAGCGGATGCAACAGGAGAGACCGATTGGCGGCGAACACTACCGAGCCGCGCGGGAAGGTCGGAGTTGGGCTCGTCATATCCATCTCCGACACGGGCCTCGCCGCCTCGTCCGCCGCCACGGTCGGATAGAAATTCGTCAATACGAGCTGGTTGAAGCCGCGCTGATCCTCCATGTGCCAATCGTCCGTGGGCGCGAGCAGCAGGTCGCGCCAGCGCGCGGTGAACGCCTTGGCGGCGGGCGTGGGCGCAAGGTACAGGACGCCCGTGTTGAAGGTGGCGCCGAAGGTGTTGCCCGGGCTGTGCCCGCAGAACCACACGCCGCTCGGGTGGAAGCGCGGGTTCTTGCCGTCCTTGTTCTCGTCCGCCTCGCGCGAGAGGCAGTCGGAGGTCACCGCCACGTCAAAGGGCGGCGCGCCGGTGAAGTAGCTCGTCGGATCTGCCGTCCAGACCGTATCGACGTCGGAGACGAGGACAGAGCGACCCAGTTCGAGCAGCTCGAGAAAGGCGGCCACCTTCATCGCGCCCATCTTGCGGAAGCGCGCCTGATCGGCCCCGATGCCTCGAAAATCGGAGGTGTCGCCAAAGCTGCTGCTGTAGTCGAGCACGGGCACGCGCAGCCCGCGCCAGACTTTGAGCGTCGGCGCGTCGAGCGCGGCGACGATCACCTGCCGATGACGGCCGATGGTCTTGATCGACAGGTACCAGTTCTGAGCAAAGTGGAGGTACGCCTGATTGGAGAAGGTGAGCCACACAGAGAGACCCGGCTGCAGCGCCTTATGGAAGGCCTCCGCCGTCGTCACCTCGCCCAGCCCTTCGGCTACATCCGCTGAAAGGCTCGCCTCCGCGAGCACCTTCTTCATCGCGTCCTCCGAAGACAGCCCTGCGGCGATTTGAAAGTGGCGCCGTCCGACGCGGTCCGCCGCGGCCGACACGACCGATGTGGCAGCGGTGGCAGCCGACGAGGCGGCCGAAGCGGCTAATTCAGCCACGGATGTGGCTGATTCGAAGACACCAGCAGTTGATGAAGTCGCCACGGTCTTGGTGAGTCTTGCCATGCGGTCCTGCATGTGGCGGCGGAACTGGGCCGCGTGCTGGGTCTTGGCGCGGATGGCAGCATGCTCCTGTCCCGGCTCGAGCAGCGTCACGTACCTCACATAATGCCATAGGGCAACCATTATGAAGGGCGCTGCCATCACCAGCACATTATGCAAGCGAAGCCTGCGTACAGCACTGACGGCTGGTGCGCTGGAGCTGGACTTCATGTTGCGCTGCAATGTTGCGCATGTGTGATGGCGCCTAGACACACCAAAATAAAGGTGTGAAAGGCGCCGTCTTGGGCACAGCTTCACAGGAGATGCATGGGGAGACGAGGCGTAGGGAGAGTCGCATCGATACACACATGTCTACATAGAAATGAAGATGTTATGAAGATGTGCAGTCTGTAACTGTATGGAGTCTGCGCGCTCTCATCGAACGAAGCAGCGCGAATGGTCACCTCCAGCTATCGGCATGCTCGGTTCGCTCGCATGCATGCTTGCAGCCTTGGCCTGTCGCGCCGCATCGCACGCCACGCCCAATAGGTAGTCGGGTGCCGTCAGCCGCACATCGAGGCTGCTGCCGCTGCTGTTGCTGCTGCTGCTGCTGCTGCTGCTGCTGCTGCTGCTGCTTCTACCGGACGTGCCAGGCGAGCGGCATACGAATGCGTCCCGGACATCGCGTAGGGCTTGTAGCTTGCCATGCGCCTCGGCCTCGCTGATGGCCTCGAGCTGGTCGAGAACAGGGGCGAGGCGCTGGCGGACGGTCGTCTCGGAGACGAGGTAAGCGATCGAGCACCTGCTCAGAGGGATGGGATCTATAGATGGGATCCTCATCTAAGGCCATCACTTGGGCCATCAGAGAGGCACTCAGAGGGTGGATCACGCACCAATCAAGCCAGGATGTGTACGGCAGGAAGCGTGAGAGCCGCTGCCCGAGTCCAAGCGACTCATCAATGGAAGCATTCAGCCGGGCCCGGCGGGCCCGGTCGTGTGACAGTCGCTTGGTATGCGGGGGCGGCACGACAATGATGGGGATGCAGCCACCCGCGCCGCCGATGGCCACCGTCTCCGCAATCTTCTTGGTCGACCAAAAGTCCCCGGGTGCGACCAAGCAGAAGCGATGGGCCATCGCTCGGCCTAGGTACGCGTCGTCTGGCTGCCCGTGTGCAGCCTTTTGGCGGCGTCCAACGGTGGGGTTTTGGGCTGCGATGAAGCGGCGCGAGCTTGTGGCATCTGCTTCCATATCAGGTAGCTCGGATGTAAAGTTCACCAGCTCCAAGTAGGGTTTGCAACGCTGCCGGAAGCTGCGCAGTGCCGCGCTGTCGGAGTGCGTACGGAGGAGGCTCGTGTCACAAGAGCTCTCGTTGCTGCAGCCGAGGGCGTGGCAATGCGTCCCAATGAAGCTGACCAGACCACTCGCATGGCCATTGTACAGGTTGCGCTCGAGCTTCGCCTCGCCTTCGAGGGCGAGTGCGCGTCGGCGCAGCTCGAGGTCGCTCAGCAGGCACGTCCGATATGAGCCGATGGTGCACAGGACCGACCATGAGGTGGCGGTGACGCGCGGGTCGCGTCTCAACTGCTTCCATATGAGGTATCGCGTCGGCTTTATAAAGAGCTTCGGCACGTGACACGCGAAGAAGAGCAGCTTACGCCGCGCCCACGGCACGATGGGCGGCGGTTGCTCTGTTGCGCCGCCAGTGCTGCCAGCGCCCGCGCGCTCCGCGTCCCCGGCCACTACTCCGGCCGCTGCTCCGCCGACCAGCCACGCAGGGGATGCGACCACGAAGGGCGTCACCTGCACAGAGGGCGGGTAGGGCCTGCGCATCTCCTCGGCGAGCGTGACGATGTTGCGCGGCTTGAAGGAGCCTCGGGTGTCCGCCCACGGCACGCCGCACATGCTCGCCTGGAGCATGACCAAGATTGCGCCGTCATGCCAGCTCGCATTGGCGGCGCCGTGCGGCCAGAGCGTTCGGTCGCTCAGCATCTCATACCAGTTCGTGCGGCGCATGAACGTCTTGCCCGCGACGCAAAAGAGCGAGAAGTTGGCCACAGCGACTACCAAGTCTGCCTCGCTGCGAGTGTGCGTTCTCCACGGCGAACGCTTGGCTGCCTCAGCGAGGTGCAGCTCCATGGCGTACTGGTGAGAAGGCCATGCCGCCGGCTGCCGGTGAGCCGCCAGCGGCTGATGCAGCTCGTGCACGTAGACCTTGCAGTGCTGCGCGGCGAGTACGTGGCTCGTCGTGCTAGCTGCCCACGACCCTCGCGCCATTCGTCCTTGAGAAGGCGCTCTTAAAGGATCCTTTAATGTGTCTGAGGCCACTATACCGTGTGGAACTCCGACTTCGACACGGAACAAAAGCGCAAGCACACGCGACCGGTATACCGGTACAGGCCCGATTTGGTTCCTACTTTCTGGTGGTTTCATGACGTGGGACGATCGTCTCGCGCGCCCGGGTCGCGCCCGGGTCGCGCGCATCCGCAAATGAAAACGGCGCCGGTTAACGACTGTTCGACTGTCCTTTTCCGCGTCCAAAGAAGAAAACGACGCTCGACTTCTCCTCGCGTGGCGAATCCCGTGATGTTGCACGGGCGCAAACTGGCTATTGAATCTTCACCTCGTAGTTGGACGCAGGTTGCTCTCCTCATCACTGGCCATCTCCGCCAAACGTGCGAGAATGATAGGCCTCTCAAGAAACATCTCGCCGATTGCCAAAACGCAAGTCATCAGATGCGGTGCAACGTGATTATGGTGCCGTACACACAAATCGACGGCAGTGCCTTCATGAACTCGAATTGCAGCACGCTAAGTAGATGCAATCTGATTCATTCTATCGACGCTAGGACTTGCGCGGAGCGATTGGGACAAACGCTACATGCGCGACGCATTATCATGCGCCAGCCACTTCCGCTTCGGACGAGGACATTGTATCCCGATTCGACCAGTACCCTCAGCGGTTATGAGCAGATGATCGACGGGATCGCGCTGGCCGCCAGCCAAGCCACGACTGACGATGTTCTCGTTCGCCTCCGTTTCGACATTGCAAACAGCTTTGGACTCGGGAAGAAAGAGTTCCAGGGATTGGAAACACTATCACACGGCGTCCTCCGTGTCTTTGGGGCCCTTCCACTGAAGCCTCGGTACGGACGATCGGGGGTAACTCGAGCGGACAACTGCTTCGCTGCGCGACGCAACACATTCCTTGCCTTCGTGCGTGCATGGAATGCCACCATATGGCAGTGCGCCGACGCACCGCGGAACGTGACGGAGGTGCTCGACCCCATGAAGTGGGACATTAAATCCCAGCACATCCCAGCGAAAGCAGACTGCTTGCCGGCACGGTTTCATTCGCATGTCGAGTGGTCCGTGTTCGCGGCCTCGGAGCGCGTGGGCATTCGGGTTGAAAGCTTCACTCCCGGAAAACTTCTGTGGAGATCGCGCAATCAGGCCAACGATATGCAACATGCTGCAATGGTGGAGCAGGCGAGCCTTCGCAGGGAGTGGGAAGTGTGAGGAAGGTCGTGCTCAACTGTGGGCTCTCCGCATCTCTTTTGAGGAACACGAATGTAAGTGCGATTTACTGTACCGTAAAGACACCGGGGGGAGCCGGGACACACACGGGACACACACGGGCCCACGCCGTAGCACCGGTTGTCGCGTCTGTCGTGTTAACGTTCACACGAGCGCACAAGGGCACACGGATCACTCTGAGCGGGCAGTACGCAGTGCCTGTTACAGACGACCGTCGGCAGGGCAGAAGCGAGAAGGAGCCCCTTGCGAGAGTCTCGCCTGTATGCGCCGCGCGACCCGACCCGGTACGGTACGTGAGCGCTCGGCAGCGACCAGCATGTGAGACGAGCATGTGTGACCACAGTATGTGTCAGCAGTCTGTGAACAGTATGAGTGCTCCTCATCCTTACTCGCGATTACCACGCGCATGCACCAGAGACACTAGCGTAACAATGAGCACACCGGACACATCAGTCATCACGAAACGGACGAGCGGGGTATACCCAACGTACAACGTCATGAGCCTCCCGAGGTCCCCACAATCCCCCCGGTGTGCCTCTGTACGCATGCAATATCACACGTTGGACAGGCAGCCGAGCTCTCACACCATGCCCACACGAGGAGGCGCACACATGCCCAAGAGGACGAGATCACCTACAACGTCATGCGCCTCACCCCTCTTTCCGCACGCGCTCCGCCTCACCTTGAGGCTCGCCACAGCTGCCCATGCATTGCCTGCCACTGCTCCTCGAGGTCGTCGACGGACGGCGGGAGGGTGCGAGCATCCCCGTCCTCTGCCGCGCCGACGACCGTCGCGCCATCGTACATGCTCTCGTACTCGTCGTCATGCACCACGTCGGCCTCCGCGCTCGTCGACCCCGAGCTCCCCGCCGCCCCAAGGGAGTCGAGCCCACGCACGTGCGTCACGAGCACGGGCAGCGACACCGTGGGCGGCGGCTCGGGAGCGAACGTCCTGCCACCGCCGAGGGCCGCGAGCAGCGGTTCGACGAGCCCCCAATCCAATTTGCCGACGAGGCGCACTGCGCATCCGTACACGAGCACCTGCCGAACGCGCTCGCCGCACGACCGAAGCCCTCGCACGCTGAGGCCAAGCGCGTCGAGCAGGCCGTGCACCTGATGCGCCATCTGCTGACGCCCGGAGCTCCCACCCAGTCGAGCCACCGTCTGCTCACCCATCGGCGTCGAAAGCAGCTTACGTAGCATGTGTTGCACGAGATCCTCCACCTGCCCGCGCTCCACGACGAGGGACTGCTCGGCGGCGTTACTGCGTCCCTCCGCGCCGTGCAGGAGCGCTGCGTACGTGGTGCTCACGTGCGCAATGTACGCCGCGACGGTGCTCGGATCCAGCCGTGCCGAGCGCATCAGCTCGGCGAGCGACGCGCCAAACACGAGCTCCATGATCACGTGCCCATGCCTGAACATGTGGAAGTGCGCCTCGTTGCGAGGCCACGTTGCGACGCCGCGGGCGGTGCGCAGCTCGTTGACACGATCGACGACGAGGTGCAGCCCGTCATTGTACGCCTCGTACGGAAGGCGCTGCTCCGAAAAGTCGTCCGCGGACGCCACCTGGCACCGTCGGCGTGCTTCCTGGCCCATGAGCCACGAGAAGCGGCGCCCGTCATTGAGCGCCCGAAACACGGGCACCCCCTCTCCAGTGCCTGCTCGCACATGCGTCAGCGCTCCACTGAGCTCGAGGTACATGAGCAGCACGCACGCGTTGCAGAGCGGGATGTCGCCCGTGCTCGTGTCAAACTGCCAGCCCATGGTTGAGGACACGCTCCATGCCAGCCCGTCGGAGCGCCCCGAGAACCCCTTGGACGAGCACGGGCAGCTGCGCGAGTGCTGCACCCACCGCTTAAAGCCCTCCCCCGCCCCGTCCGCCTTCGAGTTTGGGAGCGTCACGAGGATGTCGTTCGTGCGCGCGTGCTTGCCAAAGGCGAGGTTCTCGAGGTTGAGCGCGTGCACGTCGCTCGCCCGCAGCGCCACCATGTAGGCGAGCGTGAAGATGGACGCGTGCAGCAAGTCGCACGCCACGCCGAACACGAGCACGCTCAGGAGCTCGTGCATCACCTCCTCCGTCGCCGCCATGGCCCGAAACACGCGCTGGCGCACGCTCAGCTGGCGGGCGAGGGCAAACGCGTGCACCACCGGCCGATGCTGCAACGCGAGCACGGCGGTGTAGTCGGGCACCTTGCCGCGCCCGGGCATGCGCACCGACGGCCAGCCGCAGCAGGCAAGCAGGTACCAACTGAGCGCCTGCTTCATGGCGATGATGCTCGACTCCGCAAACGGCCGCACGCGGTTCATCGCATCGAACGCGT
>Ga0210248_100211_pt1 | contig 49423 bp, 24 predicted proteins | sample ChrtobMetP3_32mM_FD_155493 | JGI IMG/M metagenome (GOLD analysis project Ga0210248, IMG submission 155493) | Chrysochromulina tobin associated microbial communities from unialgal haptophyte culture, Seattle, Washington, United States - P3_32mM | ecosystem: Host-associated > Algae > Haptophytes >...
GCTTCTTGACACGGACGGAGACCGACAGATCGACCCACTCGCAGCCCAATGGGTGAGTGATACCCTTGCCGCGCTCGCAGTCTGCGCTCGCTGTCCGAACTCCAGGAGCTGACTCGATGAGTTCAACTGTGCGTACACCGGGGTCACCGGCATCCTCCTCGGGCTCCTCGGCGGTGTACTGCGCGCCGTCAGGCGCGTTCAACTCCTCCTCCATTTCCTCGGGCACAGTCTTTGAAGCCGTCATCGCTTGCGGACATCGATATAGCCGACATAAGTGCCCGGCTGCTGCAGCCCGGAAAAAAAAAATATCCAAAATTGTTTTTTTTCGGGATACCTAACATGTATGAATACAGTAGTTATAACCACCTTTTTTTTCGGGTAGCTATAAACAACGCAAGTCTTCCTCCTCTTCGTTCACACCGCTATCCATGTACTCGGAATCATCCACTCGCACTCGGACTAGATTGACGCCTTTGCACCACACCGAGAGGGTTTCTAGCAACACGAGAGATGTCGGCAGCCATATGAAGGGGTGCTCCACTGGCGTCTCCTCGGCGCGCTCATTAAAGGAGACGCGCGGGCTGCCTACAGCCGGAGAATAGTGGCCCCTTCGTCCTCGCTACGGCCCCTATCCTCAGCCCGTGCGGCCCGGCTCCTCTCTGTATTGCTCAGGCAATCGATCTCAGATCCAATCAATCACTCTCTCATCAGCCCTGTCCCTCCGCACCGTCCACCACGTCCTCTCGTCCACCACGCAACGGTCTCGCCGTGCTCCGAAAATAAAAATGGGTCTGGAGGTTAGAGACGAAACAAGAACTAGAAAGGAAATGACATGCCCTTTAATGCCCTGGTTGATGATAGAGAGAACTTTGTAACTTACCAAGCTACCCACACATTGGCAGGACCCCCCTTGATGACATGCTCTACATGTACATGTTTTTTTAGGAGAAAAAAATGACATGTTCTGTTACCGTATTCGGTCTGACCACAAGTCCGTGCTGGGAGCACGGTGCCTTCCACTCAACTTGACAGAATTAGTCAATTGGAATTAGTGAGCCACCACGAGCGTGTGCCCCGCCATTGTCACCATGCGCCCGTCCCATTCCCATGAAGATGTCGCATGTGCCTCATACTATAACTCCCACGCCGACTGATCCGACACCCCCTTCAATTTCCCCCACCGCAATCCCGGGGTATCGACGGCCTCTTGGGAAGTGACGGGGGTGCTCATCTATAGAGGGGGGGTAATCAAGTTGCCCCGCGCGCGTTTTTCAGCCCGCCGCAGGCGCGAAAATTTTGGCGATATTGACTGTAAATCACTACATTTAGGTTTACTGCGTATTACCGATGGTAATCAAGTTGCCCCGCTGACGCGAGAGCACCCCCGTCGCCGTTACACCCCCGTCGACTACCCTTGACCGCAATTCAGGGGTCCCGCGCTCCCGCCAATTGGTAGGGTAGCTCGTTCAGTCACAAATCTCTCTCTATAGAAATGAGAAAACAACCCCAAATAATGTGGGTGCTTGTAGGATATTTCCTATAGTACTAGATTCCTTGTACAGTACATGTAGGTAACATGTAGGCGGGTGCGGTGAGAAGTGGAAGGTCGTTGCGTCCGCGAGAACGACGGCCGCCGAGATTTAGCCGCACGGTGGGGGGAGGACCGCGAGATGCCGTACCGGGTGTGGCACGCAGGGTCTCGCGTGCAGAAAAACTCTAAAACCGGCCCGCCCGCGCTCGTCCGCTCGACCGACGCGGTGGTATTCTTGGCGAAAGTCGCATGGCTCTCTTCGAGGCTGTTCAATTAGCGTACATTAGCCGCGCCTCGCCTCATTTAGTGCGATTCTCCTCCCCTCTTTTGTCGAGTCGGGTTTTGGGGTTTTAATGAACGAAACTGAAAGTCGACCGCCGCAACAAGACCACACAGGCATTCTCACGCCGGCGAACATGGCGGCCGTGGCGATTCATGCGGCCGCGGCGGTGTTAGCCATGCTGGCGCCAAGGCCGCTTGCTCTAAGGGTACCACCGCCACGCATGGGGCTCTTCGACGGCCTCGATCTTGAGAAGCTCGATGCGGCCTTGTCCAATCTGAGGGTGCTCAAGGAATTTGAGCAACGGCCGAATCGCATCATCCTGGTGCGCCACGGCGAGTCGGAGGGCAACATAGACAGGAGCGCCTACAGCACCACCCCAGACTCGCAGATCGCGCTGACGGAGCACGGATTCGCTCAGGGCGCGGTTGCTGGGCTGCAGATTCGGCAGCTCATTGGCAATGAGACGGTGCGCTTCTTCGTGTCGCCGTACCTGCGTGCACGGCAGACTCTGCTTGCGATCCTCCGAGCCTTCGATGGGCAGACAGTCAAGGTTTCGTCGGAGCCGCGGCTGCGCGAGCAGGACTTTGGCAACTTCCAGAGCCACGAGGCGATGCGCGCGGTGCTCAACGAGCGTCAGAAGTTCGGACGCTTCTACTACCGCTTCCCGAACGGCGAGGCGGGCACGGACGTCTTTGATCGGATGGCATCGTTCATCACGTACCTCTTCCGCACCATGTCCGACACCACCAAGGGCGACTACTTTGAGTCTGCTCCGGAGGCACCGAGCAGCGACGCTAGCACGCGCGACGAGAACTACGTGCTGGTGACACACGGGCTGCTCATGCGTATCTTCTGCATGTGCTACCTGCGTTGGACGGTGTACGAGTTCGAGCAGGTGTGGAACCCCTCCAACTGCGAGATCTGGGTGCTCGAGAAGAGTCCACAGAGCGGCACCTACGCGCTCGCCGGCCGTTGGCGTGCGTCTCCCTATCGCGGCAAGTTTATGGACATTCAGTATGGAGAGTCGAGAAAGGAGCCGTTGCCCGAGTACATGAAGCGGCCGCTCGTCTCGCGCGCCGTGAGGCCGGGCTCGGCGGATGCACTCGAGCGCCCCGAGCTTGGCTTCCTGCGCAGCGCCTCGAAGTGCCTTCCCAAGCCGCGCCCGCGTCGGGCCAACGCGCTGATTGATACACGCCGAATGTTCACGGCGAACGCGGTGATTGATTATTGGACCAAGGACAAGCGCACGGATTATTGGGGTCTGGACAACCGGGCGGCTGCGTGGATGGCGCGCAGCAGCAGCGGCAGCAGCAATAGCCCACGGACTTCTGAAGAGCAATGTGGCGACGATGACGAATGCCTTGCCGAATGCGATGGCCTCGGTGGCGGCAGAGACCGGGTCGCCGACGAAGGCGGAGACCCAGTCGACCGAGTGCTGTACTCGAGCATCAGCGGCGACCCGGTCGGCGCGTCGACCGAGGAGAGTACGGCGCAGCGGGCCTCGGGGGAGGCAAGTCCAGTCAAGTCTGGGGAGGCGATCTGGAAGGCCAATCTGGAATCGATGAACGCCATCGACCGCATGCTCACTCAAGAGACGATCGCGCCACAGTGGGGCGAATCAGAGCCCTCCGTCTCCGCCGCCGGGCTGCTCACGGGCAGCCGTATTCGTCCGAAGCTACCGCCACTGCGTGTGGAGGAGCTCGACGAGCTCGCGAGGATGGAGGATCTAGAGCTGCCACTCTCGGAGCACGAGATGGAGCTTCTCAAGCGTTCGCTCTCCTCACTCAACTACCTCGGCGACTGGTCCGATGGCCTTTGATGGCCACTGATGGCCACTGATGGCCACTGATGGCCACTGATGGCCACTGATGACCACTGATGACCACTGATGACCACTGATGACCACTGATGGCGACTGATGGCGACTGATGGCGACTGATGGCGACTGTTCCGAAGGCCTTTGATTGGCCCGGATCGCGACGGACGGCCCCTGATGACCACGGATGGCCTCAGATGACCACTGATGACCACTGATGACCACGGATTGCCTCCTTCATCAGGTCCGATCCAGAAGTGACACGCGACTCGATTGTGCGCTGCTGCGCGGCGCCGCGCCTCATCACGAGCCTCGACGGCGACGAGTACACCTGCGCTTGCGACGCGTTCACCCCAGAGCGCAAGGCGTTGCACGAGCGCATCGTGCAGATGATCTTCACCTCGGCGCTCACGGCTGGACGCTTCTCGACGCCGTCCGTGTCGCCGCGGCGGCGGCTGGGTCCGCTTACCGATCGGCTTGCAACGCTCCCGCAAGACACGCACGTCTTCATCGTGGTGGGTGTGCCGGGCTCGGGCAAGGACACTGTGCTCAAGCGCTACCTGCGCACGCTCGGGCTGCCATTGCTCGATGCGTCCGCGGATCTCATCAAGGAGTACTTGGCTGCGTGGGGCGACGACGAGCTCTCGGTGCTCGTCCGTCAGAACAATGAGAAGTCAGGTCCGGGCAAGCATCTCTTGCACTCTCAATATCTACATCGAGAGTCCATTCTCCTCAACCATCAAGTCGCCGACCGGGCCCTAGCCGAAGGTCGCTCGATCATCCTCGAGAAGACGCTACACGACGCTGATCACGTGCTCACCATTGCAAACCGGCTCGCCGAGCGTGGCTGCAAAGTCCATCTCTTCGGTACGCACATCACGCCACTCACCAACTGGAAGTTTCTGCGAAACCGCATGCTCTCGGGCCAGGCTTTCGGGCGGTTCATCACCAAGGAGCAGACGGTCTCCACGCTGCGCGCGTACCACAAGCACTTCTCGGCCATCCTCGCCGATCCCGACAAGCGGGCCGCCTTTGACAGCATCCACCTCTTCGACGTGCAGGCCAACGACTGGGTCATCTCGATCTCCGACACTAGCGTCATGTACCCCGCCGACGACGTCGAGGATGAGGATTGACGGGCGCCGCAGACGGCGAGTGCGTAGAAGAGACTCCGAGACGCCGCGCATGAATGCACCGATACGGCGGACTGTCGGCGCAAGTTTGCCTTTTTTTGGTGCGAAATCTTCACAGAACAAAACACACCACGCGGGTTTGTGCTCCGCCCTTCCCAGAAAGCGGTCCTAGGACGAGAACGCGAGCGGACGCAGAGCGCTGCTGTTGTACTATGCCACTTGATGAGCTCGGCGTAGACCCTTACCAGCGTGCGGCTGTCACGTTCGCACGGCGCGCTGGCGGCTTGATTCTTATCACACTGCCAGCTGGAATCTCGTGCTACAAATATGGGCAATACCTCGGCAGCGAGGGCGATCGGCTCACGCTCATTGGGATCGCACTGATGGTGTTCTCGCTGGTCTTGGGCATCGCTGGCTATCAGAGGTTGAGACGTGAAGGGCTGGAGGCGCACATGGTTTGCCTGCCAGGACCTTGAGACATGGACGAGGCGACCCCATTCGACGGCATGACGACGAGAGTGTTTTCTCACTGGCATGTGATAAATGGTGAATAAATGGTCAGAGTGGACCAATACTTACGTACGGCGCAATAGTGTCGAGGAGCTCGAAACAGCTAAGACTAATAGAATCACAGTACTGTAGGGTGTGTCACAACTCGTTACCTCGCCGCACGCACCACGCTCCGAACCGCGTTCCATGCCGCGTTCCCGTTGCCGTTCGGATACGGTACCTCTCGCGCCTCGATCTTACCTCGGTCGTGGCGGCCCAGATTGCAAAAGCGGTCCGCCTCGCTCTCGCGCGCTGCGCATCACCCCATTCACTTCGCTGTCGGGTCGGCTCGGACTCCTAAGGCTAACAGGAGCCGTGCATCCGCCAGCAGCTGTGAGCACCAAATCTCGCACCAAATCTCGCGCGCCGCGGTCCATCAATGCCGCCGCGTGACGCGCAGCATCTCTCGGCGACGCCTCTTTCGAAGCCTTGCACTCGTTGAGCAAATCGACGTACCGCGCGAAGCGATTCCTGGACGGGACGGGTTCTCGTGGCTGCTGCTGCTGCGGCGGCGGCGGCGGCTCAACTTGCTGGAGCAACTGCAGCTGCTGCTCGAGCAGCTTGATCTCCTCCCGAAGGTGAGTCCTCTCGATCGCCGCGCGGGCCGCCTCGGCCTGCCACCCGTCGCGCTGCTCAGCGAGTCGGCGATCCTTTTGGGCCTGCTCATGGGCCGCGCTAAGCGCTGCCTCGGCTGCCACCTCCGTCACAGACGAAACCTCGGCACGCATGCACTGCGCATGCATCGCTGCGGTCGCTGCATGCGCCTCGGAGGCGGCTTGCTCGAGGGCATGGCACGCCTTCTCAAGATGGGCCGCCCTGCCCGCAGCCGCGTCCGCGAGCGCGAGGGCCTTATCGACAGCCTCCACTGTTCGCTGTTCGCTGCGCGCCGCCGACCGCGTGAGCGCCGCCTCGAGCGCGGCCGCCTCCGCCTCGAACGCCTTAGCGGCACGATCTGCGGCGCGACGAGCGACGCGCTGCTCATTCAGCTCGCGTAGGGCTGTGTCGCGCTGCTCCTCGGCCCTCCTGAGCAGCTGCGCGACGACGCTGGCTGCATCGTCTTTAGCGCTGGCGTTACCCTGCGCGCGCGCCTCGGCCTTCTCGGCACGCTCTTGTTGCCGCGCTGCTTCGGCCCGTGCGGCCTCGAGCTCGTACGCAAACTCTTGCACTGCTGCCGAGTGTTCGTTTGTCAGCGCTGCCGCGACGCACTTGAGGCTGGCAACGAGCTCTGGGACATCTGCTGGCTTGAGCCGGGCTTGCGAATGTTCCACAAGGCCCTTCATCGTGTCGTGCAACGTGTCGCGGTAGGCGCGCAGGCTGTCAAGCTCGCGCTGGAGCGAGGCTAAGTCTTTGTTACCGCCGAGTCGCTCGGCAAGGCGCAGCGAAGCCGGCATGAGGCGCTCGGCTTTGCAACGTCTATTTTACGCTACTCAACCCCCAGATCGCCCCGCCCGCCTACGTACCGGTAGGAATCTATCGTCGCGCAATACGTTCACGCGTATCGGCGAGCGGCAACGTATAATCATGCTGACAACAGCCGAGGTCCCGGTTGATGCCATGAATGGCACCACGTGCCAACCGACGCCGCCCGGGGTGGCAGCACACGAGAATGCACCACCAGTATTGAGTTCTCTGATCGCTTCTCAAGCCATGAATCCAGTGAAGCTGGAGACGAATCCGGTCCCACCGTCTCTGGAGATGGACTCGGGTCGTGGCATCGGTGGAGGAGTCTCGGTGCAGGATTTCCACTCACGGATCTCGGTGCAGGTCAGTCCGAGAGTGTCAAATACCACCAGCAATCGGGACTCGCACCGCACCAGTAATCGGGACTCGCATCGACATGCCGCCTTCGACGTCGATGACCTGCGCAATCATGCGCAATCGATGACTGGCAAGAGTCAGTATGTGGTGCAGACCAGGATTCCGCTGCAGGAGCCTCGCAGGAAAGTCTTTCGCTGGAAGTGGGCACACAAGCTGGCTCGAGTATTCCCAGAAGAAGACGGCACGGGACGGCGCGCGGCCGTCAATAGGTTCGCACGCTCCTTCACGGCGCCATCCACGATCCGGAAGTCGTCCATCACCTTCCGCAAGGTGAAGACGGAGGACTCCACGCAGCGGCGTGAGCCGACAAATTTCATGGAGTTCTATGCGCAACTCTCCGCCAGGGAGGGCGAGCAGCCGCACGCCTTCGTCGATCGCAAGGTGGATGAGTCGGGCTTCCGTGAGGAGGTGAGACGACTCCGCGCGCGTCTCTACCATATGAATCGTCTGCTGCTCATCCCCAACACGAGGCTGATGCAGTTCTGGGACGTCCTCATGCTATGTCTCCTCTTCTATACGGCCACCGTCACGCCGTATGAGGTTAGCGACGCCGCCACCCATGCCCCCAAAGCCCCCTCATTGGCACCGAGTGACACGTCACCCATGCCCCCAAAGCCCCCTCATTGGCACCCTGTGACACAGAGTGCCAACCGAGTGACACTGCATGCCACTTCTTGCCACTGAATGACACTTCTTGCCACTGAGTGACACTTCTTGCCACTGCAGGTGTGCTTCATGTGGGCTGGTGTTGAGCCAGGCTCACCGCTGCAGGTGCTCAACGCCGTCGTGAACGTGCTCTTCGGTGTCGACATCGTCCTCAACTTCTTCGTGCCGTACCGAATGCCCGAGAGCGGGTACCTTGCGAAGTCAACCCCACCCTAACCCTTGTCTAGTAGTAACCCGAACCCGAACCCTACCCGCCAGGTACCTTGTCAAGTCACACGTGATGATTGCGCGGCGCTACTTGGGCTCCTGGTTCGTCATCGACGTGCTCTCCATCCTACCGGTCGAGGAGATGATCGAGTGGTCGTTGAACACTCTTGACCGTTCGAACCTCGACTTTCTGAAGATGGTGCGTATGCTCCGGCTGTTGCGCCTGATCAAACTCATGCGCATCCTGCGCGCGAGCCGCATCTTGAAGCGATGGGAGGGCGTCGTGCCAATCTCGTACGCGTACTGGGAGCTCTTCAAGTGGATCTCGATCGTCGTGCTCACGACGCACTGGCTCGCGTGCTCGCTCGGCCTCCTCGCACAGCTTGCGGACGACCAGCGCACCGACGCGCTCGCGGCGGGCGTGCTGGCGCGCGTGCTCGCGGGGGAGCCTGCGGATGAGGGTGGAGGTGATTGCTTCGGCTGCGTGCGCGGCGACACGCGATATGAAGCCTTTTGCGAGTTCACGTCGTGCCTCACGTCGTGTGAGGTGGATGTGCTCGCGAGGATGGAGCTCGGGAGCGAGCCGTTCCTCGAGCAGGTGATCAAGAAGCGCAATGCTATTCGCAACGCGCAGACCTGGATCTGCCGGTACAATGACGAGGGCTCGGTGCGCAACGTCGACTACCACGGAGACGTGTGGCTCGCCGCCATGTACGTGAGCACGGTCGCAATGACGGGTGGCGTTGGCTCGATCGTGCCCGAGAACCGGGCCGAGTATGCCGTGTTCTGTTTCGCCATTCTGATCGGCTCGATCATCTGGGCCATGGTTGTGGGTACCATCTGCGCGATGATGACGACGGGCGACCCTCACACGATCGCATTTCGTCAGCAGATGGACGCCCTGAACGATTTCATTGCCGACATGAAAATCCCGCACGAGCTCGGGGTCTTGGCGCGCTCGTACCTGCGCAATACACGGGAGCTACGCAAGAAGCTCTCGTATGATTCGCTGGTCTCTCGCCTCTCTCCCGGGCTACAGGGAGCCATGATGCTGCACATGTCGCGCTCGACATTCACGCATGTATGGTTCCTTCATGGCGTCGAGTCCGAGTGCCTCGTGAAGCTCGCGGCGCGGCTGGCGCGCATTGGCTACCCTCCCAAGGAGCGGATCAACTCGTCGAGCCTCACAATCATGATGAGAGGCATCGCGGCGCGTGGCGGCGATCTCTTGCGCTCGGGCTCCACCTGGGGCGACGACATGATCCTTTCCGCCAAGGTGCTGCGCGACACACGCCCCGCGACCGCGCTCACGTACGTTGAGACCATCAGTCTGCAGCGCGAGGACCTAGACGACGTGCTGGCGGACTACCCAGCCTCGAAGCGCGTTGTGCAGGCCTCGGCCATGCGCCTCGCCCTCAAGCGCACCGTGGTCCTTCTCAAAGCGTATGCGGACTCCCAGCGCGTGCGGGAGACCGGCGCGTCGGTGGCCTACGAGATGCTCACGTCCGCATTTGGGCAGCCAAAGTCGCCGGGAAAGGGGCCAGAGGGGCCGGAGGGGGATCTCCCGCCCGATCTCGGGCACATCTTCCGCACCATCACAGGCTCCAAGCTGCGCGACGTCGATGAGGCGGGCAACTTAGTGGAGCAGGTGCTGCCTCCTGTGCGCGAGCGCCGCGGGTCGGGCGGCGAGCTGGAAACCCCTGTGGAAACCCCTGTGGAAACCCCGGAGACGCGAAGGCGGCAACAGGAGAGGCGGCAACAGGAGAGGCGGCAACAGGAGGGTGATGCGATCAAGCAGGAGGTGTCGAGCATCCATGTGGACGTGAGGCGGCTCAATGAGCAGATGAGCGAGATGCACGCGATGCTGACCCAGCTCACGCGCAAGAGTTCAGGCAAGAGCCGATTCTCGTACGGCGAGTACGGTGAGATGAGCACAAGCCACGCGCACATTGGTGCGCTGATTCAACCAAGAAGGCAGGCAGTAGACTATGAAGAACTTTAGGTGGTAAGACGCGGGGAAACAACTTGGCGGCGAGAATCTATAGGATCGGATATTATATACGTAGCCGGAGTTGTATCAAACGCCCGATTAAGCATTGACGCGAAACGTTAACGACCGAGTCCGACAGCCGAGTGGCGCGCGGGCGCACGCACTCCGGTCACGGCCCGAGAGCGGAGAGGCGCCGCGTCCCCCGGCCCCGCCTCCCGCGTTTGACGCCTCCTGGCGCCGGAGCGGGGGCGAGCGCGTGTATCTGTATCGTTCTTGGCGCGTGTCCGTGTGCGGTGGCGTATGGCGACGGCGGGGGCGGCAGGGCGGCAGCGGGGCCAGCGGCCCAGCGCCAGGGGGGGGCGCGGGGCGCGCGCGCGCAGCCCCACCCCATCACGTTCACGAGGAAAACACATGGCCAATTGGCCATGTAGAAAAACTTGGGTCTCCGGTAGGCGCCGCAGTCGGCGGTAACAAAAGCGTCGACGCTGAAGGCGTCGACAAGAGGCGAACACACATGGGAACAGGTGTCACGTCATAAATGGAGACATCCGTCAACCAATTGCCGTAAACCTTGCCCTAAACCCTTACGCGCGACTCACGCGCCGACCCCGCCGCTGCTGCGGTGCTGCGTGCTGTTATTTCCTCTGAGTTGTACTGGCCGACGCGTCCTTCTCCTTTCGAAAGCCCACCATCGTGTGAATGCGAGTGTGAAAGTCGGGGCACGAGCTTCGTCACACATCGATCATCCACGACGACGTCGCTGGCAGTCCGATCATGTCCCTCGCCCCTCCCTCCGAGCTCGCGGGCGTCAAGGTTTACAACCTGTCGTCGGTGGGCAAGGCGCTGCCGGCGTGGGTCACCGAGAGGCGCAAGAATGCGTCGGTCAACAGCAAGAAGCGGCGTGGCCGTGTGCAGGACGAGCGCATCGAGATCATCCAGGACCTCTTCTTCCCGACAACCTCAGGCCGTGTCAAGATAAGCCGCGACGGCTCGACGATGATGGCAACGGGCGGCTATCCGCCGATGGTGCGCGCGTACGAGCTGCGCGAGCTGTCGCTCAAATTCACGCGGAACTTCGAGTCCGACGTTGTGCAGTTCCAAATGCTCTCGCCGGACTGGAAGAAGGCCGTCTTCCTGCTCGCCGACCGCAGCATCGAGTTCCACTCGCAATTCGGCAAGCACCACGTGACACGCATTCCGCACCACGGGCGTGCGATGGCCTACCAGCGCGAGACGTGCGACCTGCTGCTCGGCGGCGTCGGCGGCGAGCTCTACCGGCTCAACCTCGAGCGCGGCTCGTTCCTTGCGCCGCTGCAGACGGGAGCCTCGGGCCTCAACGTGCTCGCAGTGAACCCGACGCACGGCATGCTCGTGGTCGGCACGCAGGACGGGCACGTGCAGTGCTGGGACCCGCGCCAGCGCTTGCCGCTCGGCACATGCTCGCCTTTTGACGCGCCCGAGATAGCGCGCGCGGCGGCCGCGACGCACGGGTTGATCGACCCGGGCGCGCCCGAGGGCGAGCGCGAGCTGCTGCCGGCACCACGCGAGGTGACGGCGCTGCGCTTCGACGCGCGCGGGCTGCAGCTCGCCGTGGGCACCTCGACTGGCCACGTGGCCCTCTACGACCTGCGCCGCGCCTCGCCGCTGCGCATCAAGGATCATCAGTATGGGCTGCCGATCGTAGACATCAAGTACCACTCGATGACCGGGCACGTGGTCTCTTCGGACGCGAAGAGCATCAAGATCTGGGAGCGCGAGAGCGGCAAGACGTACACGAGCATCGAGCCCGCCGCGGACGTTAACGACGTCGCTCTCTACCCGGACAGCGGCATGATCTTCGCGGCGCTCGAGACGGAGCGGCTGGGTGCCTATTTCGTGCCCTCGCTCGGCCCCGCGCCGCGTTGGTGTCACTTTTTGGACAATATCACGGAGGAGATGGAGGAGGCGCCGACGAGCCAGGGGCTCTACGACGACTATAAGTTCGTCACGCGAGAGGAGATAGAGAAGCTCGGCCTCGCCGCCCTCCTCGGCACCACGACGCTCCGCCCGTACATGCACGGCTTCTTCGTCGATGCGAAGCTGCATGCCAAGGCGGTGAGCCTCTCGCAGCCGTTTGCGTACGAGCAGTGGCGCAAGCAGCGGCTCGAGGAGAAGCTCGCCGCTAAGACCGCCGGGCGCATCGCCCCTGTCCTCAAACCCAAGGTCAAGGTGAACGCCGAGCTCGCCGAAGATTTGCGAGCGCCAGCCAAGAAGCGTTCGTTCGGTTCCAAGGGCGACGAGAGCGAGGTGCCCAAGGGCGCGCTGCTCGACGACTCGCGCTTCGCCAGCCTGTTCACCAACCCCGACTTTGCGATCAGCCGCGACTCGGAGGAGTACCAGGCGCTTCATCCGCACGCCAAGGAGCTCAACGACGCGCGCGCCTCGCGCCTCAAAGCGGCCCGGGCGGAGGAGAGTGCGGACGGCGAGGACGACGACGAGGCACGTGAGGAGGAGGAGGACCAGGAGGACCAAGAGGACCAAGAGGAGGACCAGGAGGAGGACGAGGAAGGCTACGGAGAAGAGGAGGACGAGCTCAGTGCCCTGCGCAGCAGCGCAAAGGTGGGCGGCAAGCGCGGCCGCGACGGCCACTCTAAGGCAGCCGCTCGACAGCCGGCCAAGCATGAAGCTCGTGGCGCTCGGGGCGGCGGCGGCAGCGACGGTGGTGGAGGCGGCAGTGGGGCCGCCGGTGGCAGCAGCGGGCGCGGCGGCGCGCCGCGGGACGTGCGCATGATCGGGCTGCAGCAGGACATTCTGCGTGGCTCTGTGGGCAGCGCGGCCGCGTCCGCCCTGCCTGCGACTGCAAGCTTCGGCGAGCGGCTCGCCGCCGGGGCCGCGAGCGCCGCGAGCGATCGCGCCTCCAGCGCACTTGTCACTGGAGCTCGAGAGATGAGCTTCGTGCCGAGTGCAGCCACGTCGCCGGCCAGTAAAGGCGGAAAGGGTAAAGGCGGCAAGGGCCGCGGCGGCAAAGGGAAAGGCGGCAAGGGGCGTGGCAGCGGTGGCGGCGGCCGACCAAGCATGTCCAGCGGAGAGGACAGGCGAGGGATGGAGCGAGGCATGCTCGGGCCTGCCAAAGGGGGCGGCAAGGGCAAAGGACGAGGAGGAAAGGGTCGCGGTGGAGGGGGCCGCGGCCGACGATGACACGACTCGTGAGAGAGCGGGCAAGAGGCAGAGAGCAGGGACAAGGGCGCCGCTACACGCTCTACGTCGCCGCTTGTCCCAGACAAGACTCAAGAGGGTTGAATGGATGCTCAGTGCACACGTTTTAGCGTTTTACACACATGCAAAGCCACGACGATGCTTGCGGCTCAGGGAAGAAAACCAGGAGGAGGGGCTGCTCCCCCCACAGGGGGAACTATACTGTCCCCCCCCCACGGGGAAACGCAAAGGCCGGAGCAAAACCATGTTCGCCCCCACCGAGCACACACCTGTGCTGAAGGAGAATGTGCGCGTGCCGGCAAATCGCTTCGACCCGGAGACTTACGACCAGTACCTGACTTCCGTCTACGTCCTTTGGAACCTCCTCGACCGCATCATCCTGCGGCACCGCCCTGACCGGGGAATGCCACAAATGCCGTATGGGTACATGCGATTGGTGCAGCTCCACAGCTACTCGCGCCTCGTGTGGAAGCGCGACGACGTGCGCACCTACTGTGAGACCGGCGTCAATGGCGGCCACGGCACTGCGGCGATGCTTCTGGCCAACCCGCATCTCGTGACGCACTCGTTTGACCTCGGCATCCAGCCCTATTCTCGCGATGTCTTCGATCTGCTCAAGCTCTATTTTGGCGAACGATTCAATCTGTACGTGGGGGACTCACACAGGACACTCCCGCAGTTTGCTGCCAACGAGAGCAACCACCGGCAGTGCGACGTGATCCTCATCGACGGCGACCACGGCGACGGTGCTTACGACGACATCCGTGATTTCAAGCCGTTGGCCGCGTGCCATGCCCACGTGCTCCTCGACGACACGCTGCCCACTGCCGCCGGTGTGAATGCTGGGCCGCGCAATGCTATCAGACAGGCGGTGGCCCAGGGTATGATTAAAGTGGTGCGCCCGCCGTGGGAACCCGCCTCCCGCCCCGAAACCTGCTTCCTTTCTCGTCCGGTCTCCGACTGTGACCTTCAGCGCTCCCTCGACTGACCTCCGAAGCGCTCCCTCTCGGATCCTAGGTGCGAAACCACGGGTACAACGTGACCACGCGCGACAATCCGTGCCTGCGCGACAAGTTCGGTGGCCGGCCACACTGCTTCAACCCCTGGGGCTGGGCGATCGCTCGCTACCTCGATCGCTCATGCAAGGCGGAGAGCTCTGAACAGGCGGCACTGCGTGCCTCGTTGGAGAGGCGCCAGCCCGAACGACGGGATCGTGTCGTGTAGAGCGTGGAGGTAGTGAACTGTATGGAAAAGCCGCGCGAAAGCATTACCCGTTATTACCCGTCATTCAATGCGTATTAATACACCGTCACCGTGTGCACGCACACTTCACCTATGTCGATATACTATACAAATACGATACATCGCATTACCGTCTAAGCTCTAACGGCGAACGTGTGCACAGGCTATGATCTTGAAGAGTAACGTGCTAACGTCTCGAGGACACGCGCTAACACTCATACGATGCCAACAAGTCCGTGCTCACGCTGTCGGCAAAGACGGAGCTCCATCTTGCGTCCGAATCCGCGGACCTCGGATTCTGACGTCTTGAGCCTGGCGTTGGTACCCGCCTGTGACTGCTCCGCGTCGAGGACTCAGGCTTGATCAACACGCTGCGACGTCCATTCAGCTCGCGACCGCCCGACAGCACGCGCGGCGCCATCAGCTCGCGAGCTAGCCAGGTGTTTTCCTTGCGGAACGGCCGTCCTGCCAGCCAGGAGCTCTCCCTGCCACCTTCGGAAGAGCCGGCCGGCAGCTGGAACGGGGAGGGGCGGCTGCTATGCCTCTGGCCGCTCTGTATGATGCGCAGCCCACCGCTGAGGGAGGCTCGACTTCCGATCCTGTGCACCCCACCGCCGAAGAGGCGCGATTCGCGGGTCTCGCTCGCGCCGCCTGGACTTGGCGTGTACGGGCTCGCAAACAGTGAGGTCCGGCCGCCCGGAGAGACGAGGACCGGAGAGAGCGGCCGCCGGGGCGTCCGGATGATCTCGGGGTAGAATTCGAGCAGAAAGACGTCGAACCTGGCATACCATCGCGTGAATGTCTCGAGACCACAGGATTCGACGTGGGCCTTCGACGCGGCCGCCTCGGCCAGCTCGGCGTCCACGCGCGCATCGTCCAGGCAGCTGATCAAGTAATGGACCAATCTCTCCTTCATCACTGCGAGGGGAACCAAGGAGCAGCCAGGCGCTCAGGGTACAGGCTACGGTAAGGAGGCGTGCGTAGGCGGGCAAGGGCGGCCGCGCACGGCGCCAGCAACGCGAGGCTGAGCAAACAAGCGCGCGCGCCGCGCTGCACGGCCTCCTGCGGGTGGGGTTGGGCGGCGGCGGCGGCGTACTCGTCTCCATCGCGATAATGAACTCGTAGCGCTCGAGCTTACCACGCTGCCTTGTGTCGCACTTGCGGAAGAGATCTGCGGCGGCGAATCGCGTGCGCTCGTGCGGTGGCTCCAAATCCCGGGCGCACTCATGCGGGCCGTCGGCGACGACGCTCGGTAGCAGAGGTCCTTGATGGCGCTTCGTCATCGCCCTTGGCCGGGTTGCAGGCGCATGATTGGCCTCGGCAACCAGCCACGCGAACCAGGCGGAGATGCTGCTCCGCTTTCTATGAAATGCGTCGGCAGGAGGGAAGCTCCCGCCGCTCGTGCCGAGGCCGAAGACCATCGCTTCAAGGCGGGGCCGCGAAACTTAGAACTTCGCCCCAAAATCTTAATTTAGTGGGACAATTTTAGAAGCTCAGATTCGGCCATTCTTAACGAAAAGGCCCTCCGTATTCATATGAACCGGCCGGCGCGGAAAAAACACGGTGACAGGATGCCCACCGCCGACACACGGCTGCGCTACGACCCGTGGACGGGCGCAGCATCAGCGCAGAATTTGTCGGATCAGCAGAGCGCGAGCACGGCCGCGAAGACCCGAGGCCTTGTGAACCTCGTGCGTGGCGAACTCTTCGTGTGGGATGGCGCCAAAGCTTGCTTTGCAGCCAAGGAGTGCGCGGTCGTGGAGGACCAAACCGGGATGTGGTGCCTCAAGGGCCCCGGCCTCCGCGTGCCGATCGCCACGATGCGCACTGTCACCATCGAAAACTTCGACATGCGTCAATTCCGCGTGAAGCGCTACTCAGAGCCCGACCTGGTCTTCCAAGCTTCGCCTCTTGGCTCGCTACATTCCGAGCGGGAGCGGCGTATCGGCTCGCTCACCTACTGGGTGACCGCGCTGCAGCACCTCGTCGAGCGTGCGTGCGCTGTCACGACGCCTGTCGAATGGGCTGCCCCGTCGGCGGCTGCTCGCATCCAAGGTCTTTGCCGGCGGCGGGCTGCGCGGCTACATGCCGAGCGGCGGCGTACGGCCCATGCGACGCAGCAGGCCGAGCGGCGGCTGCGAGAGCAGCAGCCCGCGCTGCTCGCGCCCCCGGCCTCCGCGCCGTTGCCCATGGACGAACCTCGAGAGCGAGATCGAGATCGAGATCGAGAGCTGGCGACGGTCGTGGTCGACGCAGCCGTGGCAGCCAAGAAGGAGGAGCTAGCGCAGGCGGCCTCTGCTGAGGCCGCACGCCGTGACAAGTCCGACCAACGGGCCGCCGAGGCCTTTGCTGCCGCCGTGGTGGCCGCCGCCCTGCTTGCGACACCCGAGCGTCAACCGCCCCTGCCGCCGCCGCCCGCGCCCCAGTGGAACGCGACGCCGTCTGCACGTTGGACCAAAGCGCGCACGCCATCTCCCGATGAGGAGATTCCACCGCCACCGCCGGAGCCGGAGGAAGGCGCGCTGCCATCGCTGCTACGCTTCTGGTCCGATTTCCTCCAGCCGTCGCTGCTCCAAGTGCTCCATGGCGCTCGGGATGGCGCTCCGCCGCCCTCGCCCGGCCCGCCGCCCCCCTTGGCCCTTGCTTGGCCACCCACGGGCGGGACGGCCGGCGTCTCTGCGACCGTGCATGCAATTGCCCACCCCGGCGCCGGCGTCTCTGCGACCGTGCATGCAAGTGCCCACCCCGTCGCCGGCGTCTCTGCGACCGTGCCGACGTCGACGCCGACGCCGGCGCCGCTACTGTTCTCGTCGCTCGCGCCGTGGTTGGCATGGCTGCTACCGGCGGCTGCCGCACCAATCGATCCACAGGCCGAGCCAGGGGCTGGGGCTGAGCCGCCTCCGACAGAGAGCGCGGGCATTTGGACGGAACTGGACGGCAGGGGCTTGATGCCACGCCGCCTTCTCGACTCGCCGATGGCCGCATCGAAAGCGGTCGTGAATGGTGGAGAAGGCGTGAACGGTGGAGAGGCAGGCCCTGCCCTTAGCGGCTCGTTGCCATCTCGCCTCGCCGTGTCGCCGTCGCCAGGAGCACCGTCTCGAGCGCTGTCAGCGTGTGAGGCCACGCCCTCGGCTGCGTCCGCGACCGCCACCATAGGCTCGTCGGCGCCCGATGGTCTGCATTCGCCAATGGACCCCTACGACATGCAGACGCCCTCCTCGAATTCGTTTGGCAAACGGCTCGAGCAAAAGTCGAAACCGTTTTGGGAGCTCAAGGAGGAGCGCAGGAGGCGAGGGGATACGCCGCCCGCCACGACGCGCTCCGAGTCCCAGCTGCCCGTCATGGCGTCTGCTCCGGCCATGTTGCCTGCGTCCATTCTGTACGTTCCTTCAGAGAGCTCAGCACCGGCCGTTGCCCCAGCGAGGCTGCCTGAGGCGTCTCCGACACTGGCCACCCCTCCACAGCTGCCCCCCTCGGTGGCCGATGCCCCCCCCTCAACTCCGACACCGGCCACCCCTCCACAGCTTTTGCGCCGCCTCCGCTTCGACACGCCAGCCGCGCCAGCCGCGCCCTCCACCGCGGCGCCGGGCGCGAACGCACCCTCCACCTGCCCGCAGCTTCGTGCCTTCGAGTTTGTCGAGGCGAGGGTGGGCATCAAGCTCCACTTCACAGCGGCGACGACGGACGTGCACTGCTTGGTCACAGAGGGGTCCGAGGCGGCGCGATGTGGACTGCCCAGCGGCTCGCTCCTCGTCACGGTGAGCGGCGTGGCGGTGGAGGGCCTTGCGCCCCTCGAAGTCCAGAAGCTCGTGCAACGGCAGCGGCCGCTGATCATCGAAGTGATCGAGCCGCCAGCCAACGGGCACACGGATACGCCCGAGACGGCGCTCCCAACCGCGCCCGAGACGGCGCCCGAGGCGGCGCTCCCAACCGCGCTCGAGACGGCGCTCTCGACCGCGCCCGAGACGGCACCCTCGACCGCGGCATGGCTCACGAGCGAGCCGCCGGTGTCGCTCTCAGAGACTGGGGACCATGGGTCGGCCCCGAGCCCCGAGCTGCTTCGTACGGCCGCGCATCCCGAGGCGATCTGGAAGAATGAGCTCGACCATGGCGACAATGGCGGCACCGGCCCGTATGCCTCAGGAGAAGCAGTTCCCGCAGCCGAAGGCCCTGATGAAGGAGGCAATCAGCATGCAATCAGCATGCAATCAGGAGAAGCAGTTCCCGCAGCCGAAGGCCCCATAACGCCAGCCGCAGCGCCCGAAGCGGCGCCCGTAGCAGCGATGGCCTCGGCGGGAGTGGCCGTACCCGGTACGAGTGTGCCGCCCACTCGCTTCGAGTTTGGTCCGGGGCCTCTCGGGCTTGGGCTGAGCAATGCGGCGGGTGGCGGCGTCTTCATCTCAGAGGTGCATGCGGGCGGCGCCGGCGAGCGCCAAGGCGTGCGCGTCGGCTGCTTGGTACTCGAGCTCGCTGGCGTCGACGTACGCCACATAGCCCATCACGAGCTGTTCACTAGAATCGGTACGCTCCCGCGGCCCTTGGTGCTCGTCACGGCGCTCGAGGCGACCTCGACCTTCGCACCTCCGCTGGACTTCACACCTCCGCTCGGGCTGCCAGGCTCGGCGCTCAGCACGGCGCTCAGCACCACACGCCTCATCCAGCACATCACGCCGCCCGACACGCCGCCTGGGCTTGAAGCCACCGACGCGACAGCGGAGCCAGCAGCAGTGAGCGCTCTGGCACTACAGTCGCGACACGTGGCCATCGCGACTGGCACCCCGGCCGACAAGCCTGCCGTAGTCTATCGGTCGCACGCGCCTCCCGAGACAATGGCGCCCACACAGCTCAGCAGCGCATGCGCGGCGCCGGCGCCGGCCAAGCGGCGCACGCGGGTGCGCTGGGTGCTCGGCGCATTTGGACGCAAGTCGCCGTCGCCGTCGGATTACCCGTCGGCTGTCGAGCCTGCCGCCGAGTCGGGTGCCCAGTACGACGCTCCGAGGCTGCCGGGGCAGGGCACGTCCCTCTCGCTCGCGCCCAGTACGACGCTTGGCATCTGCGCCGCCGCGCTCGCGTCGCCGCTGCACAGGCCGCCGCCGCGGCTGCTCCTCACGCCTCCCCCCGCGCACCTGGGGCTGGTGAGCTGCCAAGGTTGGCTGCAGCACCGGCTGCAAGCGAGCCGGTGGCGAGGGCTACTGCGCGCACCGCTCGCTGAGTGGCGCTGGTGCGTGCTAGTCGCCGATCAATTACGGGGTTTCGGCACGCTCGATGAGCTCTACAATGGCGAGAAGCCGATGGTGCACTTCAGGCTGACGAACACCGAAGTGCTCCCTCCGAAGGCGAAGAAGCCCCTCGTCCTCGTCATCAAGTCCTTAAGAGCGAGCGCCGTGTTCGCCGCGCCGTCGGCGCACTCTCGCGAGGCGTGGAGACGTGCGCTCGAGGCCGCCAGCCGCACGACGCCCATCACGACGCCCACTATGACACCCGTGCGCTCCGTCAGCCGTGATGCAGCACGGGCCGCAGCTCCCCCCCCAGCTCCCCCCCCAGCTCCCCCCCCAGCTCTTGGCGTGCCAGCGCGACCAGAACCCGAAGCAGTCGCGCTCACGGCAGCGCGACCAGAACCCGCCGTGAGCGCGCCTGTCTTCGAAGAGGTGGTCCTGTGGAAGGCGAACCAGGACGACAGTTTGGGGCTCGTGTGTGAATGGGGCCACCCGCAGGGCGGGCTGGTGGTCGGGCTGGCCGAGGGCGGCATCGCCCTAGCCGCGGGTGCTCTTAAGAAGGGGATGCTGATCAAGGCCGTCAACGGCGAGCCGGTGGGCTCCGCCAGCGACGCGGCGGCGAAACTGAAGGCCGCCTTCCCGGAGGTGAAGCTCTTGGTGTTCACACCGCCAGCCGGTGCTCCGGAGCTCACCGACCCCTTTGACGATGCCGACGGCGAGTGGGGCGAGCCGCTCAAGCCGAAGCGCTTCTCTGTCTTCGGCAAGCAGCGGGCAAAGGCGCCCAAGACGTCTAGGGTCGAGGTTGCCAAGGATGCGCACCGGCAGGCGGAGCGCTCGCCATTCAAGGCGGTGCAGCCGGTACCCGACTCGAAGCACAGTCCCTCCAAGAACAACAAGAATGTGGCCTATGCGCCGCCGCAGAAGCTCTTCGCTGTGGGCGCGATCGCCGCCATCGAGCCGGTCCGACCGGCTCCATGAATAGGATCCCTCCATTCTTCGAGCGGCACGGCGAGCCAGCCCGCACGAGGCGCAACCGCTCGGCTGCGCCAACAACTTCGTCGTGTTTGTAAAGTACAGGCGCTTCTCTGTTCTTCACACTTCCAAGGGATGACTGGCCACTGCTGGTACCGGTACGCGGTGCGTAGCGAAGGTACTTACGAGTAGATCGGAGTACGTGGCTACGTGCTACGATAGCCGGCGGTTTCCCGTCCGCACGACCCGGCCGGGACGCGCCTACTAGCCCTTACGTTACGGTCGGGTACGGTAGTGGGGTACCGCTCCACGCGGAGGTCGCATCTGCCATCTCCGATCGCTCCATGTTGTGCGTCTACGGGGCACGCCGGTCGCCGCGGAGATAAACAGTCACCTCCAAAAGCGAAGACCGAAGTGGTCGTTTCTACATCGTACAACAGTACACCTATCTGACGATCCGAAGAGTGTAGAGTCCTCTCGACGGGCCTACTTCCTTTCAAACGTTTGGGCAGAGAGTTTGCAAGTAACCGTGAAACACGACGCGGCTTTCGCGTCTGTCTCGCCAGTGCGGTGCGGGCAGTGCGCCTGATTAAGCCATCACCATGGCCTTCAGGTTGTCCAAGGTTGGCCGTCGTGGCCGCGTGGCCTCCAGGTTGTCCAAGGTTGGCCGTCGTGACCCAGCCCTAGAGATGACGGACGAGTTCAGGGCCGCGAACTCCGACTGCGCCGATGGGCCGCTCAGTGCCCTCAAGGACGAGTTCAGGGCCGCGAGCTCCGACGATGTGTTCCCTGAGGTTCCCTGAGGTTCCCTGAGGTTCTTCAAGGCCAACGCCCGCTCACGCGCCTCAATCTCCGTCTCCTTGGCACGTTTCGCTGCATCCGCAGCGCACTGAGCCTGCAGCGCGAGCGCCTTCTCACGCGCCTTCTCGAGCGCACCCATCAGCTTCTTCTCCTTGCCCCGTTGCGCCTCCACCTCCACCATCATCAGGCTGAAGGCCTTTTCGAGATCAAGGCGTGGGCCAACTTCACTCGCCGCGCTTCGCCCTCGCTCAACCTCGACCTCGCAGCCCTCCTTCAAGAGGTCGTCGAAGAGCTCCATCAAGACCTCCTTGACTTCATTCGGCTCACCCGAGATCTTGAGCTCGCCCTCATTCTTGAGCGCGCTCAGCTTGCGCACAAACGCCTCGCGACTGACGAAGCCCATGCCGTCAGAGCCCCACTCCTGCAGCAGCAGCTTCAGATTCGGCGCCTTGCTCGGCCACGTACCGGTAGGGCTCAGGCCAGCCGTTGCCACGTGGCCACCCGCTGCCCTCTGCCGGCCCTCAGCCTGGCCCTCAGCGCTGCCCGCCGCCGTGCCCACGCCGCCCTCGGCGCCTGGCGTGGGCGAAGGCGTGGGCGAAGAGAAGGCGCCGGCTGGTGAACTGCGCCCGTCGGGCGAGGCAAGTCGGCTGGCGGCTGGCGTGGGCGACTCAGACGGCGAAAATGCGAGCGCGACTTTCTGCTGCTCGATGAAGTACCCAATAGACACCCGGAGCGAGGGGTGCGATCGGAGCTCATCCATCAGCCGTTGGAGATGACCCCACTTGGCTGCGCTCGCCTGACAGTCCTGGTACGCCTGCGCCTGCCTCGCGCACGCCTCCGCCTCAAAGCTCCATCGGAGTTCCTTGTCCTTCTCGCTCCTCGCGTACCCATGCACCTGGCGCAGCGCCGGCTTGATCTCGGCCAGTGAGATCGCGTCCGGACCCTTATTCTTGAAGGAGTCGTCGTTTTTGAAGGGCCAGTGAGCCGCCATTTTGAAAAAGTCGTCGATCTGATCGTCCGACGGCTTGAGCGAGAGCGTCATGCGCAGGACCTGCCTGAACTCCTGCTTGGTGAGCCGCCCCTCCTCAGTGGTGCCCGCCGCCCACTCGGCCATGAGCGCGTGCGTCGCGATGCCCCGCTCGAGCATTGCCTCGCCGATTCTGCGCAAGAGCGACTCGCGCTTCCGGTGCTCGATCTCCTTGAGCGCTTGCAAGAGCTCCTCGCGCCTGGCGGTGCACGCCTCTTGCAGCTCCTGCAGCTTGGCCACGCTCGTGGGCTCCCTGCTGCGCACCTCGGCCGTGGCGGCCCGCCCCGCCTCCTCAATCTCAATCGCGCGCAACCGCTCCGCCATCCTCTTGCGCGCCAACTCCTCGGCCCGCGCCTTAGCCCGCGCTGCCTTCTCCAATGCCGCCCGCTTCGCCGCCTCCCGCACAAGCACCGCCGTGGGCATCTTCGCATCCATCGAACGTGGCGAGATCTTTGGCGGCGGAGGTATTGTCATCTCCCACGGGTATGGCCCCTCCCAAGGCTTGAGCTTGATCAGCGACGGACTCAATGAGCCGTCGCGGCTCGGCGAGAAGGTGCGCCCTGTCGGCGGCGAGAGCGTGCGCAGTGCCTCCAAGCACGTCGTCGGGTACGACGGCGGCATCGCCGCCTTGATGAACTTGGCCCGTGTCTTTGCGTCCGCTAGCCGCTCCTTTCGCGACATTCGATAGGATTCCTGCGGAAAGACCGGCCCGTCTCGCTGACTGGCCGTGCCGCTGCTGCTGCCGTTGCGATTGGATGCACTGCCACGCCGTGAGTTGCTGCGATTGGAGTCCGAGGCTGCATTGAGTTTCGAAGTAGTGATTTTCGAAGTGTTCAATTTGATATCCACTGCGACCTTGGCATGCGCCAGCTTTCTGGAACGCCGTGCGTCGTCCTTGTCTGCCATCCCGGGTGTTCGTCGCCCGCCACACAGCCAGACTCCCGTCCAAAATCCTCCCTCCGCACGCGCGCTGTTTTGTTCATGTGTACGAAAAGCAGAACGACTTTTCGGCCAAGGCATCACAAGACAGTGCAATTGGGATTTTTCCCGGCGTGTCAGTTACGCGTACAGAACTTCGGCGCCAAAGCGAATTCGCTTCGGTTCACCAGAACGGGTTTTGTCTCCAACAGACGGTACAACGAGGGCCCCAGAGTCCCATGCCGCGGCTGCTCGAGCCGCCGCGCCAGCGAACGAGCAGCAGAAAACCAACTGACCGAACGCTCGCTACTCGCCTCCTTGCGCACAGAACCAGCTAACATCATGCGTCGCGGAGCCGCCCCAGCAAGCAAGGGAAAGGCCAAGAAGCCCGGGCTCTCGGAGGAGCAGATCGAGGAGATCCGCGAGGCGTTCAACCTGTTCGATACGGACCACTCCGGCTCGATCGACTACCGCGAGCTCAAGGCCGCGATGCGCGCCCTCGGCTTCGAGGTCAAGAAGGAGGAGCTCCGCAAGATGATCACGGACATTGACGCTGACGGCTCGGGCCACATTGAGTTCCCCGAGTTCCTCGAGATGATGACCGGCAAGATGGGCGAGAAGGACACGAAGGAGGAGATCCTCAAGGTCTTCAAGCTCTTCGACGACGACTCCACCGGCAAGATCTCGTTCAAGAACCTCAAGCGCGTCGCCAAGGAGCTCGGCGAGAACATGACCGAGGAGGAGCTCCAGGACATGATCGACCAGGCCGACCGCGACGGCGACGGCGAGATCAACCCGGATGAGTTCTACCGCATCATGAAGAAGCGCGGCGACAATCCGCTCGATGACCTCCTCGATGACGACGAGTAGAGTCGCGTCGAGCACGTAGCGGCGGGCTCGTCTTAGTAACGAAGTGTGACGGCTTTTGAACCGCGCCACTCCCGTAGCGTAGGGCCCCGGGGGTTGCAATTCAATTCAATCGTTGTTCAAGCATTTTCCAAATACGTTTAAAGCACACAACCATGCCGTCTGGTCAACATGATGCGACATGTCCGGACGCGCACCGTGACGGCCGCGCGTGACGGACGGCCTGTTGCCTGTTCGCTGTTGCTGTTCCCGCTGCGCAGCCGGCAAAGTGTTAGCAAAGTGCGAAGTACAAAGATCAAAGTCCGAAAGTGACGTGTCGCACGACGCCGCGCAGCCGGTCGGCCCGGTGAACGGCGGAACCGTAACAATAAACAAACGACGCTCAACGGTTCAGCGCGGGGGGCGGGGCCCCCGGGGCGGTCATGGGCGGTGGGGGAGGGGATACCGGAGTGTAGGCACTAGAGCATACATTCAGCCTGTCTCGAGTCCATCTGTCATCATTTCATGGTTTTCCTGGGGTACTATGACATGGGCGGTCCCCCCGCGGGTGATTGTCGCGCTCACAGGAAAATCCAAGCACTCATGAAGTTCCTTCCTGCGGCACTCGTGCGCGCTGTAGAGAGAGAGATCGATAAGGCCTCTCGAGACATCCGCGACGCCCTCGGTACGCCGTCGATGCCTCGCGAGACACCCTTCGCCCGGCTCTACGAAGGCAACCACTTGTACACGTGGCAGCCAGGCACTCATTCATCGATCTGCCGCGTGCAGCCGCCAGACGGCGCCATCCGGGCATCGGAGTGCATGTTTGTCATCCGGACACCGACCGGCGAGGTGGGCAAGTTCAACAGCAGGAGCGGAAAGGCGACTGTCGCCCTGCATGGTAAGGAGATCAACGTGAACGAGTACGAGTTCCTCACTCTTCGGCCGGGCTCGAGTGCGAGCTGGCGAGTGGTCTTCGCACTGCCCGGGCCATGCCTTGCGCCCTTGGCGTGGGCGAGCTCGAGGATGGCGGTGGTGCGGCCGGCCGATGCAAATCGCTTCCCCGAGCGCGACCCAGGCAAGTACATCGCCGACGAGTCGAGTTGTTGTGTAACGCACGCGGGCAAGGTGGTGACGCTCAAAGAGGCCGAAATCGAATTCCTCATCATCGAGGAGCAGCAAACCGGCGTCGCGCACGAGGAGCAGTGGGTGCTCGTGCCACCAGTTCGCCCGTCGCCCATGTACTTTTGGGAGCGTCCCACCAAAGTTGAGGATGGTATGCTCGTGCCAGAGGGCGCTGTCAAGGCGTCCGATCGCATGTTCGTGGTGCGCGCGGCCAATGGCGAAGCGGGCAAGTTCGTCGTGGGCGAGGGCGTCGCAAGTGTCGCCCTCAACGGGCGCGAGCAGACGGTCGACGACTATGAGTTTCTGGTCCTGGCGCCCGATGTGCGCTATGCGTGGAGCGTCGAGCCTCCGCCAAATTGTGTGTGGGCCTCGGCACGCATGGCGGTGATCCGTGCGGCCGACTCGAAACCACCGATACGGTTCCCCGACCGCGACCCAGGCAAATACCTCGTCGATGAGCAGAAAGCGCGGATCGCGCAGCTGGGTAAGGAGGTGACACTCGAAGTGGGCGAGTACGAGTTCCTGAGCGTGTGGCGCGGCACCGAAGTGCCCGGCAGTACCGAAGTGGGACTCGTCGTGACAGGTGCTGGTTTGGGCGTGTGCAATGGCTTCTACAGGTTGGTGACGGAGACGCCGGAGTGGGCAAACGGCAACCCCTGCTTCCAGAACGCGTACGGTGCAACTATTGGGTGGGGCGACACCGACTGGACGCGCAAGAAGGGATACCCTGAGGGCGTGGGTTGCTGGGGCGTGGGGTATGATGGTCATCATCGGTACATGGCGCGCGGCGACTCGCCCTTGCCACCCGCGACGGGCTGGGTGGTACGCGAGGACCCCAAATGGAAGTATCCTTCGGTGGCACCCACGCTCAACCTCGCGCGTATGGCGAAAGGGCTGGCAGCCGCCGCTGGGCATCTCGAGATGATGGGCGCGGGCTTGGACGTTTGTAATGGCTCGTACCGGTACGTGCCCGAGGACGCCCTCTCCGCCGAGCAGGTGGCCCTCGCTTCAGGCAAGCCCTTCTTCTGCAACGAGCACGGCGCAATTATTGCCTGGGGCGACACCGACTGGACGCGCAAGAAGGGATACCCTGAGGGCGTGGGTTGCTGGGGCGTGGGGTATGATGGTCATCATCGGTACATGGCGCGCGGCGACTCGCCCTTGCCACCCACGACGGGCTGGGTGGTACGCGAGGATCCCAAATGGAAGTATCCTTCGGTGGCACCCATGCTACGGCGTAACCCGGCGGCTGCCTCGTCAAAGGGTGAAGGTGCGATCAGCGGCGGAGGAGGAGCGCGGGAGGCTCTAGGGCCGGTGGTCGAGGCACGTGGCGAGAAGCTCAGCGCAGCCGCCCAGGCTGCCGAGAAGCTCAGCAACGAGGCCGAGACCTTCGCCGATCTGGCGACGCAACTTCGCAAGGCTAACACGGGTGGGTTCTTGGGTAATTTCTTGGCGATTGACTGACCGGAGGCGCGGGCGGCTGACGGCGACGCGCCTCTGTAGCTGCACGCGTACCTCGTTTTGGTCGTCGAGAGACGAGACGGGCGACGCGCCTACCGCCACCTTCTGTACTAGGTGCAAGAGTGAGCAAAGTATAGTGCACACAGGCCAGTGTGGCGTTGATTCACATTGATACCAGTGATGTGGCGTTGATTCACATGCGAAGTCACGCGACGCCACGCGCGCACAGTCGCTCCACGCTCGCATACTGTGCACACGCACCTCGCTTGACGCTCGTCGCCGTCGCCGAGACTTGCTTGCAGCTCGAGAGGCTGATCATGAGGCGAGGCGAGGTGTACAAGAGCGAAGAGGCGAGGTACCGAGAGGGTACAGTACTGTACATCCGAATCGCACAATACTTACACAATACTCCACGATATGCAGTTGCAGATGGCTAGGCACCGTCACACCTGAGATTGTACGTTCCGAAGCTAGGGACCCTAGGGCGCGTAACCGAAAGGCATATCAGAGACTCACCGGATTCAGTGTCCCTTGGAGACGTTCCTCTGTTCAGTATTCCGTTCTCCAATCAATCCGGTCGCTTCAGACAGCCCGTTCTCAGCCCGGCTGCCGGCGCACGGCACTGGCGGACACTTGCACAGGAAGATGTAGCAGCAAGGGCTCGCCTCCTTGCCGTCGCCTGTGTCACGAACACTCCGGCGCCCCCACAACCACCCTTGCCAATAGATGAGGTAAGCCATCGTGATGAAGACTAGATCCGCCACGAGATAGTGAGACCAGACCCAGCAGCCTGTCCAGTTGCTGTAGACGAGGCAGCTCTCTAGGCCGTTGATGTGCGGCTGGAAGACCTCCCAGATCGAGTGCTCCTGCACGACGCTCTCGGCGCCCACCTCCACCCACACGTTCAGCGACGAGTTCGCCGAGCGGTTGAAGAGTGCATGGTTGTGTGTGTAGAAGGAGATGGCGCCGTCGATTTGCATCTCGATGGGCGGCCCTAAGCGCCTCCTCATCTGTTGGCACCCCTCCGGCGTGTACAGGACGCCCTGCATGCCAAAGAAGCCCCTGCTGCCTAACTCTTCGAAGTCAGGAGCCGCTGCCCCCGGCACGGCCAGCCACGGCGACATGCCGCTAAAGAGCTCGACCGGGCCGAAGATGATGACGTCAGCGGCACCGGTCTTCGTGAGCTCGAGCGCCCGCGGAAACTGCGTCTCAAATGTCACCTTGTTCGGCCGAGCGTCCTCCTCCAAGACGAGGGTTGTGTGGTTCTCACTGCACACACTCAGATGCGAGAGGTAGATGCCGATCGCCCCCACAGACACGAGCTCGTAGGCGCGCCTTGGGCCCTCCTCAAGGCTGAGCCGGGCAAGGGGCGTGATGAGCCCGTCGAGCTCGCACTGCGTCGGCGAGGCATGCGAAAGATCCACGGTCAGGTCGCTGCGTTCCACCACGTCGACGAAGCCAACATCCTGGAAGAGGGCAACAGCTGGCGAGCCGCCTTTAAGCGTGATGATGCGTACAGGCACGGTTCGCCAATCCGTAAAGGTGGTGGCTGGCCGACGGTGCGTCAATACAGGTTCGGTGATGCTCCAGTCAAACAAAGTGAGCCCCGTGGGAGTACCGGGAAGCTGGCCACCATCATGCTTCAGGCCAGCCTGGAGCCGGATCTTCTCAATCTCCGATGGGCTGTATCCTCCTTCGTGTCCTTCACGCGACCTGTACAGGAGGTCCGTGCTCACGGTACCGTAGTACTTGGAGTCGCCGCCGCCGTAAGTTACGGCGGCCGTAACGGCGTTACGGGCGCCATCGTCATCGCCGCCGACGCCGGTGGCCGTAGTTGCCGCCGTCCTCATCACTGCCGCCTTCCTAACTGGCGCTGCCAATCTCGAGTGGCCGGCAATCTCCATGGGCTCATCGTCGCTGGCCGTTCGGACGCTCTTCGGGCCCCACAGAAGAAGAGCCATGCAGGGCCAGATGCGCACCATGAGTGCCCCAAGGGCGCTTATGCCGTGCGTCACCCAGGGACGACCTCTTCGCAGAGAGTCCAATGCCAAATCAGGGTTGGTTCACAAATCTGGGTTTGGCCGCATGCATTTCACCAGGATGATTCTATAGTAATCGATCGAGTGTTTCTACATTCCACTTTACAATACAAACAAGAAAAACGACATAGTACATGACTCATCGGGCGGGCGGAGCGCGGAGGGCGCCCTTGGGAGGGCGCTCAGTGATGTGTGATCACCCACGTCCGGTCAGATGGGCAAATGTGTGAAGCCCCGCCGGGGAGAGCATGTTGAGAGATTTCTTTTTCAATTTCATAATCTGGTTCATGTAAAGAGTTGCCGAACCTTGCGCACGCTGCTGCCTTCCCCAGCCTGAGCCTCCACCATCTCGGGGCGCAAGTCCTCCTCGTCGAGGGCGTCGTCTTCGTCGTCCGTGTCCTCATCCGGCTCCACCGGCCCAAACTGCTCGCACCCCAGCGCGAACGCCTCGTCGCCGAAGCGCTCAAAGTGGAGCTCGAGCTCAAAAGTCGGGGGGTACCTCTCGCTGTACTTCTTCTTGCAAGCATGGTCCACCTCCTCCCTCTTGAGCGTGAGCACGCCTCCGGAGCCGTCCCCGGAGCCGTCCTCGCCGCATTGAGCGGCGAGGAACGCCGTGTGTACCCAAAAGTGGCCGATGACCACCTTTTTGTGGAGTGGCGTGGATGGCTTGTCGTAGATGGTGAACTTGGTGTCGGCTGCGATGACGAGGTAGGGTGTCTCGGAGCCGCTCACGAGAGCCACTTCGTGTCCGTACTCGACGCGCGCCGGCTTAGCGTGCCATGTCGAGGATTCGAAGATCACGTGCTTCTGCGTCGTACACGTACACCCGAGGATACGGCCGTTGGCAGCCTTGGCGGCCTCCGTGGACCCAAAGAGCTCGCGGGGCACTAGGCTCGAGTGACATACGACAAGGTACGGATGGCACGCTCCGAGCTCGCGGTGCTTCGAGTGCGGGCAGCCCCTCATGATGAGTTTCGTCACCCGAAGCCGGGGCTGCTCGATGGCATCCCATCGAAATCCGAGCGATCGGAGCAGCTTACACGGCCACGCGCCCGCCTCGTCTCCGTCATTGCTGTACTGTGAATGTGATGAGAGGGAGAGGGCAGCGGAGGGCCTCGGCGGCGGCGGCGGCGGCGGCGGCGGCGGCGGCGGCGGCGGCGGCGACGGCGACGACGACGATGACGATGGCTGCGGCACCTCCTCTGGCGGCAACGACGACGGCTGCGGCTGCGTGCTCTTGCCGAGCGCCATATCGAGCGCCGTTGTCCCCTCGGCCTCTGTGGAATGGACATGCCCGTTACGGCGCCCATCGAGTTCGCCGCTGTCGGCGCAGCCTCTGCCGCCGCCGCCATACCGCTCGCAAAAGTAGCGCACGTACCGCTGCTGGCTTGGGATCGTAACGCCCTCACCGTCGTGTGTGCGCCTGGCGCCAAACAATTCAATCGCCTCCCTCGCACTCGTGGCGATGCCCTGATGGATCAGGACGCATGCAACGATCAGGCCGGTGCGCCCCTTGCCTGCCTTGCAGTGGACGGCGGCGACATTGTCCGGATGCCGGTCGAGCCACTCTTTCATTGTCACACACAGCGGATGGATCATATCGAGCACCGGCGGGTTATGGTCATCAAACGGCCAGTGGAGCACGCAATCTGCGTGCATCTCCCCTCCGAGAGTGATCGGCGGGTACACGCGCTCTTCACACAGGTTGAAGACCCGGTAGTGGTACCCCGGATGGTACGTGCCGAAGAATCGCTGAACCTGCTCGACATCGTTGCGGTAGTACCCTTCCAGCCCAGCCGACGGGTACGCCATCGCAATGAGCCGCGGCGTGATGTACGTGAGGTCAAGGTCGAAACCATCCTGCTGGAAGCGGGTCTTATTGAGGCTGACCGCGCCACGCACCATGCCGAGCGCGGTGGATAGGAGCGACGACTTGGCCATCGAGCGGGAGAGCACCGTCTTCGCCAGGCCGGTCGCGATCGTGTTGTGGTAGTCAGCGGGTCGGCTTGCTACGTGGGTGAGGAAGAGCTGCTGCAGCTGTTGCCGCTCGCGCGTGAAATCGCTCGGATTCACGAGGCCACAAGCGACCACACGTTGCTTGAGCTCCACCATGCCAAGCTCCGCGAGCGACTCGAGCGTCACGGCTGAAGCGGCGCGCAGCTTTTCGAGCCAGTCATCACGTGCAGCGGCGTTGTGCGCCTGCAGATAAAAGGTGGCCTGGGGATCCTCGGGCCAAAATACGCACAGAGTGAGGGGCCGATCCACCTCGTCGTCGGCTTGCCGCACGCCCACACCTTGTAGGTGCAGATGGCCGTTGGGCTGGGTCGACCTTGCGGTGTCCAAGTAGTAAAGGACGTGGCCGGAAAGGACGCAATGCCGAGCGCGCCAGTTGCCAAGGCCGCCGCGCTGCCCAGTACTGCCGCCACGCTTCGTCAGCGTGCCTTCCACACTCACGCTCTGCTTGTCGGGCAGCGTTCCGCCGCGCTGCACGAAGAAGCACGTCATGGACGCTCACACGACTCAAGTGACCTGACATTTCCACAAAAAGCGTGTGAACAAATCCCAAAGCGGGCATGTTTTGAAACCTTTGTGCTCGGATAATTCTCATGAGAGAGGCCGATAGGATCCGTTTTTGCCGATGCTTCGCGGCCTCCGCTCTTCCGCGTTGCCCGCACGTCGGTTGTGCACCGCTGCGTCCAATGCCGCGGCCATTTCCGCGCAGGGCAGAGGCTATGGCCTCAAGTTCTACCAGTTCTCCTACGTGGACCTCTTCGGCGTGCAGCGGAGCAAGCTCGTGCCGGCGTCCCGAGTTGAAGAGATTGCCACGGGCGGCGCGGGCTTCGCGGGTTTTGCGTCGCACCTCGACATGGACCCGACCATGGGTGATCTGCTCGCCATCCCGGACCCGGCCACGCTCACGCCGCTGCCTTGGCAGCCCGAGGTGGGCTGGCTCTCGTGCGACCTCGTGCTCTTTGGCAAGGAGTTGCCGCACGGCCCTCGCAACGTGCTGCGCGGCGTGCTGGCCAAGCTAGCCGAGGAAGGGGTCACGCTCAAGACGGGCGTCGAGTGCGAGTTCTTCATCCTTGATGGCAGCGGCCGGGCCGTCTCCGATCCGCTCGACGTGCAGGCGAAGCCGTGCTACGACGCTCAGGCGCTCATGCGGCGCTACGAGCTCATCTCGACGCTGGTGACGCACATGGAGGCGATGGGCTGGGGCCCGTACCAGGCGGACCACGAGGACGCCAATGGCCAGTTCGAGGTCAACTGGGACTACAATGACGCCCTCGTGACAGCTGATCGCGTGGTCCTCTTCAAGTACATGGTTCGCACCCTTGCGGAGCGCGCGGGCTTTCGCGCCACGTTCATGCCCAAACCGTTCGCGTCGCTCACGGGCTCGGGCTGCCACGCGCACATCTCGCTGCACGAGCCGGGCACGGGCAAGAACCTGTGCAAGGGCGGTGCGCCGGAGATGCATGGGCTCTCACCCCGTGCGCTCTCATTCACAGCCGGCCTTCTGAACCATGCGCCGGCCATGACGGCGCTGACGAATCCCACTGTGAATTCATACAAGCGGCTGGGCGCGCGCATGACGTCATCGGGCGCGACGTGGTCACCCACGGCTGCCACCTGGGCGGGCAACAACCGCACTGCGCTCATCCGCGTACCGGACGATCAGCGTCGCATGGAGCTCCGGCTCGCCGACATGAGCGCCAACCCGTATCTGATGGCCGCCGCCATCGGTGCGGCCGGCCTCGATGGGCTGCGCGCGCGGAGTGTGCCGCCGCTACCGACGGACCGCAACATGTACGACCCTTCTGATCCGGTCGCCGCCGCCGCCATCAAGGCCGCCCCGCCGCTGCCGAGCAACCTGAAGGCTGCGCTTGACGCCCTCGACAGCTCCCAGGCGCTGCGCTCCGGCCTGACCGACGCCTTCGTGGATAGCTACCTCAAGCTGCGCCGCGCGCACTGGGACGAGTATGCGCGCCACCTCTCGCCCTGGGAGATTGAGGCGTACTTCGATGTGTGACGCGTAAGTGACGCGGCCGCGCACTGCTCGCGAGAGGGGTCGAGCAGAGGTCCTGGCGCGACGTCATTTCGTCAACGCTGCGCGGCCGTTTTGCGTGCTGTTAACATGTGATCGTATAGAAATGGCCGAGCGGCGCGGCGCGCGCACCGCACAGAGGCGTGGTGTCGTGTTCGCGGACCGTGCGCGTTGGTGACCGCTCCTTTTGGACCGCTCGAAGATGGTGACTCTCTTGACTCTTCAAGAGGACCCTGCTCTTTTTCGCAGTCCACACGCTTGAGGCTCCAACAAAAAATTGCTCTCGTGGCGATCGAGTGCGCGTCCGTGAGCCCCGTTTGAAGAGAAGTACAATTGTACAGACCCTCAGACCGGTGGTCGTGCGTCTTGCCGAGATGGCAACTTAACGTGAACGTGAACCACGGTGTCTTTTTACCGTACTATTGTACCGTATACCGTATCCCGTGTGTGTCCCGGCTCCCCCCGGTGTCTTTTTACCGTATACAGCACCTCTTCTATCAAACATTTCAAGATTGCTTGCCTCAGGGTTCTCCCCTCATCCCCCCGTGGAATGACGAAATGCAAGGATTGCAAATAATGATCGGCGTGTTTCTAAGCCTCTCGCTTGGCACCGCACATGCGCTCCAGGCCTCACCAACGACGCGCTATGTGGCTTCTCGAAGGTGCCGTGCAGCCATACCTGCTGCATCAGATCTTGTTTGCGAAGTTGCCAAATGTTTCAAGGTTGAAGGGATTGCCTTTTTCAACGCTATGCGGACCCCAGCAGCTCTGGTGGCCGCCGCCGCTATCAATGACGCGTCTGTATTGACCCGCGTGGAGGATGACATCAAGAAATCGCGTTCGATGATGGCTCTGCGCAATGCATACCTAATGCTGAATCTGATCGCTTTTGGTGTGGAGACGCTCTGCATCTTTGTCTCCACACACGCCATTATGCGCCTTCAGATGCGGCCGCCGTCGACAACCATGGCTTGCTCTCTGGTTGCGCTCCTGCGCGGCCCCGGGTTCGAGTTCGAATACGTGAGTGTGCGCGCCTCCTTCATGTCAGGTCTCCTTTCTTTTGCAGCAGCTCAGGCCCTCAGGGCTCGCGTGTCGCTCCGAGAGTCTAAAGAGCTTGCCGACGGTGCAATGTGGCTCCTTCTGTCGATCGTAGCGATGCTGCTCGTGTATAACAACTCTATGAGCATCACATACGGCGGTTTTGGTGGTCTTCTCGGCAAGTGGCTTTGCATGAGTTGGGCACTAGCAATCTCAAGACTCAATTTTCGGCACCCGATTGCCGTCTCTGGAGTGATCATGACGGCACTTGGCTTCCGTTCCCTTTTGAGGCAGCTGTGGCTCTCTACAAGAGGGCCCACTCAAACGTGGCCACGTTTATAGTTGCTCCGTTTCGCGCCCACGCCACCGGTCTTGACGATGCCGAGTAGGAGTAGAAGTACAGACTTGAAACCGCGGCGCGTTGCTCCGTCGGCGTCGCGGTGGTGTGCTGATCGCATCTGCCATCTCCATCTCCACTTGGACACATAATTCGGTGGACACATCTCCCTAAGCACCACATGTTCGAAGCGAGAATGGAGATGTTTTTGACAACAATTCGAGGTAGCGTAGCTTGTACAGGTTCCTAACAAAGTTTCCGTTACCTATAGAGTGGATAGTGGATACTATGATAGTCCGGTCAGACCCGGTCGGGCGCCGGTAAGCGGTATGCCGTATTTGGCCGTACATATTTTGAAAAAAAGAAAACGTAAACGAAAAGCCGAGCGAACGTCGCGTTTCGTTTATCCGATACCGATCCGCGATCGTGTCGTATCGGCTATCGCCGGCACCGCGGTCGCCGGATCGGATACAAACGCAAGGACCGGGGGCTGGGCCCCGTCCCCGTCCCTTCCACTTCCGCTACGACGGCCCGAGGGCGATCGCAACAAGTGACGAATTCCGTTCGGAGACCGCTTCCCGCCGCCACCAGCTCGGGGCCACCATCCCGTAAATGCATGTCCCATGGGGACAATGATAAATGAACGTCGAGTGCGCACCCCGCCGATCGCGTGCCCTCCAGGCACCGCACGCACAAGTACGCCACGCGGCCACGGCGAAAGCGGTGGAATGAGGAGTGTCCCTACTCGGCGAGCAGCTCGTACACGTGCCGCCGGATCCAGGTGGCTTCTGCACCGAGCTCCGGTCGGTGCGGATCTCCCGCGCGATGGCCGGCAGCTGAGACGATGGGACGGAACACGCACCGATCGCCGAGCAAGGCTGCTTCGCGCTCGGCCTCGCCCAGCGTGAAATAGCGATCTTGATCGCACGGCATGAGCAGCACGCGTGCGCGCACGCGCCCGAGCGCCGCGCGCAGGTCGCCTCCGGTGTGCACCGCCACGTCAGCATCGCGCCATGTGCGGATCTGTGAGAGTAAGTCGTCGGCATCGCAGTTGGCAAAGGCGGGCAGGTACGAGCGCTCCACAAAGTCCTCTGCCGACGCAAAACCCGCGCGCGCGTACTCAGCCTCAGTGTACCAACTCGAGCCGACACCCCAGCCCGCGTAGATGCTTCCAAAGGCCGCAAGCCCGCGCGTAGGCGGCCTCGTGAAACGACCCGCTGCGGCGTCCCAGGCGGCATCGGCCTTGAGTGCGGCCTCAATCGAGCCCAAGAAGACGCGATTGAGCTCGCCACAGCGCGCGGCGCCGCACACGGCCGCGATGCGCCTCACGCTCTCGGGCCACGCGACGGCCCATTCATAGGCCTGGAGCGCGCCCATCGAGTAGCCGTACACGAGGTCGAGAGGCGCCTCCTTCGAGCAGCCGACGCCCAGGTGCTCGAGGAGCGCTCTCTGGGCGCGCACATTGTCACGCACCGAGAAGAGCGGAGGCAGGCCCGCAGCTGGGTCGATGAGGGAGGGTGAGTACGAGACACCGTTGCCTAGCAGGTTGGGCACGATGACCGTGAAGCGCGCCGTGTCGAGCGTCTGGCCCGGACCGATCTGGTACTCGAGCTCATTGTGCACGGCGTCGAAGGAGGTGGGGTGCAGCACGATGCCCGCGCCCTGCCCAATCGGCGGGCCGTGCACCTTGTACGCGAGGCTCGCACCGACGGGTAGCAATCTCCCACAGCCGAGCTCAAAGCCACTCAGGTCAAAGTGACGAACCCTCGGGTCCGCGAGCGCTCGTCGGGCCGCCGGGGAGCCCCGCAGCTGTGGGGATTGGGCGCCATGGTGAGCACATGCATGCAAGGCCGCCGGGGAGCCCCGCAGCGCGCTCGCGGCCGTCGATGGCGCCGCCGCGGGCACCTCTTCGGACGCCGGCTGTCTCCACGAGCGGAACGCCACGCCGAGCCGCTCGCGGGCCTTGTCGGCGCATAAGACCGACGCGTTGCCCGCCATGGGCGAGCGCAGCGGCAGGCCCGACACGCCAAGCGCCGTCTTGAGCAGATCCAGCGTGGGCTCGACGAAGCGCGTGTCCGGCGCGGCGAGCAGGTACGCTTCGTGTGAGCCCGGTCGGGCCGCCTCCGGCCGCGTGACCGCCGCCACGTGCGCCTCGATCACGTCATCCTCGTGGGTGTACGCCCAAAGAATCAAAGGCAAGGGCTCCGCGGCAGATGGTGCCGGCCATGGCAGCGACGACCAGCGCTCGCGCTTGACGATGTTCGTGAAGCGCAGCGAGACGAAGCTCGTGCTCGTGGCGGTGCGCGCCGCCGACTCGAGCACCTCCTCACCCAGCAACTTTGACAGACCATACGTCTCCATTGGCATTGCGCCGTGCAGCTCGTCGACAGGCAGGTAGCGAGGGCACCATGCGTGAGGGCCGATCGCGGCGTGGCTGTAGCCCATGGCAAAGGCGGAGCTGGAGAAGACGAAGCGCGAAGCGCCAGCTGCAATCGCGGCGTCGCACGTTGCCGCGGTCGACGCGACATTGTCCCTCAAGAGCACGGAGGGTGTTGCTGACTCGTAGCCGATCGCCGGCCGCTTCATCGCACTACCGGTTGCCTCAACGGCGGGTGGAGGCGTGGCCGATGGGCCGGGCCATGCGGCGCAGTGCACCACGCAACTGACGCCTGTCGCTGCCCGACGCAAGGCGTCCGCTGCAGGCCCAGGCTCCGCGGCGGCCACAAGGTCACATTGCACGAAGGCGTCGCACACGGGCCCCACGAGGCTCGCGTCGCCAGTGACGTCGACCCCGACGATGCGGTGCCCTAGTGTGCGGAGCGACGATGCGACTCCACGGCCGATGCGCCCAGCAATGCCGGTGACCAGGACGGTCGGCATGAATTCGCCGAGGGAGTCTCAGGTCCCGCCTCAAAACTTGCCCGAAAAGGACGAGCTCAATGGACTAGATAAAAAGATAAAAAGGAGTTGTACAACGTCGCTGTGCCGCTTAGTTGCATCTCGATCCGTTGCTGGTTTGCGGCTGCGGACCGCAGCCGCTGCTTGGCACTGCTCTACAACTTCTCTGGCCGAGGTCGCTGAAGATTCCCGATGCGCGGCACGAACCCCCCCAGGTGTGGGCCTCCGTGACGCGGTTGCCGCACAGCGCGTGTGGGCCTCCGTCAGGCGGTCGCCGCACAGTTCGGGTGCAGCTCGCATGCTATGGGTGCGCCCGCTGCGAGGCCGTTGTCAAAGCCAGCCCGTTTCCAGCCGGTGTGCATCGTCCCGGGCCGGTTGTCGAAGGTGACGTCGTCGCCGCACCAGCGCGTCGCGTAGCCGCGCCGCCGGTGCGGTGAGTTGGGCGGGTTGCCGGGCGCGCCATGCATCATCGCGCTGTAGAAGAGAAGCAGGTCCCCGGGTTGCATGTCCCAACCGAGCAGCTCGTACGCGCCGGAGGCGACGCCCGCATCCACGTCAGGCACTGGAGGGAGCTGCGCTGGGTCCACGTCCGAGTAGGTGTTCTTGCCCGAGTGGTCGCCGCCCGAGAAGTTCGTGATCCGGTGCACCAGGCCCCAGCGGTGCGAGCCCTTGACGTAGGAGAGGCCTCGCTCTCGAGGCACCGGGTCGAGCGCGATCCAGATCGAGCAGATCTGCGAGCCCCGCGTGTGCCAGTACGAGGTGTCGTTGTGCCAGGGCGTCGGCGACGGCGTGCCGGGCTCCTTGACGAATAGCTGGTCGTAAAAGATGTGCGCTGTCTGCGAGCCCATCGCTTTGGCAGCCAGCGCGCCCGCACCCGAATGGAGCACAAACTCCTTGAACAGCTCATGCCGCCGCCACAAGAATTGGTCGTCGTGGAAGCGCCCGCTGGTGCCTTGTGCTGCCGCGTGCTCGTCACACAACGGGCCAGGATTCGCCAGGTTTAGCTCCGCTCCTGCGCGTAGGTGCTCCACCCACGGCTGGAAGACGCCGCGGAGCACAATCGCGCCATCCTTGGAGAAGCGCTCGACGTCGGCGTCAGTCAGCACCGCGGCAGGATCGACGCGCGTGAGCGCGGATAAGGCTCGGCGCAGCAGCGGTCGCGCTGGAAGGCGGCGGAGCGCGCTCGGCACCATGACGGACGCTCCCCGCATCTTATCGTGCCACACCCCTCACTCACTCAAGGGCGGCAAACTTGTCGGCTTTTTGTAAGACCTAGAGTCTTCAGTTGCGTCAAGTTGGAAAACCCGTACCGGTAGGATTCCTCGGCAATCTCGAAAAGGGGCGCGCGGCAGTCAGTAAGCCAGTAATGCCACCCCGACATGCGCTGCAACACTATCAAGAGGGTACCTGTCATTCCAGCGTACTGTACATGCAATTGCATGCTCGAGAGCGACTCGAGGGGCTACTCACGCATCAGCTGGTGGCCTGCGCGGCCTTCAGACGGTGCATGCCGATCGCGGCAGTGGCCACCTGCAGCGGGCCGATGACGAAGAACGCACCGAGCGCCAGCCCGAAGCGCGCGAGCACCAGAGGGAGCTTTGCGAGTCGGTGCAGCCGCGTGGTGGGCGTGTCGGGCAGCGGCAGGTTGCGCGGCGGGTTGGCAGTGCCGGGCGCCTTGACGCCGCAGATGGCGATCGCGTACTGTTTGGCGTTCCACGGATTGGACACGTGGATCGCCTTCACATCCGTCAGGCCCGCCTCCGCGAACCACGCGTGGTACTGCTCCTCGGTCGGGAAGCGGTTGAACATCTGCGCGAAGAAGCGGATGAAGAGAGGCTTCGGCTGGAGCGAGCCCATGACGAGCACGCAACCGCCCGGCCGCACGACGCGCAGCTGCTCGCGAAGCGCTGCGACTGGATCGGGGAAGTAGTAAAAGGAGCCCGACGAGACGACACGGTCGAATGAATCGTCATCGAACGGAAGCGTCTGCGCGTCCGACAGCACGAATTCGCATGGCGCGAGCGGCAGCTTCGCCTTTGCCTGGTTGAGCATCTGCGCGCTCTGATCGAGCAGGGTGAGCCGCTCCGCACCGCAGCGCTTGGCGACCTGCAGGCTGAGCGTGCCGGTGCCCGCGCCGACGTCAAGAATCTTGAGCGGGCCGTTGAGATTCGCGAGGTCGAGGCCTGCCTCGCGCATCTCGTTGGACGTGAAGAACGGCTGCATGCGATCGTACACACGCGACCAGCCGTAGTAGAAGAGCCATGCCTCCGTCTGCGAACACAGGCCTTCGAGCTTCATGGTCTCCATGAACGAAATGTGCGAAGATTCCTTCGCGAAGGACGTGCTGCTGTTCAACACAACGCGCATACCTCCGGGCCCCCAAGCACAAGGGCCTCTATCGCTATGGACGAAGGTGTGACCGACACAGCGTCCCTTCTTATACACAGGCCTAACACAGGCCGTTAGTCCTTAATAGTCGGCGGCATGGGTCAGCTGCTGCTGCTCGTTGAAAACACGAACGCGCGGTCAGCCGTGCACGCGTGCCGCCGCGCCGCCTCGGTCTCTGACTTTGCCGCTTCAGGATTTTATTTACCGCTCTGACATTCACTACTCTTTGAGAACTGGACTCTGTGCGTTAACTCTGTGGGGAGACTGACGGGGATCGATCATTCATCGCTCAAACCGTGGCGCACACCCATCGCAATGCCGGCTTCAGCCGAGGCATGAAACCACCGAGCGCGCAGTAGTTGAACGGGAGCCACGCATCGGGCGGCGGCGGGTAGCGAATGTACTCGCGCAGCAGCCGCATCGCAATCTCATATGGCGTGAGGCGGGCCGGCATCGGCCTGTTGCGGCTGGCGAGGTCGGCCCTCAACGTTGCCATCACGTCGTCGAGCGAGAGACGCCTCAGGCCCTCGGGCGGCTCGGGCGGCTGTCGCCCGTCCGCGGCGCGCGCATGGCTTGCCGGCTTCAAGGGCAGGGTGGCGTGGTACATAGCTGCCTCGTCTGCGTCCGTGAAGCAGTGCGCGCGGTAGACGATGGAGATTCGAAGATCGTCCTCCACGTACGCACGCACGGTGCGGTCCTCGGCGCGCAGCTCCCAGCGCCCCTCTCCAACGTGCACCAGAGTCGTCTCCAGGTCCTTATCTATAGGCGGCGGGCCTGCCTCTGGCCGGTAGGTTGCCGCCGCATGCACCGTTCTCGATCCGTCCACTACTGTGCCCGAGCGAGGCTGGGGGGCGGTGCGGTGCACGCCCCCGGGTCCCCACCAGAGGAACTCGCCCGCGCTGCTCGGCTCATAGCGCGCGTGCAAATAGCCCACCACCTGCACCTGGTGAACGAAGCGTTCGCGGAAGGCGCCCGAGAAGTGCATCACCGCAAGGAGCCACTGTGGGAACTCGAATCGAGTCGCGCCCCAAAAGTAGACCCCATCGACGTGCATCGGGACAGTCTGGCCCGGTACCTGCAGGATGAAGTTGTACTGGAACGGCGCCAGATGCGGCTTGCTGGCTGGGCAGATGCTGCGCGCCGCCACCAGGAAGCGCTCGCTCCCGAAGAGCTGCGCGACGATCGGCTGCTCGGACAGATCGAACATGTACCGCCCAAACGAGAGGGCGCGCGAAGTGAGCGCCTGTGCGCCCTCCCGCAGGCCCTCGATGCCACCAGTCGTCACGTAGTGCCGACCAATGTCGATTCGGCCGGGTAGGATGCAGTGCGTCCTATTGACCGAAGGCACCATGAACACGTCTGCACACTTGCCATCGGAGGGCATCGGGACGGCCTCGCCGATATGCTCGTGCTCGGTGGTGTACGCCTTGAGATCATTGGTGTTGAGCGCGTAGCCGTCCGCGCCCAGCGTTCGCACGAGCGCCCGAAGCTCGTGGAAGGTGGGCTCATCGATCAGATCTTTGAGCACGATCGCATCATTGAGCAGATGCGCTGGCATAGCCGGCCGCCGCAGCGAGCCGAGCCAAAAAGATACGCCAGTGGCCAGGATGACGTAAGAGGCCGCTCGTGGCGTGCTCGAGACCTGCCTTGTCTCCCTCATAGTTAGTTGGCGGTCGCTGCGAGAGTCGGCGCGGCCGCCAGGTCGAACTCCGTGAAGTTGTTTTTCATTGTTCTCAAGTCGAACTCAACCGTAAACCTAAATACATGAAGCCTGATCGAATGTACTCTCGAGGCTAGCAGTGGACTTGACAGTTCGACTCTCCGCTCCATTCACAGCGACCTTGCGCTCGGTTTGGGCTCTCCATGCGGGGCAGCGTTGAGGAGCGCTCTTGCACGGAGGATTTGGATGTCTTCGATCCAGCTCGCCATCGCCCGAAGCCCAAGCTACCAACGTACACTGCGGCGCTCGCGGCGGCGGATACTGCGGCTCTCGCAGCCGCCTCGGCCGCTCAGTTGGCTGCTCGCCTGAAATTCGCATGCGAGCGAGTCGCCGAGCGCCACTCCACCTTTGCGGCGCTGGAACGCAGCTACCGCGCGCTCGGCAGCGACCTGCGAGACCTCGTCAAGTTCGTGGAGTCCGTAGTCAGCGAGGGCCGACTTGCTCTGCGGTCGATGCGAATGAGCTCCGCCACGCTGGAGCAGCTGCAGCTGCTGCCCAAGATGCTGCGGGGCAAGGCCGCAGAGCGTGCGCGCGCGCGCAGTAAGACGAACGACAGCCTGCCGCTGTTGCGCGAGGGCTGGGCCGATGCGCAGCAGGCTTTGGAGCGGCTGGAGGGTGCGTGTTCACAGGAGAACGATCGCGAACTCCATCTCGAGCACGCAGGAGCGCTCGCGCAAGCAGAGAGCCTTCTCCGCCGCTGCCTGCCGCCCGCTGTTGGCGTGCGTGACGGATGGAGCGCTGCCGACCTGGGCAGTCCGTCGGCCGACGAGGCGCAGCCGATAGCTGAGCTCGAGCGTGAGGTGATGGCGCTGTGCGATGATCTCCGGGACGAGATCGCTTCCGGACGAATCTCTCTCCACCTGCCTTCACCCGCTGCCACGCCAGCGCGGCGCGCGCGCGCGCCGCTCGTGAGTGCGCCGCACCTGCGCCCATGCCCGGCCACCAAGCGCGCCGCCATTGTGCTGCAGAGCGCTGCGAGGGCACAGGCGCCGCGTGCCGCACTGCGCCGTGCGCTGCGATCGGCGACTCAAGTGCAAGCAGCCGCGCGCCGACGGGGTGCTCGGGTGCTCGTGGCAGCGCGACGCGCCATCGTGGCAGCCGAGCGACGGGCCGCCCTGGCCGCTCAGGCCGCGGCGATGGCCGACGCGGCGGCGCGGAAGCTCGCCGAGAGCGCGGCCACGAGCCTCCAGTGCCTCTGGCGTGGCCGGTGCGTTCGTCGACGTTACGGTCTGATACTACGGATGGCACGAGAGGCTCGGGGGCGTCGAAGGGCCGGGGAGGCAGCCATGGAGGCGATGACCGCCGGGGAGGCGATGCGGGCGGCGGCGATGCGAGCTGGGAATGCGACGTCGCCACAAACGTGCCACGCGGCATCGGCGGCTCCGAGCCCAACCACCGAGACGAATGCGGTCACTTTAGCGGGCAAATTAGCGCATGTGGACGCGGCGGTCGTATCAGACGAGACGGGACCCACGGACAAGCCCGCAGCAAAGGCAGCAGACAAGGCCACAGACAAGGCCACAGGCAAGCCCTCAGACAAGGCAGCAGGCAAGCGAGCTTGCGTCCCGATCACCCACGGGCAGCCACGATGGACGAGCGCATCCTCGACGAGAGCATCCTCCTCCCAGAGCGCCCGATCGTCGTCCGCGACGCGCCGGACGCCAAGAGACCATGGCGCTCAGCACGGCGCTCAGCACGGCGCTGTCCCGAGCGCCGACCTGAGGCGCCGTGCCGATCAGGAGCTCGAATTGGCTCCGCGAACCGACCGGAGGCGCCGCGCCGATCTGGAGCCTATCTGGAGCCGATCTCGTGCCGATCTGGAGCCGGTGTCGATCCATCGAGAGCCCCAGTACCCATTGAGTACTGCGCATGCAACTGCTGCGCTGCAAGCCACGCTGGTCCAGCAGCAGCGCGAGCTCGCCGCCGTGCGGGCTCGGCGTGAGGCGCTCGAGAGCCAGTGCAAGCAGCGGATGAAGCTCCCGCAGCCGCCGCCGCCGCCGCCGCCGCCGCCGTCCCGAACGAAACCGCTCAGCACGGCGCTCAGCACGGCGCTCAGCACGGCGCTCAGCACGGCGCCGTCCCGAACGAAACCGCTCGATACGGCGCTTCTTCTTTGGCAGCCCCCACCGCCACCATGCGCGCAACCGCTGCCGCCACCGCCGATGCCGCCGCCGCTGTCATTGCAGGAGGAGGATCGGCTGCGAAGGCTGCATGAGCAGCAGGACCAGACGCGCCAGCATCTGCGTGAATGGCAACTGCAGCGGCGGCAGCAGCGCGAGGCGCAGCAGCCGACCTCGCCGACTCTCGAGTGCAGCCAACGGCCAGTCACTCGTCGCCGCCCATCATCCGCCGCGCCGACTGGGAAGCCCTCGCCCACGCTGTCTTCGCCTGTGGGAGCTCCAGCCTCGTCAATTACGTCAATTACGTCTTCGCCTGTGGGAGCTCCAGCCTCGTCAATTACGTCAATTACGTTAATTACGTCTTCGCCTGTGGGAGCTCCAGCCTCGTCAGCATCCGCGGAGATGGCCGCACGAGCCATTCTGTGCCGGCGCCACACTATTGCTCGGGCGCCGTCACCCGTGCAGCGAGCGGTGCCCGCATGCGGTGGTACGTCCGTCGCGAGGCCCATGCCGCAGGCAGTGCACGAAGCGGCGATGCGGCGCGCCCAGGCGAGCATCGCAGGCGTGTGGTGCGTCGCCGGTCAGCCGAAGGCGTGAAATATCAACGTGGCGTGCACGGTATGGTTCGAGGTGTTCGATGCGAGCATCGCCGCAGCAGCAGCGGCTGGTTGGGGCCGCTTCCCAGCTCTTCCCCGTTCCCGCCAAAGATGCGATATCTGCCCTGGCACCACTAGCGAGGCCACGGCGAGCGTGACTTCCATGGCTGGTCCAAGCGCACAACGCGAGAACTACGTAAGGAACTACGTTACAAATTAGGAACGAGTTTTTTCAGAGTTTCTTATAGTTGCGATACCGTTAACTAGATTCCCTTTCAATATGATCACGTACTCTTCACCATGGCACACTTCGACGTAGCACCGGTTGACGCGTGTGTCGTGTGAACGTTCACAGCGAGCCCATGCCGCATGAGGCCGTGTGCCAGGATGGAAGATGCAGCGGTGAACTCGGGCCAGTACTCAGAGCCCAAGCGCTCCGAGTCGCCCCAGTGGATGCTCGTATATGCTACGAAGCGTGCGCAGCGCTCGCGTCGCGCCGCCTCGCCAACGCCGCTGCCGTCCGATGTACCCGCGGTTTCCGAATGGCAAAAGGAGATGGTGCGCCACCAGGCGGCGCTGCGACCATCGCGGACCTATCAAGTGGTCCTATCAAGACTTTCTCGGCGCGACGGCAGCTGCACCGCTCGTCGATCGGCGTGTCTACATACGTTTACCGGTCGGTGGTGAGGTGCAGGTCGGGCCATCATCGACGGGCGCAGGTGCGCTTGCGCAGGCTCGAGGTTGGTCCGCAAACTCACCGCCACCACCGTTGCGCCGGCCCAGAGCAGCAAACGAGACGCGCGCACTAGCAATTGAACTACGAACCGGGCAGATTGCCCCGGACGAGATGCGACGTATCCGCGCTCTCCATGCGCATCGCGCCCGGGGGGCTTTCGAAAGAAGCGCAGATGGCGCATGTCGGACTCACAGCAGCAGCAGCTCCTCTGGCGGGTTCACACAGTCGATGGCAGGGGCACCGAGACGGGCGTGGGCCGCTGTCGACGAGCCAAAGTCTTTCTTTGATCCTGCTGCACTTTCGAAATCCGCCGCGCCGCCATTGATGGCACGAGAGCCTGACGCTCCACCTCGAGTCCAGCTGCCCGACGGCAGCGGTTGGTGGTATTATGAAGGCGAGGGGAGTGGTGAGGCGTCGTGGCAGCCGCTCGATGACGACTCTTTCTCTGACAGTGTCCAGGACAAGGACGCCTGGTCGCCAGAAACGGCCTCGTTCCATGGCGTAAGGCCGCCTGCTCGGATGAGGATGCCTGCTCCAACGAGATTTCCTCCGAGCTCGGACGAGAATTCCCCCGAGCTTCGAGCTCCGATGAGGATCTCTTCGAGTCCAATCCGACGGCCAGGGACCATGCGAGAGGATGAGCTGCGAGAGCTACGCCGAGCGCGAGCACAAGAGACACGCCGACGAAATGCGAGGGCTCGAAACGCCGCACAAGCCGCGCTTCACGACAGATAGTCTCAATCGAACGGAGTCGGAGACGCCGCTTGAGAACGGTCCCAACCAGCTGAGTAAGCGCGTGTACACACGGGCCGCGACGAGCGACAACCGGACATGATTGTTGCGTGCCTGTGCTCATGTGGAATGTGGTGACCGATCTTGGGTGAGGCGAGCCGGCGATATCTTCTCCGCACTCCGCTCTCCGGTTCTGGTTCAGGTGCGTTTCTCGATCTCGTCACGATCACGTCACTTCAGCGGGCAGAACCGCGGTTCGGTCGGTATAATATTACCGCGTTGCGTTGTGGGTCCAAGATCTGACCTCCCTGAATCTCAATCACAATCTCGAGCGCTCTCTCGAATCTGTGCCCGATCGCCGATGCTCGTCCATCCGCAACGGACCGGACCCCTACGGCTGTACAGCGTAGTTCTACAGCACGCCTCACTCGCGCGTGTATCGTCAGACGTCACCGGACGGCTCTCTCAGCTCTGCCGGGCCGGCAGCCCCGCGGCGGCCGCGACGCAACCATCGCGGCCCCGGCGGCCGCCGCTCGCGCCGGGGGCCTGCCGGCAGCGCCACACCAGTCACCGCGCGGTCGCACATACGCACCCACTCGACCGCAATACAAGCGATTCGAATCAACATTGTCGAGCGCGCGGCGAAGCCGCAGCCAGGAAGCGCTCGCTCATACTCCGCGGCCTAAAACGACACCCCAGAGGGCGCGCCTTCGGTGGCCGCAGCATCGTGCGGAGCAGAGGCTGCAGACTCAGCGGGGTTGGTGCTGCTCAGTCAGCGCTCCGCTTGCTCCACCTCGAGCGGGTCGCCCCACTGGTTAGTGGCCAGCGATGCAGCAGGGCGGCCGCCAGGAGGTCCCATGGAGGCGCGCCGCGCCGAGCTGCCCGCACCCATGCCTAGCATTGGCGACGGCTGCGCAGCTGGTGCCTGCTGCGGTCCATCGAGGAACGACCCTGGGCGCGAGGCGAGCGGCGGCGGCACCCTCGCCGGCGGCGGTCGCTCACGTGTATAGAGGCGGTACATGACGTACAGCGAGATCAGACCCATACCAATTGTACTCGCAGTGCGCATGAGCATCTCATTCACAGCCTCGCGCGCGTCCTTGGGCACCTCGGGCGAATGATACGCATGGAGCACAAAGTTGATGTCGCGCAGCGTCCAGCGCACCGGCGGCTCGACTAGCTCGTACGCCTCCTCCCCCAGATCGGTGGCGAGTTTGCTGCGCAGCCACTGCATATAGGCGCTTAAGCTCGGGTGGTCCGCTGTGAAGGTCCACAGCTGCACTGTCTCCTCGAAAGCGTGTGTCGACTGCCCTGGGCCGCCCGCGGTGGCGCCCGTGCCGTCGGCACTCGGCCTCGCGGGGGGGGGGTCGGCGTCTGCGGGGGAAGCCGCGCCGTCAGCCCGCGCACCGTCACTGCACGCAGTGGCTGCTGCCGCCTCCACTGCTGCGACCTCGCCGATGGCTGTCGCGCCGTCTGCTGCTACCGCGCTCGAGACGGCGCTCGTGGCCGCCTCACCGCCCGCAGCCGCACCGTCGTCCACGACGCTCGCGCTGGCGCCAGCGCTCTGCACGGGCGCGATGTCGCGCGCCTCGCGGCTGCGAAAGACGACCGTCGCGACGAAGCCTCCGTCCCATGTCGTCGAGTCGATCAGCAACACCTGCCCGTTGCAGCGGCCAAACTCGATCATCGGGCGGCGACCAGCGGCGGCATACTTGGCAAGCGCCTCCTCGAGGAAAGTGGCGAGCTCCGGCTCGAGCGCACCGCTCTCGACAAACCGCTGGAAGTCCGGATTCTCTGCGTGGAACTCGCTCGCAATTGCAGAGTAGGCCTCCTCGCAGCCGTCGAGCAGCCTGTCATTGACTCGTGAGTATCGGTCGAGCGGCTCTCTAGCCGTCTCGATCCAGCCAGTTCGCCACTCCGGGTCGCCGAACCACTGGACGGGCCGCATGACCATCGCGCTCACCTTCAGCCCCACCTCGGCAAGCTCGCGTTGGATGGCCGACTGTCGTGCACCGTCCTCAGTTATCCGCTCGACGAGATCCGAGAGCTGCGCTGATGTCTTGCCGAAGGAGCCCCAGCGCGGCAGCAGCGGTGCTCTGCTGCTGCTCGACAGCCAGCGCCGCCGGCTATCGAGCAGTAGCCTGCCCGCTCGCAGCATCGCGGCGACGATGAGCGTCGCCGTGGGCTGCTGCTGCTGCTGTGAAACACACAACGCGCAGCGCACGAGGGCCGTGGGCACTGCGTCGAAGTGAGAATATAAATAACTTGTTAGACACCCGCATCCAGCAGACACAGTCACCGTGTCGCGCACAGACAGCGACCATCACACTGTGCATCCGTCGGTGCGTCTTCACGGGTTCCATCATTCGAGAGGTTGGGCTTGGCTCGTGTTCTCTTGATGCCGACGGCCGAATCCCATAGGCGCACGTGTCCCCTTCCCACCCGTCCCTTCGGTTGGAGCTCACGGGCTCTCGTGCCGCAACCACCAGCCCCCCAACCAACCTCCCCTCCCCCTGGGACTTCCCCCCCGGAAGGGCAACCAGCACCCCCTCCCCCTCCCTGGGACAATGCCTCCCGAGTAGGCGGCCGTTGGACCGCCTCGGACCCGAGCCCATCCCTCATGATCTCTCAGCGGTCTTGCCGATCTAGACCGCGCCGGCCTTCTTGGGGCGGCTTTCTTGAGCCGCTTTCTTAAGGCCGCTTTCTTGAGGGCCGTCCCCTTTGCGAGCCTGATCACACTTGGGTCGACTCGAGCTCGATGCCCTTGTCAACGGCGGGGTTACTTGGCCTTTTCTTAATGTCGAGCTGCATGAACACAGGCTTGCCCGAGCGCTCGCGCCTCACGACCCAGTAGAAGAGAGCGCAGAGGCTGCCCAGGACGACCGCCAGGATGACGAAGACGGCGATGCCCCAATCCGGGAAGACTTTCTGGGGCTCCTGAGCCACCGGCTGTACATAGATTTGATTCGGCACAAGGATAGTAGCGATCACGGGCGCCGTGATGCCCGAAACCTGCACGCTCGCAAATGCGGGGTTGGATTGTTGGAGGCTGGTCGTGAAGGCCTGGGGGGCCGCCACGATCGCCTGAACGGAATTGCTGACAGTGGCGGCGGAGGCAGCGTCTGGGACGACGATTTTGTTCGTCACGATGATGGAGGATGCTGACTGAAGACGACGGCCGGCGACAGAATCGTCAACCTCGAGTGCCACCTTGTCCGCGCTCACGCCGACCCGGGCGGCCACGGTGTTCTTGTACGCGGTGCTGACCGGGACCAGCTCGAATTGGTCCCGCGTCATGCCGAGCGTGACTTGGAACGAGACTTGCTGCTCCGTCACTGCGTTCTCCGGGATGGGCGGCGAGGGCGAGGGCGGCGGCGGGGGGGGCGGCGGCGCGACAAGGAATGTGGCGCCGCCAGTGCACGGCGAGGCCGCGCCGCCAGGGTTTGTGGCCGTAGTGAAGCGACCGCTCAGGTACGACCAGCCAGCGAGCCAGTTATTGTTGCCGAAGGCGCCCTTGAAGCCCACTGCTAAGTAAAAGGAGGTGTCGGGCACGTCGTCGATGGCGCTGTATGCGGGCGAGGTGCACGACGGGCGGAGCTCCAGTGTATTGTTCGAGGTTTCGTAGAAGCCCCCAAAGATGAGCGGATTCGTGTTGACGAAGGTCGGCGCCGTGCCAGTGCATGGCGACACAATGTCGAAGCCGGCGGTGGGGCCCTCGATGATGATGTTCGACGAGAAGAACAGGTAATCGTTAAGTGACACCGACGACGCCGGCAGCACCGACACAATGGACGGCGCGGTGCTGCCGCTGCTGCTGCAGGTGTCGATGCGGATGCCAGGGTGCGTCGCGACGTTGGCGAGGATCAGGTTGCCAAACTTGCCGCCCGTGCCCTCGCGCAGGCGCATCATCGCGTTGCCCGGGCGCGTCGAGAGGGCGCCCGCGCCCACGAGGGTCATGCCGTAAAAGGCCGGGTGCGAGCG
>Ga0210248_100214_pt1 | contig 49232 bp, 44 predicted proteins | sample ChrtobMetP3_32mM_FD_155493 | JGI IMG/M metagenome (GOLD analysis project Ga0210248, IMG submission 155493) | Chrysochromulina tobin associated microbial communities from unialgal haptophyte culture, Seattle, Washington, United States - P3_32mM | ecosystem: Host-associated > Algae > Haptophytes >...
CGTGGCACTGACCTTGAACAACAGGCCACGCAAGACGTTGGGTTGGAAGACTCCGGCGGAAGCGCTCAATGACTACCTAAAATCGGCTGACCAACCCGGTGTTGCGACGACCGGTTGAATCCGCCCAGTACACCAGCGACGACTTCCAGCAGTTGCTCAAGGCACAGGGCATCACCTGCAGCATGAGCCGTCGTGGTGAATGCTGGGACAACGCTGCGATGGAGAGCTTCTTCTCATCCATGAAGACCGAGAGGCTCAGCCGCAAGGTCTACCGGACGAGGGAAGAAGCCAGGTCCGAAGTGTTCGACTACATCGAGCGCTTCTACAACCCGGTGCGCAAACACTCAAAGCTAGACTTCCTCAGCCCAGTCGACTTTGAGCAAGGCTTAATGGGCTAAGCAAACCGTCCGGGAAACTGGGGGAAGCCCAGCTTCTACCTTTCAGGTTGAACACCCACAGACGTTGCGAGGGGATTTTGCGAAACCCTCTATGCTGCGCCTAGTATCTTTGTGCGCGTTCGAGCATTCAATCGTGATTGATCGAGCCGTTGAATGGATTCAAGCGACAGCCCTGTCGTGTCGATAGGAGCAATGAGCACCATTGCAAACACGGAATCAAATTGCCAATACACCCGCCGAGGATTTCGATCAAGAGTCTTCTCTTGCCTTTGGTGGTGCTGGCCATCGGTGGTGCAACGACCTACTTTCTGGTCATGGCTCAGGCAGTGCGAAACCAAGAACTTGTCGAACGCCAGTTCAATGCGCAGGTCGAGCAGACTGTTGAAGAGGTCAGCCGCCGCATCATTGGTTACGAATACGGCCTTCGAGGGGCTCGCGGTGCAATCACGGCGGTGGGTCAAAAGGCGCTGAGCCGCGAACACTGACGTCTCCCCCATATCCGGTCACTTCTAAACTGGAGTTGGGCGGATCATAGCCCCGAAGACGAGCACCTGCTCAATCGGTGAGGAACCTTGCGCGATCAAGCTACTCACGTGAAGATACCCCTGCACACATTGCGGGCGCGATCAGACCGCAAACATCGAACAGCGGAATTCAAGGGAGCTGCCACCGTCATGAGCGAACCTGACTTACCCCGACGCCCGACGCTGCACACTGCGCCGAGCGAGACTGAGCCTTCCTCGCTGCGCTCCTACGAAAGTGCGTCGTGTGGCCTGCTCAACCTCAATGAACTGCTCGATATTGTCGGTATCAACCAGACCCTGCTGGGCTGGCTGGGTTGGGAGCGCGGCGAATTCGATCGCTTGGAAAGTAGCAACTGCCCAAGTTTTGATGCGCTGGCCGGCATCCTGGATCACAGCTCGCGCGACGCGTTGATCGACCATGTGCGCGCCACGCGCGGTGCCACTGAGACGCGCGTGCTGCAGTTGCGCCTGTTCGGCAGAGGCGGCAAGTTCTTCACCGCCGAATTCCGCTCGCTGCCTGAGACGGATGCGCAAGGCCACTGGCTGCACACCCAGACGACGGTGATCGACGTGACCGAGCGCGCCGAGATCGAGCACCATCTGCTGGCCCGACTTGACCTGCTGCAGACCATCACCGACCGTACGCCGTCGCGCCTGGCCTATTACGACAAAGATCTGGTGTGCTGCTTCTCCAACGCGGCGCACGCGCGCGGCCACGGCCGCCTGCCTGATGACATGGTGGGTACCCACATCAGCGACGTGATGGCGGGCGACATGCTGCGCGAGATCCTGCCCAAGGTGGCCAAGGTGCTCAGCGGCGAGAAGCTGTGCTTCGAGGCTGAGCGCGCGCTGCCCGATGGCAGTGGCGGCTTCTTCGAGATCCACTACCTGCCTGACCTGCAGGACGATCGCGTCGAGGGCTTCTTCATCGAACAGATCGACATTACCGACCGCCGCCGCACCGAAGACCTTGTCTCTCACGCCAACTTCGAACTCGAGGATCGCGTGGCGCAGCGAACCGCCGAGCTGCAGGCCAGCGAGCAGCGCTTTCGCCTCATGTCCGACGCGATCCAGGAATACGGCATCGCCTTCCTGGACTTGGACGGCTCGTTCAACGAATGGACTGACAGCGCGCAGCGCCTGTTTCAGCGCTCGCGCAGCCGCAGCATCGGACTGCCTCTCACGACGGTGTTGCCGGGCGAAAGCGTTCTGGACCTAGCACAACTGCTGGAGCGCTGCTCGACCCATGGCCATGTGGAAGAAACAGGCTGGGCCCAGCGCGGCGACGGCGGCCGCTTCTGGGCGCGCTTCACCTTGACCGCGCTGCGCAATGCGCGCGACGAGTTGCAGGGCTATTCGTGCGTGGTGAGCGACCTGACCGAGGCCAAGCGCCTGAACGACCTGCTCAATCAATCCAACCGCGGACTGAAGGCGCAGGTGGACGAGCAGAGCAGCCAGTTGGTCAGCGTCAACAAGGAGCTCGAGGTGTTCTCGTACAGCATTGCTCACGACATCCGTGCGCCGTTGCGCCACATCAGTCAGTTCGTGGGTCTGAGCCAGGAGGTCCTGGATCCGCAGAAGGACGCCCAGGTGCTCCAGTTCCAGGCGTCGATCGTGGCGGCCAGCCAGCGCATGAGCCAGATGATCGAAGGGTTGCTGGAGTACACGCGGTTGGGTCGTGCGCCATTGGATATCGGCCCGGTGCCCCTGACCCCGCTGGTGCAAGGCGTGGTGAGCCACCTGCGATCCGAGCAACCCGGCCAACGCATCGAATGGGTGCTCGATCCGAACCTGCCCATCATCGAGGCCGATCCGATCCTGCTGGGCGAGGTGCTGAGCAAGCTGTTGGATAACGCGGTCAAGTTCACCCGCCGCAGTGCCGAGCCACGCATCGAGGTGGGCGCGCAGAGCGGGCCCCACGGGCACGCCACCGTGTACGTGCGTGATAACGGTGTTGGTTTTGATCGGGACCGCGCGCGCAACCTGTTCGTCATGTTCCAGCGCCAGCACCATTCGATGGACTACGAAGGTGTGGGCACCGGGCTGGCGCTGGTGCACCGCATCATCGAGCGCCACGGTGGCCGCATCTGGTGCGATACAGCGCCCAGCCAGGGCTGCACCTTCTACCTGGAGCTACCCACGCCCGAGCAGGCCGACTTCCAAACCGACGTCCCGGTTTAAATAAGGGACGCACTGTGAAGCCGGCATCCTCGCTGGGCGCCCAACTTGGCTGACGCAGAGCCGCCGTGGCGCTCGCGATGGTGTTCACATCGGCCAGCCCCGTGATCTGGCGCCTCGAGATCCTGATTTATTGACTGGGTGAGGCATTGTTTTCCAGTCTCCCGGACTTGGTGCACCTTCCTCCAGTTCAGTACGCTGGCATTGCTTTTCCACAAAGATCGGCGATGAGCCGCGCTGCGACCTTGCACCACCACTTGAAGATCCCTAACTCGCGCACCGGTGTCCGGTTCAAAGTGCAGTGATGTCTGTCTGCACTGGCCAAAGCAAGGCACCAAATGCGGATCTTTGTGTTGCCGCATCGAACTCGTGATTCAACACCAGCGCGTAGCGGCCCGGACGCGACGCACATAAGCGGTAACCATCGCGCACCGCCTCTTGTGTGATGTCACGGACTTGCGGCGTGCGCAGGCGCCAGGCTTGCACTTCAGGCACGCTCACGCGCAAGGTGACGCAGAACCCGCGCTTCATATTGGACGCCACTACCAGCCGCTGCTGGGCACTCCAGTTGCCAGTGGACTCTGCGACCAGCGATACGGGGTACCTGTTTTCCAACACGCGCAGGACGCTCGGGATGACGATACGAAATTCCTGACCTGCACTGGCGCTTCCCGCGCCAACCAGCACGCTTTCGCCGATGCTGGTCGCGGGAAGCAGCAGCAAGGCACAGGCAGCCAGTGCGGATACGAGGGAATGTTTTGCGAGGTGCATGACTCACTCTTGGTCCTGGTTCAGAAGATACGCCCCCTACGGGGTGAAGGCATCATCGGTGTCCTTCCACAAAAGGTATTCACTGCGCTCGACCGCAAGGCTATTCATCCAGCGACGGGCGAACCCGTGGTGCTGAGCCATTCACGGCAAGCAGCCGCTGCGCTGGGCAATAGCGTCATGTACCCATAATCCACGAATTGAATGTTGCCCGCCACCATATATTGTGGATACCCCATTCGAACAAGCCCAAGCTCTCGAATCGCCTGTGCGGCCCGGTATGTCCAGTTGTGGATCGGGGGGGGTGTTCCAGATTGAACCGTCCCATGGCAGATTGACGGCTCCAACAGGGCAACTGGGCAGTTTGTTCAGCGTGTGCCGATCACTTCCACGTCGACGCGGCGATCGGGCTGCAGGCAGGCAGTCCACGAGCGCGGTGATGCGCTGGATGCCCTTACAGTCTTACGGTCTTGCAGGCGCGTCACCGGCTGAGTGTCGCCCTTGCCGACAGCCGAGATCTTCGCTCCATCCAGGCGAGCGGAAGTCACGAGGTGATTTTTCACCGCCGCGGCGCGCTGTTCCGGCTGTTTCTGGTTGTAAGCGTTCGAGCCCAGGCGGTCGGTGTGTCCCTCCACACGGATCGAGTCAAACGTGGCGCCCGCCAGATCGCGGGCAAACTTGTCGAGCGCCATCCGACCTTCAGGCTTCACGGTGTCCGCGTCAAAGCCGAACAACGATTCGGCAGAAAGGCTCACGCGCTTGGGCGGGATCACCGCAGGGGCAACTGGCGCCGGTGGGGGGCCTGAACGACGATGGGAGCCGGCGCCGGTGGCGCGACCATAACCATGGACTCTGGCGCCGCGGCACGCTGAATCGGTTGGGGCGTCGGCCCCCGAACCGGTACACCAAGCCCACCGACACCATGTCGATGTCGCCCTTGTTGCCGATGGCGTCGTTCCAGCAGTAGGGCTTGACGAACTGCGGAGCCATCAGGCGCACGGTGTGCCCCATTGCCTGCAGCGTGCGGGCCCAGTGGTGATCGCTACCGCAAACCTCCATGCCCGGCAAACACGGAGGCTCGTTGACGAAGAATGTCGCCATCTGGTCCCGGCGCAGCTGCTTCTTCACGAGCACCTGATCTTGCCCCCGTAGTTCCAGACACGGCCTATACGCAATGTAGCGTCGGTTGATCAGGTTGAGCGTGGCGTGACTGCTCAACCAGTTGCCGCCTGAACTCGCACGGCGATTTCATCCTCAAGCTCGAGTGTGGGTGGACCTCATTGAAGTGCTCGAACGCCGCTGGCAGCTGCGTCAGGACAGTTCGGGCATCTCTTGACGCGCAGTTCAGCGCAGTAGAAGCCGCCGACTTCGTTGACTGTTTGCCCACTATGCTGTTTGACGAAGCGTTGAACTCCAAGTTTGCCGACAGGTCGGCTCTTCTCAAAAACCAAACGACCCACAAGGTTCGCCCGCTGCATCAGCTACCCGGTGGGTCAATTCGACGGTGCATCGGAACTTTGTTCATTCGATTGAAAGAGCAACGTTCCTGCTACGGCGGCAGTCAGAGGTTTCACCAAGAATCCAGCGATCAGCGGAATTCTTTTGGCCTCATTAACATCATCGGACCAGTTCGAAGAGCTGAGCATGAAGAGGCTGAAGAGTGCGCGCGGCTTGAGGCGCTCCGCAAGCGTTCGGGCCACTTCAAATCCGTTGATCTGCGACATGTTGATGTCCAGCAGGACACAAGTGGGCACCGAGATCTGGTCCTGCAACAAATAAGCCAGAGCTTCTGCAGGTTGCTCAAAAACAAGCAATTCACCGTTGAAGCCGGCTTTCTCCAGAGCGATACTGTGAAAGAAGTTGTCGGTCTCGTTGTCATCGATGAGCAGTACACGTTCGAATTTCACGGAAGATCCCCCTGCGGCAGTAAAAAGGTCTGCCGAGGCCAACCCTCTGGTGTCTTGTCCTCTTGCAGCCATCCGCCGTGCAATGAAGCAATGTGCCGCGCAATCGCCAGCGACAGCGGCAACCCCCTGGCGCTCACGGCCTTTGCGTCCAAGTGGGTGCCTTGCTCAGTCACTAGGGAACTCTGCGGCATCAAGATGCTTCGATCGGTGATGGACAGCCGAGCCGTGGCGTTGTCGAAATCCAAGCTCAATTCCATGTTTGCAGGTCTCGCAGCAGTGCACCGCAGAAGATACTCGATCGCACACCGCAAACCCAGTTCGAATGCGTTCGCGTCCACTACCAGCTCTCCCCCGACATTCAGATTCAGCTGGGCCTGTCGCTGCGCAATCGGGTCTTTCAGCAGCTCCATACTTTGCAGAACCATCGCTCGGACCGAGTGGCGACGTTTATCCAGCCCGTGTGCTTCCAGTTCTCCGAGCAGCCACATGTCTTCCAGCAATCGAGCCAAGCGCTTTCCGGCAAGGGCGATGTAGCCCAGACACCGTTCCTCCAAGGGTTCCAGCTTGCCGTCGAGCTGCTCAATCAACATGGGCGTGGCGTTGTTGATGGCATTCACCGGCTCCTTGAGGTCGTGCGAGACAGCCTGCAAGAATCTGTCTCGCGCAGCTCGACGCCTGTCCATCCCCGCCACGTGCTCGCGCAGTTCATCGGCTTGCTGGGTCAATTCGGTGATGTCACGGGATTGTTCGACCACGCCCCGCACCTCACCATCTTCGCCGCGCGCCGGGATGAGACGTACCTCCATGCGGCGCAGCCCTACGCCTGGGTAATCCTGGGCCAGGCTGAGCCGGGCCTCCTGTCCAGCGAGCGCTTGATCGATTCCGGCCTTGATGACATCCTCATAGACCCGACGCCCGACCAGTTGAACGACGTGTGTGTCTATCAGGCTCGCGCGCGGTCGGCCCCAGTGAGTCTCGTAGGCTGGATTGACATACTGGAACCGGTGCTGCGAATCGATGAAGGAGCACATATCGCGCCCCTCATCGAGAACGCTCTTGATGGTCCAGACGTCCTTTTGTGCCGATTTCGGAATCGGGCTCAATTTGCGCTGGCTGGGCCCATCATTCTCGATCAGATTCATCGCTAGATCGGCCAAGTTCTGCAGTTGACGCATTTGCTGCGGCAGGAGCTCACGTTGTCGGCCATCCAACACGCACACAGCGCCTAGAACATGACCATCTGACGTCGTGATCGGTGCGCCTGCGTAGAAGCGGATCACACCGCTGGATACGAGAGGGAAGTCCGAAAAGCGCGGGTCCTGTGGGGCATTGCTGACCACAAACACCCTCTTGGAGTCCATGATCGTGTGCGCACAGATGGCTTCGCTGCGTGGGGTCTCGGTGAGCGTCACACCGTGGCGCGACTTGAACCATTGGCGGTCAGCGTCGATCAATGAAATCAGCCCCATGGGCGTGTCGCAGATGTTGGCGGCGAGTTCGGTGATGTCGTCGTACAGCTTCTGCGGTGGCGTATCCAGAACCTGAAAATCCCGAAGCGCTGCTAGGCGTTGCACTTCGTTCTGAGGGGTTGGGAAGGACATGTGAACTCCTACGGGCAATCTACTACCGATTGAGGAAGTACGCTTGGAATTTGAGCGCCACGCCGCATGGCGAGGAAAGTTTTGCCAACTCTGGCACGGAAAAATCAATAAAGACTCTAGGTTCCACTTGCGGTGTTCATGCCCTCTTTCAGGTTGTTTCCTGCGCGTGCGGAGGTGAGCAGGTTGAGCCGCGGCCTTGCGGTGGAGATCAGCGATGTGTTGCGTCCTCATCTCCGCAGCCAGGTCGGTCTGTTCCCGCAAAGTTGACGTGCAGGAAGGCCCCCATCTCCAGCGCGCGCTGCTTGATGCCCACGATCGTGGCTGACGGTGATCGATTGGCCACACATCCTGTTCAGTGATCAGCTCGGCTACGTCAACACCAAGGACGCCGGATTGGTGTCTGCGTCATGTAGATCAAAATTAAGTGAGGTGCTGTCTTTGTCGTCGAAGCCCTTAGGCAGGCCGTTCTGTGATCGCTTTCTCGTTGCTCTGTTGCCGGTCGGTTCCCAGTCGCCACCCGTCCATGCCATGCGTGACACAGGACCTGCACAGGGACAAGATGGTGACCACCGAGTACCAATGTGCGGCACCATTTGGACCGGCATCGGCTGCCTTCTCGATACTTCGCCGGCATGCGTACAGGATCTCTCGGGGTGCTTTTCAGCAATGGGGCACACAATGTTCGATCAACGCATCGGGGAGAAACTGCACACGGCACGCATCGGCGACTCACCGGGGTACCAGGCTCCGACCGGCTTTCGCCTGCCGTGGCAGTTGGTCCTGCTGATCGTCTGCGCGGTCGCCGCGATGCTGTTGCGGCGCGAGATCCAGACCTCTTACTGGCAGGCACGCGAACTCAGCGGCTACGCCGACACCCTGAGACACCACGTCGCCCCCGGTCCCGCAGACCACATCCGGTTCCCGGTGCAAGGCCCGTTCGACGAGCGCATGGGCTACGCCGGCATTCCCACCTTCACCACACGCCTGCAGGAGCGCGGCTTCGAGATCGCGGAGCAGTCGCGCCAGGACGACGCCCTGCGGTCCCACCTGGAGCGCGGCTGGTTTGCCCCCTACGCGGAGAAGACCCACACGGGCCTGACGGTGCTCGATTGCAGCCGCGAATCGCTGCACGCCTTTCGCTATCCCTACCGGCGCTTCGAGAGCTTCGAGAGCGTGCCGCCGGTGGTGGTGCAGGCCCTTCTCTTCATCGAAAACCGCGATCTGCTCGACCCCGAACGCCCGCAAATGAACCCGGCGGTGGACTGGGTGCGCTTCACGCGCGCGGTGCTCGCGCAGCTGGGCAGCCACATCGATTCCGACATCGACACGCATGGCGGCAGCACGCTGGCCACGCAGATCGAGAAGTACCGCCATTCGCCCGGCGGCATCACGCACGACGCGCGCGAGAAGCTGCGGCAGATGGTCTCGGCCTCGGTGCGGGCCTATCAGCAAAGCGCCGACACGCTGCCAACGCGCCGCCAGCTGGTGCTGGACTACCTGAACACGGTGCCGCTGTCAGCCGCGCCGCGCCACGGCGAAGTGCACGGCCTGGGCGATGGCCTGTGGGTGTGGTTCGGCACCGACTTCGAGGGAGCAATGGTCGCACTCTCGGGCTCCGGCGCCGAGGCGCAAGATCCAGCGGCCCGGGCCCTGGCATTGCGCCAGGCGGTGGCGCTGATGATCGCCCACCGCCGGCCCTCGTGGTATCTGGCGCAAGGCCGCCAGGACCTCGACCGCGCCACCGACGCCCACCTGCGACTGCTGACGGAGGCGGGCATCATCGATGCCGCCTGGCGCGACGCCGCCCTGCGGCAGACGCTGGTGTTTCGCGACATGGTGAAGAACCCGCCGCGGCAACCCTTCCCCGCGAGCAAGGGCGCGACCGCCGTGCGCACCAAACTGGCCGGCCTGCTCGGCACTTCGCTCCACAGCCTGGACCGGCTCGACGCCCAGGCCAGCACCACGCTGAACGGAAAGCTGCAGGAAGCGGTCAGCGCCTACCTCGGGCGCCTGACCGATCCGGCCTTCGCCAGCTCGCAGGGACTGATGGGCGAGCGCCTGCTGCAACCTGACATCCTGGGCGGGGTGCGCTACAGCTTCACCCTGCTGGAAAGCACACCGCAGGGCAACCTGGTCCGGGTGCAGACCGACACCACCCAGCAGCCGCTGGACATCAACGAAGGCAGCAAGCTGGAGCTGGGCTCCACCGCCAAGCTGCGCGTGCTGGCGACCTACCTCGAACTGGTGGCCGAGCTGCACGGCCGACTGGCTCTGCTGGAGCCCGCAGCGCTGAAGGCCACCGAAGTCAGCCCGCAGGACAGCCTGAGCCGCTGGGCAGTGCAATACCTGTCGGGCCCGAACGACCGCAGCCTGGGAGCGATGCTGGAAGCCGCGATGGAACGGCGTTTTTCTGCCAGCCCGCACCAACAGTTCTTCACCGGGGGCGGCCTGCACAGCTTCCACAACTTCAACCGCAAGGACGACACGCGCCAACCCACGCTGCGCGAGTCCATGCAGGCCTCCATCAACCTGCCCTTCGTGCGCCTGCTGCAGGAGATCGTGCACCACACCATCTACCAGGGACCCGGCGGCACCGCGCGGCTGCTGGAGGACAACCTCGATCCGCGCCGCCAAGCCTACCTGGCCCTGTTCGCCGACCGCGAAGGCCAGGCCTTCCTGCGCCGCTTCTGGCGCAAGACCGACAACCGCACCCCGGCGGAACTGCGCGCCATGCTGCTCGACGGCCTGCGCCCCGGCGCAGACCGGCTGACCGCGGTGTTCCGCTACCTGGAGCCCACGGCGTCGCCCGAAGCCTTGGCCGCCTTCCTGTCGGCGCGCCTGGGCGACAAGGCGCCCACGGAGCCCCGTGTGGCCGAGTTGCACGCGCGCTTCGCGCTCGAAGCCTTCGACCTGCCGGACCGCGGTTATGTCGCCCGCGTGCACCCGCTGGAACTCTGGCTGGTGGCCTACCGCCTGCAGCACCCGCGCGCCACGCTCGGCGAAGCGATCGCCGCCAGCGCCACCGAACGCCAGGCGGTCTACCGGTGGCTGTTCCGCACGCGCGCCAAGAATGCGCAGGACGCGCGCATTCACACCATGCTGGAGGTGGAGGCCTTCCTGGAAATCCACCGCCGCTGGGCCCGCCTGGGCTACCCCTTCGGCCACCTGGTGCCTTCGCTAGCCACGGCGCTGGGCAGTTCCGGGGACCGGCCCGCCGCGCTGGCCGAGTTGATGGGCATCGTCGTCAATGGTGGTATCCGCCGGCCCACGCACCGCATTTCAGACCTGCGTTTCGCGCAGGGCACGCCCTGGGAAACCGCGCTGCGGCCCACGCCGTTGGTGGGTGAACGGGTCATGGCGCCCGAAGTGGCACAGACCTTGAAGAAGGCCTTGTCGGAGGTGGTGGAAGCGGGCACGGCCCGGCGGCTCGCCGGCAGCTTCCAGTCCGCCTCGGGGGACGACCTGTCGCCCGGCGGCAAGACCGGCACCGGCGACAACCGCGTTGTGGTGAACGGGCGCGGCGGCCTGGCCCTGAACCGCACCGCCACTTTCGTGTTCTACCTGGGGCCGCGGCACTTCGGCAGCGTGACCGCCTACGTGGTGGGATCGAACGCGGCCGACCACCGCTTCACCTCTGGTCTGCCGGTGCAGCTCCTGCGCTCGATGGCGCCGGTGCTGATGGCCCACCTCGAGGGCGGGCCCGGGAGCGGTTGTCCACGCGAGCCGTGATGCGCCAAGGTTGCCCTCGCGCCAGCAAGCCTTCCCAGCCCGTTTTTGAGTGGTCTGGCCTGAGCCGAGCTGCGTATGGGCTGTGTTTGATTCTCAGTCATCAACCAGCATCAGTCAGTGAGCCATTGAATGATGCTGTATGCAAAAGAGGTCGAAAGAATGCATGAAGTGGAGGCGCACCGACTTAAAAGCCATTCTTCTTCTGGGCTATTTACTGACACTCAGCTGGGCCCGACGTGAGTACCAAAAAGTCCTTCCATGCGTGACAAAATCCACCGTCGTTTCTGGCGCTGTGCCGTGGTTGAAGAGCATGGCGTTGAAGTCAAACGTGGCTTCCCAGTGATCACCCATATCAACCTGACCCACCAGGTCGAACGAGTCGCTGAGCACAGCGTCCACCGCCTCACCCGTTTGATACTGCCGACCCATGAAAGCACGTTCATCACCTAGGGTCGAGCTCCACTTGTTTCGCAAGGCTTCTTGTATACACATTCAAACCACCACCCACAGACGGGGCCCGTTACATCTCCTACGCAGCAGACATGCATGTAAATGGGTTTGTGCTGCAGACTGAAGCCCTGTTCAACTGCAAAGGAGTCACACATGACTGTCCGTTCGAAGATGACGTTTCCCGCCGCCGTGTTGATGGCCACCGCACTTTCTTGGGGATTCAACGCCCAGGCCGCAGGATTGGGTATTGGCACGGGCGTTGGCGTCGATGCCAATGTCGGCACGAACACTGGCATTGCCGATGTCCGACTGGGAACACACAGTGGAATCTCAAGCGATGTTCGAGCTCGCGCCATGACGGGCGTCAACGGGCGATCGGACGCTCGATACCAAAATGAGGGCCGAAGCGGCGCTGCCCTGTCAGCAGTATCTGACGCGAAGGCTGAAGGTGCTGCTTCGGTGGGCTCACAAGTCAGGGGCGCGGTGTCTGTCGATGGACAGGTCCGCTCACAAATACGAGGCACGGCGAACTGACCGGTTTTTCATCAACCCATGAAGAACGCCCCGAAAGGGGCGCTCTTCATGGGTCAAATGCTTTGTGAACTCATCAGCCCACTGCGGGCATCCTGCGGGCAGGAAACACTACTTTGCTCTCACGTCAAGACGGTGAGAACTCGCATCAGAAGAGGGCTGGTGAGCTGGACCGTACATCTCCCCGCGTTGGTACGTCAATGGACAATCCAAGCGCAGAAACGCGCCGAGTTGGAACTACGTTGCAGTTCAGGCCTGCGGAACGCTCCGCTTTGTTGAAGGCACTGATTGGATGACAGCACATCTTTCCAGGTTAACGGCCACTCACGAAGACAGACTTCCCCAACCATGGTCAACCGCTGATGCATCGCCTGAGTTCCTCGCCCAGATGAAAAATCATCTCGTCGGCTTTGAGATCGAAATACGGGATTTGGTGGGCAAGAAGTTTCTCTCGCAACAACGCACCGAGGCAGACCGATCAAGTCTTGTAAGCAATTTGATGCTCGACCCGGCCCCTGGTTCGAGGGCAATCGCTTCCCTTATCAAGCCATAGGCTGCCTGCAACTGGTTTTGTTGATGCCCTTCCCACGCCCGAGGCGGATCGGGCTTCAGGCTGCCCGCGACTTGCGTTGCCAATGGTGCGGAAGAAGTTCGGCGATGCGGCTGTTCGGCTGGGTCGGCAGGCGCCTGAGCACATCGTCAATGTATGCCCAAGGGTCGTGTCCGCTCATGCGCGCCGACTGGATCAAACTCATCACCGCTGCCGCCCGCTGGCCCGCGCGCAGGCTGCCAGCGAACAGCCAGTTGTTGCGGCCGATGGCGATGGGCCGGATCTGGTTCTCAATCCAGTTGTTGTCTACGGGCAGTTGCCCATCATCGGCGAACCGAATGAGTGCTGCCCAGCGCTTGAGGCTGTAGTCCAGCGCCTTGGCTGTGGCCGATCCGTCGGGAACCTTGCGCCGCTGCAGCGTCATCCATTCGTGCAGGGCGTCCAAGAGCGGCTTCGCTCTCTCCCGCCGGACTGCCAGACGCTGCTCGGCGCTGAGCTCCTTGACCTCCCGCTCGATCTCATAAATGCGGGCCATCTGCTCCAGCGCGATTTGGGCGATCTGGCTCTGGTTGGCCGCTTGCAGATCGAAGAACTTGCGACGCGCGTGCGCCAGGCAGCCCACCTCGGTGACGCCGGCCGCCAGAAGCGCTTTGTACCCGCTGAAGTCATCGCACACCAAGCTGCCCTTCCAGTCACCCAGGAAAGTGCGAGCGTGCTCGCCAGCGCGGCTCTCGCAAAAGTCGTAGACCACCGCCTTCGTCATCTCGAAGGCTCCCGTGGCATATGCCCAGAGGTAGGCCCGGTGTGTCTTGCCATTGCCCGGTTTGAGCATGGCCACCGGCGTCTCGTCGGCATGCAGCACGCGGTGCTGCAGCAACTCGACCCTCAGGGCATCGACCATCTGGCAGCCGCAGGCGCAGGTGGTGGACTCGGGTTCGTGGCGGATCTCGCGCCGCGGCAGATTGGCCGGCAGCAGTGCGCGTTTGGGGACTTGCTTGTCTTGGCAGCCAGCCACTGGCTGCGTCGCGTGCTCGATCTCATCGGCCACTGCCTGCAGGTCTTCGTCCAACGATTCATCGAGCAGGCTCTTCCGCTCGGTGCTGAAGCGCTCCGACTGCGCCGCGAACTTCATGCGCTTGAGCAGCGCGTTCTCGTGCGTGAGCTTGTCGATCAGGGCCTGCTTGAAGACGACCTCCTGGCCCTGGCGTGCGATCACGCCGTCTCGCTCGGCCAGCTCCCCCATCAATGAAAGCAGAGCCGCGCGCATCTGCTGCGGCTCCAAGGTGTCCAGGTAGTCTGTGGTGATCACGGGAGAAGATGATGCGACGAGCATCACCCTCGCGCATCGGTGCAAGCTCTGATTGCCTGGCCAGCGACCGGAGCACTCAAAGCACGGTGATGATTCCAGCCTCGCCGACGTTCTTCCACGGCGGGCCCAGCACGAGCGCATCGAACTGCGCTCGGCTGAGTGTGGCGGTGGTGGTGGCATCGCGAGGCCAGACGAACTTGCCGCTGTTCAGGCGCCGGGCCGCCAGCCAGACACCGATGCCGTCGTGCACCAGTACCTTCATGCGGTTGGCCCGTCGATTGGCGAACAGGTAAGCGTGGTGTGGGCGCGCCGCGCCAAAAACAGCCACTACGCGGGCAAGCGCTGTCTCGGTGCCAGCTCGCATGTCCAGCGGCTCGGTGGAGAGCCACAGTGCATCGATGCGGATCATCGGAGCCAATCGCGCAGCCAGGCTGCACAGGACGCTGCATCTTCCAGCGGCCAGTTCACGGTGACCACGCTGGCACTGCGCCGAATCTCAACGTGAATCGCACGCGCCACGGGCGGCGAGCTGTTCTCGGTTGCTGGGACCTGTTCAACTGGTGGAGGCAGATTCAGCGCAACGAACTCGTTCCGGGGCGCTGGCAGCAGGGCGGCCCCTTGCTCGCGCATCCAGCGGTGAACGATGTTGGCGTTGATTCCGTGTGCGAGTGCCACGCCGGCAACCGACGCGCCGGAGTCCTGGCATTCGGCCACGATCTGAGCTTTGAGTTCTGGGGAGTAATAGCGCCGCTTGGGGCGCTGGGCGATCGTGTCGTTCGCCATGGTGTGCATGATCTTCATCGTGCACACGATGCCTCGACGCTGGGTCTATCTCAAGATGGGATTGCCGGACGCATACGCTGGACCGTACCGGCACGTGCTATCTAATGTTGATGGTGCCGCGGATGGTCACACCAGGCTCAATGACGACTGCAGGCGGGTAGACATACACCGGCTCGGATTCCACATAAATCGGGCCACGTGCAGAAGAGCGCTGATAGCCCTTGCACTTGCGCTCTTCCTTGTAGTCGCCGTCCCTTTGCAACTCTCGCTTCACCCTGCAGTTCCCATCTCGGAACTCTTCCTTGAACTCTGATCGCACATCGCTCCGGTAGTAACCGCCTTTGCAATCGATTTTTTCCTCGAACTCACCGTCTTTGTCTTGTTTGCGTTCGACTTTACAGTTGCCATCTCTGTACTGGTGCTTGTATTCCGAACCCGACCGGTACCTGCGGTTATCCCCATCGTCATCCGCCAAGGCACCAAATGACAGCGGGCATGCTGTCAACACTACAGCAATGATTCGATTCAAGTTCATAAAGAATTCTTGGCCAGTTCGGACTTTTGAGCTGTGAAGAATTGTTCTGTCAGATTCGAGCCAACCTCGAGAACCGCGCCTGATTGTTGCCACGCTAGTCAGGTGACGTGCACCCTTTGACGAGTTGATAGGCCTGCAGCAAGTCAGTCCGAGAGGTCTCACACCGCTACGCAACACGCATCAGCACACTCAGTTCGTCAGCAACATACGAATTGTGAGTGGCGACCATCATGTCTGCAAATGGCAAGCGCCCATCCCAACCCGGGAGAGACTCGACGTAGGATCGCAGGCCGTTGAACTGCACTCGCCAACTGCCATTGACAGTTTCTGCGTCGTGACGGCACTCCCTGTACAGGTCCTCCAGGCCTTTTCCTGACAAGGACAGCACGAGCCCAGCCAAGGTAAATGGCTTACCCAAGCCATTGCGCCTGAAACTCAGCGCTTCAACAATGGCCTGCAGAGCCTGTTCACCTTGTGGATTTTCTTTAACAAGATGGGCGCTGGCGTTCAGGCGTTGCACCTGGTTCTGTATCTCGGCGCAGATGTCGACCGCGTCCACCTCCTCGCGCAGCATGCTGAGAAGCGGGTTGCCGTGGTTTGGAGCTGCTGACATGTTCGCCGTTTTAGGACTGCTCAGGCTCAGACGAACTTGAATGAATCGCAAGATGGACATCAAGTCCAGCATTCTCCGGCTATCCCAGAGCTGAGAAATCGATGGCTCATCGAGCCTGGTCAGGAGAATGTTGATCTGAGAGAAGTCATGCGCAAGGCCCGCTGACACAAAATCTTCCTGAGTGAGCCGTTGTCGTGTAAGTCTGTACTGCCCTGCGCGCATGCCTGATTTGTTCAAAAGTTTTGGCAGGCAGTTTGCGACGTTACGACCCAACGCTAGCAACTCTGCACCTGGCTCTCCCCACCCGGGCATACCCATCCACGACGCGCAGACCTCATCCAACAACCCTTCGAGGAGCTGTGACCTGCCGAGCAAGGCTCCGTGCTGCCCCCGCATCTCATCGGCCTCGCTTCGCAATGCGTAGAAGGCTACAGCAAAGCCTCCTGCCGCAACGGTGAGAACCAGGAAGGCAAAGGCGTGCAGGCCCATAGAAGAGTCAGTCCTGGGGGTCGTTGGTGAACGAGAGGGTGGTCTGATCTCGATGACAGGACCGCACGCACGCGCGCGTATTGGCAGGGGGTTTCCAAGAATTGCCAGGCCCTGGGTTGTAGAAGTCTGTCCCGGACATGGAAGCCGCATGCCACAAATTTCGCGCAAACTCAAATGATGCTGGTTGCTGATATCAGCCGCAGCAGCCTTTGGACCCGCTCGCCTGTACCGGGGGACACGCAACGGTGCCGTAGGAGCAGTAGACGCAGCAGTCGCCGGCCTTTGGCTTTAGCACTGCGCCGCACCCCTCGCAGTCATAGAACCACTGACACGCATCCGTGGGCATGGTCTCGACCTTCGCGTGTCCGCAGCTTGGGCAGGTCAACACGGAGATCAGTTCCGGCTGCGCTGTCACTTGGCCACCTTCACGGGTGTCGATGGGAAGCCGGCGTTTTCAGTGGCCCTCGAAAGGGTCGCCACATCTACCTTGGTGTCGTCGTACACCACAGTCGTCTGCCGCTTGGCGAGGTCGCTCTTAATGGAGGCGACGCCAGGCACCTTTGATAGCGCGGCCTTGATCGTCACGGGGCAAGACGCGCAGCTCATTGTGGGTACAGACAAGGTGACGGTCTGGGTGTCGGCGAAAGCAGGACCAGCTGCGAAGAGCGCGATAAGAAAGAGTGCAGTTTTCATGTAAACCTCAATAGAACAGTGGGGCGACAAGAGGAAATCCAAGAACGACGAGGAGGAGGATCACCCCCATCACGAAAACAGCTTTCTGGGCATGCTTGCCCTCTGGCGTGGCACAGGCGCGATCGTCCTCGCACACAGGTGCGCGCCAAATCTTGCGCCAGGCCATGAAGAGGGCCAGAACGGCTATCGTAAGGAAGATGGGCTGGTACAGCTCGAAGGCAGCGAGCTGTCCTATCCAGGCGCCTGACACGCCAATTAAGACCAGTACCAGTGGGGCAACGCAGCAAAGAGAGGCCAGAAAGGCGGCAAAGATCGCTGCCCCAAGTACAGGTGATGCGGAGCTCGTAGCTCCCTGTGTCGGCGGTTTCTCGGTTTTCATGCTGCCAAGACTAAGGCCGTACTAGGCTACGGAGTCAAGGCCATTGGCTCGGGATGGTCACTCCAGCGGACCTGGGCTCATTCAGAGCTACTGGTTTCGGTCGGTGCATGAAAGGAAGCGATCAGGGGGCAAGCCACTTTGCCCCGACCAACGCGGCAAGCCTTCACCAGGCCGGACAGAGCCAATTCCATGCGCGCCAACTCCGCTAACTTCCTTCGGATCTCGACAAGTTTCGCTTCTGCAAGGGCGCTTGCCTGCTTGCATTGGGCACCATCCTCAAGCCTCAGAAGCTCCCCGACTTCATCCAAGCTGAACCCCACACTCTGCGCGGACTTGATAAAGCGCAGCCTTTCAACGTCGGCAGCGCCATAGCGGCGGATGCTCCCGGCCTGCCGCGGTGGCTCGGACAGCAGCGTCTTGCGCTGATAGAACCTGATCGTTTCCACATTGACGCCGGCAAGGGCACCAAACTCGCCAATGGTCAGGTGATCGTTGTGCAGGTTCATTCGATGCTCCGTAGTTAGCTACGGTTCCAGCGTAGCGCAGTCCAAGCTGCGAGCCCTGCTGATCGATGCTCGGCGCTGCGGTTTGTCTGCGGTGTCCATGCACCTCCGGCTGAGCGAATAGAGACAAGCCAATGTCGAACTCGCTGAACGCCGCTACAAGTGGTTCTTCGAGGGACTCATGGATCGCCGTCACTCTCTGGCCGCACTGCGCTCCAACGTCTGCAGCACCCTCACGAGCTGACACTCAACTCCTTAAATTGCCTGGTCCTGGATGACCGAAATGCGGCAACGACTGCGGGCTCAGCTTTCCAATCACAAAGTCGGCTGTCGCTGCACAACTGCCATCCAGCACGAATTTTGAAGTGCAAAACGAGCTGGAAGATCCAGTTCCTCAACTCGGGGCTTGGCCAAAACGCGGACTGCGTTGTATTCCAGAAGGACGACCTAGTTCGGCTTCACGAACGACAAAGCCTCTCCCAGTTGGCGACGCACCATAGCTGTGTGAAAGGCAACGCGTCAGCATGCGTTGGTGACTTCGAGGATCCTTCTAGGTCGCCAAGGTCCTGAGCACCTTCCTGTCGGAGGCCAGGTGAGCTCGGATCCTTGATCAGGTCTGATCGGAGCTGCTCGTTCGCTCGAGCAACTCCGGTAAATCGATGCCGAAGTAGTCACACAGCTTGTCCAGCACGTCGATCTCCACTCGTTCAGCTGTCTCGTAATACAGCCGCGTCAGAGTGCCGCGATTGATTCCGGTATCCCTGGCAACGTCGGCGATCTTGAGCTTTCGCTCCCCGAGCAGTCGGGCGAAGTGACATCGGATCATGACCTTGTTTTGTAGAAAATGATCTTCTGAAGACCAAAAAGACTTGTGGCGGCGTAAAAATCAGATACACTGACCTGTAGGAGATCAAAAAGACCTGGTTTTTTGCAAACTGGTCTCCCAGTGTAACTGTTCATTGAAAGGACATCCACCATGCAAGTCGCTATCCCTGAAGCTGGCCCTCAAACATATCTGACGACCGCGGAGTTGTCGGCCTTGATCAAATATGACTCGAGGACGATCCGAGATCGCCTGAAGGACAGTGTGTTGATCGAGGGTCGTCATTACATCCGCCCCTTCGGAGGCCGCAAGACGCTTTACATCTGGGAGCACATCCAAGAGGACATGGCGCGCTACTCGCACATGTCGAGCTCTCCCATTCCAATGACCAACGGAGGAGCGCTCCGTGGGTAGTATTCGCCGCCGCTCAGAATCTGGGCTCCTGTTCCTGGACTTCGTGCTTCAGGGCCAGCGGATGCGCGAGCAGACTGCATTGCCTGATACCCCGGTCAACCGCAAGCGCCTCCACAAGGCCCTTGAACGCATCGAAGGCGACATCGCCCTCGGCACCTTCGACTACCAGAAGACCTTCGGCAAGCCTCTGCCATCGGGTCAGCCGGTGGCCGAAGCCGCTGCAGAAGAAGGCAAGTCAGAACTGCAGCGCAACCCCATGTCACGCACCGGCACACCTACCTTCAAGGAGTTCGCCGACATGTGGTTCTCGGAGTCGGAAGTCTCCTGGCGCCGCAGCTACAAGGTCACGCAGCGTGGGTCGATCGACCAGTACCTCATCCCTTACTTCGGGGAGAAGGAGGTCGGCCAGATCACCAAGGCAGACGTACTGGCATTTCGGGCAACACTCGCCAAAGTAACCACCCGAAAATCCCAGAGCACATTGTCCAACCGTCGCATCAACTCCGTGATGAAGCCGTTGCGCCAGATCCTCAACGAAGCAGCCGACCGCCTCGAGTTTACTTCCGCGTTCCGCAACATCAAGCCGCTGAAGATGAAGCGCAGCGACGTGATGCCGTTCACCCTGGACGAGGTGCAGCAGATCCTCACCACTGTGCGGGCGGACTACCGCCAGTACTTCACGGTGCGCTTCTTCACTGGCATGAGAACGGGTGAAGCCCACGGCCTCAAGTGGAAGTACATCGACTTTGAGCGCCGTCTGATCCTGGTGCGCGAGGCCATCGTGCTCAAGGAAGAGGACGAGCTCAAGACCGACGGCAGTGTGCGCGACATCCAGATGAACGATCTGGTGTTCGATGCGCTGCAGGCGCAGTTCAAGGTGACGGGCAAGACCTCCGAGTTCGTCTTCTGCAACCGCAACGGCACGCCCATCGACAACCAGAATTTTCTGAACCGGGTGTGGTCACCGCTCTTGCGCCACCTGGACATCCCGCACCGCCGGGCCTACCAGATGCGCCACACCGCGGCCACCTTGTGGCTGGCCTCGGGCGAAGCACCGGAGTGGATCGCGCGCCAGCTCGGCCACACCAGCACCGAGATGCTGTTTCGGGTCTACAGCCGCTACGTGCCCAACCTGACGCGGCGCGACGGCTCGGCCATGGAGCGCCTGCTCAAGCAGCACATCTCGGTGGCACCGGTGCAGGGGAGCGTTATCCGCTTGTCCGAAGAAGCTCAGACATTGGAACTGGTGGAGCACCAATATGCGAAAGCCTTTCAACCCATCGAGAGTGCCGCGTCTGCGGGGGTGGACTACGCAAGTGCACAGTGCACCCGTACTGCGTCGCATCAGCACGCAGACGACACGGCAACGGGTGACCCGCACAGCAAAGAGCAACCCGTTGAGGTCTTGTTCCCCCGCTCAGCTGCGCGCCGAAAGAACACGACCAAGGCGCAACCACTGAGCCCGCTGTCCTTCTTGCGCTCGGCGACCTCCGCCGAACGTTCTCCGCAGGACTAGCAAACCCACAAGCAGATACCCCACCTGCCGCAGCCCGAACGTTCGCTCGGGACAGCAGGAAGGGCGGAGCTTTGCCCAAACCTTTTCAGACGTCGACGTCTTCACCCTCATTCGCGATGCCTGCGGGCATCCACCTCAAGGATCACACCATGCACATTCGCACCCTCATTTTCTCGAGCAAACCTCCGTTGACCCGTGTCAACGGCAAGCCTCGTCTGATCTGGCGAAAGCACCCCGCGCCCAAGACCCGCCGCTTGATTCCTGGGCGCGTACACCACGTGTCCACCTTCGCCTTTGTCGCACTCGAGGCGGCCACTAAAAACCTCAAACCGTCAGAGCGCGCAGCCCTGGTGGACTGGTTCAGTAGGGAGCGCATTCAGGTGGCCATGGACCACAAGGGCCACCACTTCAACGTGACCCTGCGCTCGACCGTCCTGATCGACCGCAAGGACGTCCACACCGAGCAGAAGACCGCCTCGGGCGATCCGCAAGACCCCTCTGGCCGAGAGTGAAGCCTTCGCAAGTGGTCTCGGCCGTCTGATCCCGCTTGTTCCTCGGTGCAGCAAGCCGCATCCGTGCACCGAGGTCTCACCGCCACATCAATCACCACCCGATCCGAATCGCATTCCCACACATCTCAGGATTTCAAATGAACAAACCCACCCGCAACCGCATCGTCACCACCTCCTTCAACCAAGCCGAGTTCGCCGCGTTCATGAAGAACTCCCCCAGAGAGGTGACATCGCAGCGCCTGAGCCTGGGCCGCCTGTTCGACCCGAACTGGGCCAACGCCGACTTGTGTGCCTCGGTGCATGCGCAGTTGCCCCTGCACATGCCACCAATGCTGATCGAATTCATCAAGACTGCGCTTAGCGACGCAACGGTACGCCGTGCGTACCTCCAGCCGCGTCTGCATGCGAGCCAGCTGGAGCTGCTCACGCCGTGGAAGGGCGCCTTGGACGCAGGCGTTCGTGCCTACCTCTCGCCCATGCTGTCACCGGGCGAAGCAGACATGGCATTCACTGCTGCGTTTGTGGCGCCCATCTCCCGCTTCACCGTGCTGCTTCCCGTCGCCGAGTCGGGCGGTGCGGAGCAGGGCGCGCAGGGCGGTGCGAAACATCGCGTTGACCAAGGTATTGACCAAGGCGCTGATGAAAGCACCGATGACGGCCGGGAGGATGATCGTCCAGTGGTGCTGCCGGCGGATCCGAACACCCTGCGTGTTGACCTGCTGCACGACGCGTTGCGCCAGCTCGCCCGCCGCAGCACCGGCATGGCCGACACCATCAGCGCCGTGCTGAATCTGGACCGTGCCGCCTTTGAGGTGGATCCCGAGCAGGTGGCGCGTCTTACTGGGGTTGTGGCGCTGGCTGTCACCCCGTTGCACAACCTCTGGCCCGTTACCGTCCAGGAGCGCGCGCTGTCGGTCAAGTACCTGCGTCCCTGAATCGCAGGGCAGGACCCGGCCGCCAGACCTTCAAAAAATCCTCGCGCCGCGCCCTTGACACAGATCTCTTTCGTGAGATTTTGGATATGCGACCTCGCACATCACGAATCCATCACAACTGCATCACGAAAAAATCAGAAAGAAATCAGATGACCGACACAACACCCCCCAACCCGGAAAGCACGACGGAGCAGAGCAAGACGATCGTCCACGAATTGTGGAGAGGAAACATCTGCATCGAGCTGACCGGGCACTTAAATATTTTTGTCGGGCACAAGCTGGAGCACATCACGCCGGCCATGCTTGCCTTGAAATCCGGCGTCCGTCCTGAGAAGGTCATTTGGGAAGCGTTCCCCAACTGGCAAACACAGCATTGGGAGCAAACAGTCCCTTTGACTACCCCGCCCACCCCCATGCTGACGAGCCCTGATGGCTCTCACATTCTGCTGCGCCCGGCGCAAGGCGAGTCCACGCGAAAGATTGATCTGATCAAAGCGTTTCACGATTGGATGCTGGCATGGAAGGCCGAAGAATGCGCGATGGTATGCGCCAGTGAGGATGAGATTGAAGAGCAACATGAGGAAGAGGTGGCGCCAGATCCAGTTGAAACCCCTCGCCCCAAACCGAGCCCGTTCGGCTTGGGGTCCTTCGTGGTCACCGCAGGGCTTCTGTTCTTGGCATATGACGCACTCAAGATCTTCATTCCGGCGGAGATCACCAAACGCGAGTCGATCGGCGTTCTAGTGTCTGCCAGTTCGTCTGATGACTGGAGTTTTCCGTGGCTGCTGGAGACTGATCGCGGTGTGTACCCAGTGGGCAAGGTGTTGATGGTCGACAAGGGTGCACCGCTAACCCTGATTTCGCTGAGCAACGGAAGACACGCTGTGTGCGATGAGCGGCTGGTCGTGTGTGCCCGCACCGTGGGGGAGGAGCGGCGGATTGCTGCCAAGGTAGGTGGGCAATGACAAAATCCCCAAGAGTCAAGCTCGCACCAGTGAAAACGCATCTGCTTTCCATCAATGAAGCCTGACGTGGAGTTGACTATCTCTGGTGCGCTGATCCCTGACGGGATCACTGGCTCCTAGCTCAAGCGTCAAGTTCGCTGCACAGCGCCACAGGTTGTGCGTCTATTGATGAGCGGTACCTGCCAGAGAAAACGCGTCATCCTTTTTCGACCTCACAGGAGGCTGCGCACTTGCGAATGTGCATTCACGCGTAGCGAGCGGATGGCGGCCGTCAGGAAGCGCTTGGAGCTGCGCGGCATTGAGGAAGTCAAGAAAAAATCACTTATTTCCTTTTGGAGAAAGCGCTTGACGCAAACGCTGGGCAAGCTCCCCTCGCCGGTAGGGCTTGGTCAGCAGCATCACACCCGCGTCAAGCCGACCCTGATGAACGATGGCGTTGTCGGTATAGCCCGATGTGTAGAGCACAGGCAAATTTGGCCGAAGAGAGTGGATGTGATCAGCCAGGTTCCGTCCGCTCATGCCACCGGGCATCACAACATCGGTGAACAGCAGGTCAATGTCGGGATGTTGGCCGAACAGTTCAAGCGCTGCCAGGCCGCTGGCCGCTGTCAGTGTGCGGTAGCCAAGGGCGTGCAACTGAGCGCTGGCGAATTGACGCACCATGTCGTCGTCTTCAACAAGTAGGACCAGCTCGCCTCTTCCCTGGGGAACCTCCTCCTGCGTGGGGGCTACCGATTTAGCCGGTGCAGCGTCCGCACGCGGGATATAAATCTTCATGGCAGTGCCCTGGCCGAGCTCGCTATAAACCGTCACATGACCACTGGACTGCTTCACAAATCCGTGCACCATGGACAAACCAAGCCCCGTGCCCTGACCTTTGGGCTTGGTGGTGAAGAAGGGCTCAAACAGCCGCTGTTGCACCTCGGGCGTCATGCCGGTACCCGTGTCTGTGACGGTCACCACCACGTAGTCACCCACTTGCGCGCCGGGATTCTTGTCCGCGTAGGTGGAATCCAGGTGAACGTTGTTGCATTCAATCAGCAAGTTCCCCCCATTGGGCATGGCGTCGCGTGCATTGATGGCCATGTTGAGCAGCGCATTCTCCATCTGACCAGCATCCACCAGCGCAGGCCACAGATTCACCCCCTCCACCGCCTCGATTCGAATGTGTTCTCCCAGTGCGCGGCGCAGTAGCGGCTCCATCTCACTGACCAACCGGTTCACATCCACTGGTGCCGGTGATAAGGCCTGTTTGCGCGCGAATGCAAGCAGGCGCTGGGTCATCGCCGCACCGCGCGCGGCTGCTTCAGTGATGGTGTCAACCAGTTCGCGCTCAATGCTGCCTTCAGTTGATTGGTCGCGAAGCATTTCGGCATTGCCCATCACCACAGTCAGCAGGTTGTTGAAGTCATGAGCCACGCCACCAGTGAGTTGTCCGATGGCTTCCAGTCGCCGCAACTGGCGTATTTGTTCAGCAACGCGGCGCAGCTCAGTCACATCGCGGAAGAAGATGGTGACGCCACCGTCTTGCCCGGGGTAGGCGGTTACCTCAAACAGCGCGTCCAGCGGCGCGAAGAACTCCTCGAACCGCACCATGACCTGCTCGCGCTGACAGCGCTCATACTCTCTCTGAAACAGTGAGCCACGCGCCTGAGGAAATTCTTCCCATACAGTGCGCCCGATCAAGTCTTGCCGATCGCGTTGTAGGAGATTGGCGGCACGGCTGTTGACCACGGTCACGCGCCAGTCGGCATCCAAAGCCAGTACCGCGTCATTGGTGCTTTCAAGGACTGCCTCGTATCGATTGCGTGAATCCACCGCATTCCGCTCCAATTCGACGCGATCGTGGATGTCGATTGCAGTGCCGCACCAGGCTTTCTCCATATCGGGAAGGATGTGCTGCTTGATAGCACGCGCCAGATGCCAGCGGTACTGGCTGTTCCGGTCGCGCAACCGAAAGACGTTCTCGTAGCGCTGGCGATTTAGCCGAGCGTCGGTCCAAACCGAGATTGCATTGCTGCGGTCATCGGGATGCACCAGGTCGAGCCACCCCTCTCCAAGCGCATCTCGCTGAGACACGCCGCTGAGTTGCGTGACTGCTGGGCTGATGTAGTCAATGTGCCCCCGGGAGTCGGTCGTCCAAACGATGAAGGGCATGGCCTCTGCCAAGCGGCGCCAACTCTGTGCACTCTCGACAAGCAGACGCTGGGTGTTCTTGTGTGCACTCACGTCCTGAAATGCTCCCTGCAGCCGGATGATCTTCCCTCGTGGGTCTGTCTGTGCGCGCGCCGCCACCCGGACCCAACGCACTTGCCCATCGAATGCACGCAACTGGAACTCGTCATCAAAGGGCTCCCCACTCTGCAGGCAGGCGTTGAACATTGCTTCGATGCGCGACTGATCGGGATCCAAGTAGTAGGACAGACCTTCTTCGACGTCGGGCTGGTAACCGGACGGACGGCCGTGCAACCGCGCCACTTCCGCGGACCAATCGACGCGCATGGTGCGCAAGTCGTATGACCAACCACCCAACTGCCCCAGTTGACCCGCAATCTCCAACAGGTTTGCTTGACTCTGAGCCTTCTCATGCATTACGACCAGACGGCGCTGAAGGCGCAAGGTGAAAAGACCAACTGCCATCGCCAGCAGAAGCGCAAACATAGCCGCTACCCGATTGGCCACCAGCAGATGCAAAGGGAAGCCTGCAGGTGGTGGTGGCGACAGCCAGCCTGCCACAGGTACCAGCACAAGAGCAGTCAAAGTGATGGCCATCAGTACGCCAGAATTTCGCCCCAGCAGGGCAATGAGGACCACCGGAAGATAGAGAATCCCGTGAGCAAAGCCCTGCTGGGTGCTCAGGTCGAAGGTGAAGGTGAGCGCCAGAAGTGCAAAAGCCAAAGGCGCTATCCAGGTGCGCCAACCTGTGTGTTGGGTGGCGCTGGCGGAGCGCTCCGGAGCCATCATCAAAGCTCTCCCAAGCGGGCGCGCAACACCGTTCCACGGCCCGGCTGGCTGCGCACCCGCAGACTTCCTCCAGTCAGTTCACAGCGCTCGCCCATGGTGCTCAGGCCACGCCCAATGGCGGACTTGTCGCTCAAGCGAGGACGGCGTGTGTCGAAGCCAGCCCCGTCATCGGCAACCACCACCTCAAGTAAGCCGGCGTCACGAAAACGCAGACGCACGACCATGTGCTCAGGTCGAGCATGGCGCATCGCGTTGGTCACAGCTTCCTGCACCACGCGGAAGCCCAAAGCAGATTGAACACTGCCGCGCTTGCGTTCTCGTCCAAGGGTCTGGAGCTCAAAGTCCACTCCGGTCGGAGTCAGCATGACCTCTGCCAGAGACTGCACAGTGGCGAACAGACCCTGGTCATCCAGTTGAGCAGGGCGCAGCGCAAACGACAAGGTTCGCATCTGCGAAATCGCGTCTCGCAGAATGGCATATGACTTCTTGCGCAGTGAAGTAGCCTCGTCGTTGCTTTCAGCCGCATCGGCGGCCTGCATATGCAATTGCAGGGCAGTCAGTGTTTGGCCCAAACTGTCATGCAGGGTGTCCGCCAAGTGACGGCGTTCATTTTCCTGGGCCTGCACCAACTCGGCAGCCAGTACCTGTAGGCGCAAGGCTGAGGCCTGGTTGTCAGCCAGCAGGCGGCGCTGGCGTTCTCGCTGGTCGCGCGCCTCAAGTACACGGGTGATCACCATAGGCAGAGTGGCAAGCCGATCTTTGCTTACATAGTCAGCCGCGCCAGCGCGCAGGACCTCCACCGCAGCACCTTCACCCACCGCATTGCTCACCACAACCAACGGAATGTCCATGCCCCGCGCTGCGATCTCCGCGATTGCCCTGAGTGGTGAGTAGCCTCCTAGGTGATAGTCACTCAAAACGAAATCGACCCCCTGTGCAAGCGCGGCCGTCACGCCCTGCGCGTTGTCGGTGCACTGCCAGTGCAGTGGCCTGGGATAGTGCCGAGTAGCCAGCCGAACCAGTACAAGATCGTCAGGATCGTCTTCAATGCAAAGCACACGCAGAGGTGTAGATTCATCCATGGGCGTAGCAAAGGGTATTCTTGTCGTGGTTTGCATTGTGCTCCCGACGTACGCTGACCGACATCACGAAAGCAGACCTTGATCAAGTACAACGAGAACGACCAAAAACCGGGTCCGCGCTTGCTCATCGTCGACGACGAAGATCTCCTCGTGCGTACGCTGCAAACCTTTCTTCGTACGCGCGGATACGAAGTCGATGTGTCTTCCACGCCTGCCCAGGCTCTCGATCACCCCGCGCTCGCGCAGACCGATCTGCTAATCGCCGATCTGCAACTGCCGCAAATGGACGGCATCGAATTGATAGGGCGTGCGCAGGCTCGGCACCCCGATATGTCGGCTATCTTGATGACCGGCCATGCCACGATTGACTCAGCGGTGAAGGCGCTGCGCGGCGGCGCAGTCGACTACCTGCAGAAACCCTTCGCGCTTTCAGCGCTGGAGGCTGTGGTGGTACGCGCACTTCAGGTACAAAAGCTGCAACGCGCCAACCGCGAACTGCAGGCCACTTTAGTGCAGCGCAATGCAGAACTGACGACAGTGAACCAGGATCTGGACGCATTTGCCGCGCGCCTGGCGCACGACCTGCGCGGCCCGATCAACAACGTGCGCGGCATCGTGGCATTCTTGCGCGAAGAGATCGGCGCTGAATTGGAAACAGACGTGCGGGAACTGCTGGAACGTGCGGTGCGGTCGGGCGACCAGTCGCTGCGCATGGTGAGTGACCTGCTGGATTTCGCACGTCTGGGACATGGCCACCTGCGACTGGTACCGCTGCCGCTGGAGCCTTTGTTGATCCGCTGCGTGGAGGCGGCGGCACCGAAGCGACCTGCTGAACTTTGCCGCATCGAGATCGGACCACTACCAACAGTGCTCGGTCACGAGGGGTTGCTGTTCCAGGTGTTTCTGAGCCTTCTGGACAACGCCATCAAATACAGCGAACCGAAGCCGAAAACGTGCGTGTCCGTCTTTTCCCAACCGCGAGGCGAGAGCCTTATCGACGTCGTGGTGAGCGATAACGGCGTGGGCTTCGAGCCGATGCATTCCGACCTGCTGTTCCGCCCTTTCCAGCGGCTGCACCCTCGCAGTGAGTTCTCGGGTGCGGGCATGGGCCTGGCCAACGTCAAGCGCATCGTGGAGCGACATGGCGGGCAGGTGGTTGCCAGCGCGACGCCGGGGGAAGGTGCGACTATCACCGTCACGCTGCAACGGGCTTAGGCCCTCACTTTGTGGCGCTGCTCGGCGGTCTCGCAATGCCTGACATCGCGCGGCTGCGCTCGCGGGCAAGCCAGTGCAGGAAGTTCTCACGGATCCGTCGCAGGAGTAGGTTTGTATCCAGACTGAACAGACAGCAAGGTGCCAGAAATTGGTCATCGCGCGGAGCGCACTAGGGGTTCATGCCATCCATGATTGGTCTTGATGAAAGTTGAGATAGGGGTGGTCTCCTTGGGTACGCTGCAGAAATGGACCAAAACCAATAGGGCGGACTAGCATTGGCGCAGAGCTGAGAGGTCGGGTTCATGGCAGCCTCCGGCCATGGCGCGGCGCACAGGGGAGAGGGTGCGCACGATGGACCGCCGAACGGTGGAGCCGAGCATCAAATCCACGTCGAGGGCTAGACGTTGGTGCTCGAAGTGGAAGGCGCGCAGTAGGCTTCGCCGTAGACGCATTCGATTTGGTTGCGGATGTCTGGTGCCTTCACATCCTTGCGCATGGGTTTGGAAATGCAGCGGGTCTTTCAATACCAGCACCACCTTTGGCGGACATACGAAGGCGTTGGGAACCACCCCGGTGGAGGACGGGTTTCGCTGGAGTACTGGGGAACCTGATTTCAGGTCGAACACCGGACGAGATCGGTTCGCCCGATGCGCCCGGCGGGATCATGTCCACTGTAGAAATAACCGCCTCCCGTGTCAGTCGAAAGGTTTCAGCTTCTGTGTTGCAGTGTACGCAGTGGGTGCGCGATCTCCCGCCGCGCAGACTGAGGTTTGGGATGCGGCGGTGCTACGCCGGGGATCATTGGCCTTCGGGCTCGATCAGACCTTTAGTCAAAGCGTAGCGCACGAGTGCCGGTAGATCGGGGGTGCCCAGCTTGGCCATGAGTCGGCTTCGGTAGGTATCCACCGTCTTGGGCGACAGATGCAGCAATCGGCCAATCTCAGTGCTGGATTGGCCTTCTGCCACCAGCACAACAATCTGACGTTCGCGCGCAGACAACGCGGCTACCCCATCACCCTCGGGTGGCGCTGCGGCCATGAGATTGGACACGCCTTCCCCCAGAAAAGTGTGTCCGGCCATCACCTGCTGGATTGCCAGCAGCAACTCATGATTAGGGCCGCCTTTGAGCAGATAACCTCGGGCGCCTTGGCGCATGCATTCAGCCACGTTGCGCGGCTGAGCGGACATGGTGAGCACGATGGCTCGGGTTTGTGATCGGCGCTTGCGCAGTTCCTCCAACAGCTCCAGCCCAGAGCGTCCATTCAGGTGCAGGTCAAGCACCACGATTTCCGGCTCCATCTCGCGGATCTCCATACTGCCACGCGTGAGATCGCCCGCCTCACCCAGGATCTTGTGGCCATTTTTCTCCAGCACCAAGCGCAAGCCATCGCGCAGCAAGGAATGGTCGTCGAGTAAGTAACAGCGGCTCATGGGCACATTGTCCCAGCTAATGACCACCCGCTGAAATGCTTCAAGTGTGCACGCCTGGGGCGCGTTCGCGCATGCCCAGGCAAGTCAAGGATTCCATCTGCCCGTCGCCACAGGGCGTGAATTGCGTGCCGCCGCCCAGAAATTTCAAGGCTCAATGCGTGATTGCTGCCATCCAGCATCAGTTTTACTTGGCACACGTCAGCTCGCGCATCAGCTAGATCGAGCGCATCGCGTGTGATCGTGCTGGGGCTCTACCCCCCTGTCGGTCGGCCACCCCCGGCCGTAGGTGCCGTCGGTTGCCTCGAACAGCACGGCACAACTGCGATTCGTTCGGGTGCGATACGCCGAGGCGGGCATTTGCTGCACCAACAGCTTGACTGAGTTGCCCACGCAGTCGACATCGGGTGGTGGCGCGTAGGTCCGAGAAAGTGTCCTTTTCGCCCAGGCATCGTTCATGAGATACCAGCCTATACATGGTGAAACGCGACCCAGATGCATGCCCCCCCCGGATGCACTGTCGGGTCGACCTGTTGAGAACTCCTGACAGACAAAGACCCCATGCCTTTTTAAAGTTCCCACAAGGCCCCCGCTGGTGGCGTGCACCAATTCCACGGTGTTTCCAAGCGTTGTGAAGGTCGCATACCACTGGAGAAACGCATGACTTCGAACACAGCCCCGCTCAGCCGCAACGAACAGCTAAAAAAGTACAGCCCAATAGTGCATCGGGCGGCGTATCACATGGTCTCGCGACTACCGGCCTCGGTAGAGGTGGACGACCTGATTCAAGCCGGCATGATCGGCTTGTGTGACGCAATGGACCGCTGCGTGCCGGAGGAGGGTGAACTCGAAAAATACGCCATGCCCCGCATCCGCGGTGCCATGATCGACGAGCTCCGTGAATGCGACTGGATGCCTCGCGGCAGCCGTCGGAGCCGCCGCGACATTGATGGCGCGGTGCAACGCCTGCAACAAAGGCTGCTCCGCCAGCTGGTCGCGCAGGAAGTGGCCAGCGAATTGCACCTGGACATTCAGGCGTATCACGCCCTGATGGGGAAGGTGCACCTCATGCAGCTTGTGCACATGGAAGACATCGACCAGCTCGACGATGAGGGCGAATCGGTGTTGGACGGTGCCTTTGGCGACTGGCATGCCGACCCACTCAGTCAGATCGAGAACCAGCGTCGGCGCAAGGCGCTGGTGGAGGCTATTGTTGGCCTACCCCAGCGCGAACAATATGTGATCGTCGAATGCTATGTAAATGATCGCAAGCTGCGCGAGATAGCCTTGGATCTGGACGTCACCGAATCGCGTGTGTGCCAATTGCGCAGCAACGCCATCACGATGTTGCGTGCTCGTCTGCAAGCGCATTGACCCTCCTTGGCTCATCGGTCAGGCCGTGCAGCGCCTTCGGTTCCGACACGAAGAATCGTGTTGCGCTCATAGCGAACAGCCTGTCCGTTCGTTGGCGAAACCGAGCGATCGAGCAATGCTTTCAGTCGTCCCGCCATTCCTGCGGAAAGCTCGGGACTGCCTACCTTTTCAGCTCTCCAGACTGAAAAACTGGCTGAGTGTGTGGCCTCAGGGAGGCGGTGGAAAGTCACTGAAGACTTCCTCTGGGCACTTGCCTTCTCGGTTGGCTTCATGGATTTTGGTGGGGCTGCAAGCTTCTTTCTGGTCGATTCAACCGGGCGTTTTCGTTGCATGTCCGGATGGAATGCAAATGACGACAAATTGTTCACGCTGGGTGCGATGTAGTCACTGACGCGATGCGACAGATCGCGCTTATTGCCATGTGTTCCTGTCGCTGTTGCTGTTGCTGTTGCTGTTGCTGTTGCTGTTGCTGTTGCTGTTGCTGTTGCTGTTGCTGTCGCTGTTGCTGTCGCAGATTCCAGACTTATCGACGGGGCTGACGTTGTGTGTACGTCTGCTGTTGCCGCAGAGCGTGCCGTGTCGCATCAACTGCCCGGGAAACACTGCCAGCAGGAGGCTGCGTCAAGAACTCCTGACAGACACCGCGCCGGAGACTTTCTAAAGTTCATCACCGTTGTCGATCTGGTATCCCGCCGGGCACGGGGCACAACCCTATTTCATTTCCACTGAAGCGTCGCCATGCAATCCGCACCTCTGAGATCTGATGAAGCTCTTCGCCTCTCCACACTGGACTCCCTTAGCGTGCTCGACACGCCAGCCGACCCTGTGCTTGACGGCCTCGTGCGCGCTGCCGCCCAGCTTATCGGATGCCCAATCTCACTGGTCAGTCTTGTCGATGAAACTCGTCAGTGGTTCAAAGCGCGCGAAGGTCTCGGCGCGCAGCAAACCCCGCGCGAGCTGGCGTTCTGTTCCCACGCTATCTTGCAGACCGAGCTGTTCGAGGTACGGGACTCCCGCAGAGATGAGCGCTTTGCAGACAACCCGCTCGTAACCGGTGAACCCAGGGTGATTTTCTATGCAGGTGTGCCACTGATGGTGGACGGCCATGCGATGGGCACGTTATGCGTGATCGATCACCAACCGCGCGAACTCACATTAGAGCAGCGCAGCCTGTTGCGTGACCTCGCGCGCTCAGCAGAACACTGGTTGAACACGCAGCGAGTCCACCAGCAGATCCAGAGCGCCGACGCCGATCGGCGCAACCTCTTTGACCAGATGGGCGACGGCATGCTGCTGCTCGACCGGAGCTACCGCGTGATCGACGCCAACCGCTCGACTGCCCGCATGCTGGGTCGTAGCGTGGACGAATTGCGGCAGATTCGTCTCCAAGAGTTGTTACCAGCCAGTGAACACCCGCGACTTGCCCGCACTGCGCTGCGTGTGCTCAAGGGCGCAGAAACCTTGGCCGACTGGCAGGTGCTGCGGAACGACGGCACTGGCCTCATGGCTGAGGTCAGTATCCGTGTGCTGGATCAAAAACGCTTTGTCGTGATCATGCGCGACATTACACAGCGCCATGTGCAGGAACAGGAGGTCCGCCTCCTATCTATGGCGGTGGAGCAGAGCGCGCAAAGCGTTGTGATCACCGATTTGGAAGGCAACATCGAGTATGTCAATGCCGCAGCCCTTTCCAGCTCAGGCTACGGCATTCATGAACTTCTTGGGCGTAACCCGCGAATGCTGCAATCGGGTAAGACACCACGAGATACCTACAACCAAATGTGGGATCGCCTGTTGTCCGGCAGGTCCTGGCGCGGCTTACTTTTCAACCGACGTAAGAACGGCGTGGAATACGTCGAGGACGCGACCATCACGCCGATCCGTGACGCCAAGGGACAAGTGACTCAATACTTGGCGCTGATGCTTGATGTGACAGAACGGCGACGGCTCTCCGAGGAGTTGGAACGTCACCAATATCACCTCGAGGATCTGGTGGAGCAGCGAACTCAGGCGCTGGTAGAGGCACGTCGTGCAGCTGAGGCGGCCAGTGATGCGAAAAGTGCGTTTCTAGCCACCATGAGCCACGAGATCCGTACCCCCATGAACGGCGTGGTGGGAAGCGTCGACCTGCTACAGCGTTCGGAGCTATCTCCCTACCAACGTGATCTGGTGGATACCGTCGGAGAATCGGCTCAAGCGCTGTTGAACATCATTGATGACATCCTGGACTTTTCAAAAATCGAAGCTGGTCATCTCACGCTGAAGCGCGAGCCGGTCTCCCTCGAAAGGCTCAGTGACAGTGTGTGCGACGCACTGCGTGCCACGGCGGCGTCTTGCTCGATCGCCCTGCATGCGGAAGTTGCGCAAGGCGTGCCGGATTGGATCCAGAGTGACAGCGGTCGGGTGCGTCAGATTCTTTACAACCTGCTGGGCAACGCACTCAAGTTTTCGACAGACACCGGGCGCGCCGGCCGAGTGGAACTACGGGTGCGGCTATGCGGGCCTGAGCTGCCAGGACATCTGGAGATCAGCGTTGTCGACAACGGTATTGGCATGCCTCTAGATGCGTTGAAACGTATTTTCAAACCTTTTGTCCAGGCCGAGGGAACGACAACGCGACGCTTTGGCGGAACTGGCCTGGGCTTGTCGATATGCAAGCGCTTGACCAGCATGATGGGGGGCTGGATTGAGGCTGAGAGCGTGGAGGGTCAGGGATCTTGCTTCAAGGTGACCCTGCCGTTCGAGCCAGCACAGGCACCGAAGCAGATCGAAGACGACAAGCCAACGATCACCATGTCAGCCGGACCACGCTTTGCACTGGCGGGTGGTCCGCTGGTGCTGGTAGCTGAAGACAATGAAATCAACAGGAAGGTGATTGGTCACCAGCTCGCCTTGCTGGGCGTAGCGGCGGAGATGGTCGACAACGGACCGGATGCGTTGGCACGATGGCGTGACGGTCGAGCCTCGCAGCGCCATGCCATGTTGCTTACCGATCTGCACATGCCGGGCCTTGATGGGTATACGCTGGCAGCAACCATTCGGGAAGAAGAGAGCGACGGGTCGCGTCTGCCAATCTTGGCCCTCTCCGCCAACGCCTTGGTCGGCGAGATCGATCGCTGCCGCGCCGCCGGCATCGATGACTACCTTAGCAAGCCAGTACAAACGGACCAGCTGGGCGAGATGCTCAAGCGCTGGCTACCGCCGGAGGAAGTGTGCCGACTGGAACTACTGGATCACGTAGATTGCGAGGAAGTTGATGTGTTCGACGTCGAGCTGGGCCTTTGCGCGTACGACGACCATGCTCTTTCGCGGCTGGTTGGCGACGACCCGGAATTGCTAGCCGACTTTCGCCAGCGTTTCGTGCTGTCCGCGCTCAGCACCAAGGACGAAATGCACAGAGCCGCCAGTAGGGGTGACTTCGCGAGCATGGCCGATTTGGCTCATCGCCTCAAATCTTCCTCGCGTGCGATCGGGGCGGTCTCTCTGGGTGCCTGCTGCGAACGTATTGAGCGCGAGGCACCCACCGCTGTGGCTATACAGATGCACGGACATTTGGCATCGATGGAAGACGCACTGGCACACGTGATGACCCGTCTTTCCGAGCATACCGGTGTACCGCATTTTCAGGACGGCTCTTGGGCGCAAAAGGACACTGAATGAGCCACAGAGAAGCTCGCATCCTCGTGGTTGGAGATAACGCGGTAGACGGCGAACAGGTCTGCAGCATGCTGCGCGAGCGCTACCCGCACGTAGAAGCCACGACAGATCCAATGAAGTCGGACGCGGTCTTTGATCGGGTCAGGCCGCAGGTGCTTGTGCTAGCCTTCAAGTCGGTGGAGGCCTGCGAACGGTTTTACCTGGGTTTGTATCGGCGTAGCGACGTGATCCAGTCACTCATGCACCGTACGCTCTTGCTTTGCGATAAGGAAAGCGTGGGCCGCGCATTCGATCTCTGCCTGCAGGATGTGTTCGACGACTATGTGCTGTTCTGGCCACTGGTGCACGATGCCAAGCGACTGGCCATGTCGGTGCATCTCGCACTTGAGGCACTTCACCAGGAACTCGCTCTGGCACCGCTGTCGGAGTTGGCCACGTTGGCGCGCCGAGCTGAAGCGCTGGAGGAGCAGTTGGCGCAGCAGGTCAAGGTTGGGCGCATCCACGCTCAACATGCGCAATCCACTGCACGTCAGGCTCAGGCCTCGGTCAGTCGTGCCATGGGTGGCCTGTCTGAGCGAATCTTGGCTACCGGACTTGACAACGCGCTCACTGTGCGGGACCCATCTAGGTTCGAACAGGCTTTTGGCGTACTGCAGCGCGAATCATTGATCCCCACGCTTGAAGATGTGGTGCAGGCAACGGAGCCTTTGCGAGAGTGGGTTGACACCATCACCAGCGAGCTAGCCGAACCCTTGAAGGCCACGCGTGATCTGGTGAAGCACGCCAAAGTGAGTCGGCCGCAGCTGCTGGTGGTGGATGACGACGAGTACATGCGCCGTCTGCTCAAGCAGTTGCTCAGCAGCGCACACTATGACGTCGAGGCTGTGGGCACGGCAATGGACGCCCAGCGCTACCTTCTCACGAACAGACCTGACTTGATTCTGATGGACTTTCTACTACCTGATTCGAACGGAATTTTGCTAATGCGTGAGATCAGGAGCGGTCAACTCAATCTGGATATCCCTGTGATCATGTTGACCGGCCAGACTGCAAAGCAGGTGATTGTGGACAGCAGGAAGGCTGGCGCAGTGGACTTCGTCGCCAAACCCTTCAATCGCGATTTGCTTCTGAAGAAGGTTGCCCAGCATCTGAGGACTGGACCCTGAGGGACGACCGGGTCCCCCATCTTCAGACTGGATCGAAGGGTGGGTTTGTTTAGTTTTCAGTATCTACGCAGAGAGGTCAAGTATGAACAGTTCCGCTTTGGGTTTTCTTCCTCGGAGAAGTTATGTTTGCTATGCATTCGTCTCGTGTTGAGTTGTCGCATGAGTCACGCAGATTTGATCTGAGTGTGCTGAACGCATGCAGCCAACTGACCAACTCGTCGCGCTCGAAATTGAGGGTCACCATGCCTGTAGGCGACCAGTGCCTGGTGGCGCCCGACCGCTATCTCACGCGTCTTTTGCACGCATCGAGTGCCTGCACACTTGACTCTCGATGAACATGTACGCAGCGCTCGTTTTCTTCGTGCTGGTGCTGACTGCAGCCGGCTTTGCTGCAGCCTATTTTTCGTTGAGGACGGAGGCTTGCGAGATGCGCGACCAGCAGGGCATCTTGCTCGGCAGGTCAAAACTACTGGAAGGATTCGTGGATGAAGTCAGCGCTACTTGGGCTGGCTTGCCTCAAGGGGAGGGGGACGTTGCAGAATGGCTTGCGCTTGGCTGCACGGTTTCGCGATGTCTGCCTCAACTAGTCGACAGCCCTATTGCGCGGGCGCGGCAGATCGCCCTGCCACGACACAAGTTCACCGAAGAGAATTTTGCATCCTCAAACCTGTCCGACGAATACTCGCAGATCAACAAACTCATATCCGTCCTGGATGACCCACAGCTTAGTCAGCTCTGGACCAGTCGGCGGCTTTTGGACATGATGTCTATGATGCGCTTTGTTCAAGCCCACCTCTGCAAAGGCTCAGTACCAAGATCTTTTGCAGACGTGCCAGACCACGGAAACCCTCTGATCCGCATGCTCCGTGAGGAAGTCGATGCGATGGTAATTTGTGCAGAAATCGGTAGGCAAGCCCAATCGCTTGGAGGCACAAATGAGCTCGCTGGACAAACCGCGCCGGCAGACAGGGCACTAGAAGGTATTGTCGAGGCGCTGAGCTTTCGGCGAAATGGTTTAGGCAAACCCTTTACGCTGGCGGTTCTCGTTCTGGCACTGTCGGCGCGCGGGCTTGAGGACTTGTACCGTGAATGCCGCCACGATGCAGAGTCTGTACACGGCAGCTGGCGTGTTCAGTTCAACAACTTGCGATCTTACGTAGAGTGTCTTCCTGGCTGGGATGGGCGTCTGCCGTTTACAGACATGATGGTGGCGACGCACAACGCGCATGTTGCTCGCGTGCTGCACGTGCTAATGCGTGTTTCCTAGTTTCTCGGATCAGCTAAGCGCTGTGACAGTGACTACGAGCGTGAGGTGAGCCTTTCTATCGCTTCGAGCAGTTCGCCACGCTGCGGTGGTTTGCTCAACAGCGTGTCCACATGGTCCGGTATTTCTCCGTCCTCGCTCATCCTCCTTCCCCATCCCGTGATCATGATCACCGGGGTCGCAGGTGACATGGCCTTGATCCTTAAGGCAACCGCACGACCGTCAATGCCAGGCATACCGAGATCGGTGAGCACGATATCAAAAGGTGATTTGTCCAAGTGCTCCTCAAATACTGCCAGTCCAGCCTCACCGTTGGCCATGGCGATCACCTCATGACCGGTTTCTCGAAGCACCGTGGACACAGCCTGCAAAAGAAACTGGTCGTCATCTATCAGAAGGATATGCCGTCCCTGGAGCCGGATGGCGTCCGATGCAATCCCGACAGATCCCCGTGACAGAGGCCGATCAGGTTGGGAGAGATTGAACAACAGGCGAACACGCGTGCCCTCGCCTTGACGACTGTCAAGCGCCACTTCACCACCATGGCGTTTCATGCAACCAAAAACCATGGCCAGTCCCAGGCCAGATCCTTGGTCCCCTTTCGTGGTGAAAAAAGGCTCAATACATCGACGGCTGGTCTCTTCGTCCATTCCCACACCGGTGTCGCGCACCTCGATCTCCAACCTATCCAGTCCACCGTTAGCGACGACCCGAGTCGCCACAGTCAGCTGACCACCCGATGGCATCGCATCCACTGCATTGAGGATGAGGTTCATCACCGCATCGCGCACCTCCGCCTCCATGACCAGAATGTCTGGACAAGGCGACACCAAGTCGGTTTCAACCTCAATGGTTACCCCACTCATCTGTGACTGGGTTCTCCATCTGGCTTTGGTCAGCTCCAACGCTTGTAGGACCAACTTGCCTGGCTGAACGAACCCGCGGTGTGTGGTCTCACTGCCAGGGCGGTAGAACTCGCGCATGCGTGCGATGGTGTCCGCCACATCACGCACCGCCAGTTGAATAGTCTCCAGTTGTCGCCGCCCATCCTCGCTGATGGTTGCCTCACGCATCAACAACGAGTCAGCGTAAAGCGACACAGGTGAGATGGCGTTGTTGATGTCGTGTGCAATGCCGCTGGCCATCTGTCCGAGCAACCTCAGGCGCTCTTGATGCAGTGCCGCATGTTGAGCCTCCTCCAGCTCTTTGTATGCCTTCTGAAGCGACTCAATCAGACGGGCGTGGTTGGCCGCCAACGACACATGCTCACCCAACTGGCGGAGAAATTCGCACTCACCGCTGGAGAATGCCCGGGCCTTTGTTCGCGCGACAAGGATCAAACCGAAAACTTCCCCTGATGACTGAAGTGGAACCAGCACCAGCCCATTCAGCCCGGCCGCCACCAGTGAGCGAGGCAGAGGTTGGTCTTTGAAGCCCAGCTCGGGCTCATGAATCAGCTCTCCTCGCAGGCACCTCGCCAACCCGTTGGATGTGGCGTCAAATACGGTTCCCTCGCGCAGCCCTGCCGCCATTGCGAGGTGCTTTCCACGCTCGCCCAGGTGCTCGACCAACAACACATCAACGCCGTCGCCGCGCTTGAGGACTGCACTCACGTCCACACTGAAATGGGTTTCAAGGTTCTCGCACACCACCGAAAAAACACTCTTGAGATCATGTCTTTCTTCAGTCGCTCGGGCAATCTGGTTGAGGAGCTCCGTTCGAGACAGCTGCAGCTGCAGCGTGCGCTCAGCCTCCATCTGTTCCGTGACGTCCTGAACGGTTCCGCTCACGTGAAGCACCTGGCCTTGTTCACCAACAACCGGCGCATCGATGACCTCTTCGAACCAGCGCCACTGGCCATCACCACGCTGGCCGCGGTACCGCATGCGGGGCGTGCGCGTGCGACCGCCAAGGGCTGCATTCATCGTCGCCATGTAGTGTTCCAGGTCATCTGGGTGAACGTTGCGGCGAGCGTCCTCTAGCGGTGGAGGTCCCTCTGCCGGGTCACGTCCAAGCAAGTCGTAGAGACCGCGAGACCAGATCGCTGTCTTGTCGGCAGCGTAGCGGGTCCAGTTGCCCAGTTGGACCAGAGCTTGCGCTCGTATCAGGCTTTGTGAGGTTGTCGTCAGTTCAGCCAGCACCTGCTCACGCTCAAGCACAGCACGCTGATGGGCAAGTGCATTGGACAAACTGGCCGCCAGATCCACCACCAGACGACACTCGGCGGCTTGGAAATAGTGAGCGCTGCCAGCCATGAGGATCACAACCGCAACCACCTCCTGATCCAACATCAGGGGTACAGCAGCAGCCGATCGGTACCCCCGGCGCAATGCCTCGGTGCGCCACCACGCACCTTCATCCGCGAGACGAAAATTTTCAATGATGCTGAGTTTCTGAGTGCGAAAAGCGGTGGCTGCCAGCGACTCGCTTGCACCAGGAATCTGCTGGTGCAGCATGACCTCGTTGACGTAGCCGTCGTCGTGTCCTGCCACCGCCAAGGGCGCCAGACCGTGGCCATCCGCATCCCGGCAAGCTACCCAGGCCATCCTGAACTCGCCCACCCCGACAGCCACTTCGCAAAGCTGTGAATACAACGCAGCGCGTGACTTCGAGAACACCGCCACCTGGTTCACACTGCCCAGCAGAGCAAACATGCGCTGAAGGCGCTTGCGGTCGGTGATGTCCTGGATCGCGCCCGAAATGACGCTTTGATCGGGGCGGTGGATATCCACGTCGGCCGAAAGCAGTTCAAACACCTCAACAATCCGCTGCTCCCCATCGGGACGCAGAAAGCCCAGTTCGATCCGCAGTTCGCCCCCGCTTTGCGAGAGCAGTGTTCTCTTGCGTTTCAAGTCTTCAATGTCCGCTTTGGCGAACAGGGCTTCAAAAACGGCTTCATTGTGGCCAGATGCGCCGGGCGCCATGGACAGCATGGACTCCAGTGTCCCGTCCATGCGGTACACACCCGCTTGGATATCCAGCGCGTAAAAGCCGATCCCGGCGATCCTCTGCGCACGAGCGATTTCCTGCTGCCCGTGACGCAATCGCCCGACCATCGTCTGCAGCCCTGCGGCAAGACCGTGCAATTCCTTCGTACGGTGTTGAAACCGCGTGGAGAGCCGGTGCGGCGATACAGACGCCTCATCCATGCTGTGTTGCAAAGCCAGGACGGGTTTGACTACCAATGCCACGCCCAATCGCCACGCCAGGAAAAGACCAGCAACAAGCAGCGTCGACATGAACGCAAGTTGTCCCAGGAGACGCTCGTTGAGCGCTCCGAAGACTTGAAGGGTGTTTGCGCTGGCAACCACATACATCGCGCCACTTTGCTGCGGACCGACGGCCCGAACTTGAACCCAATGCCCGTCGTGCTCACTGGTCGAAACCTCTTCCTTACCTTGCACCGCCTGAGCAATGGCAGCTCGGATCCTTGAGTCCGGGTAATCGGCCCCGACCTGACCAAACCCCGCCCCTGTTGAGCCCAGCAAGATGCCGTTCGCATCCACCAGGTCCACCCTGATCCCCTCTCGCAGCATCAAACCCTGAAGAACCGAATTCACCCTCTGCAGGTTGAGTGATGCAAAGGCGACTCCGACAAAATTGTCCTGGTAGTCGTAGACAGGAATGGAAAATCCCATTGCGGGTATGACCAGCACTTTTCCCACGATGTAGCCACCGATGGTGAAGCTCCGAGTGCTCGATGCTGTTTGAAAATAATCCCGGTCAGCTATATTGAGCTGCTGCCCTGCCCCTCGCGCGATGCACTGTATGTCGCCTCGCACGTCGGCAAATCCCAGATTGGCGAAGTCGGCAGAGCGAGAGGCGATGTTTCCCAGAAACTCAAAGCACAAATTCCGAATGTCGGTTCGGCGCACCGAGGGCCCACTAGCCACCGTCTCCAGAATATTGCGCACGCCCGCAACCACGTTTTCTTGGCCTGAGTGCGCGAGCACCGACACCGACTGAAGCTCAAGTTTGAGGTTTTGCTCAGCATCGGCACGGGCCTGCCGGTAGTTTTGCGCAACAAGGAAAAAACCTGGCAAGAGCGACATGCCGACCAGCAGCAGCAAGAGGGACTGGATGCCTATCTGAAAGCCAGTTGGTCCCCGAGTCTCAGTCATGCCTGAACTCTCGGCAGACTTCATCTGCAGTTGTCCGTTGACGGCCCATTTCATTCAGCATGAAGCGCATCCCGATGTGTTGAGCAACGCTTGAGCTCGTTGAGAACTTGTGACCTTCACAGGTGATCCTGGATTTTCCGATACAGGTTGACATCGCAGCCCAAGCGGCCCAACAGCCGCGAAGTGCCCAAAGTCATGCCCGCGTTCAAGTATGCCCCCACTGGCTTGATTCAAGGTTTTGAACAAGTGCGCTTCAAGCGCAAGTCATTCCTTAAATCTGCACTTCCACCAGCCAACGCCTAAACTCGGTGTACAAACTAAGTACACAAAAAAGGCATAAGTTGTGCCGATGTGCACTTCATCGTCTGTTAGGCTCAAGACTTGATGTAGATCGAACTACAAAGGTCAACTTTCCATGAACACCTCCACGCTTGGTCCGTTTCGAATCGCGGTCGTGGAGGACGAAGCGGTGCAGCGGCAAGCGCTCATCGATGTGCTGCAGATCGAGGGTTACAGCTGCCAGGGCTACGCTTCACCGATCGCTGCCCTTGCCGATCCACGACTGAGTGATGCGGACTTGTTGATCACCGACTTGAACCTACCCGGGATGAGCGGCTTGGAAATGATCGAGGCACTGCGCCATCGGAATCGAGATGTCGGCGCGATCCTGATGACTGGGCAGGCAAGTCTGCAAACAGCCATCGACGCCGTGCGCATCGGCGCGGTTGACTATGTGATCAAGCCTTTCAAACTGAGCACCATGCTCACGACAGTTTCCAAGGCATTGGAGCAAGAAAGGCTGAGGCGGGAGATTGCAAGACTCCAAGGTGACTTGAAGCTACGGTATGACGAGCTTTTGCTCATCAACAGAGAACTCGACGCCTTTGCAGCCCGGATCTCCCATGATCTTCGAGGCCCGATCACCACCATGAAGATGGTGCTGCAAACGCTGAACGATGAAGCACTACATGCGCTTGAGAATGACCTGCAACACCTGGTTGTTTCGGGCATTCGATCAGGAGACAAGGCCATCAAGATGGTGCACGATCTGCTTGAATTCTCGCGTTTGGGTCATCGGGAGTTGCATCTCGAGCGCCTGAATTTGAATGAGGTGTGCGCAACGGTCCTTGAAGAGCTTCGCACACTCCACCCCGCTCAGGGCTGTGCGATTGAAGTCGGTGATTTGCCCACAGTTCAAGGACATGAAGGGCTGTTGCACCAAGTGTTGGTCAACCTTGTCGGCAATGCCATCAAGTACTCCGGCACCGTGAAATCCCCACACGTACGGGTTGCCTCAGTACCCGGCGATACCAAAGGGTGGGTTTGCGTCACGGTGTCGGACAACGGGGTGGGTTTTCAGGCAAACAAGATACACGAGCTGTTCAAGCCTTTTCAGCGCTTGCATCATCCCGATCAGTTTCCCGGCGAGGGTATGGGATTGGCGAACGTAAAGCGCATTGTGGAGCGGCATGGGGGTACTGTCGCGGCCTCACTCAACCCCGGAGGTGGGGCATGCTTCAAACTGACGCTTCCCGCTGCTGATGCGTCGTGATTTGCACATTGAGTGCGCTACGGCTACGCTGAACAAGCTGCCCTCCCAGCGCGTGGTCTATGCCGGCGTGCGCAGTTCCTGCTTCATGGTCCAGTTGCGCGGTGCACCACCCAAATCTGCGCTGGCCAGTTTGAGCATGTTCCGTCCGAAGCGCTCGTTGAGCTAATCCAGGGCCACCATGAGTTGCACTCGCGAGCTTGATGCCATGGGTGGATTGAGAGCTCCCAGCTCACCGTCTTCAAGTTCAAGTACAAACTGCTCGGATTTCTACGAATCGATGTCCAGCAGCATCACACTGACGTCTCCCCCATATCCGGTCACTTTTAAACTGGAGTTGGGCGGCGAGCCAGCGCAGCCAGGACGACGCTAGGCTCACCCGCCTCATCCGAGAGAGCTTCGAGCTCAGCGACCGCACCTAACCGCTATCCGCGAGACATTGGAAGAAAGGCTGACGCTTGCATTGGCAGAAATCGACAAGGGCTAGATGCCGTCAACTTGGTCGTGGTCGAAAGCGGCCGAAACGCTTTCGGTCGAAATCGCTCTACAGATCATTCGTGAGCAGAAGAACGACCCTCAGGACCCAGCGTATCGAGCTGAGTGAGAGTGGCAATTTGCTGCTCGGACAGCCTCATACCCTCCTACCAGTTGGCTCGCAGGCCAACCAGCACGCCCGCATTGTGCTGACGACTGTTGTGCTCAAACTGCACATCGGCAAAAAGATCTATTCCCCTGCTGATGCTCCCGTTGGCGCCTAGGCCAACGATCAGGGTGTCACGTTTGAGCGCTACGCCGGAGACCTGGAATGGTGAAGCCATAGCCGCACCCTGAAATTGGACGCTCATGGGCTTGTTGACATCCCCAAACTCATGTGCCCAGATGGCGCGTGGTTCCAACCGCACCCTACCGACATCAAAGCTTGCCTTGGCGCCCAATAGGGATTTGGTGGATGTGTTGGTTTGGCCAGACACTTGCAAATTCAGAGCCCCAGCCCCGGTTTCGGTAAATCCGTCGACCTTGTCGCTGTTGATTGAAAGAGCCGCCAAGGGACTCAAAGTCCAACCAAGCAGCGGAATGCTGAACGTAGCCTCGCCATAGGCGGAGAGCGTGTTACCGCTAAAGTCCGAACTGGCCTCACGAACCAGGGCACCCACCGTGACTGTTCGATCCATTTTGTTGCTGCTCCAAGCCGCACTGGCCGAACCCTTGAAGGTCCACGGGCCTGCAACGAAGCTGCCATACGCCGCCAGGGCGGTGCTGCGTGATTTGCCCGAATCGTTGTTGGCAAAGCTCAGTCGTGAAGTACCGCTGCTCAGCGCAGCACCCACCAGAAGACCTTCGCCCAACTGGGTATCGAAACCGACGCTCAACGACGTGGACCTGACTTTGCTGCCCGATGCGTTGGCATCGGCGCTGTTGTCTTGGAAGCCGCCTGCGCCGCGCAGCCAGAAACCGTGGCCCTGTACGGTGGAGACCGGAGGCCAAAGCAATCCCTCCGACAAACTGATCTTCTGCAGTGAATCAGAAACAAGCTCGCTCAAAGCAGACATGTGGTCATTTGAGGCGAGAAGCAAGGGCCGATTGCTGAACGCATTGGTCGGACTTCTTGTTCCGCCTGCTTGCACCGTGCCCATACGGGTCTGCAATAGGTTGCCGAATCCAGCAGAAAACCCAGTGCCTATGCCGCGAAGAGCTACCAGTCCGGCACCACTGACAGAGTCGTATGCTGCGCGAGCCTGCTCGGCAGAAAGGCCAACCAAGGCGCTCTGTACCGTCACCATGTCGCCTGTCGCTCCTGTATTTGCGCTTTCGAGTGCATCCGAGGTAGCCATCTGATTGGGCGTGCGCGCCACCGAAATAAAGCTGATGTCATTGCGTGCCAAGGTGAGGAAAACGCTGTTTGCGTCATACGTCAGCGAGGGAGTAAGGAATGCCATGTCCGTCGTCACGCCGGCGAAAGTACCGGTGTAACCACCCGCGGCGCTGAGGAGGGTGTAAGACGTGCTGTCAGCGTAACTTCCCGGTGCCGCTCGGACCTCGACAGCTCCCTCTAGAGTCGCGATGCCGGTAATGTTGGTGCGGTCGTTGTTGCCCGCAGCATCGACGTCTACACGATAAATGGAGCCGGGGGCAAAGTTGAGATTGCCGGCAACACTCAACGTGCCGATGGAGTTGCCGGGTGCAAGCGCTCCGCCTGCGGCTACGGTCGTGCTGCCTACGATGCCACTGCCACCCAGCGCGCCACCGCTGTTTACGCTGATGGACGAACCGGCCAATGAACCATTGACGGACAGCGTGCCGCCATCCACGCTGGTGATGCCGCTATAGGTGTTGATGCCCGACAGAATCAGGTTGCCTCCACCTGCTTTGGTCAATGCCCCGATACCGCTTACGACCCCGGAATACGTGCCTGTGGCAGCTTGGTCAAAAATGACTTGCGCATTGTTGAGGACGTTGCCCTTCAGGCTGGTGCTGTCGCCCTGAAGCGTGCCCGCCGTGATGGTGGTGCCTCCGGAATAGGTGTTGGCGCCGGTGAGCGTGAGCTGGCCCGCCCCGCTTTTGGTGAGCCCGCCCGCACCGGAAATCGTCCCGGTCAGGCTCATGCTGTTGACGCCCTGAACTGTCAAGCCCCCTGCGCCCAGCGACACCAGGTTGCCGACGGTGAGGTCATTGACCGTTGCCTGCACGGCCCCGCCATTGGAAGTCAGCACCCCGGCTCCGAATGCGGCGGGGTCGCTGAACAGTGCCACACCACCGTTAAGCGTGGTGCTGCCGCTGATCAGCGCGCCCTGCAGCGCCCAGCTACCACCTTGCACGGTGAGGTTGGCGAAGTTGACGTAGGTGGCAGCAGACACGGTCCCGGTGCCGGTGCTGCTGTGGTCGTCGGCCACATTGCGCAACGTCAGCGTGTTGGCGCCGCCAGAGCCGCCGTCGATCTGGCCGGTGGCCGCGAACGTCAGATTGACGCCAGAAAGACCACCCAGTGCCTGCCCAGTGCCGCCCGCTGCGCTCACGCTGGAACCGGTGACCGCCGTGAAGCTGTTGGCACCACCGCCCGCGCCCATCGAGACCCCGCCGTTGATGGTGCCGAAATTGGTGAAGGCGTTGCCTGCCGCGGAGGCCTCGAAGGCGGTGCGGCCGGTTAGAACGCCGCTGGCGCTGTTGGTCATGTTGACCTGACCACCACCACGAACGCCGACGATGAGCGCGTCCGAAGCAACGACCGTGGCGCCCAACAGCGAGACGGAGTTGACGAGGCCGCTGTTGACGACATTGGTGACGCCAGATGCGCCGTTGTTCACGTTCAACGCCAGTCCGTCCAGGCTGCTCAGCGTCGCACCCTCCACTCCGGCAGTGCCTTTGATCGTTCCACTCGCCAGGTTCGTGATGCTGTATGTGGTGGACACGCCCGACCCCATTACCACCCCGCCGTTCAAAGCGGGCTCCCGCCCCAGCCAGAAAGGGTCGATGAGGCCCGAGTTGTTCAGCGTGATGCCGGTGCCGGTCAGGCTCATCACCTTGCTGCCCGGCGTCCCGTTCATTGTGGCGCTCGCGTTGACGTTGACCGTCAGGTTGTTGGTGGCACTGGTGTAAGTGTTAAGAAACAGCGGCATACCAGGAACGCCGGAGCAAGTCACGGTCGAGCCGACGGTCGAGCAAGCTGCTTGTGCGGTACCCAGCGGTGTGAAGAACAGCACCACCGCCGCCAGCGACAGGGCGTTGCGCGCATGGGACTTGTTGCCGTGGGCGGCGCATTCTGAGGTAGCGACGCACGCGCCAAGCGATTCGTTCCACACAGTCTTATAGGTTTTGTTCATGGCTCTCCATTCGATTTTTTGTTGAATAACCAATGTGGCCACCTGCCGGTGATGGGGTGTTTGGTCGATAGACACAGCGCGTTCTGCGATAGGCAGTGCCACGAGATCGCGTATTCCCCGCCGATGCCGCTCTCATCTATGTAGTGGCGAGCCCATCGTACGGGTTACATTCAAGTCTGTTCGCGGGAAAACAGGTATGTTTCAGCGGCTTATCAGGGCACAGTCCGGCCCAAGGGAGGGGCGGGACAGGAGCTCGCACCTGCATAACATTCAGGAGAGACACGCTGGAGCCTCTGTCGGCGATGCCGCCCCACGTTCGTTACCAGCGCATCGAGGTGTATTTGTCTTAGGCCTGCTTTGGAACGCACCGCTCGCAACCGCGCACATCTCGATCTTGGCCCTGTGGTGCTTCGCGGCATGGACGGTCATGCGCCTTTTCAAGTTTCTGGGTCAACTGGCCGAACTGGGAATCGTGATGGCTCCAGAACTCCACGTGCCGTTCAAGGCGGATCACGTCACCTTGGAAATGCGGCCAAAACAAGGCGTCAAGAAAGTCGAATTCGCTTCGTTCGCCACACCGCCTCATGTCCCTTGTGCGCTGGGCTCGTGTTACTGCACGACGGAAGTGATGAGTTCAAAGACTGCATCGTCGGACGTTGTGACAATTCGCCAAGGGAGCACGTCGGAAATTCCATGCGTGGACAATGAATGGAAGGCCTGCGTGTTTCGGTTGCTGCTGGACACTCAGCTCGGTTGCTCTTAGACAGCGAAAACCGGTGCTCAACACTCAAGCGCCATGAAAATATTGACTTCCCCTTTTCCTGTTGCCGTTGACTCTGTCAAACCACGTCACTCAAGCAAGGCAGACCCCTACGCCAGTGAGGCGCAGACCAGTGCACTGTTGCGCCGTGGTGCCGAATACAGGTTTCACCGAATCAATGCCTCGGACATGATCACAACCGGCGAAGCGGTTCTGCTGAGCGGCATCAGCCGCGTGACGTTCAATGCCTGGCTCAAGAGCGGCCGTTGCATTGGTGTGAAGCATTTGCGCAGCTGCATCAAGGTTCCGAAATGGCAGTTTGAGCCGTACGTGTTCCCGGTGCTTCAGGCGGTGTCCGAGGCCTTGGCCACTACGGACGGATGGCAGATGCTGTCGTTTCTGGAAACCCCGCACGTGGCACTAGGAGGGCTGGCACCACGTATCGCCTTGGAGCAGGGCGTGATGCGACAGCGCATCGTTGAACTTGCAGCGGCACAAGGGCATTGAGCTCGGCTGCATATGAAACTTAAAGATCTCGGGTTAGACAAAGCCCATCGTCATTCGACCTCGGTGATGAGAGCCAATGCCTCACGTTTGCCCAAGGAAAGCCGCTGGAGAATCTGAGGGACCCGTGAAGCCCGCGGCGCTGCACCGCCGGATTCCCACTTCCAGATCGACAGTGCAGAGACCTCCAGCAATCTGGCCATTTGGTCTTGCGTGAACCCCAGGCGAGCGCGGTTGGTTTTGAGGCGCTCGGCCGTGAAGACCGCCTTGCGGCCTGGCTTGCCTTTTTTTTCTGCACCGACAGGGAGAGCTTTTGAAGGCAGTGCCTTCACGGGTTGCGTGCCTTGCACCTTAGACAACTTCTTAACCTGTGAATGCAGGACGCTGAGCTGCTTCTTCAATACAGAAATATCCGCGCGTTGAACTGCAGAAGTCTTACGCACAGCAGTGATTTCGTCGCGCAGCTCTTTTCGAGCGACACGGGCGATTTCGCGTTTAAGGGAATCGGCAAAGGTAGTCATATGGCATATGTTAAGCCGTGTCGCGTTTTAGGTGTGAGGGTGGAACACACCATGATGACCTTTGGCCACAGTTAAAGGGCCACGGTACCGCGAAAGATTACTTCTCATCAAACAGTGTTCAGATCGGTTTCCCGAAATCTAGAGCCAACTGTTGAAAATCCAGCAGAGACCGAGCTGCCTGCTCCGTCTTGACCAGTTTCAAGCCAAGCAAGCCACATTCAAGAGAGCGAAGCTTTGTCGTCAGCGGCACCTTGGGAACCGTCAAGTCCAACTTGAGATGGCAATGAGTTGCCTGAGCAAGAAGTATTTCCTGTCGGAGTTTGTCATCGGTACAGCTCACCAACAACTGGGTGCCGATAGGAATGATGACTTCCTGACCTGAGGGAACCCCAATGTGTTGAGTTCCACTGATCTCTGACCCGAGATTTCCATCGAATGCTGACCCACCCGCTTGTGTGAGCAAAGCAGCTCACGTTGTGGATAAGTGCTTCGTTTTCTCCTTTTCAGACTTGGGGCCTGCTGAACTGTTTTTGAACCGATAGCTGTCGTTTCCGGTCTCCAGAATATGGCATCGGTGTGTGTGGAGCTGCAGCAAAGTGCGCCGCTGTTTCCGCGACTTTGTTGCCTCGATCAAGAGCCAGGTCGAAAGCTTGTCAGCGTATGGATCGAGCTTGCTGGTGCTCGTCCGCTTGGCATAGCGGGGC
>Ga0210248_100218_pt1 | contig 48970 bp, 28 predicted proteins | sample ChrtobMetP3_32mM_FD_155493 | JGI IMG/M metagenome (GOLD analysis project Ga0210248, IMG submission 155493) | Chrysochromulina tobin associated microbial communities from unialgal haptophyte culture, Seattle, Washington, United States - P3_32mM | ecosystem: Host-associated > Algae > Haptophytes >...
ATGCATCGCGAGCTGCTGCGCAAGCCGTCAATAAAGCAGTCGGTTTTGGATGAGATGGACAACGCGACGGCGCGGATGCAGCCGAGCGCCCGCGAGACCAAGGACATGCTCTTCGCGCTTCACGCCTACACGCGGGACGAGATCTACCGCGAGTTCAACCGCGACCACCGCGAGCTTCGGCCTGAGCCTTGGGCTGCTGTCTCGAACACGATGCGCTGCGCCGTGGAAAATGCACGCTCGCCAGATGCCGGCGCGACTCTCTACCGCGGCGACACTCGCAACTTGTACACCCTCCGGAAGGGTCAGCTGGACTGCTTTTCTCAGTACACGAGCGCGAGCCTCAACCGAGGAGTCGCGGAAAGCTTCGCAGAAGGCAATTGGATCTTTGAGATCACGGGCGTCCCGCATACCCACTGCGCGACAATTAAGCACGTGTCCAAATACCCGACTGAGGACGAGGTCCTAATTGCGCCCGGGTCCACCTTTTGCGTGGAGAGTGTCGACGAGTCAACCACTCCGAAGGTCGTGCGTTTGCGCTTTGGCGAGGATGGCAAGCAGGCCGACTGCGAGTGGTGCCTACTGGAGCGCGAATTCAGCACCTCGCGCCTGGTCACTGGTTCGTCAACGATCACCGCGTTTGGTGTCGCGCTTGCTGGGAGGGCTCCAGGCAGGCCCCGCGCCGACGGCGACAGGCCCTTAATCGATGGACCATGTTTCAAATGCTTCGATAAGAACAGCCAGCTGGTCGATGGTACGGGAATGAAGCGACCACTCCTGGTTTCGGCTGCGGGTCGTGGCGCGGCAGGGGTAGCCATGGTAGACTTGCTGCTCGATCGGTTCGGGCTGGACGTAGATGTGGAGCGGCGCTTCACAGCATCCGACCACGCGGCACAGGCCCTGGAAGCTGCTCTGCGCTCCCCAAGCGGGACTCCGGGCCGTGCCGACTGCGTCGCCGCGATCATCGGCAACTGCGTACTGCGTCGACCTTCGCCATCCTCAACCTTCGAAGCCATCGTGTCACCGCTGCAGCTCGGCACCTTGCTGCGAGAGCCAGAACTCGAACGCATCGCTGAGCTAGGACAGAACTACCTCAGCCTTCCCTTGAGCAAGCCACGCGTGGTGTCCCTGTCAGCGGAGCAGCTCGTGCTCGCCATCCCATGGGCTGATGCAAAAGGCGAGACGCACGAGGCTGTGCCGTCGTGGCTGAAGGACGGGGCGTTGTGGTCAGACGCAATTCGTTTTGAAGTCGACGCGTTCTCTGTGGAGTCCGGCGCGCCAGAAGTGGCCGGAAGCCAGGAGATCGATGCCCCATACCACTCGTGGCCCGGGGGCGCTTATGACATCAGCACAGAGCCATTGCCAGCAGGAGGAGTCCTGCTCAAGATGCCCAACAATCTGGCGCCGCTTGCGTCGAAGCTCTGCGTTGTGCGCGTTCGTATTGCCGAGGGTCAGTTCATCGCCGGTTCGGCGGCAAAGAGCTACTCGTGCAATCGGCAGTCACTGTGGTCGCTGCGCAGCAATGCGACCGACTGGGAGGCTGCAGAGGCGGCTCGAAAGGAGGCAGAGGCGGCAGAAGCGACTCTGTGGTTTCTGCGCAGCCATGCTAACGCAAAGGCGGCAGCGGAGGCGAAGGCGGCGGCTGAAGGGAAGGCAGCAGCCGAGGCAAAGGCGGCGGATGACAAGCTATGGATCTTCACCGACAAGTGGTTCAACCTACGGTTTGTCCTGCAGTACCACAAGCAAGGCGTGTACGCCTTTGCAGCAGCTGGCCTCATCGAGATCGGGGCTCGAGGTTCATCGTTTGGTTTCCGGTCGCTGGTGCTCACGGTCAAGAATCTTGCATCTTGTCCTCTTAAGGTGCTCGTGCCGAGGGGCACCTGGTTTCACAACAGGACGCCATTCTATCAGCCACTCGTCACCATTCGTGATTATTGGATTGAGATTGAGCCTGGAGCCCTTGCGACCGTTGAGCTCGACGCGTTCTGCGGAATCAGATCGTACGGCTGCCCACGTCGCGACGACATGGAGCTGTCTCCGTATGTGTTTATCGGAGACGACGTGATGATGAGCCAATCCAATGTGTGGTCCTACTTCTATCCCTACGTCCCTGCCATTCCCAAGGAGCACCAGCCCAGCAATCCCGCTGCCAACATTTCGCCGAACCCCCAGCTCGACGTAGAGGCTGCAAAGGCCGTGGTCAAGGACATGCGAGATCAGGAGCACAGAGCTGCGGTAGCCCAAGCAGAGGCGTTGCGAGCCGAGGCTGCCAGGGCGAAGGCGGCGGCTGAAGGGAAGGCAGCAGCCGAGGCAAAGGCGGCGGATGACAAGCTATGGATCTTCACCGACAAGTGGTTCAACCTACGGTTTGTCCTGCAGTACCACAAGCAAGGCGTGTACGCCTTTGCAGCAGCTGGCCTCATCGAGATCGGGGCTCGAGGTTCATCGTTTGGTTTCCGGTCGCTGGTGCTCACGGTCAAGAATCTTGCATCTTGTCCTCTTAAGGTGCTCGTGCCGAGGGGCACCTGGTTTCACAACAGGACGCCATTCTATCAGCCACTCGTCACCATTCGTGATTATTGGATTGAGATTGAGCCTGGAGCCCTTGCGACCGTTGAGCTCGACGCGTTCTGCGGAATCAGATCGTACGGCTGCCCACGTCGCGACGACATGGAGCTGTCTCCGTATGTGTTTATCGGAGACGACGTGATGATGAGCCAATCCAATGTGTGGTCCTACTTCTATCCCTACGTCCCTGCCATTCCCAAGGAGCACCAGCCCAGCAATCCCGCTGCCAGCACTTCGCCGAACCCCCAGCTTGACGAAGAGGCTGCAAAGGCCGAGGTCGAGGACGTGCGAGATCAGGAGCACAGAGCTGCGGTAGCCCAAGCAGAGGCGTTTCGAGCCGAGGCTGCCAAGGTAGCGGCTGCGGAGGAGGCGGCGCAGGCTGAGGCAGCCAGGGCAGCTGCGGTGGAGGCGGCGCAGGTTGAGGCTGCTAGGGTGGCGGCTGCGGAGGAGGCGGCGCAGGCTGAGGCAGCCAGGGCAGCTGCGCAGGCGGCGGCGCAGGCTGAGGCTTTCGTGGTGCAGCAGCTACCCACCGCTGTACGCAAGATTGATGGTTCTCGATACCGGAGATCTAGCTTCCAGTTCCCTCGCCATCGATCCCTCCTTATCGATCGCCTGGTTCGGCGGTACGGCGGGTGACGTGGTATGCGGTGGTATGCGGTGGTATAAGGGACCCCCTGCGCTGGTATGCGGTGGGGGGATTCAATTGGGGGGGGATTCAAAGGTCGTGCCGTCTGAGTTGGGTGAGTGTAGGGCATGAGGTGCTGGGTGAGTTTAGGTGAGTGTTTGTCGGATACAGTCGGATCTACATCTGTTATGATAATATAGTTCTACTACACGACATGTAATTTACATTGTACCTTTACATTCTATTGTAGCTGTAGCTTTAGAACCGAACCTTTACATTGTAGCGGTAGGGTACAAAAAGCCTGCCTGCCACAAATCCACAGTTGGAAGCAACCTAGAAGCAACCCAGTTCAGAGCGGGAGCCCGGCGCTCAAGCCACAAGCCACGTGGCACAGAACTCCTCGCCTATTCAGCTGCAGCTACAACTCGAAAACTCGTGCATACACCTCCGAGAGCGTGTCCGCATGGGCTTTCGCCCATCGAAGCTCCTCCTCCGCGGCGAGGCGCTCGAGCTGCTGCATGCACAGCTCGAGCCGCCCGTCCTTGGCGCTGGTGCTCAGATCGCCATCAAGCGCCGCCTCGGCGGACGGCGCAAGAGGCGTGCCCTCCTCCGAAAACGACTGTTTCAGGAGGTCCACCTTGTCCCTGGGCAGCATGGAGACACTCTGGGTCGTTACGAGGCGAGCAAACTGCGCAGGCGCGCTCAGCCGCACGTCAAGCGCCGTCGAGAGCGTACCTGATGAGAGAGAGAATCAGATGCAATCAGTCAAAGACTCTCGTACAGCTGTAGGCACTGCCGTCGAGCGCGGTCGCGAGCGCACCGAGGAGGCCGAGCAGCAACGGGAACCGCCACGGCGCGCGCGCAGTGACGGCGACCGCATGCAGCGCCTCGTTTGCCTTGCCGAGCAGCCCGGCGAGCCGGCCCTCCTTGGCATGCGACAAGTGCGCCAGAAGTGTCCTGTACACGACGCGCCGGATAACGAAGAGGCAGAGCTCCGCGGCGGCCCCTTCACAGCTGGCGCGCGAGACTGGGAGCTCGACACGTGGCAATGAGGCCAGTCCGGGCAGCTGCTTACGCAGATGGCGCGCCATCTCGTCCACCCGCACGTTCCCCCAGTCCACATTGTTGAGCATGAGGCAGAGCTCCTGCACGCTCGGCGGACGGCGCACCGCCTGCACCAGTAGGCTCTCCTCCGGCCGCCCTACCGACCCCCTGCCGCCCTGCGCTGCACAGTCGGCCTCGAGCGCAAGGGCCCAGCTGCGTATGGTGGTGGCGGCCGCCGCTGCGGCCGCCGCGCCAATGTCGATCGTCGCCGCGTCGCCACCTCCAGATGTATTGCCTATGGCGCGCCTGTGGTGTATCGCACTCGCACGAAAGACAAGCAGCTGCTCTCCCTTCTCGATGCGCAGCTCTCCATTGGACTGCAGGGACACGGAGGCATCCACCCCTAGGAGCAGCTCCTTTTCTTCCGTGTGCTGCGCGTCGTGAGCCCATTGCAGTCGGCCGGGGCGCAAGATCACGTGCCGAGTGCTCCAGATGAGGGCCTCACCTTTCATCTCGAGCCCCTCCCGCAACCTCGTCGCCCAAGTAGGCTGCTTCTCGAGCCATCCTGACATGATCACGAGCTCAACGCGTTCCCCCCCCGCATGCTCGCCATGCTCGCCATCCGGCCTCTCGGCCGCTGACCTCTCGGCCGCCGCCACCTGAGCCGCAGCTGCTTCGGCTGCCGCGACGGCCAACGGCTGGCTCACGTCGCCCTGCTGCCACCTGGGTCGCAAGAGCATGCAGTACTGGCTCAATTGCGCGTCGAGGAGCTCGAAGAAGCGCTCCGCGGGCGGCACAAGGTCCGCATGGGACTTGAGCCCGCCGCATGCGGCAAGGTCAGCAAAGAGGTTGCAGAGCTCGGCGAGGTGGCGCACCTGATGAGGGGGCCATCAGATGAGGGGGCCATCAGATAGCCATCGGTGGCAATCAGAGGTCATCAGCGGGCCGCGCACCTAAAGAGGGACGCAATCAGATGGCCACCAGAGAGGCCATCAGAAGCTCATCAGAGGCGCACTCAGAGCTCATCAGAGGCCATCAGAGCTCGGCGAGGTGGCGTACGAAGTCGACGATAGACGAGGTGATCGGCTCCGTAGGAGCAATGGGCGCCCAGATCTCCTGCGCGAGATGGCGTGGCATCTCGAGCTCGAGGAGCAAAGAGAGCTTCTCACACAGCCCGAGCAGCACGCGCGCGCTCACATGGCGGAGCGCGGGCCACCCAAACACGGAAGACTGATGGGCCTGTGTCTTCCAAGCGTCCAGCGGCGAGACATTGGGGGAGCTTTTGAGGGAGCCTTCCTCCCCCCCACCGCTGCCGCCCTTTTTCTGACCGGTGACCATCTTGTACGCCTTGTGCACAGCGCCGCCGACGACGCCGCGCCCCTTGCGCTGGCCAGCCTTGGACTTGGTCGCTTGGTCGGAGGTGCCGCCACCGCCGCTTGCCACGGCCTCGGCCACGCGCTGGGGGCGCCCGAGATGGCGCTCGAGCAGCGCCTCAAGTTTCGTCTGGAAGCGCCCGAGCGCATGGAGGACGCTGATGGCGACCGGCCCCACAGTGACGAGGCTGTCGAGCAATGCGCGCGCTCGCACGTCGATCACCGAGGTTGCGATAGCGTCGAGCGCCACTCGGAGCGCACGCCACTCACCCGTGGGACCGCCACCAAAGCAGCTGCCGAAGGCTTGGCAGTAGGCGAGTTCGGGGCCCAAGGCCTGCTCGAGGGCCTCGCAGAGCTGACGAAGTTGTTTCGCGCCCTCGGCGTCGACGTTTGGGTCCTCGGTGCACATGGCCTCGGCCTCAATATCCGAGGCCCACTCGGCGAGCGTGCCTTCCCTGATGGTGTCGGTGTCGATCTGGTCGGCCGAGATTGAGCGTGCCTTCTTCTCGGGCATGCGCAGCATCACCGTGCGCTGGTAGCATACAATACGCAGGATGTCGCCCGTGATGCTGACCTTGGTGTGCGGATCCAGGGACATCACCTTGAGCCCAGTACCCTTCTCGTCTTTCGCCCAGACGATTTTGCCGGGCAGCAAGGCCACATACTTGAGGGACCATGCAAGGGAGCGGTAGCCTGTGGGCGCGTGGCTCAGAAGCTGCTGCGTGAGGTTCTCCGTGAGCGATGCGCCGCCAGCGAGCCGCTTATCGCCCGCCGCCGCCGCCGCGCCGCCACTCACCGCGGCCGCCTCGAGACGTGAAGCAAGCCCATCCCGCCACCCTATGTTTCATGATGGGAGGTTCGTCAAGAGACAATCAGAGGGTCAAGAACTCATCAGAGGCTCATTAGGGGCAATCAGAGCTCATCACCTATTTCCCAGGAACACTCAGAGGGTCAAGAACTCATCAGAGGCTCATCAGGGGCAATCAGAGCTCATCACCTATTTCCCACGAAGGGAGTTTCTCAAGCCAAGCACTTCGGAGCGGTCGACCTTCGAAGCCTTCCGCGCCCATGCCGCTCTTGCCGAGAGCGACGGCGCCAGCCGTCGCGGCCGCACCAACGCCGACCGCGACTGCCGTCGCGTGGGCTCCGACCACGACAGCTGCCGCTGCCGGCAGCGTCGCAGTCGCGGCCGCAGCAGTCGCAGCGCCGGCGGCCGTCGCCGTCGCGGCCGTAGCAACAGCTGCGTGGGCAGCCGCCACGCTCGCCACAGCCGCGGCCGCCGGCAGCGCCACCGGTAGCATCACGACAGCTAAGGCAGTTGCGGCCGTCACGCCCGCACCCATAGCGACAGCCTTGGCGACAGCCTCTTTGTCGCCCGTGGCCGCCGCGGCGGCTGCATCCCGAGTGGCCGTCCCGACGGCCTTGGCGCCATCGACTGTGGCCGTCCCGACGGCCTTAGCGCCATCAAATGTGGCCGTCCCGACGGCCTTGGCGCCATCAAATGTGGCCGTCCCGACGGCCTTGGCGCCATCAACTGTGGCCGTCCCAACGGCCCTGACTTTATCGACAGACTGCTCAAAGATGTTGCGCTTGGACGAATCATTGGGCAGCTGAGGTACTGGCGCGTTGGGCGACGCAGCGGCGGCCGTGCTAGTCGGTCCCTGGGCCACGGGCGCGAGCGCCGTGCTGAGCGCCGCATGGGACATCGCGGTGCCGAGCGCACGAAGTCGTTCCAAGTGGCTCGCGACAGAGCGCGCGATGAGCGCTGTCGTGAGCGCCTCGACCTTGCGTTCGCTGCTCCCAAGCAGCGAACGCAACGCTGATGCCTGGGCGAGAGTGTGGAACTTAGTCACGATTCGACCCGAAGATGAGATGGCAGGGCGCGCGTCGCTCTTCGCCCCAGGGGTGATGATGCCATGGAGATGTTGGAGTGCCGCCGCACGCTCCGTCGGCCCCGCGCGATTGAGCACGATCGCCGTGAGCGTCGCCAGCCGCCAAGTGCCTACGAGCCGCGGGAGCTCAGCACGTCCGGAACAGCCTCCGAGGTATCGAAAGTCGCGCAGCACCTCAGCCAGCTCGGCGGCGAGATCGGCCGAGGTCGAGGCGAGCCGATCAGCAGCCCGCCAGGGATGGCGCGATTTCGTCTTGTAATCGCGCAGCCGACGGGTGAGTGCCGCCTCCCGCGCTGCACGCTGGATGAGTGTGGCGGCCGCCGCCCCCGATTCACCAAGCGTGGCGCAGCGCGGCAAGAGGTGATCCAAGCGCGCTTTGGCGGCCGCGGCGTGCGCGACGCGTGCGTCAGCCTCCGCATCGTCGTCAGCCGAGCTTCTGTGCGTGAGCTCCGCCCACACCGCCGCGATTAACGCCGTGTTGAGCTGCTCTTGCCATGCGGGCTCGAGCGGATGCGCCTCCGAAAAAGTCCGCAACGCATGGACGCGAGCTCCGAAGGCGTTGACTAGCACGTGTAAACGCGCGAGGGCGTGCGTGCGTGCGTCTAGCCGGAGCGAGGGCCAGACACGATGGAGCGCCGGCAGCGCGCGCGACTGCGCCTCGTTCGAGGCTGGCAGCCATTCGTACCACACCCCGCCATGACCGCCGCCGCCGCCGCCGCCGCCACCGCCGGGGCCTTCGATGGCGCTACCGGTACCGCTACCATCCGCAGTCCGCGAGAGTGCGGGCTCTAGCAAGGGCTCGAGAGCTACGGCACGCACAAGCTCGGCATACAATTGGAAGGCCAGCGGGGCCGGCCACGGGTGACCAAGCGCCTTAGTTGCCGTGAGCGTGTCCCAGATGACCATCTGCCACTCGTTGCCACCGGTGGCCGCTGCGGCGGTCGTCGCAACCGTGGCTGCATCGATCGGCGCGATAAAGTCGATCGGGAGTGGGACGTCGTCCTGGGCGCGTTCGGTATGGCCCTCGAGCAGGCGGGCAGCGTACAGGTCGATCGCATTTGCGACGCTCGCACCGCCGTCCGAGCCGTCCAACGCCAATACGAGCAGCAACCGTTGGCGTGCAAGGAATGGTCTGCTGGCCGAATCGGCAGAAAGAGCGCTCGCCTGGATAAGTACGATGGCGCGGTAGGCGGGGAGCCATCGCTGGACGGTGTCGCGAGGTATGGGCACCGGGCCGCCTTCGGTATGCAGCAGGAGCCTCGCCAACATCTGATGCTGGCGCTGCGTCACCCCGAGGGACGATCGCAGCAACTCGGAGAACTCGTCCGTCGCGCCCTCGGTGCACAACATGTAATGCTCGTAAGCGGCCACTTTCGCCACGGCGGCGTCCAGCTCCGAGCGGCGAGCCCGGGCGCCCGCGTCAACTGATGACGCCTCCGTCTTAGCACCCTGCAAGCCTTCGTCAAAGACAGCCCGCAAGCCCGCGGTCATGCCGACCTTATAGAGGCCTGTACCCAGGAGATTACTGACGCCGTCACCGACGGCCTTCGCGCCGTCGCCGACGGCCTTGGCCCCCTCAAGGCTCTTCTTGCCCACAAAGGCAGCTCCATCCGCTGTGGCCGCGCCAACAGCCTTGAGTTTCTCGACGGACTGCTCGATGAAATTGGCCTTGGGAGCCTCTGGCGGTGGCGTCAGCGCCGGCTTACCGTCGATTCGGGGATGCATCGCTTTACCTGACCGCTGCAGGCAGCAGCCAGCAAGGACTTGTTCAGGCGGAGGCAGCAAGGACTTGTTAGACAACACCGAGGACATTTCGAGCACGCTCACTGGGCTCGTTTGCGCTCTCTCATACTTCTCTCATCGTCCTTTTCTTCTGAATTGCCAAATTAGAGACTCCAGACGACAAACATCTAGAGACTTCTAGGCCCGACCGAGCCAGCTGAGGCAGCCTTCGCGAGTCCGTGTGGCTCGATATTCAGATCTCAGATCAACGTTGATCTAAAGGTTGATCTTCAGATCTCAGATACAACTGAGAAAACATCCGAGCCATCTCGTCCGAGGCTGAGGCCGCGATGGATGATGAGGACGAAGAGGACGAGGAGGCCGGTGACGAAGTGTCGCCACGGTCGCCAAGGCCGGGCAGGCGCCATCCTGTCAATACTGGGCAGCACGCCCCAGGGCCTGATGAAGGCGATGCGGACAAGGACGAGTAGGAGGGCGAGCGGCTTGGGGAGGCGCGGGCTGCCCCACTGGGCACTGGGCTCTGCCTCTGGCTCGCTCTCGCGCTTACTTGCCACCTTGAGGCTGAGCAAGCTTCTGCAGCACGCGCGTCGTATACTGGCGCAGCATGCCATCGGGATGGGACACGAGCGGTAGCAGCGCCTTATCGAGAGCGAGAGGAGTCATGACCTCTCGGCACTCGGCGTGGCCGGCGAGGTTGCCTAGGGAGAAGACGGCGGTGCGCGAGGAGCGCAGGCGTGCGGCCACGTCGACGTTGCCACCGCCTTCGTCGTCGGCCGCCCCAGCTGCGGCCCCTCCTTTGGCGGCCGCACCCTCAGCTGGTGCCGGTGCCGCGTCCGACGGCGCAGCGAGCACCTGCAGCGCGAGCGCCAGCAACGCCTGCGGCACCTGGCGTGCGATGAGCTCGGGGGAGAGCTGCGCGCCGTTCCGGGCGAGGTTGCCGAGCGCGCCCGCCGCGTTCGCTCGCGTCTTATGGTCCAAATCGGAAAGGCACCCCACGAGCGGCTCGACGCACGATGCAAGCTCCGCGTAGAGCTCGTCGCTGTGGAATCCGGCATTGCCCACTGCGAAGCATGCGAACTTGCGCACGGCGGCGTCGGCGTCGGCGCAGCGCCGGCTGAGCAGTGGCAGCAGGGCGCCCCGCCGGAGCACATCGTAGTACCCGACCGAGTGCTTGCAAAGGTTGCCGAGCAGGTTACATGCCTTGGCGCGCACGCCGCCGTCCGCATGCCGCAGGAGGGCTGGCAGGCGCTCGCTCAGCACGCTCCCATGCACCGCTGGACTCAAGCCGATGGCGGCGGCGCCGCCGCTCGCGCCGCCGCTGGCCCTGGCGCCGGCGCCGCCGTCCGCGCCGCCGATGGCGTCGCCGATGCGTGCAATCTGGCAGAGGATGAGAAGGGCGTCGGTGAGCGTGGCCGTTGCACGTGCGGGCGCGAGCATGCGCCGGAGCGTAGGTGGAGCCACACCGCCAAGTGCAACGTACTGCTGCGCAAAGTGCGTCGAGCCGAGCACGAGGCGAGCCATCAAGCCCACTGCCACCTGAGGATCATGTGGCTCCGCGAGCGGCGTCGACATCAGCAGTGCCCCCAGCAGCTCACCACTGTACATGGCTTGCTGAAGCGCCACGAGGGCCTGTGCTGAGCGCTCACCGCGCGACCCAAATGGCACATACAGTGTCAAGCTCACCGCGTTGAGCAGGGCCGAGGCGGCGCCCGCGCCGCCGCCGCGTGCAGTCGCGACGAGCCGCACCTCGCGCAGCGGCGCGGCCGGTCGCCAGGGGCCAGCGGTGGCACCCATCGTGGCGGTGGTGCTTCCGAGCGGCTCGGTGCGCTCGAGTAGGTGCATTAGCGCCGCGAGGAGCCCCGAGTGAAGCAGCTTGCCAGCGGAGACCTCTGCATACTTGGAGAGCCCCTCGTGCGCGGCGCGTACAAGCATGAGCGTCCCGACGATGGAGAGCAGCGGCGGCGGCTCCGGCGGGCCGTTGGCGGCACTGAGCGCGGCGGCGGCGGCGACGGCAGCCCCGGAGGTCAAAGCCGAGGTGGTGGAGCCAGTGTGGACTAGTGAGCCTTGCGAGACGGTGCGCAGCGCACCCGCCAGAGCGCGCCAGAGCGAACTCTTACCTAGGGGAGCGAGGTGCGCGTGCTTGCGGGGTAACCGGCTCAGAAGGCGCTGGAGGAGCGCCGCCAAGCCATCGGCCGCGCGCGTGTGCGGCAATCCGAAGGCCGTACCCTCAGCCGTCCGGAGTGCCTCGTCGGCCGCGACGGCGGCGGCCGGGTGCAGCAGCCACTCGAGCCACGCGAGGGCGCGAGAGACAGCGCCGCTGTCGCCCACATCGGCCTGCAGAGCCGCGAGCACGTCGTGCGCGCTCACGTCAGTCCGCAGCAGCTCGGCGAGGCAGCCGGATGCGACGCTGGCCAGGACGGCGGCACGGCCACCGTCGCTTGGGGAGCCGGCGGCCGAGGACGGCTCTGTGGGCGATGGGAGGATGGCGGGCAGGAAAGTGAACGGGTGCTGGTCGGCGGCGGTGGGCGGCTGCGAGGGCGGCGGCACGAGCGGCGGCGCTGTCGCCAGCCAGCGTACGAGCGTCGGCAGGTGCGGTGACGAGCACAGCACGGCCGCGGAACGCGTCTGCTGCGATCCGTGGGAGAGGAGCAGGTTGAGAAGCAGCATCGCCAGCAGCGCCGCCACCTCTCCGCCCGTCTCGTCTCTCTCCTTCCAGGGGGCCACTACGGTCGGGCGCGCCTCCGCAGCAGCCGTCACCACTCCCCAGAGCGCCAGTTGGGTGAGCTCGTCGGTGGCGAGCGCCGCAGCGAGCGCCGGCTGCGCACGGCCCACGCTCAGCAACAATCGGAGAGTCGGGAGAGGCAAGCGCCCCATCCAGCCGGCGACGCGCGAACGGTACGCAAGCAGGTGCTGGCCGACCGCGCAGCAGAGTGAATGCCCCGCCTGCGAGTGCGGGCCCAGAGCCTCATTGTCCGACTCGGGCGCCGCCGCGGAGCGAGCGTGCGATGGGCGCGCGGGCGGCGGCGGCGGCGGCGACGGTGCCTCATCCACGGGCGTGTGCACGACGGCGCTCAGGAGGCTGAGCGCCGAGGCGGGCGCCTCGTCCAGCAGGTCACACAGGGCGCGGAGCGCGGGCGGCGTGCGCGCGAGCTGCGAGCGCATGGCGCTGATCGTGAGGGCCTCGGCGCGCTGCAGCCCCTCCAGTTGAGTGAGCGCGTCGATCCGCGTGGCAGGGCTCTCGAGCGCTTGTAGCAGCTTCGCCACCCGCGCTTCCACCCCAGTAAGAGCCGCGTCGAGGCCCGCGTCCGCCGCGCACGCGGCATTGCTGCCGCTCGGCGCTGTGGCCGCGCGTGGCACCGACGGCAGGAAGCGCTCGGGAAGGGCCGCCGCTGCCATGCTGCTGCCGCCGTCGCCTTGGCGTTCGACATGGCGCTCGACAGCGTTGGTCGTAAGCGGCGGCGCGCGAAGCGAAGGCAGAGTGAGCGCCGTAGTGAGCGGCGACGGCACCGAAGGAATGTCACGCCGTGGCGGCGGGGTGCCCTCGGGCGTAGCACCCTCGGTCAGCCGCAGCCGACCTATCGGGGTCACGTCCATGGCGCGCGGCACCGCCGTGCGCCGACCCACACCCGTCTCGTGCACGCCAGCCGAGCCAGCCGAGCCGGCAGAGGGCGCACTAGCGGAGGAGGGGGCCACTCCCGACGCCGTGGGCGACTGCTGCCAGCCCGCGGTGGGGTCCGGGGAGACGAGTCGGGTGTGCGCATGATTGGCGCAGCAGGGCGTGAGAGCGGTCGGTGTCTCGGCCTTGGCACCCCCGGCGCCGACCACTGCCCCACGATGTTTGGGCAGCGGCGGAGTGCCGTTGGGCTCGTGGGAGCCTCTCGCCACACCCTCCACGGCAACGCCGGCACCCGCCACGGTGCCTGAGAGCATAGTAGGCGAGGCTGGGCTCGCAGCGGTCAGCGATAGGTGCCGAGGGGGCGGCAGGGGCGTGGCCGTCGTCACGGGCGGGCGGAGTGGCACATGGCCGCCGAAGGAGGCGGCCGCAGCCTCTTGCGCGGCCACTCCCCGGGCGGCCCTCATGTGCTGCAGCCCACGATCCATGCTGCGGTCTGGCGCACTGCAAGTGGCGCCATCGCCAGCCGCCCCGGTCCCCGTCCAGTCGAGCGCCGTCGCAGTGCGCTCCAGCAGGCGTGACGCCTCGGCCGAGGGGCAGCCCTCCCAGTTGCTACCGCCGCTGCCTCTAGCTTCGCCGAAGAGCTCGACCGGTCGCACCGCCATGGGCTCCATCGGCTCCAAGCTCGGCTGCGACGGGCTGCGCGCATCGGCCGAGGCGGGCCGCTGGGGCAGCGGCGGTGGCATGGCGATCGCTGCCCCATGCGCCTCCTCCTCCCCCGTCTCAGCCCGAGAGGCCGTCTGCCCTGCCTCTCTCATGCGCGAATGCGAGGCAGGCTCCGCCGTGGAAGGGCGCGGCGGCGGCGTCCGCGCCCCCCTGCTGGCGCCGTCTAGGGTCGCCGCCACGGCCGCCGACACTGCCGCTCCGCCCAGCGTGGTGCCGAGCAGCATGCCCGCAGCATCGGTGTCACGCGCCCCCTCGGGCGACAGAGGCGACTGCAACGAGGCAGCCACAGAGGCCATGCTCGGAGCTGCGCCGCCAGCCTTGCCTCCCTGCAAGCTTGTCGAGGCGGCCGCGACTTCTGCGGGAAGGAGCGTCGATTGCAAGCCGCCGTTGGAGCGCGGCGCCACCACCGCCGCCGCGCCAGCCGCAGGATAGGCCGGCGGCCTCTTCTCTGGGGCCCCACCGGCGCCCACGGTAGCGCCCAAGGCAGCGGTCGGTGGCTGGCCAGGCCAGCTGTGGGCCTCAGCGCCCTTGGTCGCACCGGACGGTCCGCCAGTCGACTTGAGGTTCTCCTCGGCATCGACTTCGCGTCGGGGGCGTATCGACGGCGCGCTGGCCTCGGCCTTGCGCTTGGGCGCCTGCTGGGATGTGGCGGCCGAGCTGGGAGCAACCTCCCTTGGCGCGGGCCTTCCACAGGCACCGGCACCGGCGCCCGCAGCCGGGCCAATCGCTGCCTCGCCCGCCGGAAGGGCGCTGCCGCGCCGTGCGGTGCGGCCGGGTGGCTTCTCCGCATGTTGACCTCTGTAACCGCTGATGACCGCTGCTGACCTCTGATTGCCTCCCTCATCAGGTGGCTTCTCCGCGGGCGAGGCGGCGCCGCGCCGCCCTCGTCGGCGCTCACCTGCTGCAGCAACGCTCGCGGCTGCGCCATCCCCGGCCGCCCTGCAGCTCGCCGCGTGCGCGTTCGCCTCCTCCTCGTGCACCGCTGCCGTGGCAGCGTCGGCCTCGGCGCCGGGCCTCACGGGCTGTGGCTGCTCGGGCGCCGCGGGGGTCCCCTCGGTGAAGTCGTTACTCGCGAGCCTCGGCAGCACAGAAAGGAACATGTGTGGGTTGTCCCGGCGCAGCTGCAGCGCATGTGCGGGCGCGCGCAGCCCGCGGCTGGGCGACACGGCTCCGGCGATGAAGGGATGCTGCAGCAGGTGCGGCCAGCCTAGTCGGTGCTCGGGGTTCTTGCGCAGTAGCCCCGAGAGGAACGAACGGAACGATGGGCTCATCTGCGGCGGGAACTGCACTTCCTGCTGCACGATGAGCGAGATGAGCGTGTAGATGTTGTTGGTGTAAAAGGGCGGCTGGCCGGCAAAGAGTTCGAAGAGGATGATGCCGAGCGACCACAGGTCCGCGCGGTGGTCGTACGGCTGCTCCTGCACGAGCTCCGGCGACATGTACAGCGGCGTCCCCTTGATGGACGTGAGCACCGTAGTGTGCTGCGACATGGCGCGAGCGAAGCCAAAGTCGCAGAGCATGACACGCGAACCGGCGCCGAGGAGCACGTTCTGCGGCTTCATGTCGCGGTGGATGACACGGTTCGAGTGCAGGTAGTAGAGCGCCTGCACGAGCTGCCGAGCGATGATGCGCACCTCCTCCTCAGGCAGCGAGCGGTCATCCTCGAGCACCTCGAAGAGCTCGCCCTGGGCGTACTCAGTGACGACAATGATCTCCGACTCGGTCTCGAAGTAGTCGAGCATGAGCACGATGTTCTCGTGCTGCAGCGTGCGCAGGATCTCGATCTCCTGCCGAAGAGCCTGCAGATCACGGTCAGAGCGGCCACCGGTCGGGATGAACTTGAGCGCGACCACCTGACCGCAGAACTTACGCCGACCCTTGTACACCTTGCCAAAGGAGCCCTCGCCGATAAGCTCGAGCACAATGTACCGGTCGAGGCCCTCCATATGATGCACCTCTATTGGCGCGGGAGTCGGCGTCGTGAGCGGGAACACGTCAATCAACACAGCACTGTTTGTCGGAAGCGAAGGAACTTTGCCATCATAATCTCACATGCACATGTACATGTACACTAGATGACGTCGAGTTCACATTCGCCAAGTCGCCCACTACAACGCGCGTCCTTCTTTGTGTGGCGACGAGAGGTCGGCGCCGCGGCGTCCCGCTCGCTGCGCCCTGTCGGCGGCGAAACCCCAATCCTGACTCCCTTTGTCTTTTTTTTCTTCGCCCCGACAGGACAGGCGGCAGAGCCGCAGCCGCAGCAGCATGTCGTCCATTGGCACCGGCTACGATCAGTCGACAACCACCTTCTCGCCCGATGGGCGCGTCTTCCAAGTGGAGTACGCGACCAAGGCGGTCGACATTAGCAGCACGGCGGTGGGGATCCGATGCAAGGACGGCGTCGTCATGTGCGTCGAGAAGCCGAAGCTCTCCAAGATGCTCGTCGAGGGCACCAACCGTCGCATCATGACGGTGGACAAGCACTCCGGCATCTGCATCTCCGGCATGATCGCGGACGCGCGGCAGATTGTCAACTACGGGCGGCGCGAGGCTACGGGCTACCTCGACTTCAGTGGCAGCCCGATCCCGGGCTCAGTGCTCGCCAGCCGCATCTCGATGATGATGCACACGTACACGCTCTACTGGTGCGCGGGGCTGCACCGCACCGCACCGGAATGCCTGCCCCCCCTCCTTGCTCCTCGCGCGTGCGCGCACCGATCGCGCGGCTTGACGCGCCCCATCGCGTCCGTGTACCTCGCCGCCGCAGGACTGTGCGGCCCTTTGGGGCGAGCGTGCTGATCGCGAGCTACGCCGAGGAGGGGCCGCAGCTGTACAGTGTGGACCCCTCGGGCGTTTCGTACCGGTACTTCGCGACTGCGATCGGCAAGGGCAAGAACGGCGCCAAGTCACAGCTCGAGAAGCTCGACCTGACCACACTCACCGCGCGTGAGGCCGTCATCGAGGCCGCCAAGGTCATCTACTCGCAGCATGACCCGTCGAAGGAGAAGCCCATCGAGCTCGAGATCTCGTGGGTGTGCGACGAGTCGAACAAGATGCACCAGCTCGTGCCACCCGCGCTGCACGCCGAGGCCGAGGCCGCCGCCAAGGCCTACCGTGAGGCGATGGACGACGACTAGCGCTCTTTGCGCGCGCACGCGAGCGAGCGAGAGAGCGAGAGAGGGGCGCACAGGCACGAGCTCTGCAGGGGGGCCGTGTGTGAGCGCGCATGAAGCCGCAGACATTGCTGAATTGTGTATTGGATTCAGACGCGAGTGGCCAGTTTTGTCGTAAGGTGACAGTATCACTCGTTTTCAATTCAATTCACACCTCTACTCACTTCGACACTTCTCGAAGCGGCTGGAGGGTGCGGCGGGGCGCGGCGCGGCGGGCGGGCAGTGGTGCGGCCCGGACTGGGACTCTCCGTGACTCTCCCGCCGCCCCCGATCGCCCTTTGCTGAGGCTTTAGCCGCACCCGACCCGCCCGGACCGTCGAATTCGAAATTGTGCATTGAGCTGTCTCTTTTGCCGCGCGCTTTATTTGTTCACAGCCTGGTTTTTCTTCACGCTGCACAGTCGCGGATGAGGGAAGGCGGAGCTGGCGGCCGAGAAGGCGGCGGACCCGATGAACGAGCTTGTCGCCGGCATGGCCGCCGAGAAGGCGGAGCTGGCGGCCGAGAAGGCGGCGGACCCGATGAACGAGCTTGCAGAGATCCAAGAGGATACCGTGGCCGAGGCCGAGGTCGAGAAGGGGGCTCAGGCGTCGACACTGGCCAAGGAGGTGGTCGACACGCAAGAGCACTGGAAGGAGCCGGCGAAGCGGCCGGGGCCAGGGGACTACGAGACGGGCCAGAGCACACTCTCGGTGCGCGGAGGCGTCATCGGCCGTGCGCCGCGCTTCGGCGCCGACAAGGACGGCAAAGAAGGAACCGGTGCCGGATCGGGTGCGAATCGCCGGTGCGAATCGCCGCCTCGATCGCCGCCTGATCGGCCCACGGATGCCACACGCTTCGTGGACGCTGACCACACAGGTGCATCCAAGACCACCAAGCGTGGCGCGGGCCGCGCGTTGGAGGCGCATCTGACCTCACTTGGCCTCGGTGAGCTGTATGAGACGCTTACACCGCTACAGCGGAGCACCGCCGAAGAGAAGCTGAAGCTTGAGGTGCAGAGACAACGCGGTGGTGAGCTCTCCGCCCGGTTCCAGCAAAAGGCCGAACTGCTCAAGTACCAGCGCGCCCGTGACGACATCTCCAAGATGGAGAGCCGCCTGCGCCAAGAGCTCGCCAAGGTGCGCATGGTGCAGGACGATGCGCAGACGAAGGCTGTGGAAGCACAGGACCGCGGCATGAGCCTGAACAATGAGATCGTTAAGTATCAGCGGGCACGGGAAGACTGCCAAAAAGTCGCGTCTACCCTGCGAGTTGAGTTGACCAAGTGCCACGAGCTGCAGAACGACTTGAGCCTGCCCCGTCTCCTCGCGGAACTGGACTCACTTCGAAATCGGGCGAAGATGGCGTCCGAGTTCGAGGCAGCTGCAGCTGTGGAGAGGCAGCAGGCGGATGCGTATCGGGCGGAGGCGGCGAACCTGATGATGCACAACGCCGAACTGATGAAGGCCGACCTCACGCGCCGAGACGACGTCGTTCTCATGGGCGAGCTGCAAAAATTTGTCCTCCGGGATGGCGAAAAGCTGCTCGGAGCGCTCGACGAGCTGGCGCATCTGCGGCGCACTGCCGTCCAGAGCCCGACCCCCATCGAGCAGCTTGCCTATGAGTTTGCCTACTTGCGTAATCGCATGCTGGCGAAGCGTGAAGCCAACCGAAGTAAGAATCTTGCGCTAGGTCGCTCAATCAGCAGTAAGGAACTCGCCACGCGCTCTCCTCCCGCGCGGCCAGCAAGTGCGGCGCTCCTCGCGCCACGGGCAGCCAGTTGCCACATAGAAACAGGGCCATTCACGCACCACGTTGGCGGTGCCCACGCGCGTACCGGCGTACCGTGCCCCTCTAGGCAGGCCCAAATCAGCTCACGGTATCCGTACTAGCACTTAAAATACCAGCCCGGTTCAAGCGCGCGCGCGCCGTCGAAGCGTCTGAGCTTGCAAAACACCTGTTGTTCACGGTGAAGGTTTTTCACGGTCAAGAATTTGAGCTCGCGGTTGGGAGGACAGCGCAGCTCTCACCTCCATCCGCACCACGAGAAACCAGCGAAATGCGATCCATCCTCGGCAATGCCACCAAGCGCGTGAAGACACCGCTAGTTGCGACTCGCCGGCTGACGAGTGCCATTCAGACGGCTGTCGTGCGCAGCGACTGGACGCGTGCCGAGGTCGGCGAGATCTACCGGCTGCCGTTCACCGAACTGCTCTTCCGCGCAGCTGCCGTTCACCGGCAGTCATTCGACCCGCTCGAGGTGCAGCGCTGCACGCTGCTCTCGGTCAAGACGGGTGGCTGCACTGAGGATTGCAAGTACTGCGCGCAGTCGACGCGGTACAAGACGTCGGTGAAGGCGACGCCGTTGATGCCTGTGATGGACGTCATCGAGGCGGCCAAACGTGCCAAGCAGGCGGGGTCGACGCGCTTCTGCATGGGCACGGCGTGGCGCGAGCTGGGCGGCAAGAAGGCCATGTTCAACAAGATCCTCTCGATGGTGCGCGAGGTCAAGGCGATGGACATGGAGGTGTGCTGCACGCTGGGCATGGTGACAAAGGAGCAGGCTGTCCAGCTCAAGGAGGCGGGGCTCACCGCATACAATCACAACCTGGACACGTCGCGCGAGCACTACTCGAACGTGATCACGACGCGCTCGTACGACGACCGACTGCAGACGATCGCCAACGTGCGCGCCGCCGGCCTCACGGTCTGCTGCGGCGGCATCCTCGGGCTCGGTGAGACCGAAGATGACCGGATCGGCCTGCTCACCGAGCTTGCCACGATGGAGGTGCACCCGGAGTCGGTGCCCGTGAACGCGCTCGTGCCGATCGAGGGCACGCCCTTGACAGACTACAGCCCGCCCGACGTCTTCCAGATGGCCCGCACCATCGCCACCGCGCGCATCGTGATGCCCAAGAGCGTGGTGCGTCTCTCCGCCGGCCGTCTCTCCTTCTCGCCTCTGGAGCAGGCGGTCATGTTCATGGCTGGCGCGAACTCGATCTTCACCGGCGACAAGCTGCTTACCACACCAAATCCCGACTTCGACGCCGACGGCGAACTCTTCCAGTCTCTCGGGCTTAAGGGGCGTCCCGCCTTTTCGGCTCCTCTCCAGTACCAGCCACGTGAGCTCGGCAAGCAGACGGCAAGCGCCTGCGCGCAGGCGGCGTGAGCTTCGCGCGCAGAGGGCGGTGTGGGATGGCTGCGTGCGCAGCTCCAGACAGGAGAGGGCTCTCTCGCCTTTATGGTGAGAGCGTGAGTTGAGATATTTGGCCATGCATGTCGTCTTGTGTCGGTTGCGCAAGTGATATGTCTTTCAAGTATGTGAGATCCATGTCAAGACGGCCGGGGTGGACTCGTTAGTGGCCGAAAACTCGATAAGGGATGTGAATTCACAGCCTTCAGCGCCCAAACTCGTCGCATCGACCCCGAGAAGCGGGAAGGGTTGGTGTTGGGCCCGATGCCGCCGGCGCGGCCGATTTCGGTCAAAGAAAGCGAAAGACTCGTTTTGCCGCCGCATCTCATCGCAGAGCCTGTGGCTATTCAAACCGAATATGCAGAGCTCGCCGCCGCCAATCATCTCAGCATCCCTCAGGCAGCCCTGTCGTGTGGTCAGATGCTCGAGTTGCGTGCGGACCCCAAAGCAACACTCCCTGCACCCACCTCGTGGCCGTGTGCGACCACCTGCGCCCTTTCTCACCCCGGCCTGCTTGGCATGGTGCGTCGTTTGAATGGGCTCGGATATCGGCTCGTCGTGGACACGTCACTTCGTCAGCCTCTTAGTGCGCCCGCATCCCGTGGTACTCACGCCGCCCAAGAGCTACTTGTCAGACATCTTTCTACCGTCGGTGCCTACTTTAGCCAGCGCCGCCGTTGCATCGGCATCGCGACGGACTCTGCCTGGCACGAGCTCATACACGAAGGGTGCCATGCCACTTTCGATGCGCGCGTGCGACAAGCAGTCAAAAATGCACCGGTGGCACCAGAAGCGCTGCAGACGCACTACGAGCATCTCCGTGCGCGCGGCTACACTGAGATGGGTGCGGAGCAATACATCTGTCATACCCACGAGCTCTATGCGCTGCGCGACCGATCGAGCACCACTGCCGCCATTCGGAGAGTTCTTGTGTGGGACAACATGAACCTCGATGCCTACCGCGACCTCACTGCAATCCCACCGGCGGAGCGAAGTGCTGTGCAGAAGGCGGAGATTCGCAGGATCGCAATGCTTCGACGATTTGTGACGGGCCCTGCTCCTCGCCTTGGCATCTGCGTCGCCGTGGCCTTCTGCGCCGTCACCAGCATCGTTGGTGTTGTTGCAAAACCGAGATCAAGTACATGAGAGCCGGCGTCCGGTTGCTGAGCCTCAGATCTCGCTTGAGTCTCTCGCTGTGCGAGCTGCGCCACCGAATCTGCGAGTTATGTCTGCCTCATTTTTAGGGGGTTTTGAAGTTTTCATGCACTTCGGTGTCCATCTCACCATGCAGGAGCGCTCGCTCGCGAGGCGGTTTCTTCGGCGCGCCGTCTCGACGGGACACGGCGCAGGACGAACACGCCACCACGACCTCCGCGCGATATACGCATGTCATCGTCGCACCACGTGGTCCGCAAGGAGCCCACCGGCCGGGGCAATGGCACGCGCAGCCCCCCGTCAGACTCCGATTCGAAGCGTAATGTGCACTCACGGAAGGTTACGTCCAGGTCGTTGCCGATGGTGCGAATCGCATCACCGTCCACGAGAATCTCGAGCCGCCGAGGCTCGAAGGGACCGATGGCGGGCAGCGCGATGCGCACACGGTTGCGCACGATGCCGCCCACCGTATCGACGAGCTGCTCGTTGGAAGCACTGGATGAGCCTTCAGGTTGGGCGCCGGCGAGAGCAGGCGCAAACTTGAAGAATGTGGAGTACGTGGCGTCGATCAGCGGCTGCAGAACATTGCCGCGCCGCCTCTGAGAGCTGGGCGGTGTTAGTTGCGTTGAGAATATTAACGTCCAACGCCCGTCAATTGTGCTCTGTTCATTGTCTGTGCAGGCTTCAAGCGCTTCCACGGCGTCGAGCACGATGCGTTGGTTTGTAGGCGTTGCGTCGCGCCGTAGTTCTGCAACGGCCGTGACGAGCGCTTGCTTACGACTTGCACTCGGCGATGGCGACGAAATCAAGCCGACGATTGCGATCACGGCGCAAGTGACGAGCGCCATTCCTGGTTGGGTTCACATGAACTGACTGAACTGTCAGTCAAGTCAAGTCTACAGGAACTGGAACATGTGGTCTGTGTGCACCAGACTAGGGGTTACCCCTACTATTGTATCCAGACAGAGGACACGTCGACACACTCGACGCTGGGCCGCTGGCGATGAAAATCTCTGGAATGAACGCTCTTCCATTTCGTTCTTTTTGAGAGACACACTGAGGTACACCAGGCAACTACACCAGGCAACAGCGAACAGGGGGTGCTGTCCGGCCGCCGGGGGCGGGGCCGCGTGCGCGGCAGCCTTTGCAATCGTACATGTCATGTAATATGCAAATATCACATGCCCCCACATGATCATCATGATGATCGGATCATGCCTTAATCATGCCGTGTGCTAAGAGTCTCTTTAAAGAGTTACTTCTCATGCTCTTGAACAAGAGTCCTTCGTGGCTATGTAATGATGTACACCCTAGTACTCTGAGCTTAGAACTATGTACATTACGTATGGAAAGATGTAAGATCGCTTTCGCGGCTCGTCTCTCGCGCGTCAATCGCGGTTCGCGCATCGGACCATCGGCATCGCCCCGCCTCATCCTCGCTCTCTATGGTACGGGGCGAATACGCCCGATCTCTAGAACCATGCAGTTCAGCTCGACGGCCGTAGCTCTGGGCAGCATTATGAAATCTTGCTCCATGCGTAGCGCACGAGCAGTGGCTTCCGACCGGTGCTGGCGGAGTGGAAGGCGATCGACACCTTGTACTCGCCGCAGACCGCGAAGCTGTTGGGCACGTCATCGGGAGGCATGTGGAACTCGTACGGGGGCTCGTCGGCAGCCTGCTCCTCGTAGGTGCCCAGCTTTGTCTTCCTGGTGTAGACGGGCACATGGGCGCCCCAAACTTTCTTGTACGTGGTGACTGTGCAGGTCAGGTCCCGCAGCTGCGCTCGGGCGTTGAACTTCATAATCTCCATGACCCGATCGCCGCGTTTGAGAGAGAGGTGATCGGGACGATCCGTCCAGCGCAGCTCGCCCGAGTGCGCATCGAACACGTGGTTGCCGCACCACACGAAGCGCTCATCGCTCTCAATGAACTCGCCGCCGAGAGCGCCGATGTCGCCGCTCTCATCACTCGTGGCGCAAGTCACCGTGTCCGTGACAGTTTCTGAGAGCGCCACGCCCGATGGATTCCGCCTGTGCATCTTCTTGCCCACGCTGCCATCATTGTCGGTCTCCTCTGTTGACGGTGCGGACGGTGCGGCAGCAGGTGCTGATGCTGGTGGCTGCGGCTGTGGGGGTTCTCCAGATTGCCTGCACGTGAGAAGGAACAGGCGACATTTTGACGTCAGTGCTGTGTTGTTGTGCATGCGAGCGTGCGAGGGGACCAATGTGCAGCTACGAACAAACCTTGCGGCCAGGCGGTTGATTTCATGAAATGAGTTGCGCGTCGGGCTGACGGGACCTTGTCCCTCGGGGATCGAAGCTAGCGTCAGGAACTCGATGATGTCGATCAGCCCGTCTGCCGCCGAGGTGTTCCGCTTGTGGCCGGCCCTCCGCTGTCCGCCTTTGTCTTCATGAGGCCGGATCATGATTTGAGGCAAATCAGATGCGCACCAAGCGCCGCCGCTTTCGGGTATCGATAACACATTTTGACGTTTTTGGGCAACGGCAATGTTTGTGCAACACGTCCACGCTACAAGTATGAGAGGCCCGCTCCATGTAGAATACGGTGCGCCATTTGATTTCGCGCTTACCGCGGGGTGAAAACCACGCGCCCCCGTTCCAAATTCGGTAGGAAAAAGTTCTCTGCCGTCTCATTGGCCGAAGTGGTCGGGTCGTGGTCTGCGACGCTGTGGGCCAAATGAGGCGACCCTGCGTGCTCGTGTGGCTCGTGCTCCTCGGCCCAGCAGCTTCTCGTAAGCCGCCACCACCGCATGCGCACCTCGCTCAAAAGAGACGTCGCCAAATGTGAACCAGCGCCCATGCCTTTCAATCGCGTGCGCAGAGAGTATCTCACACCCAACCATAGGAAGTGTTTCGTCTCAGAATGCAATCGCCGCTACGGGCGCATTCTCCTTCTTAACTGCTCCAAACACCGACGGCGCGCCCTACGGCTTCCGCCTGATGCTTACTCAGCATTCTCCCAACTATTCAGTCCTTCGGAACGAGAGTATCCTGACGAGTGGCGTGGCAGCGAACGTGCAGACTGAGATCAGCTACACCCTAGGTGTGCGCCCCGCATATCGCGATGAAATTTATCTTGTTGCATCACGCTCGTGCACCTATGCACTTACGAAGGTGTGGGTCGCGTCGCTTGAGCTTGTATCATGTTGACCCCCGCTCGTCCCCGCTTTTCCCTCCGCGCAGCCAACGGTGCAACGGCAGAGGTCCGGGTGGCGTCTCTCAATTCTGACGGCCGGGCCGTTGGAGGGCCTGGGCTTCGCATCGACCTGACGATGCCAGCCATTGCGCCGGCGAAGATCGCCGACCTGACGATCGTTCAGCCCCCCAATGACGGCCGTCATGTGATGTTCCGATTTTCGGTACCGGCGTCGCGCGGCTCCAACATCACGCATCTTATCATCCGTCGCAACAACGCCTCGGCTCCGATGACGGCTCCTCTGGTTGCCCCTGGGCACGACTACATCATAATGTGCCCCTTCCAGGTCGGAGCGCTCGCCCAAATCAGTTGCGCGAGCATCGCTCAGAGTGCGAGCAGCACCACCGCCACGGCTGCCGAGGCCATCTGCTACCCGGCGCTCACGTGCGAGCCCGGGCGAATGATGACGGCGACCGTCGGCTCCAACCTCTTCCCGGGCAACGCGTGGTACATCATGCCCACGTTGCAATACAGCTGGAGCGCCATTGCCCTCAACGGCATCAACGCCGGTTGCAACTCGGACGACGGACTCTATGGCAGCTGCGATGGTGGATCAGGGGCATGGGGCTGGAGCCACGGTCCTGGCGCGCTGATGCACACCCAACCGATTGCCTCCCCTGACCGCGCGCCGCTCGGAGCGGTGGGCACACCGAACCAGACGCAGCTAGCACTGAGCTGGAGCGCACCCGTGAGCAATGGTGCCGCAGTCTCTACGTACCGCCAGACATGCGAGGACCAGCCGGTCGGTAACTACCTGGTCAGCACGTGGCGGCAGGCCGACACCGTCCAGCACACGCCAGCGAACACGCTCTCGGCCACCATGATGGGCCTGACGCCAGGGACGACGTACCTTTGCCGCGTCGGCTCGAACAACACGGCCGGCGGCTTCTTCACCTCCCACGATGCAACGTTCCAGCCGCCGCAGAGCACGCAGCGCGCCCTGCCCGACCCGGTCGTGAATAGCACGATGGCGTGCATCACCAACTACGACTTCATCTACGCTGGCACGGGCCAGGCGCCGGACGGCGGCCTTGTCGAGGGTAACGCTGCCTCGGGCGGCCAGACCGGCAGTCCCGCCATGACTGTCACTGTCAGATGGACAGTGCCACGGCCGAATGATGCCCTACTCAACGCGCAGGGTCCGAATCTCGACTATATGCGTGGACCACTTGGAAGCACGGACTCGGTGTCCAGCCCTGCCGCCTTTTCACGCGTCGGCTCGACACGGAGCGCCACAGCGCCTGCCGCCGTCTGCGACTCGTCGCTCACTGGTGCCAACGGCGCTTGCGACACGTCCTCGTTCATCCCGAGCCCAGTCTACCTGTACAGCAAGGCGTACCTCTTCCAAGTCATGCCATACGGCCAGTCATTTAACCCGCTCACCAGTCCGTGGGCGCCGCCGCATGCAGTGCCTGTCGCGCGGCTCACTTGCACGACGGGCAACTTCCGCCCGTACGCGCCCATTGTGAGCATTTTGGGTGTGCTCGACCGTAAGGTCACGATCTCTTTCACGACGCCCGCGAGCAACGGCCAGGCAGTCTCTAGCTACATCTACCAGCTCTGTGCTGGCTGGGACTGCGCTGTGACGGTAAAGGCGATCACGGCCCAAGCGCCTGCGCCGGGCATCACTACCAGCTCGTGGATCCACCGCCGCGTTATGTGCGACGGCGGCAGCACGCTGTACCGCACCTGGACAGATGGTTGCAACATTCCGGCGAACCAGACGTTCACCATCGACCTGGTAACTGACAGCGGGCCGCACGGCAGCATGCTGGAGCCCAATGTGAACTATTCGCTCATCGTGCGAGCAGAGAATGGAGGCGCGGGCGGCGGACCTACCCTAGCCATTGGCGGCGGTACTCGCACCACCTTCGGCACTGGCTTCCCGAGCAAGCGCGTGACATTTACGACCCAGTCGGTGCCGAGCACTCCAATTGCGATCAATACTACCTCACGCTCGATCAAGTGGTCGTGGCTCACATACTCGGGCGCGAACAATGGCTATTTCGTGACGCTCGAGACCCGCAACCAGACTGGTGGCGTGGTGACCTTCGTACAGGCAGCCACCGGGCTCACAACTACGTTCATGGGACTCACGCCAAGCATGGTGGTTACCTGCCGCGTGCAGGCACGCGTCGGTGCCCAGACCACGGGCTACAGCTTCCCCAGTAACGCCACGACGCTCGCCGAAGCGCCCGACGCGCCCACGGCCGCGCCCACTTACACCGACTTGCGCACTACCAACGCAACTGTCTCGTGGCTCGTGGCGCACGACAACGGCCTGCCGCTGACCAACTACACGCTCGAGCTCACGACGAGCACCAGCTACGCTGAGACATTCCGAACGGTGGTGCCCGCGTGGCAGACTAGCTTTCAGCTCCATGGTCTCATGGCAAACGTACCGTACTTGCTCAAGGTGTCCGCCTCGAACATACTCGGTCAGGGTCCGTTCTCGGCACCAATGAACGTCATGCCGTGCGACGCGGCACCCCGCGCGCCGCAGCCACCCACGAAGTTGAGCGCAACAAACGCGAGCCTGGCTGTTTTATTTGGCCCTCCGCGGCTCTTCATCGCTGCCGTGCCCGCGGGAACTGCGTACACGCTTGGGGCCCCGATCACTAACTGGCGCATCCAGTACCGCAACCTGGACGTCCAGTCGGCGCCCGTCACTTTCACGCTCGGCACGGCAGGCACCACCGCTGAGGTCTTAGGTCTCGAGCCGGGCCGCCCGTACCAGCTCCGCATCGCCGCGTATAACAGCGTGCTGCGCCAGCCGGGTACGCGCTGCCCTCCCGCGAGCGACACCGATGGCGATGGCTGGGGCCCGTACAGCGAGTGGTCGGCTGTGATGAGCCCCAACTACACGCCACCAATGGCGCCCGAAGCGGTCGTGCTCAACGAGGCGCAAGGGTACATCCTACGCGTTGGCTGGTTAGCCAACTTCGACAACGGGGACAACATCACAAGCTACACCGTGTACACGAACGCTATGGCCACTCCCTTTGTGCTCGACCGCCAGTCGCCAAACCTGATCTCACTCGCGGCCATGCTCGACATCGAGGGTTTGGTGCCTACAGGCTGGTCAGTGCCCGCCGTCGTCAGCCAGGTCCAGTACAGCAACCTGATCCCGAACACACCCTACTGGTTCCAGGTGAGTGCGCGGAACTCAGCTGGTGATTCTCCGCGCTCGCCCCTCATCTACTTGAACACGAGCGTGTGGGTGCCTGAGCGCATTGAGTTCGATCAACTCTCAGCTCCTTCGCGGACGGACGCGTCGATCGCCGTCCGGTGGGTGTCGCCACGCGATAATGGCATGCCCATCCAGCACTATGAGCTGCGCATGCGCTGCACCTCGCAGAGCGTCTCGGCCAACCCGGGTCCGGGCGCCACGTGCCCGTACGCGGACGCCAACAACCCGAGCGCGGCGCTCGGCGGTGGGAGGCTCATCAACGCGGCGATCCAAGGCAACGTATTTGTGGTGACCGGCTTGCAGCAGGCGCTTAGTTACGAGTTCTCCGTGCGCGCGTACAATGCGCTCACCAACGGTCTTGTGGGCGGACCTAATGGCTGGTCGCCCTACTCGCTGTGGGTGCCCTTCTCGACGTCGTCCACGCCGCCGGCGCCGCCGCCGCCGGATGTTCCCGAGCCACCGAACCTAGCCGCGGCGCGGGTGTACAACCAGACGACGAGCGGCTTCATCGTCGAGTTCCCCGTGGCCGAGGCCAACGGCGGCACGCTGTCCAACTACAGTGTCACGGTCGTCTACTCAACAGCGCCGAACGCGAACCCAAATCGCCGCCAGCTAAGCATCTCAACCGTCACACATACGATGGCCGCCTCGAGCTCGCCCAGTGCGAGCTTCACCAGCCTCCCCTCTGGCGCCAACTGCACCATCAGCGTCCAGGCTCAGAACGAGTTTGGCTGGTCGGTCCCGGCCACATTCGCAGACATGTACTTCACGCTCGCGCGCCCGCGCGCGGGCAACGCGCCGCGCATCATCGACCAACCACTTCCGGGATTGCCGCGCAGCTCGACGCTGCACGTGGTTTGGGACCCGCCCTTTGCCTACGGCTCCGTTATCACGAGCTACACGCTCATAGTCGACGGCGTGCCGAGGACGTTGCCAGTCCACCCAAACAACCTCGGGGGCTCGTCACAGTTTGTGTACGCGGGGCTCGATCCGGGTACGCGCCACAACTTCTCGGTGGCAGCTACTAATGAGTGCTGTGGCAAGGGAGCCTTCTCGGCAACTGTATTGTTTGAGACGAGCGAAGCGCCGCCCGAGGCGCCGCCCCTGCCGACAGTCGAGTGCTTCGAGACGCCCCAGATCAGCTGCCTCATCACGCTGCATGAGACTGCCGTGCCCGGCATCTTCGACGCCGGTTCGCTCGTCTATCAGCTGGAGGAGACGACCTCATCGACTGGGACGCTCGCCTACAGGACCAACGTGACCGTGGGCAATCCGAACTGCGCCGACTCGACGCCCGCCCTCGAGCCGTGCGGCTGGCCTGCCATCCGCCGTGTTCGCGAGACGACGCTCAATTACTTCTACCGCGTGCGGGCGCTCAATGTACACGGCTGGTCCCTCTGGTCGCCCACGGCTACCGTCCAGAACTCGCTCGTCGGCCGCCCGCCCGAGCCCACCGGCGTGGTGGTCTCCCAGCTCTCGGCGCGCGGCCTCACCGCAACCTTTGCCGTCGATGACGCTGGCACGGGCACCTTGGCCAACAGCTCGTTCACCATCTCCGTGGTCACGACGCTTGTGGGCTCTGTCGTTGTCGGCGGCCGTTTCGTATTCACGAGCGGCCAGCTGCCCCTCTCGAACACCGCCTACTGCACGCGCGTGGGCACGGGCTTTCAGTGCACGTACGTCATTGCCGAGGGGCGGCTCTCTCCAGACACAATGTATTTGGTGCAAGCGATCACGACCAACTCATTCGGCTCATCAGGCATGGGATTGACCACCAATACGACGCTCCGTGCGCCGCCAGACGCGCCCTCCGACCTGCGTGTGACCAACGTCACCGGCTCAGTGATCCAGTACGAGTGGACGGCTCCCGTCCGACCGGAGGATGGGCTAGCCAACGGCTACCCGCTCGCTGGATATCTGATCTTGCTCGTGGGAACCCCGTACACGGGTGCACCACCGACGGTGATCAGGCAGCTGCTCGGCCCGAGCGGCGCGGTGTTGAGGACCCTCGGTCACTCTGAATCCCTGGCCGATGGGTGCACGGTGCTGCTTAACATGGCGCCCGCGCTGCCGAACGCGACCGTAAGCTCGTCGCTCAGGTACACGGCGACTGGGCTGCCCGACTCAACACCCTTCCGTGCCGACGTCTTCGGGTGCAACGCGATGGGCCCATCGAGCTCATCTGCATGCGCGAGCTTCGTTGCTTCTGCCGGCTGTGACTCGACGATGCAGCCGCCATCGCACACGACGGGTGTCCCGCCGCAGCCGTCACGCGTCATCAGCCTCGAGGATCCCTCTCTCGAGGGGCTCCGGATCCACTCGCTCTTCTTGCGGTGGAACCTGCCGTTTGCATGGCACAATCCCGACCCTACCTCGTCCGCTCTGCTGACCAACGGCTATCCGATCCTCGAAACGCAGCTTTGCCTGAACGGCGCGGCGCCCATCTCATTGATGCCCGATGTGACCGCGTACAACACGACCGGCCAGTTGCCGCCCGCTACGCAGTTTTCGGCAGTGTTACGATGGCGCAACGAGCGCGGCTGGGGCGCGTGGTCGAACGTTGCGTGGATGACGACGCTGCCCACGGTCCCCGAGCGGCCGCCCGCACCCGCGTGCGGCGGCCAGGCGCCCGATGGCTCGATCACGACGACCGCCGAGCGGCTTGTGGTCAACGTGGGCAAGACCAGCTCGACCAACGGCCAGCCGATCCTCCAGTACGAGGTGCGTCTCGTGCTCGCCTCATCGACCTACGCGGGCGTCGTTGTGTTCAACGAGACCCTCTGGCACGAGGAGACGCCGCCGGCCCTGTCTTCGTTTGCGCGTGGCCGCGTCTTCGGGCTCGTCTCTAGCGACATGGCGCTGCCGCTCGAGATGGCGCTCGACGCGGGCGTCCACTTCCATGCGATGGCGCGCGCCGAGAACAATCTTGGGTGGTCGGGCTGGTCAGCATCGTCAGAGGCGTGCTCGGTGACCTCGAAGCAGTTCAACCCGCTCTGGATCTATCTCATCCTTGGGGCTGTGGTGCTCGCGCTGATACTGTGCATGTACTGCATTTACAAGTCCAATTTAGGCAAGATCCTCGCGCCCAATCTGCGCAAGCGCGAGAAGCGCGAGGTCATCGGCGATTTCGTCTCGTCCGAGATGACACCAATGGAGGAGCAGGACCCCGAACTCGTGATCAACCCGATCTTCGTGCATAAGATGAAGCGCGAGCGCGAGAGGCAGCGCCACGCCAAGGTCCAAAAGGGGGGAACGGGCAAGAGCGGAGGCCTCGCGCGCCTGGGTCTCAACCTCACCGCGCAGCCCAAGGGCCCGGTGGACCCCAAGAAGCTTGACATGATGGGCGTCGACCGGTACCTCGAGCGCGACGAGGGGATCATCGACACCTCGAAGCAGCTCACGGTGCTCGAGCGCGAGGAGCAGCAAAGGAAGCTCCAAAAGGCAGGCAAGCACGCCGCCAACAAGTCGCAGTTGCATGCCGAGGACGGCAAGAAGCAGCAGCTCCAACGGGCGCGCGACGACGCGCGTGCCGCCGGTCGCGCGGGCGGCGAGGCACGCGCCGCCCAGGAGATGGAAATGGCGAGGAACGAAAGATATGATCATATCGAGGCGTCGTATGCCAGTCGAGGGGCCAATAACAGCATGTCCATGTACACGACTGCCCTGTGAGGCCGACGAGCAGGCATGAGCCTTGTTAGACGGAGCGGAACGTGCACACGCGTTAGTTGCTACCGCATGAGGTGATCCATATATCATGTTATTTGTCAGACCAATTATAGCTACAACCATAGCTGCTACAGCCGTATACGCGCCCGCGGGCCCCTAACGTACGCCTACAGCTGAAAGGCTCCATGTAAGCATGGCACTTCCACTTGGTGCGGGTCCACACTCGTCAGGCAACGTTCTTGTCGACTCGGCCCGTGAGCACGCGCATCACGGCTCCGGACAGGAAGTGCTCCAAGGTTGGCGTCGGTGCCGCACGTGCCTTGCCGAGGTCATCAAAGACGCGCAGCTCCGCCGCCGCAGCAGCATGTGGACGCCTGATGAATTCGTCTGCCTCCTCTGACGAGAGGACGCCGCCTTGCACCTCGAGAGAGCGCTTCGATGCGGGCGAGAGCGCCTCCCAGTACCCTGGCCGTGCTTGGCACAGGTAGCGCTTCGCGGGCACATGGAGCCGGACTGGGCCTGCGACCTCGTCTGGGAAGCGGCCCGCCAGGTAGGCAGCACCCGCAAGCTCATGCTGCTTGTCGTGGTCAAGGAATCCATCGTTGCCCATGTGCTCGTCGAGAACTGTGCGCACATGACAGGATCACGGGAGAGTAAGCGCATGCGCGCCACCGATAACTGCAAAATAAGGCCGGTGTGCGTCACGGGGCCAACAGATCAATTGGCTCGGGGTTTGGCGTGTGCGTGTGCGCGTGCGTCCGAGGCGCCAGCTCCCCACGCAAGTGGCCCACGTCGTGAAGCAGCGAGGCCGTCACGAGCATGTCACTCGCGCCCGCTCGCTCTGCCAGGGCAGCCGTCTGGAGAGCATGCTCCTCTTGCGTGACGACGGAATCGTACATCGTCTTCCCGTACGTCGCGAACATGGCACGCAACTCGTCGAGCACGTTGGGCGCTGCAGTGGGCGCTGCGTGTGCTTGCCCGTTGGCCAAGGCGCTCGCCTCGCCCGCCACTGTCACCTCTACTCTGGCCGTGATCGGCTGCTGATCAGGAACCTCCGGCGAACTCAGGGCCACTCCCTGAAAGTGCTTGATCAAGGAGAGCTGCCCCGACTTGAGTGCCGCGCGCTTGTGGCGGTAGTACTCATCCCTCAGGTAGCCTTCGCGCTGCGCATTGTATGTCAAATAAAGCAGGGCGCGTCGCTCGCCGGAGTGGTTGGGCCGAGAGCGATGAGGGATGTAAGAGGAGAAGACGGCGACATCGCCGGGCTCCATCTCGCAAGGAGTGAAGTCAAGGCTCGCCTCGGCCTCCTGTGACAAGATGCCGTCCTCGGTCAGCCCGATGAGGCCTTCACGGTGGCGGCCTGCCGCAAACTCGAGGCAACCATTTGCTACGGTCGCACGCTCGACAGCCACCAAGGCAGTCAAGTGTCTGCTAAGCTGCTTGTATGCCGGCGCGTCCTGATGCGCTGCGTAGCCAGCACCGCCTGGATACTTGTAATTGATCTTCTCCTTGTACAGAAAAACATCATCGCCCAGCAGCTGGCCAACCAGCGAAGGCAGCTTGCCAGCCATCAACCACCGGCCAAGCTGCGGAAGGTACGAGACGATATTTTCCGTGCGAGTTAGCCTCGCGCCATGCACCGTGTGCTCATAGTGATGCATCCACTTGCTCTCGTTTGACTGCGGCCACGCCCCGATCTCTTCGACCCATCGAGATAGCAGCGCGGCTTCGCTGGAGTTGAAGACGTTGCGGATGTGCACATAGCCGTTCGCACTATAGAACGCCTTATCCTCCGCGATGGCGGCCGACCAAGAGAAAACTCCGAAAATGGCGGACATCCCCGGCTACTTGTATCGAGGCGCTGCCTGCTGCAGCTCAATCGCCATGCTCAATCGAGGGGCGAGTCCGCAAGGGTTTTGGACGAAACTCGAGCCTAGAATAGCACTACAGTAAACTTTCAGAATCGGGACATCCCGTATAGAACACATCTCGTCTCTGTGTTTTCTTCACACTACTCGAATCGATTGCCCAAAACTTCTCCGGCCTTTGCTGCAGGCCTTTGCGTGTACAACGGCCTCCTAGCGGCCGGCTCCTCACGACTCTACACGCACAGCGCTCGTGCCGCATTTCAGGTCGATGAGCTCCTTTGCCGAGTCGGATCTCTCCGTCATCTCCGGCCTCACCGAGGAGCTTGCTCGCCTGCGCGGCGCGGCTAGTGCCGCTGCAGCACCACCTCTCGACCATGAAGGCGGCGCTGATGGCGCGCAATCGAAGGCGGAACAAGAAGAGGAGGATGGGATTGAGGAGGCTCTCGAGCGCATGCAGTCCGAGATGGAGGCTGCTAAGGTGCGCGCCGTCGCAGGCGATCGTGCCGCGCTGCAGAAGCAGCTGGACGACCGCGACGGGCGAGCGCGCGAGGAGCGCGAGACCCTCCTCAGCTACATCGCGGAGCTCCGCTCCCGGGAGGATGAGGCGGGTGAAGCCATCCGGAGCGCGGACTTCGAGACCGACGTGGTCGAGCTGACGGACCGAGGGCGTCTGGAGCGTGCGAATGAGGAGGCCCACGCTGATGGCCGCGCCACGAAAAGGTCGCAGGCTCCACTCGTCGCCAAGGTCATCCAGCACGTCAAGGACCCGAGTACGATGGACGCGCTTCTCGAGATGCAGCGACTCGATGAGGCGCTCGAGGTGACGGAGCGCCGGCAAGGCGAGACGCGCGGGACATTTCTGACCGAGGCGAGCGCCGGCACGCGCGCCACGTCAGCATCGGGTCGCCCACCGCCACCCGGAGCTACTTCGTCGCTGCCGCGCGGCAAGGCGCCAAAGTCACCGCCCAAGGCTCCTGCCGATTCTCTCGGGGAGTCGTTGAGTGCCCTGAACGCGGAGATCGGCCGGCTCAAGGGCATCGACACCAGCGCTGCTGCCGCGTCGACGCGCTCCAACTCCGAAGTCTCTGCGGGGCTCTCGCAGACAGAGGACGGCCGATTTACGGTCGGTGGCCGTCGGTGTGTTGGTGGTGTATGGATCACTGTAGCGGACGAGGCACGCATCGAGAGTCTGATGGGCGACAGTAGCGGCTCCGGTGACGATGACGACGACCTCCTCGGTCCAATGGGTGAGGGCTACCGGCCCGATCCAGAGGCTTGTGAGAGGCTGGCTGCGATTGACGCGGCGCTCGAGGAGCTTGGTGGTCAGCACGCCTTGACGAGCCTCGAGTTTGATCTGCGAGCAGCCGAGCCAACGAAGCCAGCTCTGGGGAGTGATTCGTCCTTGGCGACGATGCGAATGCAGCGCGCGGACGAGGCGGCACTCACGCGCATTCGTGACCGGCTCGCGGACTTGCATTCCACCCCTTCGACTCAACCGGTGCGTAGCTCGGCGGAGTCTCAACTCCTCGCCGAGCTACTGGCATCCGTTCGCCAGGAGGCTGAGCGTGCGCTCGACTTGGCGCTCGACTCTCGGCCGAGCACGGCACGCTCGCGGACGGACCTCAGCTGATGAGATAACTCATCAGGCTGCGGCGATCGCGGCTCGGTCGTGCACGCGAAGTTCCATGGCTATCCCGCGCACCAGTTGGCCGTTCCGCGCGCCAGCCAGCAGACACCGGGGAGCGGGGTTGGGGCTTGGGGGACAGCGGCTAGACAGCGGCTAGGCAGCGGCACGATAGAGGCCGGCGGGCATGCCGGCGAGCCGGCGAGCGGCGACTCTTGCCTTCCACGGCTATCCACGGCCTGCTGTATCCATACTACGTTGAAGGACTAGGTAAGGCGACGGAGGTCCGGTCGGAGCGCTGCGGACTGCGCGCTCATCACGACGGGATGAAGGAGAGACCTGTTGACCTCATTTGATCACTGAGCAGTCGTACAGTACGTGCTGGAACATTTCAGAACACCCTCAGTGCTTTGGGAAAATGTCCAGATTTCCCAATAAGCGCCGCTCCATAGGAGCACGATGTGTGCACGACCTGACAGTTCGTGAGAAAAAAAGGGTTCACACTGCGCCTCCTGCGCCGCAGCCGTCTTGTGTCTGTGCAGCGAAGGAGCGTCAGAAGCGCAGTCTCGCACGGGCTCCCTCGCTGCCCCATGGATGCGTGGTGTACACCGGGCAAGCGCGTTGAGGTGATCCTGTGTGAGGAGGGCCTTGCTGGCAGTCGATACGCTGCGCGAGTGATTGAGGTGGACAAAGGCCGGGCGTTCGTCGAGTTTGAGGTGAGACGCTCCTCCTCAGCTCGGCAGCTTGAGGGCCGCACTGAGACCGTTGCCACCCCTCACAGGCGTTCAACGAGGAAGGCTCAAAGGAAGCGCTGCTGCGTGAGTGGCACACGGCGGACAATATTCAGCCAATCCCTCCACCGACTCCCGAAGGCTTTCTTAAGGTGCGGCTCACGGCTGCACAGCCATGTTCATGTTCGATGAGCGCTGTCGTGCGGATGGTCGTATTGACGCGCCCGCGCTGCATGCTCCACAGCGGCTGACGAATTCCGATGAGGTGGACGTCTTCTATGATGATGGCTGGTGGCTGATGAAATTCGTGGGCACGCGCCGGAGCGCGAGTGGGACGGAGTACCACGTGCGATCGGACTTGTACCAAGTTGAACGATGGGTACCTGCCGATCACATCCGGCCTCATTGGAGGCGTCGGGGCGCCAAGTGGCGGGAGCTTGACCAGATGCGCAAGCAGCCTGCACAGGCGAAGGCGCCACCGCCAAAGGACGCGTCGCCATCACCCAAGGCTGCCGGACCCACAGCGGCTCCGGCGGCATCCGCTCGCACTCGCAAGGCGGCTCCCGTTGGCAAGATGGCATCGCCATCCTTGAGGGCCATGGGCGCTCAAGATGGCGCCAGGCCCACGAGCGCCGGTGGTAGTAGCAGTGCACCGCTGTCCGTTGGCATCGCGCCGCACATCCCGGGATGGGCTCGCACTATCCGGATGGGCGGCTCGATCGGCGAGCTCTGCGGCAGGATGCTCCGGCAGATGCATGCACGCGAGGAGGCGGCCTGGTTTGAGAACCCGGTATCCCTGGGGGATGTGCCCGACTACCTCACCGTCATTTCGCAGCCGATGGACTACAGCACAATGGGTAAGAAGCTCGCCGAAGGCGAGTACAGCGCTGACTTACTCAGCTTTGCGTCCGACATGCGCCTCATCTTTAGCAACGCCCTCGCGTACAACTGGGATCCAGAGAATGAGTGCCACCAAGCAGCCAAGCAGGTTCACCCGGCGCCCCTCGCTCCCACTGCCGGAGTTGTCTCCCCCGTCGCGCACCCTCCTCCGCGCACGCGCCACGTGCCCTGCACCTCGCCAACGTACTGCCACTCATCTGCCCCGCGCATCTGGTTTGCGCAGTCCCAGCGCAACTTTGAGATGCTCTTCGCCGCGGCGCTGGAGGCAAAGGCACAGCTTCGGGCAGCTGAGGCATCGAAGGATGGCACCATCGAAGGAGGCCGCACGGTCGGCGATGCCGTCAGCGACAAGGAGGAGGAGGACGAGGAGGAGGACGAGGCGGAAGCGGAGGAGGAGCGTGGGGGCGATGGCGACGGTGTGAGCGGGGTCAGCGACGACAGCGAGGGCGAGGGCGAGGGCGAGGACGGCGAGGGCACCGCCACGAGGCTGAAAAGGGAAGGCCTGTCTGTCGAGGACGAGATGGCCTTCCTCATCAAGCTGGTGGTTGCATCGGGCGGCAGCGCCGATATGCTCGACGGGTGGACCATTGGGCGCTTGACGCGCGGCGACAAGGTGTACTCCGACCCAGACGGCGTCAAGATGATTTCTCGGCTGCAGGTGGTGCGCCATCTCCACCTCGACGAGGCGGCGGGCAAGCGCAAGCTTGACGCGGAGAAGGAGCAGTGCAAGCTCGCGAAGCAGGAGGAGAAGCGTGCGGTGAGCTCATTGCGTCTTAATGATCTCTGATTGCGACTTGATGATCTCTGATTGCGACTTGTTGATCTCTGATTGCGACTTGTTGATCTCTGATTGCGACTTGTTGATCTCTGATTGCGACTTGTTGATCTCTGATTGCGGCTGGTTGATCTCTGATTGCGAGGAGAAGCGAGCGGTGGGTGTGCGGCCCGAACCCCGAGCGCTGGCCCTCCTGCGCGTCGCAGGCCGCCACCTCGCCGCCGCTTCGCCCCATACCGCCTGACGCGCTGCCTGCGGCCGAGTCTGTGTGTCAGGAGCGCGAGGCGCAGCGTCAGAAGCGCGAGGCCGAGCGCGCGGCGGCGCGCGCCGAAAAGGAAGCGCAGCGGGCGGCATTGGTTGCGGAGAGGGAAGCACGCCGAGCGGCCGTGCGCGCCGACAAGAAGGCTGAGGCCGAGGATCGCTTGCACCCGAAGCAGCTCTGCGACGATGCCTTTCGGCTTCCCGCGCGGCCGGACCATTCACAGCTCGGCCCGGCCGTGTGGGATGCGATGCTGCCGCAGCTGCCGAAGCGCACCGGTGCGAGTGCGCTGCCTGGACCGCCGGCAAAGGCGCGCGAGGTGAACCCTGGCGTGCCCTCCGCCGCATTCGGTGACCTTCTCTTCGTCTGCGACTTTGTGCGCGCGCTCGGCCCCGCGCTCGCGCTGCCGGCGGAATGCGCGGCGGCAGGCCAGCTCGCGCCGCTTTTGGGCGGCTCGTCGGCAGTGGAGGGCGCCGAAGCTGCCACGTCACCCAAGGCGCTAGAGATACTCCACAGGCAGCTGCTGCACGTGCTGCTCGCGGACTCGACGGCGGGCGAGTGGTGGGCCGCGGGCACAGAGCCGCTGCCCGTGCTCGTGAATTCGGAAGCCCTCGATGCGGCCGCACTGTCGCTCTCGATGGCCCCTCGCCGCCTGCCGCCGGACGCGGTCAACGAGCGCAACTGGCCGCTCGTGTGCGTGGTTGTGGCCCTTCGGCTACACGAGTGGCTCGCGGCGGACGAAGAGCCTCTGCTCGAGGTGCCCAAGGGAGGCACTCGCTCCGCGCACGCCGTCACGCCCCTGCAGCGCGCCGTGTGGGCGATCTGGGCGGCGCGTCCTACGACGTACGTTGAGGTCCATGCCGCGCTCCCTGCAGCCGAACAGCTCGCGCTGCTGGCCATGCTAGTGGACGGAGCGAGCCAGACGGCGGCGGCGGCACGTGCGGCGGAGGCGCGCCATGCCGAGAGCGCCCTTGTGGCGGCGGAGCTGCAGCCCAAGCCCAAGCCCGATCAAGCCATCCTCGTGAGCTCGATCCGTGCCGAGTTGGCGCGACAGGCCGCGCCGGCGGGCAAGAAGCGCAAGTCAGACGGCCAGCCGGCGGCCAGCGAGGGCAATGCGTGGTTGTGCGAGATTGGTCGACTGGAGACCGTGCGGCGCGCGGCGGAGCGGCATAGGCTGCAAGGGCGTGTGGAGCTCCTGACACGCGCCGAGCTCGAGGCATGCGAGCTTGAACTCCTCCTGGACACGGAGGCCCAATGCATGCCCGTGGACACGCTCGGCCGCAAGCGGCAATCCAAGACGCTCTTCCAAGCGAAAGCGCTCCGGCACGCGCTGCTCCACCGTCGTGACGAGCTCCGCACGGCCCGCATGGAGGCCGAGCGACAGCTCTCTCAGGCATTGCTTGGTGGGGGAGCAGGCTCGTCGACGAGGCAGCTGTGCGCCGCGCTGGCGGCCGGCCGTGCCGCGGCCTTGGAGGGAGATGCGAGCATCGATGGCGTGGGCCCACTTGGCATGATCCGAGGGCGATGGATGTTGACGCTCATGTACGATGCCTACGTGGCTCTACTCGCTCAGCTGTGCGACGACCGATCCCCCGCTGCGCTTGCCGCTGCCTTGCAGCGCAGCGCTGATCTCTCGACACGGACGTTCAGTCTCGGCTTGGACCGGTGGGGCCGCCGTTACTGGGTACGCATTACCCCGTCGCTCAGCGCGCGCGCGTGGCCAGCTCGGCAGCCGGCGAGGCAGTCGGCTTGCATGCAACGCTCTGTGCGCCCAAGGCCTTGCATGCAACGCTCTGTGCGCCCAAGGCTTTGCATGCAACGCTCTGTGCGCCCAAGGCCTTGCGTCGCCGCGCGCCGCGCCCGTGCCGCGAGTTCGGCTCTGCTCTGCCGCGCTGACTGTCCCGTCGCCGCATGCGCGCGCGCGCCCGTGCCGCAGACCTTTGCCTCTGTGGCTCACGAGGCGAACCGCCCCGAGGCTCTGATCGTCTACGTGCAGCCGTCGGAGCCATCACAGCCATCACGTCCCACGGACGTTCACAGCCCACGCAGCCATTCACATTCACATTCACACGAGATGGCCAAGCGACCCATAATTTTGGCGCCTCCCCCCCCGCCGCCTCCCCCGCCGCCCGTGAAGAAGCCACACCCGAACCAATACACCAAGCTCCGCGAGGCACAGGCGGCAGCGGCCGCCGTGCAGCAGCCGCCGCCGCCGCCGCTGCGGCAGCCGTCGCCGCAGCAGCAGTCGCAGCAGCCTTCACGTTCCTCGGAGGCTCACAGCCCACGAAGCCACGCGGGTGGCATGTACGCGGGGGTGGGCATGTACGCGGGGGTGGGCCTGCACACGGGGGTGGGCATGCAAACGGGGGGGGGCATGCACGCGGGGACCGTTGTAGAGGGAGGGCGAGACCGGTATGTAGACGGTACCCGGAGGGAGGGCGAGTGGAGCGCCTTTATGGGCATTGACGCGGCCGAGGCGCTCGCGCGCGCGCTCGACGACCGCGGATGGCATGAGCGCCGCTTGCAGGCCGCCCTTTGGAAGCTGTGCGACGGTCGTCTGCAGCAGGCGCACAGCCTCCGGGAGCCCAGCCACTCGCAGCTCGCAGATGAGATGCTGCCACCGTTTGAGCCCGAGAGCCTCCCTCGGTTTGAGCCCGAGGTTGTGTGCACCAACGAAGGCGGCGGCAGCGGGAGACGGTACCCAGACGGGACCCAGGGCCGGTTCGAGCTCGCCGACTCGATCGCAGGGTCCTTATCACAGGAGCGTACCGATGCGCGGCTCTACGAAGGGGCGCACGCGAAGGGCTGGCGTGTCTTCGAGAGAGACGGTAAGGGTCACTTCTGGTACCGGATCACCACTTACTGCTTCACCAGCCGGACGGAGGCGCTTCTGTTTGATCAGACCGGTGAGGTGCCCGTCGTCGCCTCCGGTGCAGAGCGGCTGCGTGGACCGCCGCTCAAGCAGTCGGATCAAGAAGATGCGATCGAGAGTAGGCACCGCTCTAGCGGTCGGACCAAGAGGATGAGGATGCGGTACGACGAGGACGAGGCGGCGGCGGATGAGCCGGCTGAGAGTGCGTGGACTCACGCGGAGATGGAGGCGGTGCAGCTGGTGCTGCTCGCCGTCGGCCACAGCCGCGCTCCAGCCGTGATCACCAAGGGATTGGTCGAAGAGGCGGCCAGGCGTGCGGCGGCTGGGCGTGCGGCCGAGAGCGAGGACGAGGGCGAGGACAAGTGCGAGGACGAGGGCGAGGGTGAGCACAAGGGCGAGGACCAGGGCGAGGACCAGGGCGAGGACCAGGGTGAGAACAAGGGCGAGGACAAGGGTGAGGACCAGGGCGAAGACGAAGGGGACACCAAGCCGTTGGTTGCGGACGAGGATGACGCGACATTGAGAGCGGATCTCCCGACATTGAGAGCGGATCTCCCGACATTGAGAGCGGATCTCCCGGCATTGAGAGCGGATCTCCCGGACGAGGTGGCCGGGGCGACGGCCTCCTCCTCGGAAGGCGCTGTACTGGCGCCGGCACCGGCGACGGCGGCAGCAGCCCGAGGTTCGGAAGCAGCGGCGGACGATGGACAGGCGGCCGGCAAGCTCGCTGCAGCCTTGAGCTGCCTGGCCGCGCGGCGTGACAAGCTCCGAGCCGTGCGGCGCGCGTGTGACGTCATCAAGCTCGGCTGGCTCCGTCATGCGCCACACGCCACGCGCGGCACGCTGCTCCCACCCTCTCTTCACACCGTCTACCCGTATATCATCCGCCGCGAGTGGGAGGCGGGTGCGGCTAAGGGATGCACTGCGGATGGCAACGTGCACAAGGGTGAGGCACACAAGGACATGGCAGGGGGCGTGGCGGAGAGCGTGGCGGGGGGCAAGGCGCAGGGGCGACCGAGATCGCCGAGATGCACCGCCGATACGGCTCCAGTGCTACCGCCTGGCTTCGCAGAGCGACGAGCAACCGCGGTCGATCGCGGGTCGCCACGAGATGAGGAGGCTGCCGAGGCGCAGGTAGCCGGCCGGGCTGCGCGGGAGGAGGGAACGGCGCCAGTGCATGTCAAGGTGCAGAAGAGCGACGAGGGCCTCGAGAGGCTATCACAGCAGCCGCCACAGGGTGCGGACCAGGAAGAGACGGGCGACGCTCTGGTGGGCCAGCGGATCAAGGTGCATTGGCCGCTGGACGAAGCATGGTACGTGGCGGTCGTGACTGGGTACAGCCACGAGACGAAGCAGCACGAGGTGCGCTACGTGGACGATGACGTGGTCGAGGCCCTCGATCTGGACGAGGAGGAGTGGCGTCTCGACGGGCGGGGTGCGGGCCCTAATCTACCACAGGGTTTGGGCCCTGCTTCCTCTACAGGGTCTGGGGCTCTGCCTGTCTCCCTACCGCCGCCCGACGGCTGGCGGTGGGTTATGGAGGGCGAGACGATTGAGGTCGAGGTGGCGGCGAGCGAGGACGCACCGGCAGTGTGGGTCACGGCCGAGGTCCTCACCGTTCTCGTCGACGGTTCCTTCCAGGCCCGCATCGTGCTGCCCGACGGCTCCGATGAGTGGGACGACTGGTTCTCGTGGCAGGAGGAGGGCTCGGACTGGCGCCGACGGGCCAAGCGCGTGCGTAAGTCGGCAACGGACTTTGCGGCTGACGTGGCAGATCCAGATCCAGATCCAGATCCAGTGGTTGATCCAGCGATGAAGATGCAGCTAGTGCCCATCGGCACGCGTGTTAAAGTCTACCGGCTGAAGCACAAGAGCTGGTTTGTGGGCGAGGTGGTCGAGGTGCGACGTCTGGTCGATAAGATTGAGCACCGCGTGCACCTCGATGGCGGCGAGCGGCTCTGGTTCGACTTTGCATCCATCCCCTGCATGGTGCTCGGCGAGCTGAACCAGACTTCCGGTGCCGAGACGGCACAGGGTGCGGCGAAGGGCGCGGCGGCGGAGGGCGACGAGGCGCGTGCTGCGCGGGTGCTCGCTTTCCTCGAGGCGCGGCTGCCCATATTGCTCGCAGAGCCCACACGACTTGAGGCGATGCTCCGCGCCTCAGTGGTCGCTGGTCATCTCCAGGCCCACGAGCGGCTCGAGCAAGCCAACCGCGAGGCTGCCTCCCGGGCCGAGACCGCACGCACGCAGGCCGAGGCCGCGCTCAAGGCGGCCGAGGCCGCGCGCAAGGCCGAGCAACGGAGGGCCACGCGACCCTACGACGGGTCGTGCGCGGCGTGCCGCGGACGCCACGTGCGCCACACATGTGTGGGAGCAGCGGCTGGGGAGAGAGCCTGAAGACCCCCCGTAAGGGCGTAAGCGGGCGGCGCGCGTGCCCCTTGGCGCCCGGGAAGCACATCTCGCCTGTACTGTAGGATCCCACTGTAGGATCCCCCAGCTGTTAGTACCACGTAGCACAATAGACCTCTACAACTACACGACAATTCGGACATTTAGAGTGCGCCACTGCGCGGCTCCCATGAGGATGAGCCAGTCCGCATCTTTTCAGTTACAAATCTCTCTCGTCTCCCGACATGTTGCATGTAGTCTTGTGTTAGAGATGTAGAGGGGTGCAAACTCTAAATCCCACAAAATTCACACGATGTGTTGAACACTCGGCCCGTATTCCATGACCTGATACCTCGATTTGGGTGTTCAGGTGTTGCAGGAATAGAGGGTCATTAAGGCTCGGGGTGCCATCGTGAGCGTCCGTAACCGCTACTTGTGAGCAATTCTCGCGCGGCGGCATGTTTTCAACTTGTCATGCCGATTATGCATCTTTGCTTGATGTGGGCCCGTCGGTGCCGGGGGGGGCCTACGGGGGGTACAGGTCAATGGTACACGAGGTAAACGTCCCATACCGGGTAACGTCAACGACCGACATCTTGGTGGTAGGTCGCGCTACATCTTGGTGATTGCGTCCTTGAGCACTACCGGGTACCGCACCAAATGGCAGCGCTCCTATTCACTGTGAGCACCACGCTGTCGGCCTTTCACCTCCAGCCGCGAAGGCTGCCTGCCTGTGCAACGAGAACGGCACCGGCCCTGCTGCGACCGACTTTCATGGTAGCACTTGGACCCAACGACATTCAGGGCAGCCTCGCCGCAGAGAATGAGCAGCTGCGGCAACGCGTGGCTGAGCTCGAGGCACAGGTGCAAAGGACTGAGGGCCTTTGCGAGGTTCTGGATGATGGCGGCGGGTGGACCAGCTCCCTCGGCACTCGTGCTTCGTGGCTTCTAGGGCTGCTGATTTGCCAGTCGTTCTCGTCGTTGGTACTCGCCGACAACGAGGCGCTTCTGCTGGAGCATCCAACAGTCATCTTCTTCATGACGATGCTCGTGGGCGCGGGCGGTAACGCGGGCAATCAGGCAGCGGTGAGGATCATCCGGGGTCTCGCAACCGGCGAGGTGGACCCGTCGCCGACAGAGCGCACGAGGGCCATCGTCTCTGACGAGATGCGGCGCGCTCTCGCGCTCGGCGGTATTCTTGTGGTCGCTGGCTTCCTGCGCGTCATCGCATTCGATGGGACGACGCTCGTGGACGCTGCGGCCATCTCTGCCTCGCTCTTTATCATCGTGAGCTCCTCTGTCGTGCTTGGCACGATGCTGCCGCTGCTGCTCTCGAAGCTGCGCGTGGACGCGGCGCACGCATCGACGACCATCCAAGTGGTCATGGACGTGATGGGCGTCTTGATCACGTGCTCTGTCGCTCCAAAGATCTTCTCCGCTGCGGCGGAGGCACACCTTATATGAGAAATTGTATGTAATTCGAAACACTTGTATACTAGCAGCTCAGTATGTTCTTATGTCGTTTCGGGTATCTCACGGGTCTGGCCGTCGTGAAAACGGTGAGTGTGAATGTGAATAAAAGCACACAGCAGAACATGGCTGAAATGAGGTCGAGCTTGCAGAAGACGAAGACAGCCACGAACATCATCAGAGCTCTCAAGACGGCCGAGCAAACCGTGCGCGAACGCGACATTGCGGTGAGGTACGTGCAGCGCGTCTGGCGCGGCATTCGTGCACGGCGCGTCTTCGGCGATCTTTTCTTCGCCCACGTTGACAAATACTTCGCCGATAGGCCAGAGAAGGCGCTCGGCCTCCTCTACGAGGCGACGGAGGAGCGAACTGCGCGCAGGCGCGAGGAAGAAGCTGAGTTGCGCAAAATGCGCGCCCTCTTCGAGTTGCCCTCCCTCGAGGATGCGTTCACGGAGGCGCACTACAAGTACAACCATCACGTCACTGGCGAGACCATGCCTGGGATCGCCACGGCCAGCCGTCGCCAGACAATCAGCGGGGCCGAAATAGCATCACGCGGGGATGCCGATGGCCAACCGAGAGTTCGACCCCGCACGATGCCGGCGAGCGCGCCAACTTCGCCGCTGCCCGCTGCATCCGCGCTTTCAACTGCGTCAGCCGCCTCTCCTGGCACGACTCTTTCGAACGCCCGAGCGAGCAAGCACAAGCGGCACATGAGCGAGGGCGCCTCGAAGTTCAACACGTCAGCTTCGATGGCTGCACAGGAGATCGACGCGGAAACACAGTTCACGGCCGAGGCTGGCGAGCGGATGAGCGTTGAGCAGGTACGCGAGTTGGCGAGCATCCTCTCACGCATCATCGACACGCGCAACAAGGAGCTCGTCGCCCTGCTGGAGAAGCAGGACGAGCTGAGGCAACAGCGCGACGCCTCACAGGCTACTGTGCAGGCCCTCGTCGCCCAGGTCGACAAGTCGCGATTCGTCCATAAATCGGAGGGCGTCGGCACGAAACTTGGCGGCGCGGCGGCCAAAGCCACACGCTCCAGCATGGGCGCGGTGGCGGCCATGTTGAAATAGAAATCTCGCACACCACACTCTCACCGGCACTTGTCCAGCGGTAGTATAAAAGAAGCGCCGAATTTGCCGCCCGGGGTCGTGAACAGCCACAGCATGCCGACTAACGTAACGCCTAACGGCCTCGCGACGCTACAACGTACCGTTGCACCGACCGCGTCCATAGTGATAGTGGCGCAGGTAGTGTTGAACAGCATCAGCACGAGCGACGGTTATCACGGGCTGTGTCGGCCACACCTCCGACCAAGGTGATAGTGGCTCCTGTGCTCGCGGCGCGTTGTGTTGAGCAGCTGGCAGCAGCCATGAGCGACGACGGGGATGATCGTGGCCGCCGTGACTACGACCGCCGTGGTCGCGACTACGACCGCCGCGACCGCAACGATGACCGCCGCGACCGTGGCTACGACCGTCGCGATCGACGAGATGTGGATCGGCGAGACAGAGATTATGACCGGCGCGATTCTTACAGGCGTGAGTCCGACGACCGGCGCGACTTTGACCGGCGCGATTACGACCGGCGCGATTACGACCGTGAGCGAGAGGAGGATAGACGCGGGCGTGACGATGGGCAGCGCGAGAGGAACTCGAGCAGCGATTATGGCCGTCAAGAGCTTCAAGGGATTGTTCCTGCGCCGGCCCCAGCAGCTGCAGCTGATGCCGAGGATGCAGCGGCGAAGCGGCGGAAACGCCTCGAGGCCGCGCGTGCGCTCTTGGCCGAGCAGCAGCCGCCAGTCGACGCCGCGCCCGTGGCGCAGGCACCCGCGCCTGCCTCTGCTCAGCCAGACGCGCGGCCAGCCGCTGCCTCTGTCGCCAGCGGAGCCGTCGCTCCCACCTCTGCCGCCACCGCTACCGCCACCGCAGCCGCCGCATTCTTTGGTGATTACGTGGATGACGAGGCGCGCCGAGCGGAGGCGCTCAAGGAGGAGCGGCGCCAGCGGCTGCGCGCCTTGCAACTCGATTTGGAGGCCGACAAGCGAGGCGACCCTCCCCCCGCCGCCGCTGCCACCTCGACGGCGCGGATGGCGCAGCCACAGCAGCGGCCGGCAGAGGAGGAAGAGGACCCGCTCGACGCGTTTATGAAGACGCAGGTGCTGGAGCAGGCCAAGAAGGAGGCGGAGCGCGCAGCGGCACATCAGGTGGCATGGAGGGCACAGTACGGCCACAAGGATGTGCAGATTACGGATGCAATTGAGCCGGACAACGACCCGAACAAGCACTGCTACGTGTGCAAAAAGTGGGGACACACGAAGAAGGACTGCCCCAACAAGCGGTGCCGCTTCTGCGGGCAGGAGGGCCATTTTTCCGAGGAGTGCGAGGAGAAGGACCGCAAGATCGGGGCGCAGTTTGACAAGGACAAGGAGCGCAAGCGCCAAAAGGCTTATGCGGCGAAGAAGGCGAAGAAGCGCGCCGAGTGGGAGAGCCAGTTGCGTGCCAAGACGGGTATCGAGGGATACGAGGTGAGCGCCCCTGATTGGGTTGGGTTGGAGTGAACCTGAGTACCTCTGAGTTTCTCTGAGGGCCATCGAGTTTCTCTGAGTGCCTCTGAGTTTCTCTGAGTGCCTCTGAGTTTCGTCTGAGTGCCTCTGAGCGCCTCTGAGTGCCTCTGAGGGCCTCTGAGTGCCTCTGAGTGCTTCTGAGGGCCTCTGAATGCCTCCTGCGTGCCTCTGCGTGCCTCTGAGTGTCTCTGCTTGCTTCTGAGTGCTTCTGATTGCCTCCTGTGAGTGTATCGAATGGCCTCCCTCATCAGGTGCTGTACGAGATCCTCGGACTTCCCCCCCGCAAGCTTGCGACTCGCGAAGCCATCCGGCGCGCGTACCGTATGCAGTCGCTCCGGTACCACCCCGACAAGGTGCGACCAGAGGAGGCAGAGGAGGCGGCCGAAAAGTTCCTCGCGGTCAAGGCTGCGTATGACCTCCTAGTGGAGGGGATGGAGACGGGCGGCGCTGGGATGAAGGGAGCTGTCTTCTCGGGCGGCGATCTCGAATATCGAGGTGCAGATGGTGCAGCTTCGACGGCGAGCACGACGACGACGGCGGCTGGGACGGCGGCGGCGGCGGCGATGGGCGCGCCGGCCCCTCGGGGTGACGGAGGTGGTTACGCCACGGCGGTGCCTCCCGACTTTGGCGCACCCACGGATGAGATGGAGGCGGCGTTGTTTCAGGAGATGGAGAGCGGCGCTGCCGTCGAGCGGCTGCAGCAGATGGCGGCGGCGTACGCGACGGCACGCGGCGTCGCTGAGGATGATGACGAGGAGGTCGGCAATGCGGATGAGCAGCCGCAACAGGATGAGATACGTTGGCTAGGCCGCGCCGAGGTGGGCGCGCTCCTAGGGGGCGAGCCGCGAGTGCTGGCAGCCGTGCATCGCATTGCCGCCGACGCGAATGCGCTCGAGGGTGTCTTGGATGACGCCGTCGTCATGGGCGTTCTCTACTCGGTGCTTGCCACGCGACGTGAGGAGGTTTTGGCCGCGAATACCGTCACTTGAACCCGGGAGAGAGGCGAGAGGCGCGCGAGTCGAGTCGCAACATAAAATGCGACGCGACACGGGGACCGCGGACCTGCACCTGGGCCGGTCCGGAACAGCTGCTGCAGGCGTTGGCGACCGCGGGACCGCCACCATCCGGGGCGACCGCTGCCGTGTGAACCGTGTACTGTTCTCACATTATACTTTCGATTAGCTAATACACGCGTGTGCAAAAAATTTCCGCAAAGAACCCCCATATCGTATCGTCGAAAACCAATTCGAGGACGAGTTAGCAGTTACAAATGCTGATCAAGAACGCTTGGAGCACCACAGATTGGTCGTCACGTTTAAGAGTCACGTCTCGAATAGTACGGCTTTCTACGTCTATCTGGTCGGTTTCCACGTGCCATCCCCGGGGCTCTGTTTCCACGTGCCATCGGGGCCTGGTTCCCACTTTGGTGGTGCCATGGTACGCCACTTTTCGCTTGTAATGGAAATAGCCTTCACGACTCGCTCCGGGCTCTGGATCTTCTCCGCGGACGAGCCCTGCCAGCTATTAGCCGGGGCCGTGCGCAGCTGCCTAAAATCTCCATCGATGAACCAGGCATCGCGGTCGGGCTTGGGCGGCACCGGGGGCTTGTTTTTCGCTTCTCCAAAGAACCCTGCGGTGAACTCAGCATACGAGATACCGTTCGCATTCCCATCTTTCGCATTCCCATCTACCTGTGCGTACCGATCAAAGAGCCCTCGCACTGCAGGCGTCGGTGACATGCCAAACTTTTCCAACGCTCGCACAAACTCTTTGTACTCGATCTGGCCAGAGTCATTAAAATCGAACGCCTTGAACGCTCTCTTCAGAGTGAGGACCTCGTCGACGAGTGGCTTGGCCCTAACCTTCAGACACTCCTTCAGCGTCTTTTCGAGTGCGTTGAGCTCCGCCTCCCAAGCTGCCGCATCGTACGAACCGGATGCCGCCGCCATAGATGGACTTCCGACTTTGGCGGGTTGAAATGTGGAGGGGGTGTGAACGTTACAGTGTTTGTCATAAGTCCTGACCCCCTGGTGGGGTGGGGTGGGGTGGGGTCCGCGAAAACGTCGCGCGCTCCTCGTCTCGCTCTGCTCTCATGTCTCTCTCTCTCCCCGACGATTCGCGCTGCAAGCGCGTCGCAGCGATCCGGTGGCTCGCTGTTTTCAAGCGCACGACCTTGGGGCTGACGGCCAGGGAGGTCACCTAACACTTTCACGTCTCAGCCTCGAGCCAGAAGCGCTGGTTGTCGACCTTCGAGAAGACCGGCGACGTCTTCCCGCCGGAGAGAGGAGTTCAAGGCCGCCCGAGGGCACTTAGCAAGGATGAGGAGTTCGATCTCGTGACGCGTGTACTCGACTCCCCGACGA
>Ga0210248_100221_pt1 | contig 48554 bp, 29 predicted proteins | sample ChrtobMetP3_32mM_FD_155493 | JGI IMG/M metagenome (GOLD analysis project Ga0210248, IMG submission 155493) | Chrysochromulina tobin associated microbial communities from unialgal haptophyte culture, Seattle, Washington, United States - P3_32mM | ecosystem: Host-associated > Algae > Haptophytes >...
CTCCGCCAACCCGGCCGCCTCAGCTCGCAAGTACCGCAAGCTGTGCTCGTCCCTGAACAGCCAGCTCTGCACGACTGAGGTGCTGATGGCTGCGGGCCGGTGGGAGGAGATTCGCTTCGATCGTGTCGCGTCGCTTTGCCTGCAGCGCCACCGCAAGGCGTTCCTCAATGAGGAGCTTAAGGGTGTGCTCACGCCGGCACAGGATGCCACGGGCAACCGGCACCCGGACGACCCCGCCCGCGTCGCCGCCCGCCTGCATCTGCGCGAGGCGATCGTGAGCAAGAAGGGCGTGCAGGGCAAGGCGCTGATGCCGCACGAGATCGTGCAGCATTGCATGGGGGGCTCGCTCTCGACGCTCGAGGCGGACCTGATGAACGCGCAGTGGACATCGCTTCGCGCAGGCACGCTCGAGGTGATGCGCAAGGCTGCGGAGCAGCGCGATCTCCAAGTCCTCGAGGCGGCGGCACCCGCGACGGCTGGCTTCGGCTCGCTTGCGGCGCTCGAGCGGGCTCTGCCCAAGCACGTGGACCTGGGCAAGCTCGTGGCGTTGGTCGACGTTTCGGGCTCAATGAGCGGCACGCCAATGGAGGCTGCTATCGCGCTCGGGATCCTCGTGTCCGAGCTCGCGGCGCCAACCTTCCGCGATCGCGTGCTGACCTTCGAGTCGGTGCCCAACTGGGTCGACCTGTCGTCGCACACGAGCATCTGTGACAAGGTGCGCGCGTGCCAGAAGGCGCCCTGGGGGGGCTCGACCGACTTCGAGGCCGCGTGTGAGCGCATCCTCGGGGCGGCCGAGGCGGCCAAGCTGCCGCCCGACGAGGTACCCGACCTGATCGTCTTCAGCGACATGCAGTTCGATGAGGCGCACGGCGGCCACGGCGGCGGCCACGGCGGCGGCAAAGGCGGTGGCTTCGGCGGCGGCAAGGGCTGCGGCGGACGCGGGCGTCGATTGTCTGCGTGGGAGACCGCCTTCGAGCGCCTCCAGCGTCGGTTCGCCGAAGTGGGCCAGCGGGTGTGCGGTGCGCCGTACGCGGCCCCGCGCATTATCTTCTGGAACCTGCGCGCGAACACGGTAGGCTTCCCGGTTGCCAAGGACACGCCCAACGTGCAGCTACTGTCAGGCTACTCGCCTGCGTTGCTCAAGCTGGTCGTGTCGGGCGCCGATCTGGTCGGCGACGAGGAGGAAGTCACCGAGACGGCGGTGATGCCCGACGGCTCGATCCAGACCACGACCAAGGTCGTGCGCTCCGGCCCGACGCCCGAGCAGACCCTCCGGACGGCGCTCGATGATGCCGTGTTCGACGCGGTGCGCCTGCAACTTGCGGCCCTCGAGGCGGGTCCCTTCAAGGACTACGCGTTCGCGCCGAAGGAGGGCGCGTTCGAGATGGTCGCGAAGCAGGCCCCCGCCCCGCCCGCGGTAGGAGCGGCCTCGACGGCGGCCATGCCAGCGGCCCCCGCCCCGCCGGCAGAGGACGACTTCGAGGTCGTTGACGCGAACTGAGGCTTCAGGTTTACAGTGAGCAGCGTGTACTGTGGTGTCGTGTCGTCATTTATGTGACTTGTGTGTGGAAGTGTCTGCCGCTGCGAAAAGTTAGCACTCCATTCAGTGAGAAATAAGCCAATGATGCGGCCACTGTGGCATGATCTCATAAAACACCCTCAAAGTGCGAGGAATTCACACATGATTCACAGTCTCTGTCGAATTCACAGCGTGACAGCGATAGACGTGAGCGGCGACGCACGCCATCGCGAAGGCACGAAAGAATGGCGGCCAAGGTGACCTCCATGCCTACCGTGATCGGCGCGCTCAAAGCCATCTGCACGGCGGCCCAAACCTCAGCATTCCCGGATATCGCATCCAAAGTGGACGTGGCGAGTTCGGCCATGGGCGCCGACTACCAGAACAATTCGGCGCTCTCGCTCTTCGGGCGTCTCAAGGCCGCGGGCCTGCCCGATGGCATCAAATCGCCAAAGGACGTGGCGCAGCGACTCGCGGACGCGATGCAGCTGTGCGACTCCGAGGCCATGATGGCCAAGGTGGAGGTGGCGGGCGCAGGCTTCATCAACATCACCATCTCTGGCCCGTGGTTCGCCGACAGGCTGAACACGATCGCACAGAACGGCGCGCTGCCGCCGCCCGTGCAAACGCAGAAAGTGGTCGTCGATTTCTCATCGCCGAACGTGGCCAAGGAGATGCACGCGGGCCACCTTCGCTCGACGATCATCGGCGACTCCATCTGCCGCGTGCTCGAGTTCTGCGGCCATGAGGTGCTGCGCGTCAACCATGTGGGCGATTGGGGCACGCAGTTTGGCATGCTCATCGGCCACCTCAAGCAGGTCTTCCCGGACTTTGCGAGCAACCCACCGCCCATTGGCGACCTGCAGGCCTTCTACAAGGAGTCCAAGAAGCACTTCGATGAGGATAAGGACTTTGCCAAGCTCGCTCACGAGGAGGTGGTGCGGCTGCAGAGCGGCGACGGCGCCTCGCGCTACGCGTGGCAGCAAATCTGCGACGTCTCGCGTGCCGCCTTCGAGGAGGTCTACTCGCGGCTGGGCGTCAAGCTGACGGAGGTGGGCGAGTCGTTCTACAATGAGTACATCCACGCGGTCGTCTCACACCTCAACGAGATCGGGCTTGTCTCCGACTCGGTCGATCCCGCGGACCCGAGCCGTGTCGCCAAGGTCGTCTTCCCGCCGAACACGAAGCACGAGCAGCCGCTCATGGTCGTCAAGAGCGACGGCGGCTTCGGCTACGACTCGACAGACATGGCGGCAGTCTGGTACCGCATCTTCGAGCACCAGGCTAATTGGATCATCTACGTAACCGACGCGGGCCAGGCGCCCCACTTTGAGCTCGTCTTCGAGGCGGCGAGGGCGGCGGGATGGGCGACGGAGGCCACGCGGCTCGACCACGTGCCCTTCGGGCTCGTGTGCGGCGACGACGGCAAGAAGTTCAAGACGCGCTCGGGCGAGACCGTCCGTTTGGTCGACTTGCTCGACGAGGCAAAGATCCGAATGGGCAAGACGTTACACGAGCGCCAGCTCGAGCAACTCAAGCAGAAGGAGGAGGGCGCGACTGGCGGGCGTGTCTCGCTGACGGAGATGGACGACGCGACGCTCGAGACATATGCGGCCGTCATCGGCTACTCCGCCGTCAAGTACGCCGACCTCAAGGCGAACAGGATCTCCAACTACATCTTCAACTATGATCGCATGCTCGACGAGAAGGGCAACACGGCCGTGTACCTGCTGTACGCGGGCGCGCGCATCGCCTCGATCGTGCGCAATTCGGGGGTGGACATGAATGCGCTGCTCGCCAGCGGTGCGCGCATCGTGCTCGTTGAGCCGGCCGAGTTCAAGCTGGGCAAGGAGCTGCTGCGCTTCCAGGAAATCATCGAGCTGATGCTCAGCACGCTCCAGCCTAACTTCATCTGCGAGTACCTCTATGAGTTGTGCAATCTCTTCACCAAGTTCTACCAGGAGTGCAAGGTCATTGGCGACCCGGCGCAGGACTCGCGCCTGCTACTCCTCATCGCGCTCGAGAAGACGCTCAGGAAGGGCTTCGCCCTCGTCGGGCTGGGCTATCTCGAGCGCATTTGAGGGAGCAGATCGACGTTCGGTATCGCCAAACATTTATGATAATGCGAGAGAGAGACCAGAGGCCTGAGAGGCTCGAGAGGTAAGGGCGAGCTCAGATGGCCACAGGGACCTGCGAGGTGGGCGCACGGCGGGGACCTGATGCCCGCATCTTTAAAGGGAGAACCACCTGCTTGTGCAGGCGGGATTTTTCTTTGTGAATGGTTCACATCGTCCTCCTCTAGAACACCTAAACATCCTGGTGCGTGCCCTACCGAGCCAACTGACGGTTATTAACAGCCAATTCACACCTCTTCTTCTCGCACGAGAAGGCTCCTTGTTCCAACTTCTCCTCGCTCGCCGGGGAGCCTCCTCTCCGATGTCCGCCCTGCGGCTCATCACGAGAGCCTTCTCGTCGCAGACACCGACCACGAAGCGGCCCGCCAGAGCCCTCGACCTTTGCTTCTTCGTCGGTGATGACTCGCTGAGGCGAATGTGGGATGCGTGCCCTCTGCAGCCCGAGGACAGTGGCCTCGAGCCCATGTGCGGCGTGCTGCTCCGATGCTCGGAGCTGCCACCGGTACTGTCGATCACGCACAGCACCGGGGAGCGTGAGCAGCAGGTGCTCCCACGCATGCTGGCTTACGTGCAGCACGCGTGCGACGTCCTCTCGGCAAATGTGGACCAAGCGGAGATGGCCGACGACTTCACACCAGGCGGGCGCGCGTTGGCGTGGCGCGAGTGCGCGGCAGGCGTGGCGCTGATCAGTGCGGCCGCTCGGCTCTTTGTGCAGCTCGCGCAGACGCCGCAATACCGGCTTCTCCTCCTGCAGCACGAGCTGCCAAGCCACGTGAGGCACACCGTCTCGCGCCTGGCCGATTGCATCCAAGTGCTCCAGCGCTCTGCCGACGCCAGCGGCATCGTGAGCGGAGGCTGCAGCGACGGCGACGGCGTCAGCGTCGGCAATGGCAATGCCAGCAGCGGACCCTTGAGTGCCAACACGAGCGCGCAGCAGCTCATGCTCCTGGGCACGTTGCAGCGGTGCGTGGTGCTTCTCGGCTCGCTCTGGCAGGCCGGCTTCGCGGCGGTTCACGCGCCAGAGGGCCAACTAAGGCCGTCGCTGCCGCGGCTCGCCGACTCGGTCGAGGAGCTGCTGCGTGCGCCCACGACAGCGCTCGGCCTCGGGCTCGACACCGCCTCCGACAGCGGAGGCGGCGGAGTGGGCGGCGCAGCGCTGCAGCACATCCAGCAGTTGCTGCGCGTGCTGCGCCTGTGCCAGCAGCTGCAGGCGTCACTCGTGCTCGGCACGACGCTCTGGGGCGCGACGCTGCGCGTGCAGCGCTTCGGCGTGGCTGCGCTCGGCGTGCTGCTCCAATCGTCGCCCTCCTTCGACGAGCCCTTTCTGCAACAGGAAGGGGTACGCGTGCTGCTGGGCTTGATGAGGCTCCAAGCGCCGCCGCTCGTCGTCGCCGACGCAGAGACGCTCCGATCGTCGCAGCGGCATCTCCTCCAGCTGCAGCTGCAGAGCATGCTGGTGCTCACGCAGGAGAGCGCGCCGGTCGAGACGGGCGCGTGGCGCTTGCAGTGGGCACAGGCGCAGGGCACCTTGCAGCTGCAGCGGCTGATCAGCTACGTGCACAACGTCTTCCGAGTGCCCAGCAGCACCCAAAACATGGCGCCGACCGCGGGCACTGCGGTGGCGGCGCCACCGGAGGCGCACGCGAGAGGGGATGTGTCCGCATCTACGCGGCTGCTGCTGGCTGTGGAGGCGGAGGCGACTCTCCTAGCGCGCGGCCTCAGCAGCGCACAGCTCGTCGAGTGGGCGCAAGGCGTGGTGCAGCCGCCCGGAACGGCGCGCATCTCACCGCACCCCGAAGGCAGCGTGGCCGTTGAGTCGCCAGTGGTGCAGGCGGCGGTTGCGGCCGAGCGCGCGGCGGTGCCCTTGAGCTCCGCCGAGCTGCTGCTCGTCCTCCGCTTCGTACGCGCTGCGTGTGCGAGCTGCTACTCCGATGGACTCGCGCTGTCCCGGGCGCCGTCCTTGGGCGCGCAAAGCCACCTGAGCGCTGTCCCGGGCACTCCAGCCTCCTTGCGCAGCAGCATCTCGCCCCTGAGCTCGCCGCGCTCGCCCGTCGCGCGCGCTTCGCTCAGTGGAGCACGCCTCTCAGCCATCGCCGCGCGCGGCGGCAGCATCGTCGTCGGCAAGGGGCTCGTGGCCAAGTCAAGTCAAGTCAAGTCACCGTCGTACGAGGTAGATCGCGGGCCGGTTGATCACGACGATGAGGGCGCTGTACGCACGCCGGCTGAGTCGACCGTCACTGCCACGAGCGACTCGCTCCCACGGGTGATGGGGACGCCGATGCCGCCCATACATGAAGCCCTCCTGGCAGCACTGCTCGGCGCCTTCCTCCCCGCCAGCAGCCTGGACGAGATGGGTATCGCTCCCAACACTGCCGGCGTCACCCCATCCAAGCCGTGGAAAATGGCCGGACCAGCGGCGGCGGACGGGAAGGAGGGCGAGGCGGCGCCGTTGTGGGCCCTCATGCTCCTCGACGTGCTGCGCGAATACGGTCCGTCCATCATTCTGCCCTCGCCCAGTTTGTGCGTGCTCGCAATCCGGCTGCTCTCTTCGGACGCTTTTCTGATGTGCGATGGCCCCGGTGACGGCTGGTGGCCTGCGCAGCTCCCATCGCTGCCGCCAATTATCGCCCCAGTGGCGTACCTGCAGTCGACAGGCGAGTTGAGCACGGAGCCGCTGACGCTCGCGCGCCCTCCGCTGGCGCAACTCGGTCTGTTTCACCTGAGGGCGCTCGTGCGGAGCATTGGGCTCACAACTCCCGACGGCGCCGCCGACTGCGCCCTCACGCTGCTCCGTACGTTGCAAGCCTGCCTCTCGCCCAGGCGCAGGGTCGCGTCGGCGCACGGCGTCTTGTCGCTCTGGCTCTGTCTCTGTGAAATGCTCGACACCTTGAACGCGACAGTCCCACCGCTCGCGCGGCCGTACGCGGCACCGGCGGGCATGGTGCCGGACGCATGGGCGGCGTACCTGGTGACGCTCGCGCAGATGATCCGTAGCGTGCGCTCGCTGGCCGACGCCGACGTGGCGTCCGAAGGCAGGCATGCGCAGCGCGGCGGACTCATGCCGATCGCCGAGCCGAGCGTGGACCACGCTGCGCACACGATGCCTCAATCTTCGGCCCTCTTGTCTAAGCTACCGGTCGATGGGCTCATCTGCTCCATTTGCGAGCGCACGCTGCGGCTCTCTTCGCTGCCTCGCTGGGCGCTGCAGCCGTCAGCGGCCCATCCCTCGAAGCCTGTGCTCTTTTATGCGCTCATCGAGCTCATGCTGTCTCCTCTGAGCGACCAGGTGCTCCCAGCGCCCACGCCACTGAACGGTGTGGCGGCCATGTTGCCCGCCAGCGGCACGACGGACGGCACTGATGGCTCTGCCGCCGCCCCGACGACGCGCTCGCCTTTCGACGAGTGCGCGAGCGAGCCGAACTCGAATCCGCGCAGCAGCATCGGCGACCGCGCCGCGCGCTTTGCGGCAAGCCAGCTGGTCTCGTTGCTGTGCGTGGCGGCGTTTGAATGCCGCCTCGAGGGCGACTTGCAAGGACAGATGAGCTTCACTGACTCGATGGGCTCGTCGACCATCTCGCCGTGGGTCACGGCCGTCGAGCTCATAAATGCGTACCTTGGCGTGCTGGGGCCCATCATAGAACCCGGCGACACACTCAGCGATGCCGAGCTGATGGCGGTGTACTCAACGTCGTTCGCGTCGATGGCGGCGGCGGCGGCGGCGGCGGCGGCGGCGGCGGCCAGCCGGGACACCAGCGCGGGCGCCTGCGACTACGAGGCGCGCCGATACGCATGGGTGGTGCCGCGACGCGCTCCTCCAAAGGCAGCAGCAACGCCAGAGCTCATCACGCCTGCAGAGTCCCTCGAGGCGGCGGAGGCGGAGAGGCGGCATCGGCAGGGTCACGTTCTCTGGGGGATGGTGGTTGAGGGCGTTGACAAGCTTGTACGGCTCGAGGCAGCGCTCCTCTCGCCGTGCGCCATCCACCCGCAGCAGTGTCTGAGCGAGGCTCTCACCCCAAAGCTGCTCAACGAGTGCGACATCTACGCGACCCTCCTACTGGGGCTCGAGGCCGAGGCAGGCACCCCACGGTACCGTGCCGCGCTGCTACGCGTGCTCGACACGCTTCCAATGCTCACGTGGGGCGCTGCGCAGGCGCAGGCCTCCTTTAGCGCGAGCGTGGCTCAAGAGCGTCTCGTCGAGCTTGTGCTGCGTGCGGGGACGCCAGTCGACCTTGCAACGATCATTCGTCTCTTCAATTGGTTTGCCGCGATGCCCGCGCAATTGACCTTTGGAGAGGACGACGGTTCGCCACCACCGGCTGCCGCGATAGGGGCGGCGATAGGGGCGGCGATGGGGGCGGCGATAGGGACGTCGATGGGGGGGGCGGCTGGCGCGCGCGCTCCTCCCCCTCCCCCGGCGACGCTACCGTCCCCAGCGACGCTACCGTCCCCAGCGACGCTGCCGTCCCCGGCGCCGCCGCCGCTTCAGAAGCCGCGCATCGGGCGGCGCGCGTGGGCTTCCCCACGCCAAGCAACGGTGCAGATGGGCGAGGTGGCCAAGGTCCTGATCGCCCTCCTGCCACACTGCGCGGAGGAGGTGCAGCTGCAGCTCCTCGAGCGTATGGGGAAGCTGCTCGAAGGATCGATCCTGAACCGCTCTCGCTGCTCCGAGCTGCGCTTGCTGCGCCATATGCTGCAGCTGCTCGCCACGCCGCTGAGCGAATCTGTGCAGAAGGCGTTGCTGCATGCTCTCACGCCGCTCGCCTCGCATTCGGTCTCCGTGTCGGAGCTCAAGCTGCTCTTCTCGCTCCTTGCGCAGCCACCGCCGACAGAGGGCGCGCCCAACACGGCGCATCGGCTGCACTCCGAGCTGCTCTCGACGATCTCGTCGATGCTCAAGCAGCACGGCCCGGCGGCTTCGTTCATCTTCGACGGGCACCACTCGGGCCTACTGCTGCCGCCGATCCCCCGTCTCTCGCAGACTGGCTACACCTTCTACGCGTGGGTACGAGTCGATTCCTTCTCCCCACCCGCCGCCCACGGCAGCGCCTCGAGAGCCGCCCGGGCGGGAGCCTCTCCTCTTCTACTGGGCGCAGCCGACGCGGCGGCGCCAGCATTGTGGTCGCCTCGGCTGCTCTCCCTGCATGATGAGCAGGGGCGTGGCCTCGAGATCGTCTTTGCGCGCGAGCGCACGCCGGACGGGCAGCCGACGGCCAGTGCCGATATGAACGCGTGCGCGTACTTGCAGCTGCGTACGACGAGCGCAGGCAGCTCAGCCGGTGCGCCGCCTTCGGTGCAGGTGCTCGACTTCCGCTTCCCCTTCAAGCCCGGCCGTTGGTACCACATCGGCGTGACTCATGAGGTGTCCAGGCTCTTCACCAAGTCGCTCGCGAAGCTCTTTGTCGACGGTCAGCTGCAACAGAGCGGCCAACTCAAGTTCCCACAAGCGGAGCGCCTCACGCGCGGCTTTATTGGAACCAACGCGCTCGAGACGGCGCTCGACGCCACCGACGCCGACGCGCTCGACGCGGCGCGCGAGCGGCCGCAGCCGCTGTGCGGCCAGGTGGGCGCCGTGTACCTCCTCTCCGAGCCCATGGACCCCGAGCACGTGCACCAGATCTGGTCTCTCGGCGCGGGCTTCGATTGGGTGCCCGATCGCGAGGAGGCCTTGGCTGCAAGCAGCGGCGAGCTGCCGAATATGGGCTCGCTCATCCTCGCCCTGAATCCCAAGTCGCGAGATGGCGACGAGTTCCCCAACAATGCGGCGCTCGTGGGCACCGAGGCCGGGCTCGCGGCGCAGCAAGCGGCGGCCGCAGGAGGGATTGGTCCGGGTCGATCCGCTACGGCCGCCACTCTCTCCGTCGGAAGCCACGCGTGTGTCACGCAGACGGTGCGCGAGTCGGCGCGCTGCCTCGGCGGCGTGCAGCTCCTCTTCCCGCTCCTGGCGCGGGACTGGATGCCCGATGCCGGTGCGAGCAGCGATGCCGGTGCGAGCGGCAGCAGCAGTGCTGACGGTGGCGCGAGTGGAGGTGCGAGCGGTGGCGCCGTCGTGAGCGCCACCGGAGCCAAGCTGGACAGGAGTCAGAAGGAGAAGCTCCTCGTGCAGCTGCTTGGGCTGATGAGCCAGATGCTGTGGGACTCCGCCGCGGACCAGCACTTCATGCTCCGCCGGCACGGCTTCGCTATTCTCGTCTTCCTCTTGCGCCAGCTGCCGCCGATCATCTGGACAGTCCAGGCGGTCACCGCATGCGTGCAGCTCACTTCCTGCTTCGCCTCGTCCGAGGCACTTCACCATGAGGCTGTGTGGCTCCTATTCGGAGCACCGCGCCTCTGGATCTTCACGCAGCTCGAGGTGCAGCTCGAGGTGTATGATGTCCTCCACTCGTTCATCGAGCGCGAGCCAAGCGCCTTTCTGCAGCCGTCGGCGACCTCCGGCGAGCCCCTTCTCAGCCTGCAGAGGCTGCTCGACGACCTCGAGGTATACTACTGGCGCCAGCCTTCGGCGACCTCCTTTGCTCGGCAGCCCCTTCGGCACGCGGTGAGTGGTGAGGTCATTGGCGAGCGACCCAACCACGAAGGGCTGAAACGGCTGCGGCGCAAGGTGTTCAACCTGCTCCAAGTGCTTGCGGAGGCGGAGCTCACACGAGCAGACGCCAAGTGCCTCGTGGCCGTGCTGCGCTCGTGCCGCGATGCGTGGGTCTTGATCGACGTGCTCAAGCTACTAATTGACTGGCTCACGCCTCTCAGCGAGGCCATCCCGAGCGCCATCCCGAGCGCCATCCCGAGCGCCATCCCGAGCGCCATCCCGAGCGCCATCCCGAGCGCCATCCCGAGCGCCCTCAGCCCATGCGGGATGGCGCTCGTGGCGCGACTGACGGAGCTCGCTCAGCTGGGAGAGGAGACCATGTACGACACCCTCGTCGATCTGATGCACGGTGACGCTGAGCTGCTGCGCTTGGCGGCGCTTCGGCTGCTTGGGCTGCTTCTGGGCGCCTCAGCTGCCTTGTTCCCTCCCCCGGCCGCGATCTGGTCACGGGTCACGTTCGCCCTGGGCGGCGCGGCGCTCTCGAAGACCACGTACTCGGCGCTGATGGATACACTCATCGGGAAGGCTGCGAAGGTCACGCCCGACCTGACCACACTGTCGGAGAATCTGTCGGGGGCCCGCGTCGTTTTCCCACAGCTGCTCGGCACCGTGCTGCAGCTGCTGCCGACGGCGGCGGTCAGCTTACAGCGCCAGGCCCTGCTACACCTCACGCAGCTCTGCTGCGTGCACCCCGCCAACTGCGACGCGATGCTCGATGTGCCCGCGTGGCAGCGCTCGCTGCTGCAGCTGCTGGTGCCCTCGTCCAGAGCCCACGACAGCGCGAGCCGAGAAGGCACCGCGGATGGAGGCAGCAGTAGCGTGCCCGGATCCGGAGGGATTGGCAGTGGCGGCACTGGCGGCACCTCCCGGCTGCCGCCGGCAGTTGCGCTCCGCGACGATCCCAATACGCAGCCGAGCAAGGCAGCTGATCAGCTGCTCCCGATGCTGCAAGACCTTCTGCTGGTGGTCCACTTGCATGCACTCCTCCATCGCGAGGCGGGATGGCGCACGCTCCAGCAGAGCTTTGGATACGTGCGCATCGTGCTCACTGACGCCGCCACCGCCGCCGCCGCCACCACTGCCGCTCCCCTTGCCGCCGAGCCGGCCGGTGCGTCTACCACGGCGGCGCACGTGCGATCGGTGTCGCGGGGGATGCTAGAAGGGGTGATCACTGCACTCATGTCGAAGCTGCCCGCGCACTGCGCCGCCGCCTCGCCCGCCCCCTCGCGCTACAGCGGCTCGGGCGCGGCAGGCAAGCCACCTGTGTGGGGAGACAACCTCGAACAGCTCCTCACTTTTGCGAAGCGTTTCATCTTTGACGAGAATGGCGGGGGCGGTGTCAGTGGCGGGGGCGGCGGTGGCGGGAGCGGTGGCAGTGGAGAGCCCCAGGCAGCGGAGCTCGAGAGTGTTCCAGATTGGAGTTGGATCCTGCCGCTGAGCCCGCGGCTCGATGTGGCCGATCTCTCCGTGGTGATGGTGTGCCTCGAGCTGCTGCTCCACCTGCTCGGCGTCCTCGTGAGCACCACGGCGCCCGCGAAGGACTGGGAGCCGGTGCGCAAACTTTGGACGGTCTACACCTTGGCTCAGGTGGGGAGGGAGGTGCGGCAGCCCACACGCCCTCGGAAGCCGGCTGGTGGCGCCGCGCCGCCGCTCGTCCACGGGCAGTCGATCGTCCAAGGGCAGTCTGGCGGCGCCGGCGCGGGCGCCGGCACCCCAGCGTGGTCGGATCTGGCTGGCCTCGCAGGAGCCATCGAGACGCCGGTAGGCTCGATTAGCCCGCCGCCACTCGGCCTCGGCTTGACAGCACGGAGTAGCGGCGAGATCATAGGTACTCAGATCTCCTCCTCGAGCTCTCGCTTGACAGTAGGGAGCATCGGCGCGCTGCTGCCCACGCCCACACCGCTGGCGCCCACGCCGATGGATGGCGGCGTCGAGGCGGCCGATCTCGCCGATCTCGAGGACGAGCCCAGATCGGAGCTCGAGGGAGGGCTGTACTGGTTGGCGCTCGTGTTGCTTCTCCGTTCGCTGGCCTCGCATGAGCTGCCGCAGCCGGCGTGGCTCGCCAACCTGGCGCGGCTCGGGCAGCTCCTGCGGCTCCTGCAGCCTGCGACACACGTGCAGCCCCATCGCGTCCAAAAGGTCACGAACCTCACGATGCGCCGGCAGCGGCTCCAATATATGTGCGGCCAGTGGCAAGCGGACGTCCTCGAACGCCAGTGCAGCCGGCTGCTCCCCGGCACCGCCGCCGCCAACGCCTCGTGCTGCCAAGGCGCACTGCTTTTCGCGCTCACGTGGCTGCACGCCATCCTCGCCGACATTGTGCCCGCCGCCGCCGGCAGCAGCCTCCCCACCACCGCTGCTTCAGCTGCGACAGCGCGCTTGAATGGCATCAGCCTGACCGACAGCACCGCCCTTGCCGAGCGCCAGAGAGAGCTCGAGCAGCTGATGATGATGCTGATGACCCTCTTCGAGCCCTACCCCTTCGCGCGCCAGCAGCGCGTCTCGGCAGCACGCGATCTCCACTCGATCTCATGGCAAGCCGCGTGCATGCCGCTGCTGCAGCAGGTGATGCGAGCCCATCACCAGACCCAGTGCCACGACGCGGGCTTGGCGATGGCGACCAACGGCGGCGTGCTGCAGCGGCTTCGCGCCTCCCACGAGCTTCAGCGGCAACGCGAAGCGCAGGAGCTTGAGCGCGGCTCCGACGTGTGGCAGAACCGCATGGTGCTGCTGCATGAGGAGGAGACGGCGCGCCGTGATGAGCTCGTGCGCTCGCACGGGCATCAGGAGCGGCTGGTGGCGCGCCTCTGGCTCAAGCTGCAGCGCTACTTGACGCATCAGCGCGCCCCTTGGGCGGCGCCGCAGTCTCGGCTCAAGGCAGAGGCGTTCGTGCGCCTGAGCCGCTCTGAGAACGCGCTGCGCCAGCGCTGCCGACTCAAGAGGCTCGAGCATGGCACGCGCCACGAGAGCGCGTCCAAGGCGCGTCGCTCCGTCGCTGAAGCGGACGAGGCGCAGCAGGGAGCGCAGGGAGCGTCTCTCGATGAGAGGGCGGGTCTGCTGCTGCTGCCGAGTGGGGTGGCGCTGCGCAAGCTCTGCGAGGGCTCGGACGGCGAGGAGTGGGACGAGACGAAGGCCAAGGCGGCGGAGGGCCTCGAGGGTGATCCCCTCGCACGCGCGCTCTCGCTCACGCCCCAGGATGTCGCACAGCCAGCTGCCGAGGAGTCGCGCCGTCCCGTGCAGTACGAGTTCGCCTGCGATCTGGTGACGCCGCAGCGCGTCATCGCCGGTACGCTCGAGCTCGGGACGACGCGCCTCACGTTTGTGCCGGATTTGGCCGAAGCCGAGCGCCAGCTGAGCGAGGAGCTCGCCAAATGGGAAGTGCGCCAGCGCGGCGAGAAGCCAGAGACCAAGCCGCCGCGGGAGAAGGACTGGCAGCTGAGCTCGATGAGCGAGGTGCACCGACGGCGCTACCTGCTACGCGCGAGCGCGATCGAGCTCTTCTTCCGCGACGCCCCGCCCGTGTTCCTCAACCTGCGCAACAAGCCCGGGCGCCGCCGGCTGCTCTCGAAGCTGCGCTACGCGTGCCCGAGCGCCAACGTCATCTCGCCGTCCGACACGAAATGGGTCAAGGAGCTCAGTGCCCGCTGGCAGTCGCGCCAGATCTCCAACTTTGAGTTCTTGATGCGCCTCAACACGCTCGCCGGGCGCACGTACAACGACCCGAACCAGTACCCGGTCTTCCCCTGGGTGCTGCAGGACTATAGCAGCGAGACGCTCGACCTCGACAACCCGGCGACCTTCCGGGACCTCTCGAAGCCGATGGGCGCGCTCCGGCCAGCGCGCGCCGAAGAGGTGAAGGTGAGGTACGAGCAGCTCAAGGAGATGCATGGGGAGGGCGTCGAGGGGCAGCCCCCGCCGTTCCATTACGGCTCGCACTACTCGTCCGCCTCGATCATGCTGTTCTACATGATCCGATTGGAGCCGATGACGACCCTCGCCATACGGCTACAGGGCGGCTTCTTCGACCATGCGGACCGGCTCTTCCACAGCATCGGCGCCACCTTCGAGGCCGCGTGCACCAACACCGCCGACGTGAAGGAGCTGATCCCCGAGTTCTACTACCTGCCCGAGTTCCTGCGCAACTCGAACGGCATCCACCTCGGGGTGCGCCAGGATGGCGTGCATCTCGACGATGTGCTGCTCCCGCGTTGGGCCAACGGACCGCACGACTTCGTGCGGAAGCATCGGATGGCTCTCGAGAGTGAGCACGTGAGCGCGCACCTGCACGAGTGGGTCGACCTCGTCTTTGGCTATAAGCAGCGTGGGGTCGAGGCGGAGAAGAGCCTGAACGTCTTCTACTACCTCACGTACGAGGGGGCGGTCGACCTCGATGCGATGGACGATCCGCGCGAGCGGGCAGCCACCGAAGCACAGATCTCCAATTTCGGCAACACGCCCGCACAGCTGCTCACCAAGGCGCACCCGCCACGAGCGCCGCCACGAGCGCCCCTCGACCCCGCAACGCTCGCGACGACGCTCGCGACGGTCACGAGTGCGCCCACGTGTGCCGTCATGCTGCACGAGCGACCGCTCTCGCGCGCGCCGCTGCTCGCCGTCGCGCTCACGCCGGAGCGTATCGTCGGCGTGGGCGCCGATCGGCGCACCAGCACTGTCAAGTGGCAGCCGGGCGTCAGCCCGCTCGAGCCGCCGGGCAGGATTGCTGCCGACGTCCTCATCGGCTCCGCAGCCAACGAGCGCCGTCCCATATTTGGTGTTCCCTTCGTCGAAGGGCTGCTCGAGCACCCGGCGACCCGCTTCGCCGTCTCGGCAGACGGGCGACACCTCTTCTCGTGCGGCTATTGGGACCGGTCCGTACGATGCTCGAATGGGCTCTGATGGCCTCTGATTGCCTCTGATGGGCTCTGATGACCTCCCTCATCAGGTCCTTACGATGCTCGAATGGGCTCTGATGGCCTCTGATTGCCTCTGATGGGCTCTGATGACCTCCCTCATCAGGTCCTTACGATGCTCGAATGGGCTCTGATGGCCTCTGATTGCCTCTGATTGCCTCTGATGACCTCCCTCATCAGGTCCGTACGGTGCTCCCACCTCTCCGACGGACGGTCGCTGCAATCGCTGCGCGCGCACACCGACGTGGTGACCTGCCTGGCGCTCACGCGCGACGGCGCCACGCTCGTCACGGGCGCGCGCGACACGACGCTAATGGTCTGGCCGCTCATCCCCGCGGCCTCGCGCTCCTCGTCAGCGAATCTTCTGCCCGAGAAGCCGCGCCACGTCCTCCACGGGCATGATGACGAGGTGACGTGTGTCGTGGCGAGCTCTGACGTGAACATTGTGCTGAGTGGCTCGAGCGACGGCACGGCCATCGTGTACACCCTGCGCTCGGGCAACTACATGCGCAGCCTGCCGCATCCGGCGAGTGCGCCCGTCGACCTGCTCGCCCTGAGCGCTGTGGGGACCTTGGTGCTCTACTCTCGCACCGATCACATCCTGCATGCGCTCACGATCAACCATCGGGGGCAGCAGCCGCCACTCGCTTCAACGGGCGCCGGCGAGCGGCTGCATGCAATCGCCTTCGACTCGACGAATGATGTGCTCATCTCTGCGGGCGAGCGTGGCGTCGTCGTGCTGCGCCGTGCTCATGACCTGAGCGTGCTGCACGAGCTGCGAGCGCTGAGCGAGGAGAGCCCCGCAGGCCCTGGGCCCCTGCGTTGCCTCGCGCTCAGCGCGGGCGATGAGTACGTGCTCGCGGGCTCGCAGCGCGGCACGCTGTTCGTCTGGGCGGTCCCTAGCGTGCCAGCGGAGCGCGACAACTCCGTGGACGCCGCCTTTCTCGCGGCGGCGTGGGATGAGCGCGTGTTTTGAGATGTATTATTCGATGCGACTCACGAGGATCAAGAGGTGCGGTTCAGGGTACGCCGCTGCTCCGTGGGAGCCCGGCCAGCCGGCTCTTCGCATGGCCGTACCGTACGTGCAGTCGGCACAGCAGAAAAGACCCCGTGATGGTCGACGCGCCACCATTTAGTAGGCGGGATCCGATCGTGCGACGTGCCGCACACGACACTGTGTCTCTTTTTCGTCTGTGACGCGGAGAGCTCTCTCGGAGCGTGTGTCTCCGAAATCGGAGTGCACATTGGTCATTTCTAAAATCGGTGTATCAGTTCGGTTGCGTGAACGTGCGCCTACTGCGTAGATTTCGTGGAGCTTCTCAGATGTGCGTGACGACGCTCGTTAACGGACTACCCGGCTTTGACGGACTCGACACGTTACACGGACGACGCGACGGGCTGGGTGTCCGACTGCGTGAGAGGCTGCACGTGCAGAGCAGGCTCTCTGGGGTGGGGGTGATCAACACGAATCTACGCGCTTTCTACTCCTTCTTCGCGCCAACCGGCGGCTCGGGAATGCCGGTGATGAGTCCTGTTCGAGCCACTGAGGCGACGCCGACAAGCACCAGAGCGATGCGCATGTAGGGCGAGCTGATGGTGGCCGCACCGGCGGCGAGCGCAGCTCCAATGGCAATTTGTTACCGTGGAGGACGGCATGTGAGTCACAACGGGAACGGCGAGGTCCGAGGAGATCAAACGTGTGTACAGTGCGCCCGGTACAACGGTCATCCTGCAGCCGGCTGCTGAATTTGATGTATGGAACGAAGCATAATAAACCCACAGAACACCTCTCCCGTCCCTGCCCGACCTCATTTTGGTGGTTTCAAAACAACGTACTGGTAAAAAGACACCGGGCTAACGCCTAACCCTAACCCTAACCCTAACCCTAACCCTAACAACGTACCGGTACATGTACTGTTCTGTGCCGCATGCCGCCTTACTCCCACGCCGACATCCCCTTCAAATTCCCCCACCGCAATTCAGGGGGTCCTGCCAATGTGTAGGTAGCTTGGTAAGTTTCAAAGTTCTCTTTCTGTACTGTTCTGTACCGGTAAGAGATGGCGGCAGCTGTGCTACCGACGCCGCTCAGCGTGTCGCGTGTCAGCAGCTGCACGTGCTCTCGCTGGCGCATCCGCAAGCATGCTGGTCGCCCGATACCCAGGCGCTACAAACCGTGTGCCGCTGGCTGCGGGTTGGCAGTCACATGGCATCCGACGCATTGCTGCGGGCTGTGCACGATCGGCCAAGGCCACGGCCCTCGCTGCGACCGAAATTATGTGTCGGTTGGTCGGGTCACCAAGTCTGAGGCGCAGATGCTGTGCAGTGGTGCCGTCGACTTGTTGCAGTGGCAGCGACAGATCGATGAGGCGCTCGTGGCTGCACGCGCTGCCGCACGTAACGAAGCTGACGACGACCAAAGGCCCCGGCTCTGCGTCGCCGACGATTACCCCGGGCTCACGAGCCTTATTGAAGTGCCGCCCATCTGCACGATCGATGGCTTCCTCACGGCGGTCGAGTGCGAGGCACTGATGCGTTTGGCGCCGCCGCTGCTGCAGCCGTCGAAGACGTCGGACAAGGTGACCAAGATCCGTACGAGCTCGACGGGCTTCCTGCCGCGCGACGCGCCTCTCAGCTTGGTGGTCTTCGAGCGAGCGGCTCGCCTGCTCCCAAGGTGCAACAGCGGCTCGATGCACCGCGGCTTTCCTGAGTTCGAAGACTTGCAAGTGGCTCGGTACGAACCCGGGCAGCGATACGAAGGCCACTTTGATGGCGCCGACCCGCATGAGCCGGACGCCCCCAATTTTTTCGGCGGTGGCGGTCAGCGTGTCGCCACGCTGCTCATCTACCTCAACAGTCTGCCGCAGGAGGACGGCGGTGCCACCAACTTTCAGCACGTGGGCGTGCGCGTGCAGCCGCGGCGTGGACGCGCGATTCTCTTCTCGCCTGGGCTGCTCGATGGCACCCTTGACAAGAGGCTGTGGCACGAGGCGCAGCCCGCGCGTACCACCAAATGGGTCGCACAGCTCTGGGTGCGCCAACTGGGTGATCCCATGCGAAGCCTGCCGCGCGAGTGGCTCGACGCGTTGAATGATGCATGAACTGGGCGAACCATTTACGCATTCAGGAACGATGCACCGCGCAGATAACGGTGTTGGTGTATACACGTGCACTTGTCGCTCAGCTGTTCGGGGTAGATCGAACCGCGATCGGCGCGCCCCTTTTCGCCCTCCTTCTTGTACTTGCCGCACTGATGCACAATGGTCGCTCGGCAGCACAATCATGGGCGCTTTGTTGGATCTGTTCCATCAAAGCTGCCAACGAGACCGTCGGACCCGGTGACGCACACGCACCTCACCCATGACCTCACCCGACCGCAGCCTCGCGCCGCCACCGTACCGTCGCCACAGCCGTTGGCATCGGCAACACGATCGTCGGCACGGGGTGCGTGCTGCAATTAGACTAATGCATTAGATACCAATCGATCAAGAGCGGCGATAGACATACCCACGGTCGATACCCACGGGTCGCCTGCATGGGGTCGCGGCCGTCCTCTTGAACCCCCACACTTACTTTTTCCATTTTCAGCTAGACTGCCCGTCATGAGCGCCTTCAGATCGTCATTGTTCGTGCGCATAAAGTTGTTCCTCAGAAAAGCAGCTCAAATCCAGCCTTTCCTTGCAGTTCCTTACGAATCAAGGCCTCCCCTTCCTCACCAATGAAGTTAATTGACAGCCTGTACAGGATGCAGACAGGAAGGTTGTGGAAGTATCCTTCCTTCCGCATTGGCCATCAACAAGGCAAGTGGCAGTGACAATTCAAGTTTGGTTTGGGGGGGACAAACTTACTTGATTTTCGTCAGCACGCCATTAGCAGCGAGTGCTGGAGCTAGAGCTGCTGCCCCCTCTGCACCAAGCCAGTTGTGGCTGAGACTGCGCAACAAACGAGAGCAAATGAGAGCATTCAACTGGCAATCAGCAAGTTAGTGGCTGCTACGAATCAAGTTTGTCAGATTTTGAGCGTCAAACTTACTCGATGTTCGTCAGCGCGCCATTGACGCGCAGAGCGTCAGCAATTGCTGTGATCCCTTCTGCAGTGTAAGTTCCACGCCCATAACGATCCAGGCCGCAAAGCTGGTTGCTGGAGAGGTCCAGGCTTGTCAGCCCGCCGTTGACGCCAAGCATCTTGGCCACGTGCTTGACTCCTGCTGACCCTCCAATGTTGCTGCCATACACATTGCCGCTGATGTCAAGCTCCTTGAGCGTTTTGTTCTGTTCTAGTGCCTCGCAGATGGCCTTGGTGCCCTCCTCCTCCAACTTGTTTTGGGCGAGTGATATTTTGGTCAGCCCGCCCATGACGGGTATGAGTCCCGCCACGACCATGACTCCCTCGACTCCGACGTCCTTCCCCTTCAGGTCCAGCTCCGTGAGCGAGTTGGCGCGCATTTCCTTGATCGGGATCTCGTTGAACATCTCGATCTTGAGGTTGCCAAGGACAGCGGCTGCGAGCTGCGCAGCGCCGTCGCCCGCGATGTTGTTACGGCGGACGTCGACGCGTGTCAGCCCGCCGTTGACGCCAAGCATGTCTGCCACATGCTTAGCGCCTGCTTCCCCGCCAATAGCTCTACCAGACAGATCGAGCTCCTTGAGCGTCTTGTTCTGTTTGAGAGCCTCGCAGATGGCCTTGGTGCCCTCCTTCTCCAACCTGTTATGGGCGAGCGACAGCTTCGTCAGCGCGCCGTTGACGCCTACCATCTTGGCCACGTGCTTGGCTCCTGCTGAACCACCAATGTTGCTGCCACGCAAATCGAGCTCCTTAAGCGTCGTGTTCTGTTCTAGTGCCTCGCAGATGGCTTTGGTGCCATCCTCCTCCAACATGTTTTGGGCGAGCGACAGCATTGTCAGCGCGCCTGTGACAGCTACCATAGCCGCCACAGCGTTTGCTCCAACTGGACCGATGCCGTTGTTCCTGAAGTTGAGCGACGCGAGCTTGGTCTCCTTGTTTCTCTGGATGGCCTCGCAGACTGCGCATACGCCCTCATCCTTGAGGTCATTGGACGACAAATCCAGGGCCATCAGCGCGCCATTAACGCGCAGGGCGTCGGCGATTGCAGTGATGCCCTCTGTGGTATAGGTGCCATATTGGCCTTCCCAGGTTTGGGCCACTCCGCAGAGTGCGTTGTTGGAGAGGTCCAGGCTCGTCAGACCGCCGTTGACGCGCAGAGCGTCGGCAATTGCTGTGATGCCCTCTGCAGTGAAAGTTCCTCTTCCAAGATCATCATCATCGAGGCCGCACAGCTGGTTTCCGGAGAGGTTGAGGCTCGTCAACCTGCCCATGATAGGCACGAGATGCGCAAGAAGCATGCCGCCCTGAACGCCGATGTTTTGCTCACTCAGGATGAGCTCAGAGACGGAGTCGTCGCGCATCATCTGCACCGGTATGCCGCGCACCTCGCCAGAGCCGGCGCAGGCAACAGCTGCAAGCAGTAGCTTGAGCGTCGCCTCGCCCTCTCCCTCAATGCAGCTGAGGAGAGCGGTTTTGGCAGGGCCTCTAAGGAACGGCCTCTCGTCCTCGTCCTCGTCCTCATCCTCGTCCTCGTCCTCATCCTCGTCCTCGTCCTCGTCAAGATCTACCTCGCGGACCGCGGCCACATTCACTGTGAAGCCCTCCCAGCGCAATCGGGCCAGGCTGGGCAGCATCCTCCCCGCCGCCGCCGCCTCCCATGGCCGGCCCGCGTCGACGAGGACCTTGATGTTGAGATCGGTGATCTCAGCCAGCTGAGTGGGCGCGGACTGACCCTCGCAGCGGCTGAGGCGGGAGCAGAGCACGCGCCGCGCGAGCACCAACCACAATCGGCTCACGCCCTTGAGCTCGGCCAGCGTGCCCACGTCGACCATGCCCAGCGCCTCCTCCATGGCATCGTCTGTGACTGCCATCCCCGACAGCGAGGGCTGCGGCTGCAGCGCGGGTGGCCCCGCCGCAGAGCCCACCGTGGCTACTGATAGCTGCCCCCCCGGCGAGAACGCCGGCTCGGCGAGTGCCGCCACGCGATTCTCCGCACTGCCAAAGTCATCCGTTGCGCCGAGCAGCTCTCTCAGCTCATCGGCGCGTTTGCCGTTGAGGCGTGTGGCGAGGGCGCGCTGCGCGTGATTGAGCGCCCCGGGGGCATCGAGGAAGCTGGCGCCCTCGACGAGCCTGAAGAGCTCCGAGATCGAGCACTGCTCGAGTCTCACCGGCATGGAGTCGGCCTCGCACATCTCCCGGAGCACTGCCAGCTCTGCCGCCGCAATCATCGGCACCGGGTAGACGCCATCTTCCGTTGGAGCGTCGTCCATCATGTCTTTGAGCGTGCCAGCTCGCTGGGCCACCCGGCGCGTCCACTCGACAGCCTCGCCCTCGCGCGCCCGCAAGCGCACGCGCTCCTGGCCATCAGTCATTTTGTTGGGGGAGAAAAGTTACAGCACTGAACTGTGAATTTAAATTATGTCTGCAAACGGTAACCTAAGAGAGGACCTTGTGGTAGGACCGTTGCCGCCTGTTGTGTGAACGCCTACAGGTTGGTGTGAAATGCACTGCTTGGTGTTTCGTCGCACGATCGCCGAAAAATGGCGTCCTGAGTCTCGCGAATATGATCGCCCACCTGGACGTCGATTGCTTCTTCGCGCAAGTCGAAGAGGTGCGGCTTTCAGTGCGTGGCCGTCCGCTTGGCGTCCAACAGAATATGGAGATCGCAGCAGTCAACTACGAGGCGCGCGCATTTGGGTTGTACAACAGGATCTCGGTGGCGGAGGGAAAGCGCCTTTGCCCTGACCTGGTCCTAGTTCGCGGGGACAATGGCGTCAATGCCATGCAGCGGTACCGAAGCGCTGGGCAGGCGGTGCTCACGTGCGTCATGCATTCACTCGACCCGCCCGGCCTGCCAGCCACCAGCTGGCTGGGCCGTCAAGTCGAGCGTTCTTCCTTTGATGATTTTTTCGTCCAGCTACCGGAGCGGTTGGCCTCAGTGGAGGCTGCCACGGCGTGGGCTCACGAGCTTCGAGCAGCGGTGCTGCAAGCGACTGGGCTGCGCTGCTCTGTCGGCCTCGCTCGGACAAAGCTGCTCTCTATGCTCGCGACGAAGCACGCCAAGCCCAACGGCATGTACTGCTGCGTGGGCGCCGCACCGGAGAGGGCACTGCTCGACGCGGCAAGAGTCGACAAGATCTGCGGTGCCGGGCTGCACGGGCTCCGTCCTTCGACGCGCCTCGGCTTGCAGCACGTCCTCGGCGAGGCGGCGACGCTCGCTCAGGCGCGCGCATGGCTTGAGGAGGAGGCGCACGGCGCTGCCGCCGCTCTCGGCGCGCCCGAGGCGGAGGCGCTCGGCTCGTTGCTCAGCACGGCGTGCGACGGCAGCACCGTAAGTCGATTCCAGCTGCCGCGTAGCCTCTCTGTGGAGTGCTCCGTACGGCCGACTGATCACGAGCCCGCCACCAGGCTGGAGCACGTGCATCATGGATTCGTGCATCTTGCGCCCATGCTCCTCTCCCGCGCGGAGGATGACGTGGCCACGTACGGCCCGCGCCGGCCCGCGCAGCTCGTGGTCAAATGGAAACTCTTCCCGAGCGCGAAGGAAGTCCGTCAGGCTCAGGTGGCTTGGCCGCCCGCGAAGAATGAGGATGCGCACGCCATCGCGGCGCTCGCCACGCGCACTTTCGAGGCTGCAGTCGGCACCCAGCCCTTTCGGGTGAGCCGTCTGGTGCTCGTGCTCGTGTATGCCGACAGCGGGGCATCGGGTTCGGCGACGGGTGCGGCCGCAAAGCGCAAGCGCGCTGAGCCAGGCCAGCCCTCACTTCTACAGTTCGTGCGCAAGGCGGCCCCTTTGGGTTTCGTCACTCCCACGCCCCCTTTGGGTTTCGTCACTCCCACGCCCCCTTTGGGTTTCGTCACTCCCACGCCCCCTTTGGGTTTCGTCACTCCCACGGCGGGATCAGATCGAGCTGCAGCCGCGCCGTCGCCACCACGGGTGGAAGCGCAGCAGCGCGCCGCGGAACGCTCCTGCTCCCTGGCGACCTGCCCCGTGTGTGGCGCAAGCATCCCTCTGAGTGCGATCAATTCGCATCTCGACGTATGCCTCGCCGTCGCGCAGAGAGAATGAAGGACATCGTCATTGGAAAGCTCTTAGCTCATAGCTGTGGTGGGTTCGTGTGCGCGATGTGGGTGTCAACATGGTGGGTGCGTGCGCGCCTTAAGAGCTTAAGTCTAAGTATCCTCGACGATCTGACATCTTGGGACTCTCGGACTTGTCTTCTCACGTTCAACGCGGTCTTTTCAGTAAGTTTATACGCGATACGCGGCATATTATCTATTATGTCATTCACCATTCATAATGTCATTCACATAACAGAACATAAGTCATAACAGACTCACCGGGTCCGCAGACACACTTAGTCGTCTTTGTATATTTTACATGCACTCGACGCATGCCATGCCGCCATGAGCGCTGTCTGGGCAGACAGCCGCCGCCGTTTCACTACCTGCTCTGCCTCAGTGGCCGCGTGGTGCTCCTGCTGCGCTTGCAGCAGCGCGCGTTTGATGCCGTCGCGCCGCTCGAGCTCCTCTCGGACCTTTTGGAGCGCGCTCTCCATCTCTGGGATCATCAGTGCCACCGCCGAGGCGAGCGGGCCATCGCGCACAGCATCGATCTGCGCACGGCCTTGGCTGAACTTAGCCTGCTCCTTGCTCACTGCGTCGTCCAGCTGCGTCAGCCTGGCCACCATGGCGGACGCATTCGGCGCCTCATCCTCCACGTCAGCCTCCACCTCGGCCTCCGCTGGCCGTCGTGGCTGGTGCTTGGAGCCGACGGCCGCGGTGGTCGCCTCCGAAGAGGTGGTCGCCTGCTCCGATGCCCCCTTGAGGGCCTTGGCCTCGGCCTTTGCTGCTGCCGCCTCGGCCTTGGCATTCGCCGCCTCTGCTTTGGCGTTCGCCGCCTCGGCCTTGGCGTTTGCTGCCTCTGCTTTGGCCACCTCCATCTCACGATGGGCGTCGCCCACCCTTGCCTCAGCCTCGGTCTCTGCCTTGGCTACCCTGGCGTCGGCCAGGTAGTAGGCGCAGCTCAGTGTTGGCAACCGGACCTCGCACCCGGTCCTGAACTTGGACTTGCTCGTCAGACATGGGAGGTTCTTCGCGTTGAATTCGATGAGCTCCTCGGGCGAGCACCCGCGGTCGAGCTCCTTGGCCATTTGACCGATTGTCTCATTCTCCTTGGCGACCAGCACATAGTAATCGCCCATATCGTCGAGCTGCGCCGCATGAGTTCATTCAGCGGGCGTATGAGCTCCGAGAAAGGACATGTGTGCACGGGAGGGTGTTCGGGCTTTTGGGGCGTACCCTGCCGACAAATTTGTACTCCCTCTTCTTTGAGGCAGGCTTCGGCGGCGGGTTGTACTCTCTGCCGTCCTTCCAGTCACCCTCGCGGACGAGCGCACCGTGCGGGTCGTAAAGCTTGCCCCATCCGTGGCGGCGATCGTTGAGGAATTGGCCGACGTACTTGGTGCCGTCGCATTCCTCCTTGGTGCCTTGCCCGTTCGGATAGCCGTGCACCCACTCGCCTTTGTAGGACCCACCAGCACCGAAGTTGAGCGTGCCGGCCCCAGTCACCTCATCCTCGCGCCAATCGCCTTCGTAGACATCGCCATCGTCCGTGGCCCACCTTCCGTAGCCGTGCCTCTGGCCCCGCTGAAACGAGCCCTCGTACTTGCTGCCGTTGCTGAGCGTGAGAATACCCTTGCCGTGTGCCAGTGGCCGTGCCTTGCTCCCCTTCCGAGGAAGTCCGCACCAAGCTAATTCGCCGTGGTAGATGGAGCTCGCAGTGTCTATTTCCGGATCAATGAAGTCTGTCACCTCGGCTCCATCTTTCGGTTCACGGGTTGCTAGACACGGCTGCGGTGCCGGTAGCATCGGAGGTAGCGCTGGCACTGGCTGCTCCGCTTGATGCGCCAGAGAAGAAACCTCGGCATCCTCATCATCGTCCGAAAATGTCTTCAGGATGCTAGACATGAAAGGAATTGGAAAAGGGCGCGAAAAGCTGTGGGGAATTTCATGACTTCAAACCACGCTAAATGTACTTTGACTTTTCGACACCTTTACAGCCACACCTTTACAGCCACCCCTATAAAGGTGTGCTCCTTCCCATTTTCCAGGGGTCCCCTTCGTGGGGCCATTCACAGTACCGTGTGTGAGGTTCGTCTGTGCGGTCCGTGTGCCTTTGTGCGTCCGCGTGTCCCGTGTGTGTCCCGGCTCCCCCCGGTGTCTTTTTACCGATCACGGTGTCTTTTTACATGTGTATCCGTACCGATCACAGAATAGGAGGCAGGCCCCTACAATAGTAAAAAGTCCCCGGGAGCGAGCCAGCCGGGTTGCCCCTCCGCGGATGGCATACGTGGCACGCGTCTGCGTCTCGCCCTCCTCGTGGACATTGTCCGGAGGCTCTGGTATATATCCATCCTTTGGCTGGTCAGAATGGACTTGGCAAAGTCAATTGACCGGGCAAGGTATGGACGCAGCTATGAGGACGATTCGACCTACCGGTACCGACATGTGGACCACCTGGGCCAACTTGACCAGAGCGACGCCGTTCAGTGCTACTACAAGATACGATACGCAAATTACGACTTATTTTGTGACGCCTCAGTCGAACTGTTCTCATGTAATTGAGCAATGTCATGGGAGGCCCTGCGGCGGCACGACTGCGCCGCCTTACTGTCAGCAATCAGACACGCTCTGTGTGGGGACAGGTCGAATTTCGACTCGCCTAGATGAGCATCATTGTGAATGTGGCAATCACACGGCATTCTGCGTTCCCTCATGCACGGCGCTCCCTGGAGATGCATTGGGCGTCGTCGCGGGAAACAGTTGGTCCGGCCAAAATGGGCAGTGCAGTGGGCCCTACGGCTGGTATCGGGACAGGTGCGCCTGCGAGGGCAACTGGGATCCGACCGACAAGTGCAACACGTGCGCAGCAGATTGGGGCGGTCCGAATTGCGACGAAAGAATCGACCCTGACATCGAACAAGGTTTGCATCTGCTGTACGCCTCAGGATTCGCGGGAGGCTCGAATTCGCTGGCTCGAATGCTTCTGCTGGCTCGAGCGCGCGCCCTGCAGGAAGCGCACGCCCCGATCTCAAAGTACGTGCCCTCGTATCTGGCTAGTCACAGCAAGGAAACCGATCTGGAAAAGCGACGTGCCTTTGCCGTGCAATTGCAGCACGACATTGCGTACTACGCAAGTCGGTTCTCAGTCATCGCTTGCTTCCTCAAGGACCCAGTTTTTCAAGAATGTCGCGGACCAAGTTGGGGAAGGAGCTGTTACTATGTAGTGCCGAAGGATAACATCGAAGGCGCCAACAGATGTATAAACTTTTGCAGGTTGTCTGGCCATGGGAATTTTTACTGTCTAGGTGGATACCAAGATCGGACGAATGCATTGCTCGGTAAGTACGGGCTGTGGTGGGCGCCCTCGCCTCCGCCACGTCCGCCACCTCCGCCCTCACCCTCACCGCCGTCGCCACCGTCACCACCGCCACCACCGCCCGTCTGGTATTCAGCCCAATCACCCGCATTCGGAGCTGTGGTACTTCTGTTGATGATCTCCAATCTTTGCGCAATTCTCATCCTCCTCGTGTATTGTTCGCGCAAGGGACGTTCAGCTCAGACCGGTTGGACTCCGGTTGGAACCAATCTGGCCATTAGCGAGAGCGTGGAAATGGCACGGCCCCCATTAGTCGTCACGGGCACGGCTGTTGCCATCATCACCGGCACGGCTGCTAAAGAAGCCGATGGGGCTCGTGCGAGTGGGAAAAAAAAGTTGTTAGGCTACCCCTTCGGACCTGAACCGCTGTCGTGGCCGTCCGGGTGAGCGGCACGCCCTTGGCGTGCACTGCTTAGGACGACCCTCGCCGTCCTGCGTCTCCTGCCGTGTGTGTGTCCCCCTTCGGGCCCCAGCGCGTGCTCAGTGGGCCCCGGTGCGCGAGCCGCGACACAGCGCCACGTGCGCTCGGGGGCTCGGCGTCGTGCCTCGGCTGCTCGGCTCGCTCACGCTCAGTGACTGTGTACCGTGTGGGCGGTTCGTAGGTAAAACGTCCCGAGGGGTCCGCCGCGAGTCGAAAGCCGCCGCGTCGAACGGCACTAAGTATGGTTTGCAGAATTGAGAATGCGCGGTGTCTCTCCATACTTAGCTCCAATCTCCCGAACCGGCTCCGGTCCCGGGACCTGCTTCGACCTCGCGTATTTGGGCCGTAAAGGAACCAAAATTATGGTTATAAAAGATGACACAGCGGTCTGTCCTCGTCACCAGCTTGGCGGCAGCCGGCGCACCTCACTCAGGTGAACCTGTTGCACCTCGGCCGGCGGCTCGCTCGATGCACCGCCACCGCCAGTGTGCAGTGTCTGAGCAGATCCGAGATCGAGCTGTGCCTGCTTGCGCCGCGCGAGGACGGCCTGCTGCTCGATGTGGCCGTCTGGTCGAAGTCTGGTCGGGCACGACCACGTGCGCAACAAAGTCCGCGCCCATGGCGCCTTCGCCCTCTACCTCGACAAGCCCCTCCACGTCGCGTTGCGCCGCGGCTAGGCCGCCAGGGTCGACCTCCTCGCGCCTCGCCTAGTTAGCTTTCCCTTCGCGGTCCTCGCGCGCGCTCACCCTCACGGACACGGTCACGCTTCACGGCAGGAGACCAGCTGTACACGCATAACCGCACAGTCCCGACGGTCGCAGCTACTGCATCCGCGCCCCCATCCCGCAAATCCACATGTGTTGGTCACCGATGTGGGGTCTGGGGACCGTCACCGACATGCGTCATGCACACCCCAGGGCCAGGCACATCCGGAAGCGTCAGTTTAGGGACGTGAGGCGTGTGACGCCGCTCCACGTGCCCCGCAGCATGCCCCGGCTATCCCACGCGCCGGACCCTTGGTCAACCGACACAGCTCCCACCGCATCGAATCGCGGAGGACGCCAGATGAGGTCCACCCCCATTGGCCATCCAGTCACCCTAATGCACCACACATCTCGCCACACATCTCGCGTCCCTCGGGCTGCGAGCGACCGCAGCTTGACGAAGCTTGACGAGCCCCCGCCCGTGAGCTCCCAATCTGTCCACCAGGACGGCGCTCAAGCGCTCGTGACGGCGCTCAGGCGCTCGTGACGGCGCTCAGGCGCCAACTCCGCCGCCCCCGATCCCCCCGCCGAGCGCTCCTCGAGCGCCGTCACGAGCGCCGTCACGAGGCCACCTGTCATCACGAGGCCACCTGCCCCGCCTGCGCCGCCTGAAGCACCGAGGCCCAATACGAGCACGTCGAGATCAGCTGCTGGATCTTCGCGTCATTTCCCTGCCCGCTCGTACCGCCCGAACCGCCCGCACCGCCCGCGCTGCCCGTCGTTGGCGCTGGTGCCGCCGGAGCCCGCCGCGTACTCGCACCCAGTATGGAGCCTATGTCGGTGGACACCTCGGGGATGGTGCCGAGGGTGCTGTCGGAGAGGGGCGCGTTGGTATAGGTCAGCCTGGAGGGTGAGGCAGGCGGCGGGCGCTCGCGCATAGTCGCATCGTCCGCCGCCGTCGCCGCCACCGCCGTCGCCGCCACTGCCACCGCCGTCGCCGCCGTCGCCACCATCGCCGGGGCTGCCACCGCCGTCGCCATCGCCCTCGTCGCTCCCGCCCTCCCCACCGCCCTCGCCTCCGCCTCCTTCTCCGCCGCACAGAGCGCGCTGGTGCCTTGAGATGTCGAGCCTTGAGATGTCGCCACGACACCCTTGCGCGGAGTCCCCCTAGCGCCCGGAGCCGCAGCGGCGGCGTCGTTGGCAAACGAAACGGAGAGAGAGGAGAGAGGCATACGCGTGCCAGCCGCAGCCGTTGCAGCCGCCGCAGCAGGCGCGCCAGTGCGCTTGGGTGCGGATTTGCTGCGTCGCGCTGTGGTGAGCGCTTGCATGCAAGGCAGCTTGGGTGCGGATTTGCTGACGAAGGTTTCGTCAGGTGCAGTTTCGTCAGGTGCGGATTTGCTGCGCTGGGTGCTCGGCTGTGCGAGCTTCGGACGCGGTGGCAGTGGCAGCATGTGAGCCGTGGCGTGCAGCGGCGGCGGCTGCGGTGGCTGCTGCGGCTGCGGCTGCGGCTGCGGCTGCGGCTGCTGCGTCTGTGGCTGCGGCTGTGATTGCGTCCGGCCGGGGGGCGCTGTGGAGGGCTGCCCGGCGGGGGCGTAGGGGGGAGGGGGTGCCTGCCGGCCGGGGGCCGCTGAGGGCTGCCGGCGGCTCTGCTGGCGCGCGAGGCGCTCGGAACGCTGCTGGCGCTGTTGCTGCGCCTGGAGGTCCGAGCGCTGACGAAACTGCTGCAGCCATTGCTGCTGCGACTGGGCAGGCTGCGGAGGCGACTGGGCCGGCTGCGAAGAAGGTGCCTGGGCCGGCGGCGGCGGCGGCGGCGGCGTGTGCGTGTGCATGTGCTGCTGCATGTGCTGCATCTGCTGCATTTGCTGCATTTGCTGGTGCTGCTGCTGCTGGAGCTGCTGGAGGTGCTGCAGCTGCTGGAGCTGCTGGAGCAGAAGATGCTGCTGCGCCGCCGTCAACTGCTGCTGGAGCTGCTGCGGCGCGGCGGTTGGCGTCGGTGCGCTCGTGACGACGCTCGCTTGGGGCAGCGCCGGCGCCGGGGCCACCTCGCGTCGGAGCGGGGATGTCCGGGGCGACAGCGGCGGCGGCGGCGGCGGCAGCAGCTGGTGGTAGCGCTCCACCGGCAGGCTCTGCTGGCCAAGGTAGCGCTCACGCTCGGCTGCGTGCTCGCGAGGCGCCGTATCGAGCGTCGGTGCGGGGCGAGGCACATCCTGGACGGCGGTGGGGGGGGCGGCGGTGGGGGGGGCGGTGGTGGCGGCGACGGCCGCCCTGCGGCCGATGGAGCCGCACCAGACCGCCGGCTCCGAAGTCGAAACCAAGCACGCGGCTGCACAACTGCTGCTGCTGCTGCCGCTGCTGCTCGATAGGGGGACGCCACTGCTCGCGCTCGGTGGGGCGCTGTACTGGGCGCCCGTCTCGGCGCTCACGGCAGCCCAGTGGAGGGCGCTCTGCCCATCGGCACCGTTGTGGGCGTGCATGCTGGTGGCGGAGGCGGGCACCGACGCCACCGCAGCTCCCGCGGCGACGGCAGCTGCGCTTGTCGTTGGCGGCGCGGGCGGCGCGGGCGGCGCGGGCGGCGCGGACAGTGCACCCGAGAGAGCACCCGAGTGTGACGGCAGCGGATGCTGCACGTGGTGCTGCATGTGGTGGTGGTGGTGGTGGTGGGCGTGCCGGTGGCCCGTCTGCTGCGCAAAGCGACTCTCGGCCAGTCGCACGTTCTCGCGCTCAAGGAAGATTGCATTCTCGCGCTCGAGCTCACGAATGCGATCGGCACACTCAAGCACCTGAGGGGGGAGGCACTCAGATGGCACTCAGATGGCACTCAGAGGGCACTCAGATGGCACTCAGATGGCACTCAGATGGCACTCAGAGGGCACTCAGATGGCACTCAGATGGCACTCAGCCGATGGGCGCTCGGCACGCTCGAGCACCTGCTGCGCTTGCTCGGCATGCAGACCCTTGAGCTGCGCCACGTGTGCACGGTGCGCCTTGAGGCCTGACGCCATCTCGACCAGGCAGCTGTGCAGCTCGGCAGCGCGACGCTCAGCGAGGGTGGCGCGCTGCTGCTGCGCGCCCACGCTCGCCTGCAGCCGCTGCATCTGCTCGCCCGGCTCGGCCGCGTGGCTCTCGAGCGCCCTCTCGAGCGCCTCGTGCTGGCGCAGCGCCGCGGTAAGGAGTGCCTCGGCCTTCTCGGCAGCGAGGCGTGCCTGGGCGGCACTCTCCTCGTGCCTCGCGCTGCGCTCGGCGAGCACTTGCTCGCGGGCTGAGGCCGCGGCCGCGGCCGCGTCCGCCTCGTATGCCTTCGCCTGGGCCTGCTGCAGCTCGCGCTCGAGGCTGAAGCCGTGCGCGGACGCGGCGTGTGTGGCGGCGCGCGCGTCTTGAAGCGCCTCGGCCGCTGCCTCGAGGCGCGAGCGGAGGCTGGCGCACTCGTCGTCCGCTGTCTGCGCGATGCGCCGGTGCTCGTCTGCCTCGGCGCGCGCGGCGGCCGCCTCGGTGCGCGCCGCGTGCGCCTCGCGCATCGCCTCTTCCTTATCCGCCGAGACGAGCTGCAGCGCCGCCTGCGCCTTGGCAAGGGCGGCGACGGTGCCCGAGGTGTCGTGGCGTAGCCGTTGATCCTCGGCCTCATGCGCGTCCAGCTGGGCCTGCCGCAGACGCGCCACGCGCTCAGCCATCGCGAGCGCCGCCTTGGCCGCCTCGCCCTCGGCCAGCGCTGTGCCGCGCAGCGCCGCGGCCTCGGCCGCCTCCATGCGCGCTGTCGTGAGCTCGGCGAGGAGGCCTTTCCGATCTTCGGCCGCTGCGGCGTTGGCTCGCTCGAGGGCGTTCACACGCGCTGTCGTGAGCTCGAGGGCGTTCACACGCGTGCGCAGCGCGTCATGCTCCTGTTGCAGCGCGCGCGCGTGCGCCTCGGCCTCGCGCAGCCGCCGTGTGGCCTCCTCCTCAGCGAGAGTTAATCTCCGAGAGGCCTCCTCCTCCGCGAGAGTTAATCTCCGAGCCGTCTCCGCCTCCGCGAGAGTTAATCTCCGAGCGGCCTCCTCCTCCGCGAGAGTTAATCTCCGAGTGGCCTCCTCCTCGCGCTTGGCCGCCGCCTCCTCGCGCATCAGCGACGCCTCGGCCTTCGCCGCCGCCTCAGCCAGCTTGGCGCCTTGCAAGTCGGCGCGGGCGCCGGAGAGCTCCGCAGCGGCCGCGAAGCTGGCGACGCGCGCCTCGAGCTCACGACAGCGCGCCTCGAGCTCACGACAGCGCGCCTCGAGCTCACGACAGCGCGCATCGAGCTCCACCACCTTCGCCTCCGCCTCCGCCGCCGCCGTCTCTGCGGCAGCGGTCTGCTGAGCCGCCGCCAAACCGGCCGCCTGGGCTGCGGCCGCTGCCCGCTCGCTCGCAGCCGCCTCCATGGCCGCCGCGGCCGCCGCCGCGGCCGACTCGGCCGCCTGCGTCGCCTCCGTGATCGCCGGTGAGAGAGGCGAGGCCGACGCCGTCGCGGGCGTTCGCACCTCGGCCTCCGCGGGCCCGTGGCGCTCGGTACGGCGCTCGATGAGGCGGCTGGCCACCCGGCGGTACGTGCCGGGGGACACGGCGACCTCCGCCGCGGCGGCCTCCAAGAGATGAGACATCTGGAGCTCCTTTTGCGCCTCGCTGATGACGATCTTTGCGAGCTCGTTGCCTGCCAACGACTCGCGACGCGCCACCTCCGCGGCCGCCACCGCAAGTTCATTCGCCTGCACGACCGCCGCCCGCGCCGCCGCCGTCGCCTCCTCAGCCGCCGCCTGGGCGCGTGCCGAGGCGAGCGCGTCGGCGCGTGCGGCCGCGGCCTCGGCACGCGCCGCCGCCGCAATGGAGCGTGCGTCAGCCACCGCACGAGCGCTATGCTCACTCGCGCTTTGCTCCGAAGCCGCCGCCGCGCGCGCCGCCTCGAGCGCATCGGCCGCGCGTGCCTCGGCCCTGCTCAGCTCGGCGCGCAGAGCGCTCAGCTCCTCGGACAGCGCCGTCTCGAGCGCATCCGCGGCGGCGGCGGCGTTGGAGCACCGCGCCGTCTCGAGCGCGCGCTCGTGCTCGGCGCACAGCTCGAGGATGGCGGCCTCGCGCGCCTCGTCCGCCGCGCGCGCCGCCTTCCGGATCGCCTCGAGCTCGGCCTGCAGCAGATGGCTGCAGCTCCGCTCAACCTCGGCGGCTTCCTCGGCCGTGCGCCGCGCGCCCATCTCGGCAGCGAGATCGGCCTTGAGCGTGACCAGCGCTGCCTCGCGCTCGCGCAGCTGGCTGGCGCTCGCCTCGCGCTCGTCGGCTGCCTGATGAAGCACCGCATCCGCTTCGGCCCGCGCGCGCTCGAACTGCCCTTTGGCCGCCTGGGCCTCGGCGCGCGCGTCCGCCTGCGCCTGCGTCGCCGCCTGCCACGCCTCGCGCACCTCGCGCCGCGCACCCTCGAGCTCCTCGTGCGCGCGCTGCAGCTTCGCCTCACTCTCCCGGAGGGTGCTCGCGAGCTGCTGCGCTCGCGCGCGCTCCGCCGCCGCGCACCTGATGAGGGACGCAATCAGTGGCAATCAGTTGCAATCAGTTGCAATCAGTGGCAATCAGTGGCAATCACGAGAGCGTCCAAGCGCGCGCGTGCGCGCTCCGCCGCCGCGCACTCGAGGGCGCTCTGTCGTTCGCCTTCGGCCTCCTCAAGCTTGCAGCGCGCCTCGGCCGCTGCCTTATCCGCCTCGGCGTGCGCCGCCTCGAGCTCGGCGTGCGCCACCTGCTCGCTCGCCCAGCGGGCCGCGGCGGCCGCGCGCTCCGCAGCGCCCTCGCTCACACTCGCGGTAGTCTGGCGCATCGCCGCAGCATCCGCCTCCGCCCTTGTCGCGCGGGCGAGAGCCTCGACGATGCGCGCCTCCGCCTCGTGCAAGGCCTTCTGCGCCTCGGCGCGCGAGCACTCAGCGTGGCGCTCGGCGTCGGCCTTGGCAGCCGCCGCCTCGGCGCGCGCGCTTCCCATCTCCGCGCGCGCCGCCATCGTCGCCACCATCGCCTCCCCTGCCTCCGCGCGCGCGCGTTCCGCCTCCTCGCGTGCCGCCTGGGCCTCGGCTCGCGCCATCTCAACCGCCTCGTTATTGGCGGCGGCGGCAGCCCTCGCCGCCTCCGCCGCAGTCAGGGCCGCTGGCGGCGCCTCGACGGCAGCGGGCGCGGCGGCAGGGCGCCGGGCCATCTCCCGCTGCAACTGCTCGAGGTTGCGCTCGGCGGCGGCGATGCGCTTGCGCTTGACTTGCAGCTTGGTGAGCAGCGACGTCTCAGACTCCTGCAGCGTGCACGCGCGCGCGCGGTAGTGCTCCACCTCCGCCGCCATCGCTGTAAGATCCGACGTCGCCATGCTCAGCTGCTCGGTCAGCTGCTGCTGCACCTCGCGGTGCTCGTCGCGGGCGAGCTCGAGCAGCCCCTCGGCGCGCATGCGCTCCTCCTCGGCGTGCGCGCGCGCCGCCTCTGCCCGGCGCAGCGCGCTGAGCGTGGCGTTGAGCGCGTTGAGCGCGTCGGCGTGGTTGGTGGGGATTGGCTTGACGAGTGGCTTCGAGGCCGACGCCGACCCCGCCGGCGAGGCGGTTGGAGCCGCTGTGATCCTGGCAAACTCGAGGTCGACATCGTCGCCGCTCTCGTCGTCGTCCTCCACGTCTGACGGAGGGAGCGAACCACCCTGCGAGGACGACTCGCCTTCGTCAAAGGTTGGCACGAGCAGAGATTGAACCGTCTCCGCGTCCGCGAGGGCGTCATCCGCGAGGTCCTCGCGCATGCGCTGGATGCGCTGGCGCTTGAGCTCCTCGAAGCGCTGGCGGCCAGATATGATCCGCCGCTGGCGTGTCCTCGGCGTAAGCGGCGAGCGTGGCATTGGGCCTCGCCTCAAGCGGGTACCAGTAGCGGGACCGCGGGGGCCAGTCAAACTTGTAAATGAGAAATTCCACACGCGATTGCGTGAATCTTGATTGTGAGTCGATGATGGGGAAGCCCATTACTTTACCATTACAGGTCAGAAATGAAGAACTTTCTGAAGAACTTTCTTGCGTGAAAGAGCACCTTTGCAAGTCATGCCGAGCAACGCGCTCGGTGGCGCCACCGACGGTGGCGCCACGGTCCAGAAGGCGCAATGTCCCGGGTGATCATCGAACGCTCGGACCTTATCGAGGTGGCCACAGGGGGCGTGCAGAAGGCGACGCTGCTCTGCATCGACAAGTCTTCAGGCCGCGTCATATCGTTGTCTCAGCAGGTGGATGACTTTGTGCTGGAGCAGCTGCGCGAGACGACCAACATTTACAAAGGCGAGGACAACCGCGGCAACATCGTGCGTGCCGCCGGTCGCGGCTGCCGCATCGTCGCGCACGCCGAGCTCCTGCATCAGGGACGCCAGCTCATCCTCGCTGAAGCGCACAGCCTGGTGGAGGTGCCGGCGGCCGCCATGGACGTGACCACCGACACCGCGCCAACTATCACGCTTCCCACCATCGAGCTGCCAAAGCTCGCCCTGCCGGATGCCTGCTCGCCTGCCGATCTGGCCACTGTCGCCGCGACGGTGGCCTCAACGGCGGCGGCGGCCTCGGCAGCGGCTGCCTACGCTTCCGCATGCGCGGGTGCAACGACCGCGTCCGCCGCGCGCCGCCCACGGCGCCCGGGGTACGGCCCAGCGGAAGCTGCGATGGGCGTAGCCTACGCCACCTCGCGCAAGCGATCCTTGCAGGCGCCGCCGGGGCTCGGCCCGATCGGTGAAGCATTGGCGCCGGGCCCGGAGCGGCAGCAGATGCAGCGCACGAGCACCGGCGCTGCGGCGATGGGCGGTGCGGCCATGGACAGGGCGCTCTCCCTGCCAGCGCAGCCGCTTCCAAGCTCGAGCACGCTGCCACCGCCGCCGCCGCCGCATCAGCAGCAGCACCCGTTGCTGCCGTCGCCGCAGCACCCTCAGCTGGTCCAGCAGCCGCCCACGACGACGCATCTTGCGCCCCTCTCGCCGATACCTTCACCGATGCAGTTCTCGCCGATGCAATACTCGCCGGGCTCGCCCGACGAGATCCTCGCCAGTATGCCCCGCGCGAGCTCCCTCGGGCTCACCAGTGGGCTTGGCAGCGGCCTCCATCTCCCCGAGATCTCCAGAGATCTCTTCCATCTCCCCGCGAGCTTTCTCCTCCCACGGATGCCTGCGTACAGCCTCCCCGCGGCCCCCTTCCCCCTTCCCCCTCAGCCTCCCTTCCAGCCCATTCGGCACACTTTTGCCGCCCACCCTGGCAGCCGCGCCAGCCTGGCATCCAGCCTGGCATCTCTCGGAGCTACCGGTCACCCCGAGCGCCTCCCCCTACAAGACCTTGCGCACCACCTACTACATGGAAGCGGGCGACCCGAAGCCGGTTCTGCTCGCGCAGCCCGACGGGCCGCCGGGCGCACCCTTTGTCTCCAAGCAGAGTGCCATGGCGCGCGCCATCCTTGCGGCTCTACCACCGCCGCCGCCGCTGCCCGGCGGCGCAGGCGTGCAGCTCGGCATCGTGATGATGACGAAGAAGCCCTTCGACTTGCCGACGTGGCTCACGTACCACTACGTCGGGCTGGGCATCCGGCGCTTCTATCTCAAGGTCGAGGACACCCCAGAGCTCGCGCCGCTCCTCGCGACGCCCCCTTGGGACCGATGCGTCGTCACTTCTTTTGACGACCACACACAGCGCGACTACTTCGCGCAGATGGACAGGCAGGCCGCGCACATAGCCGCCGTGCTGCCGCGCGCGCGGGCCGATGGGCTCACGCACCTGCTGCACATTGATGACGACGAGCTGCTCTTCTGCCCAGCCGGCATTGGAGTGCTCCTCGGTGAGCTTGCTGTTGCGCCCCCAAGCCGACCCGACTGTCACCTGTGCAACATCGAAGCCCTCATGCCGCACGATAGCTGCAGCTCGCCCTTTAGCGAAGCGACCGTCTTTCGCCACTTCCCGACACGCTACGTCTCGTACACCAACGGCAAGTCGATTGGCCGGCTCGACGAACCGACGCTCCGATCGCATGGGCCGCACCACTTTCGCAACGAGCTCGCCGCCGGCGGCAACACGTCGCCAATTACATATCCCATCGGCCCTGAGACGGCGTGCGTGCTCCACTATGAGAGTGCGACCTACGCCAAGTGGCACCACAAGTTCCTCGAGCTCGCCTCGCGCCACGGCGACGATCCGGAGGTGTACGCGCGCGTGCCTTTTGCTTTCTACCGCAAGTCGATGGTCGCCGCCTCCGCCATCCTCGCCGCGCGAGCTACTGCCGACACCGCCGCTGAGGCCATCGCCATTGCCGCGGCGCACGAGCACTGGTGCGAGCACAAGCTCGCGCCACTCGGCCTGCCGCCGCCCGAGCCGCGCCCGCGCGTGCTCTCGAATGGTCTGAGCATCTTGAGCCCTTTCCTCACCATCGGTCTCGCGCATGAGCGCGCGAGCTGAGGGGCGAGAGCACAGGGTCGGCGAGACCGGGACATGAGCGGCACAGGACCCGGCTGCCAAGGGCTAGAGCGACAGCGAGCGGGCGTAGCTCAGCGCCGGCAACGCAAACGGGTGGGAGCGCGCAGTAGGCAGGCAAGCTATGGAGCAAGTAGCGGCGACGACCCCGGCGCGAGTGTGTGTACCGCGCGTGAAACGGCCGCGACTACAGGGGTCCGCCCGCGCACGTACACGCGACAACTGGTGGTACCCGGAACGTCCCGGTACCCGCCGGGTCTCGGCGGGTCGCGCGAGCTAGGCCGATATAAGGCCGATACAACAATCATGTAGATTGCGGGCCAGTACACCGTACGACGAGATCGATAGAAACTGTTCTGAACTCTTTGGGCTACGTTTGCAAAACAACCAAGCTGAAGCTCACCTCCAATGTTCTCTACCTACTACATTTGAATGGCTTACTGGACACTCTGCAGCGTGCAGGGCACGACCAGCGGCGCGGCGGGGCGCGACGCTGACGAATCCCCGCAGATTCAAGAAACAGTACGACCCCGCGCGCCGCCGGCAAAGAAGCGCTGCGAAGGTCCTCGACACCCATAATGAACCGCATTCTTGTGTCCCTCATGCGTCTCTTCCAGCTGGCTTAGCCGAGCATCACGCTGCCGCGGTTGCGCGCGCGCGTGCGCTCGAAAGCCGCATTGGCCTCGTCCAAGTTGACCTGCGCGGACTCCTCCTTCGACAGGCCGCGGTGCGCCGGCTGAATCATATGCATCGGCTTGCGGTAGTCGGCCTCCATGTAGTTCTTGACGTTCATGGCGAGCGTGCCGTCGCCGCCAAAGTAGCCCTTGTCGTCCGCACTACCAAAGTCAGCGGGCGCGCCAAAGTTCTGCGGCGTGAGAACCTTGCCGAAGGCGGAGGCGCACATGGAGATCTGCACGTCCATGATGTAGGCGATCAGGCCCTCCTCGCTGTTAACGTTCAGCGGAGGCAGCGCCTCCGCACCGATCTTGTCGACGAGGTTGCGCGCCTTGTTCTTGAGCGTTGGCTGGTTGAAAGCCTGGAGCTGCTGGTACGTGAAGACGGGGAGGGTGGCCGCCATGCCCGTTGGCAGCTGGTTGGCCTGGAACTTGATCTCCGACGGAATGCCCAATTCGTAGTTGAAATTCGGACGCACACAATTCGCCATGACGTCTGATGTGTCGGGATGGTTTTCAATTTTCGGCGCGTTGAATTCGAGCACACCCAAATCAGGAAAGCCGAGCGCTTGTGATTTGTCGTCCTCAACGGACGCATTGAATCTCGGGAAGCCGGCGAGCGGTTTGTCTTGACTTGACTTGACTTGACTGCAACTCTTGACTTCACAGCTTGCTCGCGCGAGTCTGTTGTCTCTCTCCTCGCATGCTTGCCGTCTTGCTCTCCACGTCGTCGTTGGTCAACGTGGCGAATCACCTGCGCCGCCGCCACACGGTCGCTCGGTGGGCATGCTACACACTCGCTGGCCATGCTTTTGTAACGTGCCAGACCGCATCAGCCTCAACCGCTCCGCCTGGCTTCGAGCCCAGACGTGTCGAGGGCATCGGTGGCGGATTCGACATGCTGAGCGACCAGCCCATCGCCAACATTGACGTCCTCTACCCGCCATCGCTCAACGGCTCGTGGGTGTGCGAGCGCCGTGTAGCAGGTGTTGAGGGTGATGTTGGGCAGGCGCAGGGCGCGTGGAAGCTGCTGGGCGGCACTGGCGACCTGCAGAGCACAGAGAGGTACCAGGTGCGCTTCATCGACCTGAGGCGTGCGAGCGATGCCATGACCGGTTTGGACGGCCAGAGGTACTACGGTGACGTTTTTGACCGAGGGTTCGAGATTGAGTCGCGCACCGGCGGAGCGACGGTCCGCTGGGATGCTCGCGCGCCCAACCTGCTCCAGTATGCGAGGACTAGCGGAGGGCCGGGCTCCGCGGCGGAACTCAAGGTGGTGCAGAGAAACGTCGAGCTGCCGAACGAAAAGGGCTGGGGCTCGAACGAGCTGATCCGTGTCACGACGACGACGAGCGCCTTCGGCTCGAGCTTCGACGTGACGTACGCCACGCGAGTGCAGCGCCGATGGCGGCGGGCCACCACCGAAGAGGGCGACCGTGTTGTCGAGGGACTCGAGATCATGAAGACGTACCGCGTGCTAGATGGCGTGGCCGGAGTCGAAATGCCCACGTCGACTCTCAAGTCTACCATCCGACTCACGCGGCCTTACGAGACGAGACCGACGCGGCGTTAACGCCAGAAGTGCCGACGCCCGTCCCCGTCCCGCCCCGGTCGCCATCATCTCATGTCAGACATGTCCAATCGGATAGCCGGTCAGCGACGAAACAGCATTGCTGACCGGAAAGCCGGTAAGAAGAGACTTTGTGCACTTTCCTAAAACGTTTCAAGTTCCAAGTTCAGAATGTTTGTTGCGACGCGACGCTCCTCGCCCTGTGTGACGGCGGCACGGCGTTAGCCGGGAATGAGCAACATCGGCGGGCACGGATACCCCTACGATGCGCGCCGGCTCAACTTTATGAATGAGATGAGAAGCTCTGAGCGGCGTGCGAACATCTTCAACCAGCTCTCGCCACGCCAGAATCCGCCGCCGGCACTCGCCAGGACCTTTCGCCAGCAGTACACAAGCCCTGGGATCGCGCCCGGGCTATCCAACTACAGCGGAGCGGTGCAGCCATCTTCGTTTTGGGACCTAGGCCCTTCGCCAGACACACTGCGGCCAGCCACTGCTCTCATCCCCCGGATGCAATTCTCAGTGTCAGCACCCAATGGGGATCAAATGCCTTCGTACATCCCGGAACAAACGAGCCTGATTGCGTCCGAGCGTCGGCTCGATCTTGGCACTCGCGTGGCCACGCGAAAGCTGATCGAGGAGGCGACGGCCGCACGCGGGCTGCCGGTGCTCTCGACTGAGGCCCAGCGGGCGTTCCCATCGTCTGATCCCGAGTGGGTGAGCCGCATGCAGGTGGGATCGCCGCACAGAAAGCCCAAGAATGAGACGACCGAATTCCGCGAGAGGATCTTCAACATTTGGAACAGCTATGGCGTCAAACAGCCCGCCAGCTTCCGCTGACGCGCTTTGAAAACGCATCCGCCGCTCGCCGTCGCCGCGCCTCGTTGGCTTTTCCCTAGGAGACGAGAGAGGCATTGCAACGAGGTCCCATCTCCGCTGGCACGATCCTACTTCCGCATTGACAGCGCAACAGCGTAACAGCGTAACAGCGTACATCTAACAGCGTGTAGGAACCTCTACCGACTACCGTAGCGCGGTGCATGTTCCATGTATTTAACTTATAACTAATAACATGTACGGTTCGGGAACCGGGACTCACACCGGACACAGGGGGCACACGGATCACACGGACGAACCTCACAACCAACCCGACCCACGAACGCACACGCCAAGCCAAGGCGCCGTGGTGGCGGACGAAGTTGTCCAAGCCCCTCCCTCTCGTGTGGAGTTGGCGAACAGACCGGCCAGCTCGGGACGAGATGGACGAGAGGGACGCCAAGGCGGAGGAGGAGATAGTGCACAAGCAGGCGGCGGCGGGCATCCAAGCACGGCGCCGATATCACCGCGAGGGCAAAAAGAAGCTAGAAGAGAGACGGCAGCGCTCTGCATCTCCGGAGCCCGACGGGCGGCACGACGTTGTCAGTGGCTTGACACGAACAGCGTCGGGCTTTGGTTTGACAATAACAGACGCTGGTCGCGCGGCCCTTTTGAAAAAGGCAGCCGATGCGGCGGAGGAGGTGGCTATCGCCGCTGTTAGAGCGGCGAGCCCCCCCAAACCCAGAGCAGCAGCAACTGCGGCCGACGACGACGGTGAGGACGCAATAGATAAAGCAGCGGTGGCTCGCCGGGCTTTGGAGCGCCGAGGCATCCGCGCTACCATTAGCTCGACGAGCTCGCCAAAGCTCGGCCCGCGCAAATCGGCGGCAATGATGCAAAGGGAGCTGCGCGCGCGCCCGGAGAAGCTGCGCTTGACGGATCCGCCGAAGAGCACGGAGGAAGAGCTCGGGCCTGAGGAGGACGAAGAGGAGGAGGAAGAGAGCTCGGGTCCCGACCTGAAGACGAGGTTCTGGGCTGCAAGGTACATCCAGACCCGCTGGCGCGCCGTGCTGGCGCGCCGGCGTGTCTCCGAGGCGCGACGTCGCAAAGTGGAGGTGAAGGAGGAGACGGAGGAGCACAAGAAGGCGAGGGAGCAGCGCAAACGTGAAAGGGAGGAGGGCCAAAAGGCGGCGAAGGCGGAGAGGGAGGAGCGTGAACGGAAGGCGAAGGCGGAGAGGGAGGAGCGTGATCGGGCGGCCAAGGCAAAGATGAAGGAGGACAAGGACAAGGCGATGGCGAGGAAGAAGGAGGCCGACAAGACGTTCACTCTCACCGTCTCCAAGCTGGAAGCGCACGGTCTTACACCTACGGACGCCCAGGACGGCGCAGATCCGTACGTCGTGTTTCGTTACGGGAGCGTGGAGCTCGCGCGCACCGAGGACCTCAAAGCGGCACTCGATGGACGCGTTCCGATGGTGCGCTGGCCGTTGACGTACTCTGTTCGGGCCTCGTCGTGGCAGTCGGCCTATCCCATGATCGACATCACCGTGTATGATAGCAAGTCCACGACTGGCGGGGACGCCCATTCCGGGCTGCTTGGGCGCTGCTCCTTTGAGCTCGAGCTCGTCGCCGGCGCCGACGACCACGAGCAGCAGTTCAGCGTACCTCTGTGCGAGGTGCCCCAGGGGACGCTAAGGCACCCAGAGGAGCAGCCTCCTACTCCAGCGAGCATCAGCTTCACGCTCAGCATGACGCACGTGAAGGCTCCGCCGCCGATGTCAAAGGAGGAGCTCGAAGAGGCCAATCGGGCGGCGGAGGCGGAGGCGGCAGCGGAGAAGGCGGCGGCGGAGGCATCTGCGGCCGTTCAAATCCAGTCGGCACAGCGCGGGAAGGTCGGCCGGAGGGCGGCGGCTGAGAGGCGCCGATTGCGAGCTCCGCCTGCGATTGAGATGTCGACGTCGACTGCGACGAAGGAGGTTGACCTTCCGGTGACAATCAAGTCGCCCCCGACGCCGCCACAACTGCCCCAATCCCCGCCCCCACAGCCGTCCCAGCCTCCGCCCCAGAAGGAGATCGAGAAGCCGACAGCCCCAAAGTCAGTTGGCTTCGGGGAGATTGGCAAGCCACCGAGCAACAAGGGGGAGGCAGCGGCGGCGGCAGCGGCGGCGGCGGCGGCGGCGGCGGCGGCGGCAGCGGCGGCGGCCAAGGGGGGTCGTGAGAAGCCGAGGACTCCCGGTGAGGGCGATGGCCCTCATCGAGCCATGAGCGTGCAGGAGGAGTGGCGGAAGGATGGTGAGATCTACAACCCGAAGATGAGCAAGAAGGAGGTGAAGAAGGCCCAAGAGGCCGAGGCCAAGCGTGATCTCGCTCAGATGGAGATCCAGGCGGAGGCACGTATCGCCGCTGAGAGAGACAAACAGAGGCAACGCAAGGCCGCGGCTGAGATGGTAAGAAAGGGGCTCGTCAACGTACCCAGCGTGTACGCCTCGCTGTCGGGAGAGCAGAAACTGACTGCGCTGACGGATCTCCTCGAGCGCTCGGCGCGCGTGATGGTGCACGCGTTCCGGCGCCTGAGCCGCAAGCGCAAGGCGCGCGAGTGGGTGCAGGAGGAGAAGCGCCGCCAGCTCAAGGCGGCGAACGTGCTGCAGGCGTGCGCACGTAGGCGGCGGCTGCGCAGATTCGTGGGCTACCGTGGCGACGTGGACGAGGAGAATCGTCCTCACGGGCGCGGGCGCATGGTCTTCTGGAATGCGTCGACATACGAGGGCGAATGGCGCGCGGGCGTCTTCGAAGGTCACGGCGAGATTGTGTGGGCTGATGGCTCGAGCTACGTTGGCGAGTGGAGGCAGGGACTGCAGCACGGGCGCGGTGTGCTCGAGGATGTAGAGGGCTGCACGCACGATGGCGAGTGGCGGGAGAATCGGCTGCACGGGCAGGCGACGCGTACGCTGGCCGATGGCTCCGTGATGGAGGGGAGCTGGGAGGCCGGCGTGCTGAATGGGCAGGGATCGCACCGGCAGCGCGACCTGCTCAAGCGGTACGGGCTGCTCGAATGGCACGAGACTTACCGAGGCGAGTACCGTAAGGGCCGGCGGCACGGCCATGGCGTCGAGACGACCAACCACGGCACGTATAGCGGCCAGTGGGAGGACGGGCTACGCCACGGCATCGGGAAGTACGATCAGACGGAGCGGCAGACGATGGGCTGGTCGTACCGCGGCCGGTATCGCGAGGGGCAGCGGCACGGGCACGGCGTACTCTCGTCCACGCAGGGCCACTACTTTAGCGGCGAGTGGCAGTCCGACCACCTGCCGTACGGCGAGCTTACCGGTCGGTGGGTGGGCCACTACGTCGGCGAGTTCGCTCCGACGAACGAATGCCCCGAGTGGCCTCTCAATCGCGAAGGGCGCGGTGTGTGGGACGGCGTGAGCGGCGAGCACTACGAGGGGCAGTGGAAAGAGGATTATTACCACGGCGTCGGCACGCTCAAGACGAGAGCCAATGTGTACGACGGTGCCTTTGAGCGCGGCATGCGCCATGGCTTCGGCGTTCTCGTGAGCACCAACGGCGAGTGGTACGAAGGCGAGTTTGCGTTCGACAAGTTCGACGGCGAGGGGCAGCGCTCCGACGCGACGGGCGTGTACACGGGCGAGTTTTACGAGGGCAAGCGCCACGGCATGGGTGCATTCACCTCGCACGGTGGCGTGCGCCAGGTGGGAGAGTGGCGGCATGGCGTACGCGAGGGTGAGGCCGAGCAGAAGTACCCGGACGGTTCGAATTTCAAAGGGACCTTCAGTCACGACTTCAAGGCGGGAAACGGTGCATTCAAGGACGGTCTCTCGCGAAAGGAGGCGCCCATCGCATACAACGGCGGCTACCGCGACGGCGTGCGCCACGGCGATACGGCTGAGTGGGACGGCGTCTACGGCGACCACTACCACGGCGGCTTCGCAGATGGTGAGATGCGCGGCGTGGGCCAATTCCACTTTGGTGACGGCGAGGAGTACTTGGGCATGTGGCTCGTGCCCGGCGCGCCTGGCCAGATGCCGCGTCGCATGTCCGCTATGAAGCGGCACGCCGTCGCCGGCGGGCAGGGCGCCGATAAGCTCGTGCAACCTCCGCGGCCAAGCGTGCGTGAGCCCAGCTCGGCGCGTGTCCCGCTGACCGAAATGCCCGCGGCCATCGAGGCGCTCAAGAAGGAGCTCGTCGCGTGCGGCCTCGAGCTCGCTGGCCGACCCGCCGATGCCAAGGCCAAGGCTGGGACGAGCATGCGCATCGTCGCGGGCCTCCAGGGGCTTCAGGCGCGTGCGCGGCGCAAGGGCCAGTACGTGGAGCCGGGCTTGAAGAAGCAATTAGACGCGGCCGAGGATGTTCACCGCCAGATGGCCGTGGTGCCCCAGCAAAACCCGTTTGCGGCGGAGGCGACCGGGTCGGGCGTGGTTCTCATGAGCAGCTATGCCGGAGGCACAGGCGTCGTTGAGCACGGGCCGCCATCACGCGTGCCGCAGAATCAGCCAGAGACCGCGACCGCGCACGCGCTGCGCGGCGCGAGCCAAATCGGATCGCTCAGCCAGCCGCAGGCCGCTTCACAATCCTACCAGCCGGTGCCGCCGCCGGCCGCCAAGGCCGGAGGAACGCCATCGCCGCGAGGCCGGCAGAATAAGTGGCAGAAAGCGGCAGTGTTGGCCAAAAACGTGAACGTGTTCGCGATGCTATAGGGGACTACGAGCCATTCATTTCCCAAAGAGGTGTAGGGGTGGGGCCTTATAAACATGAAAAATAGTAGACCACTCCCCCTTGGGTCAACCATTCATTTCCCAAACAGGTGTAGGGGTGGGGCCTTATAAACATGAAAAATAGTAAGACCACTCCCCCGCCTTGGGTCAAGCAGTCCACTTCTGAGTCGCATACGATGTAACCGAACGAGTTTGATATAAGAAAGTAGAGGGTGTCTATACGACGCGCAGCACCACGCACATGATTTACACACTCATGACGTAAGATGATTGGGAGGTGTTGGGAGGTTGATCCCGCCACCCTACAGGCCTACACGGCCTCGCCACGTGACTCGATGCCGCAAGGCGTGTGTTACTATCAATCAGAATTACGAGGGGTCTCAGTGCACCTTCCGTGCACCGCTCACACTCGTCCGATTACGCTCGCATGCACACTTGATAGCCTCTGAGCTGCCAGTGTAGTGGCTGCCGTGCAGGTTGTTCTGGCATCGGGCGAAGTCAAACTCCTCGGCCTCGCGGCTGCTTGCGCCGAGGATGCATTCGTAGACTATTCGCACGCGTAGCGGCGGCGGCCCATGCCAGCTCGTGATCTGCAGCGCGGGGAAGCGGCGGCGGCGGCCGGAGGCGACCTCGGCGGAATCCGCGAGTTCGAACGCAACGCCGCGGGAGACACGCTCCCGAAGATTATCGGCAGTAGGCTGGTGAGGCTCGAGCGTGTAGTGTGACTGGTTGCCTTCGCCCCACACATAGTACATTGCGCCACCCATCAGCTCAAAGTCGATGAAGTGCTTCTGCCCACGATTCATTGGGCTCATCAGCCGTGCCGCATACTGGTACAGATCAGTCTCGCCAGTGGAGCCCAAGAGGACGCGATGGAGGTGTGCGCGGAGCGGCTCGTAGATCCACAGCGGGAACGTGAGACCGCCCACGCGCGTCATGAAACTGTGGGCAGTCTCGTCGACAGTCAGGTTCAGCAGCCGCGCGGTCACAGATCGCCACGCATTCTCATGCTGGGATCCTGGGACGTACTTGTACGCCAGCATGCGCAGCACAGGCGCTTGACGAGGCCTCACGACCCCATTGCCGATGAACAGATCAGACATGCGCAGCGTGCGAGTGAATAGGTTGTCGGAGTCGCAGAACATCACATAGTCATAGTTGGAGCCGATGAGCACATCGGCATTCAGCTTGTCAATCATAGCTGCATGGTACCCCACGCCGGGCACCATGAAGCTATGGCCAGCCCGGTTTATGTCCGCCTGCCTCCCCGTCAGGTTCAAGAACTGGGCGGCGATCCGCACCTCGGTATCTGTTGGACGTACAGTCACCCAAGGAAATGCGCCGCGCAACAGCGGCTCGAGCTGCGATCGTTCATGCTCAGGGAAGACAACGGTCACACTCGAAAGCAGAGGAAAGGCGAATTTGCAAATGGAGCGCAGCGCGAAGACAAGGAAATCGACGTCCTTTGCGCAGGTGCGTATGAAGCCGGCGATGCGTGGGTCGCTGTCACTACGAGCACCTTCGTCTCGGCCGCAGTGGCTTGGTAGGCGATCCATGTGGATCGAATGGATAGTCGATAAGTCTGCGCTGCTGGACGCGTGAGAAGCACGATTCAGCTGACCTTTTCATATGCAGTCCTCAACGTCCTCATCGCTGGGAATGCATGCATCTATTCTTGAATGCATGCAAAATATAAGAAGATTTGATCCACCACAAATGTGAATACGCCGCCAGTAAATGAGAGACACACTTGTACAACTGCAACGCACAGAATGACCCACGCACTGATCATGTGTCCAACGCCGCGTCGGGGTGGTGGCTGGAGGCTTTTCGAGGGCGACGCTCGTTTCGTCACGGCTGAAGTTTCTTGAAGCCCAGTTCCCGGGCAAAATTCAAGCGTCGAATGCCGTGCCTACTTCGAACCCCACAAGTGTCTGCGCTGACTCCGAGGTGGAGCTGCGCGAGGTAGAGGAACTCAAGGTGGTGGAGCGCGAGGTGGAGCCACTGGGGCGACCCAAGGCGTGTTCGGAGGCGACGGGCCGATTGCCTGAGTACGGACGACCATAGCTACGGTCACTCGACATGACCTCAGTACCGTGTGCCATTTTTTCCTTGGCCTTGCCTTTCTTGGCCTGCAACGACCTGCCTTGGCTACTCCGGAAAGAGCGTTGCCCGTCGTTGTCCATGCGCTCGTCTAAGCGATCGTCGATGCGCTTCTCTGTAGCGTTGATGCCCAACTCCTTCTGGACTTTCGGCTTTGGACTCACAGTGTTCAGCATTGCCTGCACGGTGCTCCCCCCAGCTGGGGTCGTCGGGCGCCAACGACGCCCATCGAGGGCGCCAGTGGTGTGTGTACCGGCCTTCCTGGCACACTTGGTATCTGGAAATGTGGGGCGAAGCCTGGCGCGCCGGTTGGGGCGTTCCTATTGCGAGAGATGACGGCGACGCCCGGCGGCAGGCTGGCTGCTCGCGGCGTCGTGAGCGGCGAGGGCGTGGCGACGGGCCAGTTGCGCCGGAACCACTCAAGTGCCTCCTCGAGCGAGTCACCAACCACCGGGACACCAACCACGGGGCCATCAACCACCGGTCGGAGCTGGGGCGGCGAGCCGGCACAGGCTCCGTGCCCGCCATTGTACCCGCGCCACTGCCCTCCCCCAGCGCTCCCACCGCCTTCAACGCCGCCGCCGCTGGGAGAGCCGCTCCGCCAGTCTGCCCCACTCCTCCAGTCGGCGCCGGGCGGCGCGGCGGGGAGGACTCCAGCCTCCTTCGCTATCTCCGCCGGGTCAGTCATCGACGAGCGCCGCTTCTTGTCGGGACGGCAACGAAGGCGGCACATGATGATGAGTGCGAGGGCGAGGGCGAGGGCGAGGGCGAGGGCGATGATGATGGCGATTACAACGCTCGTGGAGCCGCTCGTCTCGACTGCCGATTCACCGGCTGACATTGGTGACATGGGTGGCGGTGGCGATGGTGAAGGCGGTGGTGGCGGTGGGATGTCTGCGACGGTGGGCGGCGTCACGACCGCGAGCACGACGATCGAGACGCCGGTGACGCTCGTGAGCATGCCGGTCGCGCTGCTCGGGCTGCTCGTCGCGATGGCCATCATTGACTGCACCGAGGTCGCCGTCACTGTGTACGTCTGGATGCTCACATCGGCAATGACACTGCCCGGCGATACAGCCACCTCCACCGCCGATGGATCAACGCTCGCCCTCGCCGCGATCGCGCCCTTCATCTCGGTCCGCACGCTTGGGGTGAATGAGGAGACGTCACCGGCGAGCTCGAGGGTGAATCCGACGACGCTCATCGCCGGCGGCGATGGCGGCGGCGATGGCGGCGGCGAAGGCGAGGGTGGCGGCGGCGAGGGCGGCGACAGCGGGGGTGGCTGCGGCGAGGATGGTGGCGGTGGCGATGGTGGTGGCAGCGATGGTCGCGGCGGCGGGTTGGGCGAAGGTGGCGGCGGCGGCGGCGGCGGTGGCGGCGGCGAAGGCGACGGCGGCGGCGGGGGCGGTGGCGGGGGGGGCGGGGAGGGGGGCGGTGGGGGCGGGAGTG
>Ga0210248_100226_pt1 | contig 47949 bp, 23 predicted proteins | sample ChrtobMetP3_32mM_FD_155493 | JGI IMG/M metagenome (GOLD analysis project Ga0210248, IMG submission 155493) | Chrysochromulina tobin associated microbial communities from unialgal haptophyte culture, Seattle, Washington, United States - P3_32mM | ecosystem: Host-associated > Algae > Haptophytes >...
CATGCCTTAGTAACGAGGACCCTCGTGAGTTCGGCCTTTCCAACGAGCCTGGTAACGAGACTCGTAATTAAGCTACGAGCCCAACCCTAGTAACAACCCTCGTTATCAGCCTGATTTTTTTGCAGTGTACGCATCGCATGCTCTCGCGGCGTTATCGCGGCGTCATGCACATTCATGCTGGCGCCTGCCGCCCACGCTTCGCTGGCCGTCGCTCGGCCACGAGACCCTCGGTCGACCCGCCATCGCCACTGCTGTGCGCGCTCTCAGCCGGGCGCGGCGCGACGATGAGCACGTTCGCAAACACAAGGCAACGAAGGAGTACCATGAGCGACGCTGTCGTGAGCGCTGTCTTGCGCACGAGCTCAGTCAGGCACGAGACTGTCGCTCGGCCATCGGCGATCAGCCTCGCAAGCGCCGGCTGCAGCTGCGCATCGCACACGACTGAGAACCGCAGGTAGTCCATCGCGCTGAGTGGAGAGCTCGACAGCAGTCGGACCACTAGTGCCGTGCCGTCGCGCACACTCAGCGAGATGGCGACCATCTTCGAGATCACTACCTCGTCGCTCGAGATCAAAGCCGAGCGCGATGAGAGGCAGCCACGCGCCTCGAGCCACCCAATCGAGGCGCCGCGGTTGAGCCCATCCGAGTGTGCAGGCTCGCACGGCAGCGGCCGCGGCACGGGGCAGAAGACGAGAGTCTCCCGAAGGAGCGTCGCGGCCGATAAGTCACCGGCAGCGCCCACGACAGCGCCGTGAAGATCGGGAGCCAGCACCGGGCCCATGGGCAGCATCAGGCCGCTATCTGGCCCAAACAATGAGCGTAGGCTCGAGCTGCCGCGATCGCCGCCGCCGAGCTGGGCGTATATGGCCTCGCACAGCCACTTTCCCGCGCTCAGGTGACCCAGGCGCACATCGATGCTCAGGCTATTTCCCACAACGGGCGTGACGCGGTGCCAGTGCCCTGGCGGCAAGTACAGCAGCGAGCCGGCGATGAGATCGAAGCGTTCGGCGCCTGTGAAGCCCTGCGGCACGGCGCGGGCCGACGAGTCCTTTTCCGCGAGCTGATCTGCACGGTTGCGCGCTCTGTCAAAGAGGCCGCGCGAAGTGACGTCGGCGGTGGCGGGCTTGGTGGCTGCCAGATGCTGCCACTCTTTTGAGCCACGCAGCTGAATGGTGAAGTTGTGCACCGCGTCGCAGTGCCACTCGGCCACGTCGCCGCCCGTGCGCGAGATGTACAGCCCGACCTCGATATCATTTACTCGCTCGCCGCACGCGTCAACAAAGGCGGCCTCTAGCTCTTGGGCGCCACGTGAGAAGCAGTAGGGCAGGTTGAGCGTGACACCGCTCGTTTCAAGATCGCGCTCCATTTCATCACGCTCCTCGGGTGTGTACCGTGCATTGTCCGCCTTGCGGCACGCACAGAGCAGCTCGGCTGTATCGCCATCCTTGAAGCCGTCAAGCAGGCACTCGAGCAGCTCCTTGCCGAGTGCCCGCGAGTACGGGCGCTGATTCCAGTGGTCTCGCAGAAAGGCGGGCCAGTCGGGAATGAGATCGGTGATGTGAAGAGCGCCTGCAGCCATCGTCGTGATTAGCGCCTGCAGCTTGGGAATTTAGATGTCCGTGGATACGCGGGCGGTCTGCGTCCAAAAAGAAGGCCTGTGGACACGAGGACCGCGTATCACTCCATCGTTCGTGGCTTCGTGCCCACGCGGTTTCGCAGCGGCGTCCAGGTGTGAACTGACTGTTAAGCAAGCAAGAACATGCCGTGGAACGAGGGATCGGCGCTCATGCAAGCGCGTCACCTGGGGGCGCGTTTTAACAAGGACGAAGAAAGGCCACGGCATCGAGCATCGCTTCGAGCACATCACGGGTTTCACGGCATGCGAAGGATTTTGTGGCAGTGTCAATTGTAACTCTGTGACTGAGACTGTGTCACTGTATCTCTGGCGTGCGTCGCGCGGGATGCAGTGTAATGCGACCATTGGCATTGCGCCTGTCGGTCGTATTGTGTGGGCTGAATCGGCGTAGCTGTTACGGCACGGTGTTACGTGAAGCGTTAAATAAACCAGGTACGGAATCATCCCTTGCTTTTGACAACTGCTCGGCGAAACAGGCCTTCCACGCATTCATCAGCTGCGTGCACTCCGATTGCTTTGCCGGAAGATACATGTATCGCTTGTAGCATGTCTCGTGCTTGCATGACAGTGGCCTGCAAACTTCGTACGCTTTGCGCTCCGCATCGGTAAGCCCATCGGCACCCTTGAAGGCCATCTGATTAGCGAGCGTCGGGTTGATAGGACCTGCGACCATTGAGGCTTCGGCCCGTGTAGAACTTCAAGCCCGCTTACTGACAAAGCGCACCAAAATGCCAGGAGGGAAACGAAAGAAGAAGCGCAGGGGAGGCAACTCAACAAGCACGCGCCGTCAACTCCGAAACACGGGAGCCGATCTTTACATGTACCTTTACGTAAACAGAGTTTCTTTAGGTATGGTCTCGAGATTCCATGTTCCGGTTCACACCGTTGTTTGTTCACACACCGGGTCATGTCTTCGTTTCCCGTGCAGGGAAGCTGCGATTCGCCTAAACATGGCGAGCTCCTATGAACGCGACTTCCTCGACTTGCTCGGTAAGCGCCTCTGGGACGAAGGGCCGTCGTCGGAGCTAGCTGACTGTAGCCTGCAGCCTCGATCTGGCACTCCTTTCCATGCCCACCGATTGGTGCTGCAGGCTCGCTGCCCTCACCTGGCGAGCATGGTAGCTGCAACGAGTGCACAGAGCCCATCGACGCAGCTCGATTGCGAGCGCGAAGAGTTGCTCCACGTCCTCCGCCACGTCTACGCTGACGAGCTTCCGACGCAGGTGGACGCGTCGGCACTCCTCCGGCTGCGGAGCGTGGCACAGGAGTTCGCTCTGCCGGCGCTCGATGATGCTGTCTCATCTGTGCTTGCGCAGCAGCTGATCCCGTCGCTGTGCTGCGACTTGCTCCGCGAGATCAGTCGCGAAGAGGCGCGCGCACGCCTCGCGCACTCTGCGGCAGCGCCGACGTGCGCGGCCCTTCGGCGGGCGTGCAGCAAGTACGCCACCCAGTGTCCGTCGGAGATGTTTGAGTGCGAGGCGTTCCAGCGCCTTCCAGCCGCACAGCAGGTGTGGCTCTTCGCCACGTGCTTCGAAGGGCGCGAGCTTCACGTCTTTGCTGAGGGGCTACCCTCCGCACTCACCTCGAGCGCCGAGGAGCTGCTTCATGCCCTGCTCGCGCCGCCCTTCTCGTGTGCCATCGACGGGCTCCCGATGGCGAGTAGCGCGCAACCGGGCGGCGCCATCGCCGCCGTGACGCCGCTCCAGACGGCACTCACCAAGCACAACTGGCGCGGCGCCACGCTGCTGCTCGATGCAGGCGCCTCGCCGCAACCCACCAACGCAGCCGGGGGTCGCACGCTGCTTCACGTGGCGGCAGAGGCGGGAGACGCTCACGTTTGCACCTACCTGGCGCAGCGGGGCTCGGCGCCCGTGAACGCGGTCGACGCCGACGGCTACTCGCCGCTCGATCTCGCCGTGCTCCACGAGCATGCATCTGCAACGACGGCGTTGCGTGAGCGTGGCGCTCTCTCGCGCTATAGCAAAGAGGGCGACAGCCTGGTGCACCATCTCGCGACGAGCGGGCGGGCGGTGTCTCTTCGACTACTGCTGAGTGCGGACAATGTGGATGCGCCAAACGAAGCGGGCCTGACGCCCCTCCACCTGGCCGCCTTCGCGGGACAGTCTGAGAGCGCGCGGCCGCTTCTCGAAGCTCGAGCCGATCTGCACAAGATGGCCAGCGGCGGCGGGGCGCGCTTCGGCGGGCGCGTCCTCGGTAACGCGCTGCACCTCGCCTGCCGACGCGGCGATGAGGCGCTCGTTCTACTGCTCCTCGAGCACGGCGCCAATGTCGCATCCAAGGTGAGTGCTACCGGTGAGGCTGCGCTGCACCTGGCGGCACCGTACCCCCCCGTCGCCCGATTGCTGCTGCAGGCGGGCGCTGGGGTCGAAGACCGCGACGTCGCGGGACTCACGCCACTGCAGCACGCGGTGGTGGCGCCCACGGGAGCGCTCGAGTGCTGCCGCATCCTGCTCGACGCGGGCGCGCGTTCCAACACCGCCGACTATGTACTCAAGCAGACGCCGCTCCATCGGCTGTGTGATCAGCCCATAGGAGTTGAAGAAGGTTACAAAGCGCTCGAGGTGCTCTTTCTGCTTCACCGGCACGGCGCAGGGCTCAACGCGCAGGACAAGCACGGCAACACGCCGATCATGTACGCAGCCTTCAAGGGGCACGATCTGCTGGCACTCGCCCTAGTAGCGGGTGGCGCCTCACCTAATGTGCCCAACAACGACGGCATCTGCGCGCTCTCGTCACAGGCACCGAAGCACGAGGCTTTCCGAGGTGCGCGAGCGGTGTCGCGTGAGCTTCGCGGCTCGATGCTCGCGCGCATCGCGCAGCCGCTGCCCTGGCTGCCCGACCACATGATGGACCACTGCCAGGTCTGCTTCGATCCCTTTTCCGCCTCCAACCGGCGTCATCACTGCCGCCACTGCGGTCGCATCGTCTGTGCCACCTGTTCCGAGCACAAGTTGCCCATCCCCAAGTTTGCGCTCATGAAGCCGGAGCGTGTGTGCATCGAGTGCCGTCCCATCCTCGAGGCGTACGGCGACCGTCCGCTCGGGCCGCCTAGCACAGGCGCCGCGCTCCTCGCCGCCCAGCACGCCGTACAAGTGGAGCGCGAAGCCGTGCAGCACAGCTTGGTCGATCATCTCGAGTCCCAGCTGCCCACGCCGTCACTTGACAACCCGTTTGGCCCGTCGGTATCGCCCGCCGGCGCAAACCCGTTTGGTACCGCGGCAGCCCCCGACTTGGCTCACGCGTTTGGCGGGGCTGGTGGTCCAGGTATACTGTCACGGCGTAACAGCGCGAAGAACGCGAATCCGTTCAGCGCAGAGGACCTTCAACCGAGCGGCGTGTTGCCATTCGATGGCGGGGTGGTCGCCAACCCATTTGATGAGGAGGCGGAGCAGTTGGCGGCGCTGATGAAGAATCCATTTGCAGACTCGGATGGAGAGTCGGTGGGCCCGCAGAGAGAGAGACGACGCTAACGGTAACGCTCGGCGGCCGCGCGCCACATCGGTCAGAGGTGAACAAAGGGAGAGCACTTCGTCGTTCACGGTCTTAGTTGTTTGTTCTTGGTCTTGCCGGGTACACACTACGAGAGACCATATTATACGATTCGATTAGAAATGGGTCGCCCGCGCGCGGTGCACGCGAACCGCGACGTGGGAGAGATCGTAGGAAAGATCTCGATTTTGGATTTACGTTCGTTTTCGCATTTCGGTTTTGTCGGTTAACTATCCCACCGAGCCTGGATCCAGCTCCTTCAGTAAAGTTCTGAGCGCCTGAACAGCGGCTCGATGCGTCTCTGGCGGCACCAAGACATCGTTGAGCGCCAGCGTACGCTCCACATAAGCCGGCGAGCGCATCCCACACAAGGCAACGTCCACACCCGGCGCGCTTGCGGTGAAGAGCAGAGCGAGCTCCTCAAGGTTGAGGTGCCGACCTGCCGCGGCGAGCAAGACGGGACCTACCGTGTGACGAAGCAGAGCGAGTGTGGGCTTCACTGGACGCGTCTCGCGCAACACCAGGTAGTTTTTTCGCTCCCTCGAGGCCGGGGCCAATTCGGCGGGTGGGATGGCGTTCAGAGGTCGGTGGGCCATCACGGTGAGCCCGAGCTCATTTGCGAGGTCTATCGGCGAGAGTGGCGGACCTTCGGAGGCAGCGTCAGAGCTCTCATCGTGACCACGCAGCATCGAGCCTATGGCCGCATGCGGCTCGAGCAAGTTGAGGGGCAGCTGGACGATCCGAAACGCCGGCCCCATCGAACGGCCGTGACGAGTGGCCGCCGCTTCTGCCGATTTGTAGAGCCTCTTCAAACACGTGGCCTCTGCCACGTTGACGTCACCGCTCACAGACCAGCGACATCCGAATGGATTGGTGGAGACGCCGTAGACACGGATCCCGGTTTCGCCTCGAGCATTTGCATCTGTGAGACGTTCGCACGCCTCAAATGCGTCCGTCAGCTGGGCATAGAAGGCAGACTGCGAGTCGGAGGAAGTCGCAGCGGCGGTGCCATGATGGCGCACCAAGTCGCTCAGAAGCAACTCGGGATTGTGAAGCAAGACCGCATCGGGCCACGTGCCAAGGCGCTCGGCCGAAGAGCGGACGGAGTGCTCGATGAAGTCTGGCGATAGGCAAAACCAAGAGCTTTCAGATAGCTTCACGACGTTGGACCAGCCCCGGCCTTCTGCCTCACGCTGGCGAGCATATGCAAGGTCAAAGCCTTGGATGGCCCCAACCTTGGTGGTGATGAATAGCTCATGCCGCGCTACGCCATGCTGCGCCTGTGCTTCGCTTAACACCTGCCCGAGTAGCCGCTCGCTTTCGCCGTCAACATAGTTTGGAGAAGTGTCAAATGTTGTGCACCCGAGAGCAATTGCTCGATGCAAAGCGGCCCGGTGCAGCGCGACTTCGCTGCCTATTCGGTAACAGCCAAAGCCGAAGCGGGACCGAAAGGTCGAACGTGCAGCCATACCGGACCTCGAGGCCTGCCTATTGTTTGTGAATCGATCGGTCGGCCGTCGAGCTGCTGCTGCGACGAGCAGCCCGCCACAACGCCAAAGTTGCCCCGATTTCGACGAACGTGTCACAAAACGGGCCGAGGAAAATCGTCACGCTGCTATCTCCTATGATTGTGGTTTAGAGATTGGGGTCGCAATCTCGCAAACCACCGTGCAGCTGTACCGGTATGCTCCCGGCACGCGCAAACAACATTTGGGCAAACTTTCCGAAACGGCGGTGAGCGACTTTCTTTCGCAACCTTTTTCGCGTGCCCCTTGCGTGAGTCTGCGCCCGCTGTGCCGCTGCCACCGTGCAGGCCCCACCGCGGCAACCACCATGCCTCACGGCACAGGCAAGATCACTGCAAAAGATATCAGCCAAGCGGGGAGCTTGCAGGAGCTCATCGCTCAGTTGGTGAAGAAGGCGACAGATGGCAACGGCGAGGTAAAGGAGCAGGCAGCGAATGCACTCGAGAGCATTTCGCAGCAGAATCATGGTGAGCACTGCGAGACGCTATTCAAGGCGGGTTCCATCGGTCCGCTGGTGGGACTGCTTCGAGACGGCACCGCCAACGCGCAGTCCGCTGCAGCTGGCGCACTGGCAGCGATTGGCAGCAACAGCGAGGAGTATCAAGCATCGATTGTGGCAAAAGGCAGCATCGGTCCGATCGTGGCGCTGCTGAAGACGGGCAGCGCCAAGGTGCAGGAAAAAGCTGCCACGGCGCTCGCGACCCTCGACAAGGTCGTTGCGCACCAGGGCGAGTGCATCAAGGCCGGATGCATTCCACCGCTCGTCGGCATGCTCAAGAATGGCTCCGCCGCTGCACAGGCCGCCGCAGCTCAAGCCGTGGCTAATGCGGCCGCCTACAGTCGTGATTCTCAGGTGGCGATTGCGGCAGCTGGCGCCGTGCCGCTTTTGCTCGTGCTCCTTGGCGTCGGGAAGGCGCAGATGCCCGCTGCTGCCTGCCTCGCCAAACTCGCGGCAAACAACGCTCAGATTCAAACCGAGATCAGCGACGCCGGCGGCATCTCGCCTCTCCTGGCGCTACTTAACAAGGGCAGCACTGAAGGACAGGTCCAAGCAGCAGCTGCGCTGTGCGAACTGGCTCGCGACAATATCAACACACAGGCAGCGATCGCAAAGGCTGGAGGTATAGGGCCGCTCCTGGCATTGACCCAAGCGACGGGACGAGGCGCCGAAGCCGCGCAATCGCACGCTATGGGTGCGCTAGCGCAGCTGGCGCACCATAACAAAGACAACCAGGATGCAATCGCAAGGATGGGCGGTGTGAAGCCGCTTGTCATGCTGCTCGAGTCGAAAGACACAGAAGTGCAGGCGCACGCCGCCCAGGCGCTCGCAGAGATCTCTCGGTCAAACCCAGACATCCAGGAGTCGATTGTCGACCTGGCGGGCATCGGCATGCTCGCGAGCATTATCAAGGGCTCGCAGCCCCTGAACGTGAAAGCCGAGGTAGCTGGCGCGCTCTGGTCTCTCTCAGAAGATGCGACCATAAAGGTCACGATTGCTCATGCGCAAGCAATCGAGCCTTTGGTGAAGCTCCTCGGCGAAAACTTGGAGCTTGCTCGGCACCATGCGTCAAAGGCGCTAGCCTCGCTCGGCCTGGACAACAAAGAGAACCAAGTGCAGATCACACAGCTGCTCATCGATATGCTGCATTTTGGAAATGACCTTGGGAAAGAACGCGCCGTGCTAGCGCTGCGTACCCTCATTGATGAGAACCCTAACTGCCACGATGTGATTGCAAGGGCAGGCAGCGCGGCAGCGCTGGTCGATCTGCTCAAGACTGGCATCCCGGATGCCAAAGACTACGCTGTGTGGTCGCTCTCGTTGTCGATTGCGTCCGAGAACCAGGCTACTATTCACGAGCACGGCGGAGTGAAGTGTCTCGTCGATCAGCTGTCAGACAAGCGCGTCATGATCCAGGAGCAGGCCGCGCTTGCTCTCGCCAAGCTCGCAACTAACAACAGTGCGACGCGAGAAGAAATCCAAAAGGCCGGCGGCATCAAACCCCTGATCGCACTGTCGCGAATCCACGAACAGTCGTCCGGGATCGCACGCCAAAATGCAGCAGCTGCTCTATCAGAGTGTGCGCTCAGTCCTGCAGCACGCGAGGAGATCGTGCTTTCGGGCGGCATTCGGCCACTCGTCCTGCTCCTTGAGAATGAGGGGCGCAACACCAGAAAGTACGTGGCCACAACGCTCGCGCGCCTCTCTAAGATCACCGAGTCGAAGGTCAAAGGAGGAGACAATGCAAGCAGCGAATCGAAAGGGGCCGCCGAGGTGTCAAACGCATCCACACAAGCCGCGATTGCAGATGCTGGCGCGATCGTTCCGCTCGTCGCACTGCTCGATGGCAAGCAGGGAGCGGATGCTCAGAAGGAAGCCGCAGGTGCTCTCTTTGCGCTTGCAGAGTCTGATAAGAACAGAAAGGCCATTACTGAGGCGGACGGCGTAGTCTGGCTGGTCATGCTGCTGGGCTGCGATAATCCAAAAGCCCGCGAGCACGCAGAGGGTGCACTCGTACGTCTGTCGATCGATAGCGCCAATCGCAATCTCATTGTCAAGAAGCTCGTGGACATGCTGCAGGAAACAGGCACGCAAGCGCAGGAGCAATCGGCCGCTGCTCTTTCCAACCTTGCGCGCGAGTCGCAGGATAATCGAAAGGCAATCATCGATGCCAACGGCATCGGTCCTCTTCTGGACATGCTCGATGCAGCGTCAGTCAAGGCGAAAGAGAACTCTGTCGGCGCCATAACGCAACTGTGCTCGTCAAAAGAGAATCAGATGATTGTCGCCAAAGCGGGAGGTATCCCCAAGCTAGTCAGCGTCCTGTTGGGCTTTACGGGCACGACCCTGAAAGAGATGGCCGCCGTGCAGCTGTGCACACTGGCAGCGGAGGCCATCAAGGAGATGGCCAAAGATAACCGCAAGAACCAAGACGCCATCTCTGAAGCTGGTGCCATTCAACCGCTTGTTGCGATGCTCATATCGCCCGCACCACAGATGCAAGCCAATGCAGCAGGTGCCCTCGGCCACCTCGCCAAGAACCACCCGGAGAATCAGTCCGCCATTGCGAGAGCGGGAGCCATAGCTCCGCTGTGCACCCTCGTCAAGGAAGGTGCGGAAGAAACCAAAGATCAGTCAGCATATGCGCTCTGGTCACTCTCGACGGACAACGCGCCCAATAAAGACACCATCGCCAAGCTCGGTGGTATCGAACCGCTACTGAGCCTGCTCGTCTCTGGCACATCGCAAAAGTCGCAGGAGTGCGTCGCGGGCGCGCTCACATCACTCGCCTCCAAGCACACAGAAAACCGTGGCGTCATCTCCAAGCGCCTTGTCGGTCAGCTCGGGTCGTCGGCAGTCAAAGACACTCATAAGGCTGTGCGCGTACTGATGGCGGTGTCATCGTTCGCGCAGGACTCAAGCAATAATCAGGTGGCTCTCGCAAAGGCGGGTGGCATCCAGCCCCTGATCGTCTGGCTGGCCACCATGGCTGAAGAGGCCCAGCGCGAGGCTGCCGCCGCAATGCTCGCGCTCGCAACAGACAACGCCACGACTCAAGTCCTCATCTCCAAATCGAATGCAATACCATCAATCATCAGGCTCGTAAACAGGAGTTCGCCAGAGGCCCAAGAGCTCAGTGCAAGAACGATCTGGCATCTGGCATCCGTTACCGACAACCACTCCATGATTGTGGAGAGTGGTGCCATCTCGCCACTTGTGGGCATGCTCTCGGCCGACAGTCTGCGTGCGCCCGAGATTGCCGCCATCATCATGGTCCGTCTGGCACGCTTCAATCCGAACGTTTCTTCCATCATCGCCGATATGGGCGGCATCGTCCCGCTCATCAAATTGATAGCCAACACTTCAGCCGATGCATCTGCTGGTGCGCAGCTGCAAGCTTCCGCTTTGCTCGCCGAGCTTGCCCTGATACCCAAGAACAGGGACCCCATCACCAACGCCAATGGCATCGAACCGCTCGTCAAGTTGCTCATTTCAACCACAGTTGGGACACCGGAGACAGCTGCGCGCGTGCTCGGACACCTCGCCCTCTCTAATGGCGATGACACCGTTTACGCATATACGCCCGTTGACCAGCTGGGCGACGGCATTCGCGGGTCGGCCGAACGGCGCACCAAGATCAACCAGATAGGTGGTGTGAAGCGACTCATCATGATGCTCGATGGTTCTAGCGCCGGCATGGCTGCTGTCGGCAAGAAGAAGGTGGAGCCAGCAATCGCTCCGAAGAAAGCTTCGGAAGATCAGAAGGCAGTTGTATCCAGTGAAACGTCCAAAGAGTTAGGTATGCAGGAGCAGGCGGCAGCAACGCTAGCCGAGATCGCCTTGGCCAACCCAGCCATGCAGGATGCAATTGTTGAGGGGATCGGTGTGCCTCCTCTCCTTGCCGTTATCCGCAATGGGTCGCCGGTTGGGCAGGAGCACGCGGCAAGGGCCATCTGGAACTTATGTGCATCCTTCGAGAATCAAGCTATCATAGTTGAATGCGGCTGCATCCCTGACCTTGTCGCCTTGCTGAAGGTCGGGTCACCGCTGGCGCAGGAGTTTGCGGCAGCAGCGTTGTCGGACCTAGCTAACGGAGGCATCGTTGAGCGCAAGACTAAAGCCGCAGCTCGAGCAGCTGAGAAGGCCCAGAAAGCCGCCCAAAGAAAGCATGAACGCCCGCCGACCCCTGATGACGAGCAAGGGGTGGAAACGGGAACCGCTGCAAGCGATGCAGAAAAGAAGGACAAGGAGGAGTTCATCGACCCGTCGGATCGGCTCGTCGCTATCTCAGGGGCTGGCGGCATTCTGCCTCTCGTCAAGCTCGTTGACTCTGGCACCATGAGGGCCCGTGAGAATGCTGCGGGTGCCCTTTGGCATCTTGCGCTCGACTCGTCGAATCAGATATTGATCGCAAAGTGCAACGGCATCGCACCGCTGACGACGCTGCTCGAAAATGGCACTGATCTTTCGCACAAGCACGCAGCCGATGCTCTGGACCGCCTTGCGCTTGACAACCCTGAGAATCAGGCGCAGATAGCAAAGAATCTCGTTGGGCTCTTGGGCAACCAGAATACTGGCGCACAACGGCGAGCCGCGCATGCGCTCTGCGGACTTGCTACCACAAACGCGGGTTCACCTTCCGTCATCGTCAACGCTGGTGCAATCTTTCCCCTGGTGAACTTGTTGTCTTCAGGAGTACCAGAAGTCAAAGAGGAAGCTGCGTCAGTGCTATCAACTCTTTCACTCAACTCGCCGACAAACCAGCTTGCAATAGCCACTGGTCTTGTCGCGCTCGTTGGAACAGGCTCTGCGGATTCTCAGGAACAGGTCACGCAGGTGCTGCTGACTCTCGCCGCTGATGCCGACAATAGGATTGCGATTGCCAAAGCCGGCGCTATCCCGAGGCTCGTCATGCAGATTCGTGGCGGCTCGCACAGTTTGATGCGTGCACAAGAGCTTGCAGCGTCAATGCTAGCAAAGATATCTGGCGATTCTGATGAAAATATCGCCGCGATTGCTTCTGCCAGCGGCATTCGACCCCTGATTGTGTTGCTGTCCTCTTCCTCTTCTTCAGCCCAAGCCTATGCCGCGTCCGTGCTCGCTGACGTCACCAAGAAGTCCATCCGCAACCAAAATACAGTTCTTGCTGAAGGCGGAATCCCTCCCCTTATCGTGATGCTCGCAAAGGAATCTCCGCCAGAGACCAAAGCTGAAGCGGCAGGTGCCCTGCTCTGCCTCGCCTCTGTCCAGCCGGAGTTGCAAAAGGCGGTGGCCGACGCTGGCGCCGTTAAGCCACTCGTGGCCCTGCTTAACGAGGAGCATGATCTCGCACGTATGAAAGCAGCAGGTGCCCTCGCTGCGATCAGCAATGGCTCGGTTGAGAATCAGGAGGCCGTTGATAAGTTCAATGGTATCACGAAACTGATCTCGCTCCTTGGCCCAACCATTCACGACGAGGTGCGCGGACAGGTTGCTGCAGCGCTCGCAGTGTTGGCGCGTGGCAACAAGAAAAACCAGGACAAAATAGCCAGCTCGGGCGGCGTAGTGTCACTGGTGGCGCTCTTGCAAGACGATACGTCGTCTGCACACGCCAAGGAGGAGGCCGCCGCAGCACTATGGTCGCTCTCCGTCGGTAATTATGAAAATCAATGTGCAATTGCAGATGCCGGAGGCATTGCGCCACTTGTTGCCGTGCTTGGCCTGGAGAGTGTGCGTGCCCAGGAGCAAGCCGCGAGTGCACTCGCGGCGCTCGCTCTCGACAATGCCAAGAACGAGCTCTCCATTGCGAAGTTGATCGTGTCGTTGCTACGCTCGGATGAGAAGGCAGCTGCTGCCAAGGCTGCTCGAGCCATTTCACGGCTTGCACGTGCGCACAAATCGAATCAGATATCCATCGCCAAGGCGGGCGGCATCACACTCCTTGTGGAGTTGATCAATGCTGACGAGGCTGGCGTGGGCCAGGCGCCTCCGTACAGCGCTGCCTTAGTAGAAGGGGCAAAGGTCCAAAAGGAGATGGCCTCAGCAATCTGGTCGATGACTTACTTAAATCCAGAGAATCAAGTGGCGATTGCCAAGGCTGGCGGTATCCCGTCCCTCATCGGGCTTCTCAACGGACATCCGGAGGTGCATCGTGACGTCAGCGGTGCTCTGTGGAGTCTTGCGGACAATGCCAACAACCAGAAGGCCATAACCGACTCTGGTGGTATTACACCGCTCGTGAACCTGCTCTCGAGCTCCACAGTGGACGCGCAAGAGACCGTAGCAGGCGCACTACACATTCTTGCTAAGTTGCCGTCAAACCGCCAGGAAATCGCCGACGCTGGCGCTATCAAGCCACTAGTGGGAATGTTCAACACGGGGTCAGACTTGGGCAAGGAGCAGGCGGCGTGCGCGCTTGAGACTCTGGTCAAAGGCAACGACTCCAACAAGCAAACCGTTTCTTACGAGCTCGTCGACATGCTTCGCACAGGTTCCCGTGATGCGCAAGGACACGTTACAGCGCTGCTTCGCACACTCGCTCAAGACCCTGATAATCGTGGGGCTGTCGCGAAGGCGGGGGCGGTGCCCGAACTTGTGAAGCAGCTCGAACGTGGAACGGAACGAGCGATGGCAATGGCTTCGCAGGCTCTGGCGCTGATTGCTCTAAAGTCTACCGATCACCGTGCACAGGTGACCCAGGAGTTGGTCAAATTGCTCGCCTCCGACAACGCAGCCGTACGTCGACGTTCTTCCGAGGCGCTACGTGAAATGGCCGCTGATGAGACGCCTAATTCCAGAAAGAATGTTTCAGCAGGAGGCGGTGCGCCTCTGATCAATTTGCTCAAGGAAGGCCTTAAAGACGGTCGTGTTGAGGCGCAAGAATACGCGCTTTGGTCGCTATCCGCCATTTCCGAGACGCCCGCTTGGCGAGTTGACGCTGAAGCGATCGTCGAAGCTGGTGGCATCAAACCACTCATCGCCTCGCTCGTGGGCGGCAAGTTGAGCGTAGTTGCGCAAGAACACGCGGCCGCGGTGCTGTCGGGCCTCGCACCCATCGGCAGCAATGCCCAGGCCATCAGGGCTGCGAAAGGCATTGACCCACTTGTGCAGCTGCTGTTGACAGGCAATGCCCAGGCAAAAGAGCACTCTGCTGTTGCTCTCGCCCAGCTCGCACTGCGCGCCCAGGCCGCCCTTGAGATTGCAAAGGCTGGCGCCGTGTCCGCCTTCGTGACCTGGCTCTGGAATCCTACCCTCGGCCCTCCCCTCGTGGCCGCGCGTGCTCTGTCCGAAATCGCTCTCGACAATCCGGACACGCAGGCTCAGATGACAGAGGAGGGCGCCATCTCGCCGCTGGTGGCGATGGTAGCATCAGCGGCGGAGACGAACCGCCCAGAGTTTACGGCAAACATGAGTCCACAGGCAGCTGCTAAAAAGATAACCGCAGCGCTGCAGGTCTCTAACACGGCGGCAAAGGCTCTGGCCACGCTCGCTAAGGGCAGCGTCGTGATCCAGACGACAGTCGCCGAGGAGAACGGGATCATCCCACTCGTCGATCTGCTCAAGAATAGCGCAATGAAGCCGATCGGGTACGAGAATGCGACTAAGGCTCTGTGGCATCTCGCGGCCACGGAAGACAATCAGCTGGCCATCGCGCGTGCAGGTGGGCTCGTTCCACTCGTGCAACTGCTAACGACTGGGAATGAGATCACCAAGCAGTACGCTGCAGCAGCTTTGGAGTCGTTGTCGCGCGACTGCACCGAAAATCAAATTGCGCTGTCCAAGGCCGGGGCGATTCAACCGCTGGTAGATTTGCTCGGCAATGATTCGGTACAGACGCAAGAGCATGCTGTGGGTGCACTGCTTTTCCTGGCCTCACACGACGCGGAGTCGCGCAACTCCGTGGTCAAGAGACTCGTCGCAGTTCTCGAAGAGCGATCAGCCGCTGCCCAGATGAAGTCCGCAGAGGCCCTGGCCGTGCTTGCCAGCCGCAATGCTGAGAACCGCAAGGCCATCACCGCTGCTGGAGCCATCAAACCCCTGGTGACGCTCCTTGGCGACGGTCGGCGTGCGAAGGAAGAGACACCCCAGGAGCGGTCGGCTGCAGTACTCGCAGACCTTGCAAAATATGGCGAGAATAAGCTCGCTATTGTCGAGGCCGGTGGGGTGCCACCGCTTGTGGCGATGCTCTCATTGGACGCATGCGTATCAGCGCAGACGCACTCCTCGGGAGCAATTTTTCAACTAGCTGCACTAGGTGGCAATAGAGAAGCGATTGTGAAGGCAGGTGGCATCACACAACTCGTCGCGCTACTCTCCAAGGGCTCGCCAGAAGCGAAGAAGTACTCTGCTGGCGCGCTCTGGCACCTTAATTCGGTTGCCGAAAACAAAGAGGCGACGTTCAATGCAGGCGCAATTCCACCTCTTGTGGCCGTGCTCAATTCAAAATCCGGAGAGGCTCGAGAGTACGCCTCAGGTGTGCTTTCTATTCTCGCACGCACCCAGGGAGGTACCAAAGCCGCGATCGCCAAAGCTGGAGGCATCGCAGCTCTCGTCAAGCTGCTGGCTGACGTGAACATGGTGACACAAAGGCACTCTGCGTGCGCACTTTGGGGCCTTTCAGATGGTAAAGACGGCATCTACGACAAAGAAATAACGAAGTGCGGTGCGGTGCAGCCGCTCATCGAGCTGCTCCAGGACAACAATCCGGAGACGCGAGGCTTTGCCGCCGCGTGCTTGTTATGCCTGTGCAACGATCCACTCGCCAAGCAGGACATCCTCGAGCAGGGCGGAGCCGAGCCTTTGCTCGCCTTCGCTCACGGGCCGCCTTCGTGGCTGTCGAAGCAGTGTACGGAGATGCTCGGCCTACTCAACGTTCCGCTTGGGGATCCCGACTCCGCGCCAACTCTGTTGCCGCCCCCCCCCGCCATTACCCAGAAGGGTGTCCAGAGCACTGAACAGGAAGGTGGAAGCGCTCGATTTGCGACGGCACGCGGGGAAGGTGGCACCGCACGCGGAGCCATGTTGGGGCGTCCGTCCTCCCCTGGCCGTGGTCCGCTGTCACCGAAGTCGCTTACGGCCAGGCAACGATTCTACGCGGAGCGTGCTCTAGCCTCATCTCGATCCAGCGGCGGTGCGCCGAAGATGAAATACCACTTCTTTTCCTTCCAGATCCATCATCTCACTGGGTACACTGGGTTCACCTGATGAGTTGCAGAATCGGCATGCAGCTTTTATACTCGCAAGTCAGAGGTGTCATGAGGTTCTCTGGCGTGTGGCACGCTAAGGCTTTCGAACTGTGGCTCGTTAGAAAAAAAATCCCTCTTCGGTTTGGAAGTTGAAATCTTCTGCAGCTTTCGTCATCGGGGTTTCGTCATCTCATCGCCGTGATGAAGAGAAAAGCGAGTGAGTGAAGATGCTGCCAAGGCCGTCCCGTCCTTCTTTTGTGAGCGTTGGCTCGAGATGATTACATTGGTTGCGACCGCATTACGATCACTGATCCCGATTCCTGCGCTGGATCCGCACCAGCTGCAGCTCGGCCCGAAAGCCGGCGAGGGTACCTTTGGACTCGTTCGCTGGGGAGCCTACAAAGGAACTCCATGCGTCGTGAAGCAAGCCAAGCCGGGATGTGAGCGTGCAGACAGTTACCTACGAGTCGAAGAGCACGCGAGCTCGCTGCTGGCCTACCATTGCGGAGACTCCGTGCACTTCGCGCCGTACGTTGGGGCAGCAGACAAGGATGGCACGAAAATGCTCGTGTGGCGTGCTTGTGGCGACATGACCTTAGGCGACTATCTGCGGCGAGGACAACCAGGCATCGCGGCGCTGGCGGAAGCGCTCGAGTGTACCTCCGAGAAGGCCATCGGCCGCAAAGTGCTGCGCGAGCAGCTCATTGCGCTCTCAAGACTGCACGCATGCGGCCTCGTGCACCGAGACATCAAGCCCGACAATTGGATTGTCGACACAGACGAGCGATGCCTGCGATTGATCGATTTTGGGTCGTCGTGCGAGGTGGCCTCGTGGGGCACGCAGCGTGGTTATACACCCACGCGTGTGCCTTGCTCGATCCTGTTCTGCCCGCCCGAGCAGCTGCTGACGATCGCGACACCCTACACTTACGACGTCTTCTCGGCTGCGCTCGTGTGGCTTTGTGTCGCGCTACCAGCCTTGGGTGAGTCCGAGGAGACCCTGTACATGCTGCGCATGAGCATCAAGGAGCATGGTCATCGCCTCGATGCGTGGAGGGCTTCGTGGGAAGGCGGCGAGCCCCCAGTCGCGCAATGGCGCGACGAGTCCATTTTTGGGAGCACGAGCGAGCAAGCGCAGAAAGTGGGATGGGAGCTCTTGGTCACGCTGCTGGCCCCGGCACCGCACGAGCGGCCGACGGCGGCCGAGGCGCTCCTGAGCCCATTTATGAATGCAGACTGCGCGCTCATCGACGCGCGAATGCCAGCCCCACGCCCATGGACCCTCGAAGGCCTTGCTCACGCTGGCGCTGTGCTGAGCGGCGCGGAGCCTCAGCGGCGCCTGGTCGCCCACGAGTGTACGATTGACCCCTCATAGCGCTCGTGGGGGAAAATGGAGTTTTCCTTTCAGCTTTTTGAAACTCTATCAGCGACTTACAAAAAAGGCGTCATAGAACAAAACGTTTCACACCACGCAAGAGGCGAAACGACTCTTCTTGGTGTTGTTTGCGCGGCGTGGACCGCAGCTTGAGAGGCCCGAAAGCCACGCAATCGTCGCCTTTCATGTCCAAGCGTCCCTCATCAGGTGGCGGGACATCCGCTGCGAAACGTCCGGCGTCCGCATCGGCGAGGGATGAGCGTGTCGACCGTCCGACCGACCTCGCTGTCGGCAGCCAGGTTGAGGCGCTCGATGTGCAGGAGTTGTGGTTCCCGGCGTGCATCAAGACTGTAAGGCAGCGCGAGGTGCTCGTATCCTTCGACGGCTGGGACAGCCAGTGGGACGAGTGGCTTCCGCGTGACTCCCCGCGCCTGCGCCGCCACCGCGGTTGGGGTACAGCCGCCAAGCCGGACGACTACCAGATTGACTCAACCATCGAGGCACTCGACATGGAAGGCAAGTGGTACGCGTCGCGCGTGCTGCACGTGTCCGAGACGGCGGTCATGGTGAAGTACGCGCGATGGGCGGACAAATGGAACGAGTGGATCGATAAGGACTCAGGCCGGCTGCGCCCGCTCGGCCAGGACGGCGTAAAGGTTGACGGTGACCGCCGAGAGACACACGAGGATCTGTGTGGCACGTGCGAGGACGCTGGCGAGCTCGTCTGCTGCGAGGGCCGGTGCAAGCGCGCCTTTCACGTCGCGTGCATCCCAGCACACAACGCACCGCCCGCGGACGGCTCGGACGTGCGCTGGTCGTGCACCGACTGCAAGTCGCGCCGCTTCCGCTGCTTCTTATGCAAACGATGGGGCACGGAGCGCGTCGATGTGCATCGCTGCGGTAGGAAGGGATGCGGCAAGTCGTACCACCCGGAGTGCCTGGTGGCCTCACTGATGGAATTTGGCGACGAGGTCGTGCTGCCGCCCATGCCGATGAGGGCCGCTGTCTCGGCTGCCAATGAGACAGCGCCATGCCGTCCATGCAGCTCGGCGGCGATGCCCACGTCGCCCGCGGCGAGGGTCGGCGCGGGCCGCGGCAAGCTGCTCGAGGACGGCACACCGCCGTACGGCGGCAAGGCGCCAGCTTGTGTTGAGTACACCTCCGAGAGCGGCGAGGGCTCCGGCACCGCCTCGGAGGAGGTTGAGAACCAGAAGGACGTGGGTGTGGCCGACGACGATTGGCTGCGCACTGACCACCGCTGGCTCGGGCGGCGCGTTCGACGGTTCTTCGATGAGGAGGCCGTGGACGGCACGATCACGTGCTGGTTGCCCGCGACGTCGATCGACCCGGCCCTCTGGCACATGGAGCACGACGACGGCGACGCAGAGGACCTCGACGACCGTGAGGTTCGCACCGCGCTGCGCGCCTTTCTCGAAGATTGGGCTTTCCCCAAGCGCGGCCTCTTTGCCGAACCTGACCTGGGCGACGCGGGCGAGGGTGCCGGCGCACGAAGGACCGCCGCCTGCCAGAGCACCCCCAAGGCCAAGCGGGCTGGTGCCACCGAGGCGCACGGCAGCCCGGGAGGCACCTCGGGCGGCGGGGACGGCGACTGCAACGAGACGAGCCACGCGCCCGTGCCTATCCACTGGGCAGGCCTCACGTGCGCGCGCCACTCGTGCACCGTGTGCAAGAAGGCCGAGTCTTCGGGCTACGGCCAGGCGATGATGAATTGCCTGCGCTGCCCCACCTCGGTGCACCGCGCATGCGCCTCGGCGCACTCGCACATGCAGCTCACTTCGCGCACCTTCCTATGCGAGCGCTGCACGACGATCATGCCTCGCGGCCTCAACGCGCCTGATCCCAACATGCCCACGGGCGCGTTGGCGGGCGCCAAGCGAGGAGTGCTGCTCCTGCCACTGCCCTCGGATGACCTTTGCGATGCCTTATCACTCAAGGACTTTGCGTCGGTCAAGCTCGGCCTCCAAGGGGTGAAAGCGGACTTCGGCCCTCCAGAGGACCTGCTCGTGTCCCTGCGCGCGCGCGAGGTTGTGCCCACCGCGGACTTTGCGCCGCCGCCGTACGAAACCCTCCGCCGCTCCATCTACCTGCACGACCAGCCACGCGAGAAGCTGAGTGCGGACGACGTGACCGTGTGCTCTTGCACGCTCGCGAGCGGCGGCTGCGATCATCGTTGCGCCAACCGCGCCATGCAGTCCGAGTGCTCGAACGCCTCATGCAGGCTTGGCCCCTCGTGCGGCAATCGGCCCTTTGCCAACTTGGGGGCGACGAGCCAGCGACCGTTGCAGCTCTTCAAGACCGACGGCAAGGGTTGGGGCGTCATGTCGACGCGGAACATCGAGCAAGGCGAGCTCGTCGTCGAGTATGTGGGCGAGGTCATCGACCACGACACGTGGGAGTCTCGCAAGGCGAAGCTTTGGCGTTTCGATCATATGTACTTTATGACGCTCAACCGCACCGAGATCGTGGATGCCACCGAGCGCGGCAACATCGCGCGCTTCATCAACCACTCGTGCGATCCGAACCTCCAAGTCGAGAAGTGGTATGTCAACCGGACTCCGCGGCTCGGACTGTGGGCCAAGCGCCCGATCCTAGCCGGCGAGGAGTTCTCGTACAACTACTCGGTCAAGTGGCACGGGGATCCGGATGTCGCGCAGCGGTGCTACTGCGGCGCGTACAACTGCACGGGCTACCTCGGCCTGCCGCCCAAACGATGAGGATGCAGAGGAGATGACCTTGGCGAGCTTCGGAGGACGAAGACGATTTCGATCCTGGCGCTCTGCCGACGATTTCGGAGGTGGCGGTGAGGAGGCGGAGACGGAGGGAAGAGAGGGAAACAAAGAAAGAGAAGCAGTGATGCGGCGGCCGAACGCCCGGCCAGGAACAGGCGCGAAGGTCGGTCAAGCGGAGAGGTCGGGCGGGTGTGCGGTGACTTGAGAAGGGTGACGTGAGTTTCGTCTAAGGTCGGTCCCGTTCGCGCATGTGAGGCGCGGTGTAAGGTCGGTCCCGTTCGCGCGTGTGAGGCGCGGTGTAAGGTCGGTCCCGTTCGCGCATGTGAGGCGCGGTGAGCGCTCGTCGGATACAGGAGCACTTGGATATTGTATGTATTATTGCTACACACGTTGACGCGCGGGACCGGTCGGAGTCAAGTCCACTGAGACGTATTCGCCCGGGGGTCGAGCGGAGTTCTATCGTTACATTCTTCGTCCCCTGAGCGTTCGATCCGTAGACCGTGGCGCGACCCCGACCGCCACAACTTCAAGTACGTCGGCTTGGCTTGTTCGGCGTCGGGCGCGTCGCGTTGCGGTGATGGAGCTCCAACGGTCGGCGGTCCATTGAGGATACGCTTCTCCACTGTGCAATCTACACCCAACTCTCCAATATCCATCCACCATCGACATCGCGCCTCCGTAGGCGGTGTGATGTGTGGGCGACGTGTCATGAAGGGGAACGGGAGGACTGTCGCGAAGGGGGTAGTTGTACGCTACCGAGATGTGAGATAGCGGCATCTCATGTGCAGCCCTCGGCGATACCATGCGCGGGCAGCTGTGCCGAGAAGCGGAGTGTCACCTTAGCTTTGTCGAGCCGCCATGTTCTCGAGCTTCAACTCGAGCTCGAGCCATCAGCGTAGGCTCGTCCTTTCTCGCCCACGACGGCGCGGGAGCTGCTGGTGATCATCAATCGAGCGTCAACGAGGCCTCGTCTGGTGTGCTTTTCCAATCTTGGTGTGGCACGCGCTCCACAGGTGCATCGGCCACACGAACACCCCTGCGCTCAAAGTGAATCGTCACGGGGCGCGTGGCCTCGCGCACCATTGTGAGCACCGCGCCACAGTCGCGCCCGGCGGTGCTTTGCCCATTGACGCGCGACACCTTATCGCCGATGGCCACCTGGCCGCTCCGCTCCGCGGGCAGGGCTTGGCCTTCATCCATGACCGTGAAGGCCATCACCTCGACACCGAGACCATCCACGGCGTCGGTCAGTTGCATGCCGAGCACGTACTCCTCGAAGGTGACGTGGAACTGCACGCTTGCCATGCCCGACTCGATCATATTCTGCAGCATGCTCACGCTGATGCCAGCTGGCGCGCGGAAGTCCTCCGAGGCGATCGCCGAGCTCGCATCCTGCTGGTGCAGAAGCTCACACGCTAGCCAGATGGTAGGCTCGTCCTCGCGCTGGAAGCCAACGGGGCCGTATGAGCACTCGACACACATGGCCAGTTTAAGGCTGCCCGCCGCCGGGCATGTCACGAGGCGTGACAGGCCGAGGTTGTCAACGTCGTCCATGCTGCCGATGCGCCACCACCACACATGCGTTTGCGACGTCCACTCCCATGCCTCCTCCGCCGCAGGTGCGGGCGCAGCTTCCAAAGCCTCTTCAGCTTCGGCCACATCAGCTTCGGCCACATCGGCTTCGGCCACATCGGGTTCGGCCACATCGGCTTTGGTCACATTGGTTGACGGTGCCGAACACCCACCCGCTGGCTTCCGAGGCACCCACAGCAGCGCGTCCGCCTCGCTCCGCTCCTGAAGCTCGCCGACCTTGGATGCCAGCCGTGTAGAGCACCTTGGGCAGCGCAGCAAGCCCTTATTAACGCCATGCTCGTCGATGTCACGTCCACCCAGCTCTGGCCGAGCGTCCAAAGTCCGGCCAGCACTCGTCGGTTCAGGCGCGCCAAACGGTTCAACAGAGGGCGGCGCAGCGCTCGCCTCTGCGGCGACGATATCGGACGACATAAAAATATCCGGATACTTCCTTGCACTCAAAAGACCGGTCAGACAAGAGTCAATTCAGGGGAAGTCCGCCTCCTTGGACTTGAGTCATGTGTCTTCTTTGACGTTTCATGTGAACTTTCGTAAAGGATGGCCCAGCCTTCCTTCGGCAGCAGGAAGAGCAAGCTTCTTGGTGGCACGTTCTTGGAAACTGGGAGCTGCAAAAAATGGAGGCAGGTGAGTGTCGCATCTGCCTCGAGCGAGGTGGTCAACCGCTCATCGTTCCGTGCGAGTGCTCCGGCACGTGCAAGTACGTGCACCGTGACTGCCTCGAGCACTGGATTCTTGCACGCGGCTCCTTGACGTGCGAGGTTTGCAAGGCCCCGTACAAGGATGAAGCGATCACGGAGCTTGGGCGCCACCGGGCCGAGGAGCAGAGACGGCGCGAGCTCGAGTGGCCGCAACACGATGCCGACTTTGGCGACGATACGCTCCTCGGGCGCCCCTTGTATGCCGCGTCGGCAACCCGGCGGCTCCTCGTCCTCTCCAGTTTTTCGTTGTTAGCCATCCTCTCCTTTCTCGTACAGGACGAGAGTGTCGGCGGTGCGTACGGGCACTACGGCCCCGGCGACTCTGGCTTCGGCGGCTTCGATATCACCGACCAGCAGGCCGAGGCCTACCTCGCCGAGCTGGGCCTGCGTGGCGCGCGCAAGGGCATCGCCCCAGCGCCACCATCGAGCTCGCCGCCTTCCGCGGCCTTCGTCGGATCGGACGGCGAAGAGCTTGGCACGCTACCGCGCCATGACGGGCGCTGGCCCGATCCTGCGCCACTGCCCATCACTTCGTACGGCGACGAGCCTGGCCCGATCGGCGGCAGCAGTAGCATCATCAGCAGCGGCATCAGCAGCAGCGGCGGCGGCAGCAGTGGCAGCAGCGGCCTCTGGAGTGGCGCTGCCGGGGGGCTGTGGCCCGAGCACTCGTGGGGTACGTACCACAGCTACGACGACCAGCCTGTGCCGCAGCCGCCCGCGCCGCCCGCGCTGCTCTGGCAGGAAGACGCCTTCCATTCAGAGGGTCAGCCAGTCATGCCAGCCGAGCCGGTGGAAGCGCTCGTACAGCTGATCGAGGCCTCGGGCTGTGCAAGTGAGGATGGACGTGCGAGCTCGGTGCGCACATGCGAGCTGGCCGAGAAGGTGCTGCGGCATATCCGTCTCACACGCGAGGCCACTCGTGAGCGCCACGCAGAGGAGGAGGCTGGAGAGGCGATGGGACGACTGATGCGGGCTTTTGTGCTCCTGTGCATCCTTCGCATCGTGTTCGCGCAGCAGCAGCGGAGGAGGCTGATGCTCGACCGGGTCCTTTCCCCAGTCTGAGGTCGCCCCACCCCCGTATTTCGGCGTGCACGCGGGCGCGCCGACGTTTGGAACGGGTCGAGAGCAGACACACCGAGTGGGATGTACAGATGCATGCAAGGCAGTTACATGTACGCCCTAAACACGTCTACACGGTAACGTGACGGTTTCCGACTGAAGTTTCGTCGGCGCGAGATATTATCGAGGTCGAGTGTGTGCAAATGCGAGTCGCACTTTATGTTCTCAGTCTTCTGTCCACGCTTTTACCCGCTGAGTCGCTACATGCTACTGTGCACTCCACAGTATCAAGCGCACGTTTCTCGGTGCCAGTCGCAGCGGAGACCGGCGAGCTGAAAGTGCCTCGGCGCGAGGCTCTCAGGCTGGCGAGCACTGTGGCGCTCGGCGCATCGTGCAACCAGTATCCCGCCCGAGCAGCGGAGCCGATAGACGGGCCGTCCAAGACTGCTGACCGTCGCTATGGGCCTCTGCTTCAGGGTCCCTTTGACTTTCCGTCGGCCTCGCGGGCCACCGTGCGAAGGGAGCTGGTTTCTGGACGCATCTGGTCATTCGAGCAGGTTCAGGGCGTGATCTACGTGCAAATTCCCGTTCGAATGACGGTTGTGAAACTCGAGAGTGGTGGGCTCTTTGTGTACGCTCCCATCGCGCCGACGGTCGAGTGTCTTCGTCTGCTGACCGAGATCGAGGCAGAGCATGGCGCTGTCACCCACATCCTGCTGCCCACGCTTGCAATCGAGCACAAGAGCTTCGCGGGTGCGTTTGCTGATGCGAGACCTACGGCGCAGCTTTGGGTGGCGCCCGCGCAGTATTCCTTCCCCTTGGACCTGCCTCTGGCACTCACGGGCTTCCCTCGAAGCGTCAAGCGTCTTCCTGCTGACGACGCAGCCGAGAGCGTGCCGTGGGCGTCGCAGCTCCCTTACCGAACTCTCGAGCCGCTGCGCGAGAAGGTGGGCGCCTTCCAGGAGGTGGTCGTCTTCGACCGCCCGAGCGGCACGCTGCTGGTGACCGATCTTGTCTGTTCCTTACCGTCGGAGCCTCCAGCAGTCCTTGTGGCGAACGACCTGCGTGCGCTGCTGTACCATTCCAGAGACGAGCCCACCGACGTGCCCGTCGACACGCCCGAGGCGCGTGCTATCGGCTGGAAGAAGATCTGCCTCTTTGCTTGCTACTTCCAGAGCTCGCCACTCGTCGTGCCCGCTGAGCCCGACGGCACGCTCGCCGGCGCCGCCCGGTTCTTCCGTGCAGCCTTCTCGCCTGACATGCCAGCGGCTGGGCGTGTCCTTGGATGGGCGGGCTTCTTTGCTTGGCGCTGGCGGCCCGAGTGGCGGGGAGCCTTCGACGCGCTGCGCGGCGGTGGCCGTCCGTTCGTCCCACCGATCTTGCAGGAGCTCGTGCTTTCACGCGAGCCCGACAGGGTTTTGAGCTTTGCTGAGCGCGTGGCCAACGACTTCAAGTTCACCTCGATCTTGCCTGCCCACTTTGAGCCCGTCGTGGCTGGACCCCGCGAGTGGCTCGACGCGTTCCGGCCCTTTGGCCCCACGGGCATCAACTACCCGGGGGCACTGCCAGAGGCCGACCTCGGCTTTCTGCGGCAATTCGAGCGGCAGCTCGTGGATTCGGGCACCATCCGACCTCGCGTTCGGCCTCAATTGCCTTCGAGCCCTCTCGCATAGTGATATTCTTTGGGAGGACTGTGTGGCGGACGTGTGGGAGAAGTGGGAATGTCGGCCACCGCGTCCGTATTCCGGATACTGTAGCATACAGTGATCCTCGCCGAGCGTTTGAGGTGAATCCGCAAGATCCCAGAATCCCACTACGGGGCCGGCAGAGTCCACTCCGACTGGCTCACGTTCTGTATATCAGAGATCTCTCATACTGTACATGTTTGGTACCACATGTTTAGCTTAGCTCCACACAGTCCTGCGGCAGTCCAAACCGAGTCCTTTTCCCACAGACCACGGTTTTGAGTGGACTGGTCGGGTGTCGACGCCCACACCCGGGTACTCAGCCACTTCCAGTCCACAAGCAGTGCGAGCAACTGGAGTGAGAACGACCATATGCCGTGGCACGGTGTTCCCGCGCCGCCACCTCCACCTGGGCATCGCGCGGCACCCGTGTTGGCCGTTCCTCGAGCCCCTGGAGACAGTGGGCCCAGAACGCCGCTTTCGAGATCGGCTGACAAAGCCAGAGCGCCTTCAGCTGAAGCATTGCGAGCCTCGACCCCGGCCTCGCCGGTGAGGTCAGCATCAGCGGCACAATCCCGGCTCGCGCGGGCTCGTGCAGAGGACGCGCAGTGGAAGCATTTTGGATCGATGCAAGCTGAGCCGGTGACAGCACCAGCAGACGCACCGGCCGCAGCCCCAGCCGATGCACCGGCGCCAGCGCCAGCTGGAGCGCTCACATCCAAGACGAAGCAGGTGCCGCTCGCTGAGAAACTTAAAGATCTCAAGAATAGGCTCGCTGGCCATTTGACACGCATGATGGACTTGTTTCGAAAGTGGGATTCGGACGACAGCGGCACTGTCGATCAGAACGAGTTCCGGCTTGCAGTGCAAGCGATGGTGCCCAAGGCGGAGGACGCAGTTATCCTCGCGCTCTTCAAGGAGTATGACTCTGACGGCTCGGGCGATGTCTCCTACAAAGAGTATGTGAAATTCTCGGTCCGCGATGGGCTGAGCCGCCAGAAGGAGCGAGTTTCGAGCCTGTTGAAGCTGTGGGACGTCAACTGCAATGGGACGATCGACAAGGATGAGTTTGTGCACGCCATCGAGCACCTCGGATTCAAGGCGCCTCGAGAAGACCTGCACAGACTGTTTGAAGAGCTTGATGAAGACGGCAGTGGCGAGCTTGACTACACCGAGATCAACCGGTGGCTTCGAAACGGCACCACTGGAACGGCTCCAGTAGAGTACGTTGCGGGGGATCGCCGAGGGGGCGCGGAGGCGTCCAAACGGGCCCGAGCCAAGCGCTACTTGACGATTCGCGAGAGGGATGGTCAGCCGAGGCGCTTTCCTCTGGGCTGGAGGCCCGCACCGCGGTTCATCAAGGGCGTGAGCGTGGTGCTGCCCTCTTCATCGCGCCCGCCATCCCCTCCGCCAGAGGAGGAGCCGGAGGAACCGCAGTTCAGGGCCATCCTATGCAAGGGCGCATGTGAGGGCGAGTGGGCGAGTGCGGTGGGTGCCATCGCGGCGGCCAGCACCACTCCAGAAGACGCGTCCAAGATGCCCATGCGTCTGGCTCACCTTGAATCGCCGCCAGTGGAGCCTGCAGCCCCCGGCCCAGCGATTCGCCCTGCCAACACGTCGGTGCCGGTGCCCGTGGTGGTGGGCGAGTCCATTCAGCAGGCCGCAGCATCCGACGCGGCGCATGCAGAGGGCCCACCCCAGCAGCCCACGCCCACCCAAGCCGCCCTTAGCCCGTGGGAACACCGAGGCCGCCCCTGGGAGCACCGCGGCTGGCAGCCGACGACCACATGGACTGCTCCGATGCCTGCTCGCACTCGGTTCCAAGGCGGGCCGCGCGTGGGGCTGTGCGCCTCCTCCGAACGACCCGCAACCGCACCGGAGAGAAAGCGGCCTCCTCTGCACGCTGGGCACCCATCATCATTGCGGCGGTATCGCGCGCCGCCCATGCGGCCAGGCGGCTCGAGCTGTCTGGCGCGACCTGATTCGGCGATCGCGTTCCAACAGAAGTGGTCTGCCTCCTCTTCGGCCACTCTCGTGGTGGTGGGGACCTCCACGTTTGGTTCCAAGTTTGGTTCGCCGTCTCCGACAACCAGCCTGCTGCAACAAGAGCCGCGACTCAGCCACTCGCCGTCACGGCTGCTGAGCAGCCGAACCCTCCGCGCGGCCCACCTCCGCGCGCGCTCGGCAAGCACGGCCGCCGCAAGGGAGCACGATCTGCAGTGGTGGCGATCAGCGATCGCCAGCGATCAGGGATGGCGCCAGCTCGTCGCGAGCAGCTCGGAGCCCGAGCTGATGCCCAACGCAGATCCGCTGAGTGTGAAGCAGAGTGTGTTGAAGCCCTCGCCATCCGCTCCGCACTTTGCGGGTCCGTGTTCCCGACCACCAGCCGCAGCCTCCCACCGGAGTGCGCCAATCTTGCTCAACCTCGCCCTCGAGAATGCAAACCGTGGACCGAGGAGGAGTCTCACGGAACTTGTCGAAGGCGCCTCTCCGTTACGGTATGCTCCGTCGCTGGAAGCTGTAGAGCAGGTGCACAGCCTTCCATGGCTGGGCTTAGCTGAAACGTCGTCGGAGTTCGGGCCGCGCGGTCCCGATCTAACACCGTAGAACGCATAGAGCGGGCTTAGCCTCAGCGCCGGTCGGGTCGTATCCGACTCCGTACTCCGTTCGAACCCGCCGCGCGTTTACGCGCGGGGATCGAGATGCACGGTTGCAGCCGCTCCGATTCCGAGGAGCCGCGGTTGTGTTCGTGCGTGAATAGAGGTCGGGGTGTCTCGGACCGATCTGGCTCTCAAAGCTGCACCAGTCACGACGACGACCACACTAGCACTACTTATCAGTCTACACTGTCCGCCACGCCACTGTGCCGCTGACGACGAGATGGATCGCTGCGCGCACTGGCCACTGCGCTGCCGTCGTGTAACCGCTGTCGGCTGTGGGCTGCGGCACACTGTCGTGGCCATCGAGCATCATGTGACATCGTGGTTCACATCGTGGCCCCCACCTCTGGGTCTCTGTCACTTTGGCGAAGGATTCCAACGTGGCGATGTGATGCGGCTGCCACGCTTACTTACCAGCCTTCTTCTTCTCGGCCGCCGCCTTCTTCTCAGCTGCCGCCTTCTCGACCGCTGCTTTCTTCTCGGCTGCCGCCTTCTCGGCTGCCTCCTTCTCCGCTTTCTTCTTCGCCTCCGCAGCTTCCTTCTCTGCCTTCTTCGCAGCCTCCGCAGCCTCCTTCTCTGCCTTCTTCGCAGCCTCCGCAGCCTCCTTCTCTGCCTTCTTCGCAGCCTCCGCGGCCTCCTTCTCTGCCTTCTTCTTGGCCTCCGCGGCCTCTTTCTCCGCCTTCTTTTCGGCCGGGGTCTTCTTGGCTTCTGCCTCCGCGGCCTCCTTCTCTGCCTTCTTCTTGGCCACTGCGGCCTCCTTCTCTGCCTTCTTCGCAGCCTCGGCCGCCTCCTTCTCTGCCTTCTTCGCGGCCTTGGGGTCGGTCGCGGCAGCCGTGGGTGGCTGCAGCTGCTGATCTCGATTCGGCTGGTCCGCCTCGCCACGTTCCGGTTGGCTCGGCATGCTCGGCGCGAGCAGCTGCAGTGTGAACGGTCGCCCGCACACCTGGATCTTGTCGATCACCGCGGCCTTGTCCAGCCCGCTCACGTTCTCATTATTGACGCCCACGACGACGCTCAGTCGCTCCACCCCACTCGCGTCTGCCTGGCTGCCGGGCTGGCAGAAGTCGACGATGACAGCGCCGCGGTCATCCTGGAGCCTCAGTCCGAGTGGACCCTCGCCAAACGTGTAGCTGCGCGGCTGCGTCCGGGCTGCCACCTCCCCTGGAATAGGCGGGCTGGACAATGGCGGCGGCGGTGGTGGTGGCACAGGAGCAGCAGGGGCCACCGTCGCAGCCGGCGGGGGTGGTGGTGGCATAGGAGCAGGAGGGGCCACCGTCGCAGCAGGCGGGGGTGGTGGTGGCATAGGAGCAGGAGAGGCCACCGTCGCAGCCGGCGTAGCAACAGGAAGCTTCTCTGCGTTTGCTCTCGCCTCGAGGACGGCTGCGAGACGCTGATTCGAGAAGGTGAGGCGGCGGGCGGCCCCGGCGGGGGTCCCCTTGACGAGATTGAGAGCATCGTCCTTTTTCATGCCCGCCACGCTCTGGCCGTTGACTGCAAGCAATATCGTACCAGACACGACGCCCTTCTGCTGCGCAAGCGTGCCATCCACCACGTCTGTCACCACTATGACGCCACTGTTGTGATCCGAGAGCGAGATGCCGATCCGTACCCCTGGCTCGAAGTCGTACGTGGTAAATCCACCCGGCCTAAGCAGAGCCATGACGTCGGACGGTGGAAGTACACTGGAGGAAGCAGCCTCGACTGGCGGCGGTGTACTAGCTGATGAAGGTGCCGGTGGTGGTTGTGATTTCATGGGCGGAGCGGCGGGTGGTGGAGGTGACGAAGTCGTGACTGACGTGATGACGGCTGCGAGACGCTGATTCGAGAAGGTGAGGCGGCGGGCGGCCCCGGCGGGGGTCCCCTTGACGAGATTGAGAGCATCGTCCTTTTTCATGCCCGCCACGCTCTGGCCGTTGACTGCAAGCAACGTCATTCCAGTCAAGACGCCCTTCTGCTGTCCCAAAGAGTTGTCCACAACGCCAGTCACTACGACGGCTCCGCTGCTGTGATCCGACAGCGAAATGCCGATGGGCTTGCCTGGCTCGAAGTCGTACGTTGTCGTCGCGGGCTCACTGGCCGATGGCTCTGCAGCTGACAGCGAACTGGCTGCTGGGGCCTTGCCCATGTCAGAGGGCAGCTCGGCGGCACGCGCAAGCCATTCACGTTGTGTCGATGGAGAGGGTGGGGGCTGCTCGGCCATGGTGGTATTGCTCTCGAGCGGCTGTGGAGACGCATTTGCATCGCCCCGCGCCATTGAAGAGAAGGACGAGGGAGATGCGGGTCGCGAGGGAGGCTTGGTTGCCTCCGCCTCCGCCTTTGCCTTGGCTGCCGCCTCCTCCCGGAGCCTTTTGGCCTCGAGTGCGTGCTTCTCCGCCGCGAGACGAGCTTTCTCCTCCGCCTCCCTGGCTGCCGCGGCCTCCCTGGCTGCCGCCGCCTCCCTCGCCTCCCTAGCTGCCGCCGCCTCCTTGGCTTCCGCCGCCTCCTTGGCTGCAGCCTTGGCCGCCTCGGCTGCCGCCTTGGCAGCCGCCTCGGCTGCCGCCTTAGCTGCTGCCTCGGCCTTCTTGGCCGCTGCCTCGGTCGCCGCAGCTCTCTCGGCCGCTGCCTTCTCGGCCGCTGCTTTCTCGGCCGCTGCCTTCTCGGCCGCCGCCTTCTCGGCCGCCGCCGCCTCCGCCAAAACCTTCTCGGCTGCCGCCTTCTCCGCCGCCGCTCTCTCGGCCGCTTTCTCCTCGGCCGCTGCCTTCTCGGCCGCCGCCGCCGCTGCGGCTGCTCTAGCCTCGAGTGCCTGGCGTTCGGGCTCAGCAGTCCTCTTCGCCGCAGCCTCCTCAGCCCTGGCCTTGGCCGCAGCAAAGCCACGCGCTACTTGAGCCGCCTCCTCGGCCGCGGAATTCTTTGGTGACTTTGGTGCGGATCGCGCCTCGGCGGCGTCAGGCGGGCGCTTCTGAACGGCGCGAGGGGGTGGCGCGTGCTCGCCCGACTCGGTCACCCGCTGCCGGTAGTGCACGTTGCATAGTGGGAGCAGCTCGCCGTCGTCACTTGATACCACGCGTTGCGCCACGTTGCGGCACTTGATGCAGCATGCGCACGGCAGCCGATGCATGGCGAAGCCGTCGACGTTGACGCTGTCCGCTGGGTACAACTTCTTGTGGCAAATCTCACACGTGGGCAGCGCGCTCGCGGCCTGGCCCGTCCGGAGCGCCTCGATCTTCGGATTGATCGACAACTCCTCCCGAAACTGTGCGCGCTGCTTCTCCAGCGCCTGCGTCTCGCGACTGGCGGCCTCACGTCGCTGCGGGGCAGGCGGCGAGCGCGGGTTGGCGGAGCCGACGGCGGCGGAGGTCGCAGCTTGCTTTCGTTCCCGTTCAAGCTGCTCTTCGCGCTCATTGGCCGCCTCCATCTCCATCTTCAAACGCGACGCCGAACCGCCATTGGCGGCACGTAGCCCCTTCCGGAGGTGTGCCATCGGCAACTCGACTGTGGAAGGTTCGGGTGCGCCAGACGGCGAGACAGGCACTACTGAGACCGCACTGGCTGGGAGTGCCTTGCACACGAGTTCGCCCCACACGCCACCCGCACCGAGCATGAGCCTATTGGGCGTATCCACGGGAGAGGAGGACGCGGGTCTGGTGCCGAACGAGGCAGAGCGTGCAAGGCCCTTGGCGGGGAGCTCGGGCGCCAAAATTGGAGGCGGTTTCACGGGCGGTTGCTTGGTAGCAGACGGCGGCGGCGGCGGCGGCGGCGGCGGCGGCGGCGGCGGCGGCGGCGGCGGCGGCGGCGGCGCCTCTGGTGGCGGCGCGTCCGGAGGCGCCCAAGCCGCGTCGATGGCGGCGGCGAGGTCGTCGTTGGGCTCGGCGGCGGAGATTCTGAGCTCGGCGGCGGAGATTCTGACGGCTTTCGCGGCGCCCACTTGCAATGCCACGACAGGCAGCGACTCCGCCTCCACCGCCTCCGCCACCTCCATCTCCTGCACCAGCTCGCTCCGGGCTCGCCGCTCCTCGTCGTCGTCACCGGACTCATCCACTGTCTGCGTATCCACGTTCGCGCCGCCGTCCTCGTCCTTGCCCGCTATTTGCCATCCTGGCTGCGGTGTCGGTGATGCTGGCTCCGGTGTCGGAGGCCGCGTGGTGGACGCCGCCTCCGAAGGCCGCAGCGACCCTTCTAAAGGCAGCGTCGAAGCCGTCGCCGCAAACGCCTCCGCAACGATCGGGGGAGCCCACCCTGCCGCCGAGGTCCTCGCGTCGGCCAACTGCTCGCCGTGCCGGAGCTTGCGATATTCCTCGAGCTGGCGTGCGTCCCGTGACGCCGACGGAGGCGTGGGCCTGTCCGCTTCCGCCGTGGCGCCGGCACCCATCGTGTGCGCGTGGGGCGAGGGGCAGATGCCAAGGGCGGTGAACAACCGCAGTTCCGCCGCCGCCTTCCCCCCTGATCGGCTCGCGGCTGCATCGGGCGAGGTGCAGATCCCGAGCGCGCTGAGTAGTCGTTGAGGAGCGCCCCACAGAGGCGCCTCCTCCAGCGCTGGAGCGGGCGCTGCAGGCTCGACGTATACAGTCCGATGGATGGGCGTGCTGGGCACGCTCGTTGCGTGTACGGCGCCGCGCGCCGCCGCATCGCAGGCGTGCGCTGCGGCCGTCATCGCCTCCCTGCGTGCCGCCTCGGCGGCTTCGAAGGCGGCAGCGTCACGAATGCTCGCGTCCCTCAAGGCTTGCGTCTCTGCCCGCGCCGCCTCGGCCTCGAGGCGGTAGCGCTCCGCCTGCGCCTGTGCGAGCGCGCGCTTCTTCTCCGCCTGCGCCTTGGCCAGCTCCGCTTGCGCGAACGCCGCCTCCGCCTCCGCCTTCTCCGCGGCGGCCCTGGCGAGAGCCACCTCTCTGCGTGCGTGCGCAACGTCTTCGGCCTCGGAAGCCCGAGGAGATGTGCTTGTGGAACGTCTCAACGTCACTTCTTCGGCCTCGGAAGCCCAGGCCGACGACCCGCCTGCACTCGCCTCTGTCAGCGGCTGCCTCCTTGTGTTTGGTGTCTCTCGCCGCCTCGACGACGAGAAGGCCGCCGCGGCCGCCCGGTGCTGCGCCTCTGCCTCCGCTGCCGCGGCGGCTTCGGCCTCGGCCGGGTCGGCCTTGGCCGCGTCGAAGAGAGCCTGCCGAGAGCCCGAGGCAAAGGAGCTGGGAGGCTGCGGTGCGGGCTGTAGTGGTGGCTCGCGTAGAACGTCCATGCCCACGTCGGGTAGATTGGAGCTCAGCGCCGGCGTGTGCGCCTGCGCCTGCGAGCGTGCCTGGCGCCGCTGAGCCATGGTGCCCTGTGAGTTGCTCCGTCGCATGGCGCCGCCGATGGTCGGGTTGAGGGCCGCGGCGGTGGAGACGGCCGCCACCTGGGCAGCGGCATCGACGGAGATCGCAGCTGCCCGCTTAGCGTGCTCGTGCGCTTCCCATCGCTCCCGCTCCGCCGCGCGGCGCGCCTGCTCGATGACGAGCCACGACTGGCGCTCGATCTCGCGCGCCTCCGCCTCCGCCTTGGCGCGTCGCTCGGCGTCGGCCGCCTCGCGCGTCTGCAGTTGCTGCTGGTCCCACCGCTGCCGCTCCGCCTCGCGCCTCGCATGCTCCTGGGCCTCCCACGCTGCGCGCTCGTTCGCGCGCCGTGTGGCGTCCGCAGCAGCAGCTTGCTCGCGCAGCGCCTTCTGCTGGAGCAGCAGGATCTGCTGCTGCTCGGCCGCCGCGCGCTCCTTAATCTGCTGCGCCTCCCACCGTGCCTCCGCCGCCCGTCGCAGCTCCGCTTCCTCGGCATCCCACATTCGTGCGAGCGTCGCACGTCGCTCCTCCTCCTCATGCTGCCAGCGCTGCCGGTCGGCATCTTCCCAGGCGTTCAGCATCTGCGCACGCCGCTGCCGCTCTTCCTCCTCCCACGCCACGAGGTCGGTCTCACGGCGCTGCTGCTCGCGTGACCACCACATGGCCTCCTCCACCTCGCTATCCAAATCGGCACCTGGACTCTCGGGTCGTAGGAGCACCGATCCGTACGCCCGTTCAATCGTCTGCCTGCTGCGCTCAAATTCATTCTGCACGTCCTGCTTCGTCTGAGCAACTAAGCGAGCCTCTGTCTGCAAGTGTGCAAGCTTCCGAGCCAGCTCCATCGACTTGGCTTCCGCGTCGACCTCGGCCAGGCGTCGCACAAGCTCCTGTGATAAATTTTGTACGGGGCTGCCGCCGCGCGGCGGCAATCCGTACATCGGCGATGAGGCACTGAGAAACATCGCAGGTGAATTCATCGTGCAAAAAGAAACCAAGAAATCGTTTCGACGCAAAGTCAACACCTCGGTGAGTCCGGGAGAACTCGTGACCCGCCATCCCATGTACATGTAGGGTGATGCATTCGACAGAAAGTTTTCGGTGAAGCGGGTTGAAACACTTGCTTCGTGTTTTTGTGAATGGAGTTTGCAGAAGCCGTGCTCTCTGAACACAGCCGAAGGGACGTGGCGCAGGCCACGATCAAGAGCAAGCTACGCGGCCGCAAGCTGCTGCTCGAGAATGCCGTGACCATTGCCCCGGGCGAGCTGCGACGGCCGCGTCGCTCCTCTGCTGCGGGCGCAGCTGCTGGCAAAGGTAAGAGTGCACGGCTTGCAGGCGCAGGCATGTCGCGCGCCGCAAGGCGCAATGTGCTCATCGAGGCGGTGCGCTCGGTCACCTACGAGCAGCTTCTGCAGCAGCACGCTGCCTGGCAAAAGTACGCGGCGCATGCGCTCCGCGCCGCCAAAGACGCCGCCGAGGCATCGCAGCTGATGAATCAGCTCGACTGGCACGGCGCGCGTTTACGAGTAGTGCACAGCCGCTGCGGTTCGTACGAGCATGCCGTTGGCCTCGTCCTCGCCGAGACGAAACGCATGCTCCTTCTGCTCAGCGAAACCAAGCGCGTGTGGGTGCCCAAGGTCGGCAGCGTCGTCGAGCTCACGCTGCCGGCAGCTAGTCCTTGTGGGCTGCTCTCAGTACAGTGCGAGGCCGAGCACCATTGATTGAAAGGAGTTTCTGTAACACAGTGCTGTTTGTCGCCTCAAATACGCCGTGATGAGCACAACCTTTCCATCGGGGTCTTTCTCTTTGATCGCGCCGTCATCGAGCCCCTTCCCCTTGTCGAGGCTCAGGCGTCTCAGGGTCGAGCCCTCGCCAGAGCAGCGGCGGTCATGTGGGGAATGCTGCTTTGTTTGGCGCTACTTCGGCCACCACTACTGCAACGTGTGACCCCCTTCAGCCGGCGCTGTGCCGCGCCGAGCTCAGCATTGCAGTTTGCCAGGGAGATCTCACAGGATGCACCGTGCCTCATCGAGCACATCGATGCCGTCAGCAAGGATCCAGAAGTGCTCGAGTCCCTGGAGGAGTACTACCGGCGGGTCTTGGACACAACGGACTATCTTCGGCCATCTGCTCAAAAGGAAGTCAGGCGAGCGCTCGAAGTGGCGCTGCTTGCCCACCACGGACAGCGTCGGCGCTCCGGTGAGCCCTTCATCACACATCCGGTGGCAGTCGCGATCATCCTTGCTCAGTCGCAGATGGAGAAATCAACGATTATTGCCGGGTTGCTTCACGACACGGTAGAGGACACAAGCCTCACGTTCCACGAGCTCGAGCGGCTTTTCGGCTCGACGGTGCGCAAGATCGTCGAAGGCGAGACCAAGGTTTCGAAGCTGCCAAAGATGGTCCGCAGCCAGATTGATACGCTCCAGGCCTCTTCCAAAGCGGAGGAGCAGATGGAGAATATGCGGAGCATGTTCATCGCCATGGCCGATGACTGGCGCGTGGTCGTGGTGAAGCTCGCCGATCGTCTGCACAACATGCGCACGCTCCAATACATGCCGGTGCACAAGCGCGCCTCGATCGCGCGAGAGACGCTCGAGATCTTTTCGCCGCTCGCGCATCGGCTGGGCATGTGGCAGTACAAGACCGAGCTCGCCGACCTGAGCTTCAAGTATCTGTTCCCGGACGAGTACGACGACTTGAGTACCAAGATCTCGTCCAAATTCGTTGCGTATGAGCGTACCCTCGAGGACGCCCAACAAACGATCGAGAACCTGCTGCTGACCGACCCGTGGCTGCAGGGCCGGCTGCGCTCGGTGCACGTCGGCGGGCGCACCAAGTCCATCTATTCGACCTTTAAGAAGATGCAGCGGCACGAGTGCGGCATCGAAAAGATTCACGACCTGGTGGCGTTGCGAGTGGTCCTCTGTCCCGAACCTGAGACTGCAGATGGCGCTACGCCGCCGGGCTCGCAAAAGAGCAAGCAGCATTCTCCCGAGGAGGAGAATGCGTTGTGCTACCACGTGCTCGGGAAGGTGCACTCTTGCTGGACGCCCATGCCACGCACGCTCAAAGACTACATCAGCTCGCCCAAACCCAACGGTTACCGCTCGCTGCACACGACTGTCCTGTGCGGCACACAGCCGCTCGAGGTGCAGATCCGCACGCAGGCGATGCACTTGGTCGCCGAGTATGGCGCGGCGGCGCACTGGGCGTACAAGGACGAGGCAGCCTCGCTGCCGTGGCTGCAGATCATTCGACAATGGCAGGTGCAGGTGGACTCGGCGCACGAGTTCATGCAGCTCGTGCGCCGAGAGTTGCTCGGTACGCGGGTGTTCGTGTTTACGCGCAATGGGCGCATCCTCAATCTCGCCAAGGGAGCCACCCTCGGCGACGCCGCCAAGCACCTCAACATCTCTCTCAAAGGCACTGTACCCATGCTCAACGGGGCCAACGCGCCGCCTGCGACCGAGCTGCTGAATGGCGACATCGTGGCTTTCGAACGCTCCTCGATGCTCTTGCCGGGGCTTGCCCCTGCCGGCGCTTACGACGCGCGCCCATCGAGCACGAGGAAAAAGCGCCCCCAGGGGTGGCAGCTCTGCCCAGACTGCCAACCACTGCCAGGCGATGAGCTGATAGGCGCAGGTGAGGTGAGTGAGCCAGACGTAGCAGGGGCAGCAGCAGGGGCAGCGATTGGAGATGGATCCAAGGTCGCCGCGTCAGGCACTATACACTGTGCATTCGGGGAGTGCCCATCGCTAGCCAAGGAGCTGGACAGCGGCGAGCTCACCCTTGTGGATGCGGCGGCGCACCGGCAAGCGTTCCGGCAAGCCATGGATACCGCGTCAAAGCCCGAGATGGGTTATCACGCGTCGATCGTCGTCTTCTGCAAGGACAGGCGCGGCATGCTGATGGACGTAGCGAGCGTCGTGACAAACGAGGCCACCAACATTGTAAACGTCAATTCGGAGATCTTCAATGCTGGCGGCAAGAGCGCGTTCAAGTACAGCGTCATGGTGCAGAATCGAACGCAGCTTGAGAATCTCATGGAGGCAGTGCGACGCGTCCCCGACGTCACAGAGGTGGTCCGAGGCAGGGACTACCGATGACGGCGGTGAACAGAGTGACGGCCGAGCCGCTCACGCGCCACGCACAATTTGCATGCATATATGTTACAGCTCTCCGGATCTCTCTCAGTGTGCTGTGTGAGCGCCGTGGCCCTGCTCGGCCCGATACATCGCGTGGCACGGCCGCGGCCGGCGGTCGGCGTGGCGCGGGCGGAGTAGAGGCCACAGTGCCACACCCACAGGTAACCCACAGGCGAGGCCGCACAGCCCGCGCGAGGGGGAAGCAGAGCGGCGATGCCGATTTTATCTTCAAAGATTACGTTACACGCTACGTAAATTACGAATACTATAATTTTCGAAATTCGTTTTAACCCGCGCGCGCCCGGTACGAGGCCTCCCGCGGCCCCGCGGGGGCGCCGCACGAAGGCGTATAGCCTCACGCCTGAGGGCATATTCTTTGGCACGGTTCGGGTTGCGAGCGCCACACGCTGTCTAGAGTGTGCTACCTCCCGAGTTCCTCTACGCAGCACGTGCACGCAAAACACGTGTGGCAGAGGCCACCATGAAGAGGCCGATCGGAACAGCTGCAGCGTACGCCAGGTGTGGCAGCGCTGAGAAGAGCGACTGACCGCCAGCCACAGGCTGATCGGTGTAGAGGTCGTAGCGGCGGTGGGTGTGCATCGGCATATTATCACGTGTCTTCTGCACAAGGTCAAGGTCGATTTCGAAGGGTTTCACGCCAACGTCGCCAGCGCCTCCAAACTGGGCCACCACTTTGCCCCACGGGTCCACCGCCATCGCGTGGCCCCACGACTGGCGCTTGTTGCCATGCTCATTGTGCTGGCCCACCTGCGCTGCTGCGACAACATACGTTTGACACTCGATGGCGCGGCACCTCAACAAGGTCTCCCAGTGCGCCTCCCCGGTCTTCATGGCAAACGCGGACGGGAAGGTGAGCACCTCGGCACCGTGTGTGAACGTGAGCTTCTGGTGCATCTCGGGGAAGCGCATGTCGTAGCAGATCGCCAAACCAAGCTTGCCGACGGGCGAGTCACAGCTGAGGAGCTCGCGGCCAGCTATCGCTTGCTTCGACTCAACTAGGCCGACCATTGGCACGTCGTACAGGTGGATCTTGCGGTATGCAGCTATGAGGCTCCCGGCTGAATTGATGATTACGTGCGTATTATAGATCCGAGGATCGCCTTCAGGCCCTTTCTCCTGGTAGCCGCCTAGCGAAAGCCACACCGATTCATCTTGGGCGAGCTGCTTGTACCAACCCATGGTTGGGCCATCCAACGGCTCCGCCACAGCCTGGGCCTCGCCTGCTTGAGCGCCCAAGAAAGAAAAACACTCGGGGAAGAAGACGATTTGGCATCCTTTTCGGACGGCCTCTTGGGTGAGCTTCTTGCAAGTCGCGAAATTGGCAGCCGTGTCATTGATCGACGTCATTTGCACCAGGCCTGCGATGCAGCGGCGCGACGGAAAGGACTTTGATGGCATTGAAACTTGTCCAAGAAAGGGGGGACAAGTTTCAATGCTGTGAAGAACTAAACCCAATACTGTGAAAGTTCTTCTAAAGAGAGAGTGAAGTCACGCCTTGTCTTGTGTTCACGGTAGACAAGTCTGAGTGAGAGTGCCACATACTTGATAGTTGATCCTAATATGCGTGACTGTGAGAGCGCACGGGAACCGCGGCCGTAGGGCCTCAGAGACAACCAGCATTAGTGTTCGTCACTCGACTGACTTCATGTGACTCTCGAATCATAGCTGCTCTTCCTCCGCCAGCCGCAGGCCGCCGTCGAGGGAATTCGCCGCGCTGTGCTCGCGCATGCTGTCCTGCATGGCTCGCGAAAGGTCATCAGTGCGCTCCCGCCTGCGCTCGTCCCACTTCGACTCTGCGGTCTGCCTGGTCGTGAGCTTGCCCTCGCGGAAGTCGACACGCGTGATCAGCACGGCGCGCTGCCCATTGTCGAGAGCCATGGCCTCGTGCCCCGACGGCAGAATGTAGTCCTTGCCTGCGCCACGGCGCACCTCCATCACGGCCGCAAACGAGCGCCGTCGCGCTGCTTCTAAGTCAACGAGGATCCGCTGCGCATAGTTCGCGCCTCGGCCGTTGCCGAGAACGACCTTGGCGGTTGCACGCAAGGCTGCTGGTGCCTCCCACCTGCAGCGGACGAGGAACGGATCAGGGGCGTTCTTCAGGAGCACGCGAGCGCATGCAAGGCATCGGAGAGATCAATGAGCCATCCGATTTGAGATGCCGTACTACTCACGGGCAGTGGATGAACTCGATGGGCAGTTTTGCGAGCTGAGGTAGCCAGCGGCGCACATAGTCGCCCTCTGGGTCGCACGACTTGGCGGCAAAAACCGGATGCATCACAAAATTCCACTGGTCCATGCCACTGTGCCCGCCATTTTGCCACATGTACGCGTTGATCGCTGTGTCGGCGTCCACGAGCGTCTCGGCAAACCAGCGCTCGCCATGGCGCCAGTCGAAGTTGAGGAATTCGACGAGGAAGCCGGCGACGACGTGGCGCATGTAGTTGGGCATCCAGCCGACGTGCCACAGCTGTGTCATCGCGGCGTCCACGAGCGGATAGCCCGTCCGGCCACGCCTCCACGCGTCCAGCAGCTTCTCGTCTGATTCCCACGGTTGCGTGGCGTAGTGCGGCCGAAAAGGCTCGTCTGCGAGCGTTGGGAAGCGCCAGAGGGCCCAGTAGGCCAGGTCCCGCCACGCGAGCTTCCTCAGGAAGGCGGCCGGAGGTCGGCGTGCACCCGCAGTGCCTTCGTGCACACGGTGGAGCACCTGACGAGGCGAGAGCTCGCCGAACCGAATGAACGGCGAGATGAGCGACGTGTTGCGCTCGTCCGCGCGATGGCGCTGCCTGCCATCGAATCGATGCAGTGCCTCCGACAGAAACGACTCGAGGGCGGCCTGTGCGGCCGCCTCGCCCGCCGCCCAAAAGCTTCGGATGCCGTGGCCCCAGTCGATGACGCTTCCGTCTGATCGGCAAGGCCAGCGCACGAGGCGGAGATCTTTCAAGGCCTCGCTCCGAGGCCAGCTGGATGGCGCACGAAGCTTCGTCGGCGCAGGGAGCGGCGGGGGCGGGTCGGGCAAGTGCGCGCACGCATTCAAGAAGAAGCCGACAGACCCGAAGCCCATCTGTGACGAGCGCTCGTCCGGCCGCGCGTCCCAGGGCTCGTACAAAACGCTGCCCACGTGCTCACGCACCTCGAGGCCGAGCTCGCGCAGCGTCGTGCAGATCGCCACATCGCGCGTTCGCCGCCAAGGCTCATAGCACTTGTTGTAAAAGAGAGCCGTGGCGCCGCTCTCCTGAATGAGCTCGAGCAGCTCGAGCAGCGAGCCGCCGCTGCTGGCAGCGCCCGAGTTGACCGTGACTGAGCCCTGCCGCCTGCCATCTCGCAGCACGAGCGCGGAGCCGACCGAACGCAAACCGTGTTGCAAGTGGATGAGCGCGTGGTGCTGCCAGAGACATGCGGCCCCAATCATGGGCCATCCGCCCTCCTCATCGTCCGGCGCGAGGATGAAGACGGGGAGTACTGGACGCCGCGTTGTCGCCGCAGCGTGCAGAGCAGGGTTGTCTGCCAAGCGCATCTCCTGACGCATCCACACGATGATCGGAGCACCAGCGCTCGGGTCGACGGGTGCCCATAGCGCCGGGGGCGGCAGCGCCGGCACCCGCCATGATGGGTGCTCAGTGGTTGTGGGAGGCGCATTCGGAGGCCCCTGTCTCGGCACGCGGAGAGCACGAGCAGGCGGCGGTAACAACGGCGCAACAGAACTAGGGCCGGCTTCTGCGCCAGGAGCTGCTGTGTCTGCGTCACGTTGCAACCGCTGTCTGCGCTGCCGAGCTGGGTTGCCACGAGCAGGCAATACGGCTAGTCCGTCGTCATGCCTTGGTGCTGGCCTCTGCGACACCTTCTGAGCTCGTCCTGAGGTGATTTCCAGAGCCGTTTGCGTCGTGGGTGTGGCTGGAATGGTCTGTGAGGGTATGCCGAGCACAGAGACTGCTGGCGCGCGTGGCTCCGATCGGGTCTTGCTCTGAAGGTGTGGCTGCTGATGCCGCTGCGGCTGCGGCGGCTGCGAAGTCGGCGTTGGCGCCGGCTGTGGCTGTGGCTGCTGCTGAGGTGTTATTGCAGAAGTCGCCGACATCTCGAGGGCCCAAAGAAGATCGTCGTCTTGCTGTGACTGCAGCAGCGATTGCTGAAGCGCCCAGTATAAATTTTGCTGCTCATCTTCGTGCAAAAGCCGCGAGGCCTCGAGCGCAGCGGCGAGGTCGTCGTCCACGAACTCGTCCATCCCGAGCAGCCTTCCGCGGAAGTTCCCGAGAAGTTTCCCCCCCTCGGCGCTACCCCGGGCGCTGTCGTCGTGTCGGAGCCCCTCGATAAGTCTTCGGTTTGTATGTGTTGGGAACAAAAATAATCTTCATCGGTGGCGTGGGCTCCCGCGGGGTCAGCCGGGGGTTCCCCCGGGCCGGGTTGCGAATTCGTCGGACCACGCGTGATGGGCGCGTTAACATCGTACTCATGCACGACGCGAGGTTTGAAAACGCCAGTCGAAGTATCAAACGGCGGACGAGTGCGTTTCGGCCGCCTCCACTCCTCCTGCCTCGCTCACGGCCCTCGAGCCAACCCGTGCACCCGGTTCGTGCTCGACGACCACCGTCGTAAAGTGGAAGCGTCCGCCCAGGTTGCCCGCCGGCCGCTCGGGCAGGACAAGCACGTTACGTCCGCGAGCGTCGACGTGCCAGCCCGTCTCGCTCGTCTGAGAGAGGCCGATTGAGCTCGTGCTCGCCACCAAGTCGCTCAGCCCTATGGGATCAGTGCTGAAGTCGAGCGTGCACGTCTCCAAGGCCTCAGGGGGCGGCGGCGCCGGCATGCCGCCGGTGGCGATCTCGTCTTGGACCGGCGAGAGCGTCTGGTACCGCTCATCCCCGATAGAGGACTCGAGGTTGGCGAACGGGTCCATGTTCATGCCGTCCGCGCCCGCAAAGGGATCGACCACCGAGAGCGACGGGTTGTACCGTCGATCTCCGGTTGGCGCGGGGGCTCGCTCGTCGACCTCGGAGATGGGGGCCAGCGGCCGCGCCGACCGCGCTGCAGAGACATTGGGCGCCGAGATGAGCACCTCCTCGTCGTCGAGGTAGATGGCGTGGGGCGCCATCTCGAGCCGCTCGGCCTGCGCGAACGGGTCGCACATCGTCAGGGTGGTCCCGATGAGGTCCGTCGGCAGCTCGGGCGCAGCCGGAGCTCTCGAAGGCGCCTCCGTGGGCACGTGCGAGATCTGCACCTCCTCGTGCGAGATCTGCAGCTCGCGGGTGCGTCGTTCCGCTGCCCACACCTCGAGCTCATGCCGCAGTACTGGCGGCAGCTCGGCGAGCCGCTGCTGCGTGCTCTTGTCGCCGCGGCCACTGCCCCAGAGCGCTCGCGCCGCACCGTCGAGCGTCGCCTCGCCCTTATCGATTAGAATAGCGAGCACGACGGCGAGGGCGCCGCCTGGCGTTCGGCCCGCGGCATGCACCAGCAGCTCGCCGTCCGCCGCGCGGCACGCCTCCGCAGCAAAGGCGAGGGCGGTCGGCAGCTGGGCACGGAAGGCGGCGCCGAGGGCCGCGTCGGCTGCAGCCCTCTCTGCTGCGTCGGCAGCGCTGCTGGGACCACTCATGACGCCGGGACCACGGCTGCCACTGACGCTGGTGCCCGCGCTGCCGTTCGCACTGGCGGGCAGATCGACGAAGGCGTACACGAGCTCCTCAAACTCGGGCAGCCGCCGGCGCTCTGTGGCGACGGCCTTGCCGAGCGTGCGGTACGCTTCCTGCAATTGCGCGAAGCTCGAGGCCGCTGCGGACGGCTCGACGCCCCGCTGTTGCTGCTTATCCGGGTGGTCGCGAAGTGCGCACGCGCGGAAGGCACGCCGCAGCCCCTCAACGGTGACGACGGTCGACATGCTGCCGCGCTCCTCGGAGCCAGTGCTGCCATCGGTGCCGCTGCTGCCCACGCCGATTCCGAGCAGGGCGCACTCGCGCGGCAGCTTAGCGAGCAGCCTCGCCTCGGGCACGCCGTCCGCGGGCACGGCTCCCACCGAGAGAACGTGGCTCACGTGCGCCCGCATAATCGTCGGCCAGTGCCACGCGCTCGACTCGTCTCCGATCAGGAGCCCTGAGGCCGCGCGGCGCAACGAGGTGCAGTCGAGCCGCGCGCGGCAGGCCTCGCAGTGCTCCTGAGCGAGTTGCACCGCCGGCGGCGAGAGTGGGTTGCATCGCACGTCGAGGCGCGTCAGGGTGCGTAGCTGCACGAGCGACGCGGGCAGCTCGACAAGCGCATTCTGCGCGACCGAGAGCTCAGCCAGTTGCTCGAGGGTGTGCACGCCGGCCGAGGGCACCCACATTCGCTTGTGCGGCACCGTCTGGGACGACACAAGCGACGTGAGCCGATTGTTGGACAGGCAGAGCGTGCGCAGCGAGGTGAGCGCGCCCACGGCGACGGGCCACGAACTGAGACCGTTCCCAGCGAGGTCGAGATCGGTGAGGCTTGGCAAGGCCTCCGGGTCGAGCACGAGCGTGGCTCGTGCGAGAGCATTCGAGCGGAGCACGAGGCGGCGGAGACGCGGTAGCCCAGGCCAATCGAGGGCCAGGGCGGCATTGAGCTCATTGAATCCTGCGTCCAGCTCGACAAGCTCCGCCATCAACGCGAGCTGCGGCGGGAGCGAGCGGAGCTGCTGGCGGTCGATCTTGAGCACCCGCAGCCCATTGAGCCGCAACACGGCGGGCGGCAGCACAGTGATCCGGTTCGCACCAAGGTCCAGGACGCGTAGCGTGGGGGGCAGTGGCGCCGCGCGTTGCACGGTCGCCGCGTCCAGAGCATTATCTGCCAGCGATAGGTCGACCAGCCTCGGAAGTGGGCTAGGAAGTGTGAGTGGCGCGGCGATGGCATTCTTGGAAAGGTCGAGCGTGGAGAGTGTCGCGGCTACGGGAAGAATCTCGGCGATGGGCACCTCGGTCAGGCCGCGCGACGAGAGCCTCAGGGTGTTGGAGCGGTGGGCGTCCGCAAGGGATAGAGGGTTCATGTTCGGCCCGTTGCCCGGAGTCGCGACGGGCCCAGAGTCGCGATGACTCCAGCGTCGACGAATTCGGAAAAAATTGCACTGTGAACACATGATAGATAGCTCCCCGGGCACCGAAAGAGCAATTCGCAGCTCCTCCAGGCAAGTTTCGACGCGACCTGTGGCAGGCGCACAGGAGCGCACAGTTTTGGCCCGTGGATCAGGTCCGTCGAGCGTCGTCTCAGTAAAAGAGGCAACCCGCCATGCCGCCGAAGAGGCTGTACGTGCCCACCATTGGGATCAGGAAGATTAGCTCGACGCTGGGCGCTCGAAGACGAGCGTCATCGTGTTCGTGCGCTGTTCGGTATTCGACACGAGTGCCTCAACGACCTGGTCCCACGACTTGGCCTTGTTTACTGCCACAGCACACATGCGTTCATTCGTCAATTGTGGGCCAACTCAGCACAAGAAGGATAGGCAACCGTACCGTCGAAGAGTCCCAACTGCCATGAGATTGCTCCTGCGAACGACGCTGCTGTCGTGATCGCTCCATCTCCTGAAGGCAGGCCTAAGGACCACTGGGTGCAATACCTCAGGACGTCGCCAACCTTCTCGCCGCCAGCGCCATCCTTGGTGCAGACGGCGCGACCGTCCCGATTCTCGACGTTGAGGGCGCACGGCAAGCTGTACTTCACAACTATCCCTTCGCTCGACGGCAGTAGCCGCTTGAAGCGCAGCTTCGCCTTCCCACGTGGCGGAAGGTCGACTGTCATCTCAATTGGGCTTCCGACGGCTGCATCCATGCGCACCGCAGCGCTCCTTGAGCAGGTAATGCTCTTCGAGCTAACACCGTTTGTCGTTGCAGTGCGGAGTCCATTCGACAGCGGCAACGCTAGGAAGAGCAACACAAGCGTCGACATCTCCGACGAAGAGATGAGGAAGGAGTCTTCATAGACAATGATGTGAACACTGGGAAATACTCGATGAGGGCCAGTCCTTAAACTCACATCGCGGGTATTCAGACTGTACCGTGAACGTCCCTTTTCACGCAATGGACGCCTCATCGAGTCGCATGTCGCTCTTCACTCCAATGCGCATGGATCTGGCGCGGTGGCTCGGGAGTGAAGGATCGGTGACACTCGCGGCCACCGACTCGGCGTACGAGCAGCTTCCGCCGTATGCTCGTTCGCGCTTTGTGCTCGTGTCCGGCATGCTTTGGAAGGCCACAGCACGATGCATCTACCGCCGGGACGAGGTGGTTGCATGGGCGCTGCTGCAGCTTCTGGAGCGCTACCCCGGTCTGCCTGACTTTGACGTGGTGCTGAACTGCCGTGATGGCCCGTTGCTTCGCCTGCCTCGGCGAGGTCTCTGGAAGGGTCAGCCGCTGGTACTGTCCTTCTCAGCTATGAGCGAACATGCCGAGGTTGCCATGCCAGACTACACTTTCTGGGGCTTGCCTGGCAAGCTCAAGCCATGGAGCGTGCTCCGTGTCGAACTTTTGCATCGGGCGCAGAAGCCATGGCGCCGCCGACTCTCGCGCGCCATCGCAACGGGCGTTGTGAATGACTACCATAGCACGCTTGGGGTCCAGACACGGCAAGCTCTTGCGGCGTGCGCTGCTCGGCCTGGTGCCGACAAGCGGTTAGTTATCCATTACCACTCGCTCTACTTTGCACGGTACTACTCGACCGAGGAGCACTGCGCGTACAAGTACATCATTCTCGCGCCTGGCTCGCACGCGGTCTGGCTCGACCACATGAAGCACAAGTTACTATGCGGCTCTCTGGTCATGCTCCTCGAACCGGCACACCCCGCGCCACGGACTGTGCAGTACGACATCCTCACGCGGCTCCTTCGACCAAGCGTCCACTACCTCTCCGTCAAGCTGCCGCCGCTGGCACCGCCGTCAAAGGCTACATCGAGCAAGGTGGGCGCAGTGGAGGAGCGCCCCGAGCGCACGGTGTGCGACTTGCTCGTGGACGCGATCAATTGGGCGGAGGCGAACCCGGAGACTGCTCAGAAGATTGCCCTCGCGGGGCGCGCGCTCGTGCGGGACGTGCTCACCATGGACCACGTGTATGCCTACTTTGCGGAGCTGCTCAACGCGTCCTCCACCCTGCTTGGCTACCGGCCAGTGCAAGCGATGCAGGCGCATCGCATGATTGCCGACCCCAACCCCAAGCGAGGCTCACAGTGGTTCAACGCCTCCAACTTTAGCCGCGTACCCACCGACCCTGACGAGTTTGTGCGCTGGATCCGCAATGATACCTCGTACCCAGCGCACGCCCAGATTCGTGAGGCCGATTTTGAGGCGGTGCTGCTGCGGCATGATTTCTCGAGGATGGGGCTCGACTTTGCAACGAGCGCGAGGAGGCACCGGGCGCAAATCGAAGAGATGCGAAACCACCAGAAGACTTCGGACGAGACGCGGCGCTCGGCCGAGGACGAGGGGAGGCGAGTGGTGGCAGCAGCCGTGGAACGAGAACGGCCACGTTCTGGCCGGCGAAATCGCCGACGCGCGGCGATACGGGCTGCGGCAGTGGCGACAAGTGGTATCGCCGGGCCCCATACACCCTGAATGCCTGATGCTGACTTTACGCTGGACGAGTTCTCACGACGTCACGCCGTCGTGCCGTCCGCCCCCGCCGTTCCGTTCTCCACACCCTTTCGGAATGACGACTCAGGTATAACGACCTGGGCGTGAGGTTAGTTGTATAGACTAGACTTGACATGTCTTGATCCTAAGTCTTCTACCCGGAGTTCGCCAACGACGCGTAACCACACGATCCAGGGTCCCTGAGCGAGGCCTGTAATTGCGTGACGAAACCATTCATTTAAATCAATTAAATCCTGCATAGGAAATAAGAAACGTGACTCCGCGTGCAGAATCCCAGGAATGGAAAATCGCACTCCGCCACGCCGCCGCGCGATGCCGCCTGCGCGCGCGCGCGCACGCCGAAGCCTGATGGCCGACGACGACGAGCCTCCGACGGCCTCAACCAGCGCACTCCGCTCCGCCTGGGTCGACGACCCCCCCTTTCCGCCGCTGCCAAGTGCTGCACGAAACGTTTCGCCAGCAGAAGTGGTCGTGGATGCCGTCGCGGTCATGCCGGCCGAGGGGCCAGCCGGTGCGCGTCTGCGCAGCATCGAGCGACGCACCAGCGCAGGGCGACGCCCGCCGAGCACCTCTTCATGCTCAGGCGCTACGAAGACGAGAATCCGCAGCAGCAATTCAGGCTCGACGTTATGCGCCCGAGAAGAAGCAGGCGTGCGAGGTGCGCGCGTACGGCAATGCGGCAGTGGCGGCGGCGGCAGCGACGGAAGCTACCTGTGCACTCGACATCGTCGTGACGCGACGATGTCGAGCGCATCTATGCGTACCCCGAGGTAACCC
>Ga0210248_100228_pt1 | contig 47757 bp, 37 predicted proteins | sample ChrtobMetP3_32mM_FD_155493 | JGI IMG/M metagenome (GOLD analysis project Ga0210248, IMG submission 155493) | Chrysochromulina tobin associated microbial communities from unialgal haptophyte culture, Seattle, Washington, United States - P3_32mM | ecosystem: Host-associated > Algae > Haptophytes >...
CCGATCAGTGCCCCGCGTCGACGACTGCTATGGGTGGCCCACAGGCGCGCGTCACAATCGGGCGGCATTCCTCACGTTGGGAAGCGTGAGGCCAGCATGTCCCGGTGAGCGTTAGCGGTCTGGGCATTCATTCCATCCTCTCCGCCCACTCTTTCCTACTCCGCTGGCTACAGGAGTATTCGGTTGCGCTTGTTTAGGTACTTGTGTTGTTTCGACTAACTAGCTTGCTTGCTTGTACTCACCTCCACCGATGATGCGGGTATCCCGCGGCATTCACTAATGCAGAAGGCGTGACGAGGCTCCCTCCCCATGGTGCGACGAGCACGACGCCCGGGCTCAGCTTGCCTGGAACGTCGGGATCGATGCCGAGGCTGACAAGGGAGCCGTCGTCCTGGCCGGCCACGAGGAGCTCCGTTGCATCGGACGAGAGGGCGACGCCGCGCGGGTAGCGCGGGCATGCCGTCGTGCTGACTGCGGTGAGCTTGCCCGTGGATGGGTCGACTCGGAAGCCGGCGATCGTATTGGTGGCCGGCGAGCCAAAGCCACGGTTCGATGCGAACACGCTCTTGCCATCGGGAGTCACAAGGACCTCCGCCGCCTTGCTACAGCTCTCGCTGAAGCTCTGCGGCTGTCCGATGCATGTAGGCAGGGAGGAAACGTTGAGCGTGGGCAGCGGCGGCTGGAGCGGCGTGAGCGCGCCGTCGGGCGACCTGATGGCATATACGCCGAGCATATTGGCCATTTCGTACACTACGTATGCCACGCGCAGTGTCGGGTGGACTGCGATGTGTCGCGGACCAGCACCAGGGGAGGAGGCCTTCGAAACACTTGAGATCGAGAAGCGGCCGTCAGCGGTGTCCGCTCGCAACGCGTAGATAGCATCGCCGCCGAGATCAGCTGCCATCAGGCCGATCGAGGTGGACGTGGATGCGTCGCGGTCCACGATGACCGTATGGATGTGGCTCCCCTGCTGTCGAGTAGGATTGACAGAGGTGCGATTGAAGGCCATCACGTGGGCGGGTGACAGCGAGCAGTCTTCGCGGTTGACTAGGAATGAGGCGACTGACGCACCCGTGCCTTTGCCGTCAGCATAGTTGGCAACGAAGAGGAGCTTGCTATCCGCCGAACGGTCGAGCTTCACGGGGTACATGCCACCCGAAGGCACGTCTGAGACGAGCGTGAGCTTGCCACCGTCGGCGACAAAGCTCAAGATGCGATTGGTGTTCGTCTGCGCTGCGAACAGGCATTCGCCGGCATGGCTGAGCTCGAGCCAGGAGGGCAAACCGGGCGTATACGCAACATGCCGCACGTCGCAATGGCTACCAACACACCGAACGAGGCTGATTGCCGTTTCAGCGGCAGTGGGCTGTGTGCAATTCTGATCCGACAGGTCGCAGCCGCCGATGCCCACGTAGAGTGTCAGAGTGGATCCGGTCGTGAAGAGCAGCAGGAGGAAAGCAGACATATGGCCTCCGCGAGCGTGCGGTGATTAGGAGGTGTGGGAGCACATGACAAAAGTCGCTTTGTTCACATGAAAAAAGAATGCTTCCGTCGAGGCTGGGGCCGCCGAGGCTAACCCGCCAGGTGTCCGCCTTTCCGCGAAGGCGCGTCTTGGTGTGTTTTCAATGTATGAATGAACTCGCGAAGTTCGCAACTCTCCTGATGGAGCAGAAGCGGCTGGCGGAGCAGGTGGAAGCCGAGGAGCAGCGCGTGAACGAGTTGCGGCAGAGGGTCAAGGACGCACAGCAGCTCGTGCAGAAGCTCCAGAAGAAGCAGCGAACGCTTGAGATCAACATGTGTCGGCTGTACGAGACAGCCAAGCAAAAGAGTGATGAGCGCAGCCAGCTCCTAACTGAAGCACGATTGCGAGCTGTGATTGCGCCGCGCAATAATCCACGCCCGCCATCGTCAACACCGGAGAGTAGCGGCAGCGGCGAGAAGCGCCAGAGGACAACATAACACACAATGAGTGGACTTGAAGTCCGCAGAGTCGCGAAAAGACCGATTGCAATCGAGCTAGTATTTTAGTTGCTCTTCAACACTGCACTTACCCACGTCAAAACACAAGCCCACGTCAAAACACCGAGTCGTCGACCTTCTCCTTAAGGCCGCCTTGCTCCTCAAAGCGGTAATCTGCCTTCGCTTTTCGCTGAATGTTTGTCGGCCGCGTGCGTACGATGCGATAGGAAGTTGCCATTTTGCGCAGGGCCGGCTCCGACTTCTTCCATTGCGAGGCAGTCGAGCCTCCGACGAACATCACAACGTCGGTAGCCCCCTCGGGCTGGACCGCAGCCAACAGCGCACGGCGTGGCACCTCTGTCTGCCCCGGGCTCATGGCCGAGAACGACATCTCGATCATGCGCCGGCTCTCGCTCCGATCTGATCCGACGATCTTGATGTCCGTGGGTGCACCGTACGCGCCGAATCGACCCTCAGTCGAGAAGACGGCCTTTGCAAAGAACTGGTCGTCCATGTCACTGAGGGTTTTGCCTTGAGGCAGCCCCGCCACTTGTAAGAACGCTCCGTCGTTGCTCTTGCTGCGCACCTCCACGTCGTAAAACATTCCACGAATCAGCGGGTAGCCAGGCTCCGAGTCGAACGTCGCAGTCGCGACGACGCCTCCGTCAAGCACCAGATCAGCGGAAACTGTCGGTGCATCCTTCTTGCCGGCCTCCTGCACCTCATCAAGCAGGACCACGCCCGTAACTGGCCGCGAGCGCGAGGATATGGTGCCGGCTCCGAGGGCGCCAGTCGTTTGTGGAGACAGCTGTTGCAGATTTGAGTATGACTCTGAGGTGCGCATGCCTTCTGGAACGCCACCGGCAAGTGCAGGGAGTGTGCTGCCAGCGAGACTCGTCAGCGCAGCGCCGAGAACAGCTCGCCGCCCAGCGGTGGCTGGCTGTTTAAGTTGCGACCGGAGTGCCCCTGCGGCCGCAAGTCCCAAGAGTAAGCACTTAGTATGCATAGCCTTAGTACTGTATGTGGAACCGTCGGTCCGCCGTCTCTGTCGCGGGGCAAGGTCGGCGTCGTCCTCTTGGACTTCGACTTCGGAAACCTCTTGCGAGATTGGATCTCCACTCTTCAAACCAGTGTATTCTATGAATCAATGTGTATCCGGTTGTGCAACGGCATACTATCAGCTAACATGCAAATTTCATATGCCGGGAATATCGACCGGGCGTGTGCCGGGCTCCAACGAGCGGTTCTGAGGTCAGGTCGGACCGCTGAGGACATGAAGCTTTTTTTTGCCCAGGAGGTGTCCAGAGGGTGTTTCGAGACTCCCTGGAGTTAGTACGGGGCCCTCGGAGGCGCGGGGGGGTTAGGGGGGGTTAAAAACAAAAATCGTGAAACGAAGGCGCTCGGAAATAGGGAAATCGTGGAACGAAGGCGCTCGCGCCGGCGCCTGATCCATGGAGCTGCGCACCATGGATGGAGCTGCGCTCTTGTCGCGGCTGCGCGAGCGGAGCGACTTCATGGGCGGGGCGGTGATTCCGCCCGACTTTTGGCCGGAGACGGAGGAGGACTGTAAGCTCATTCTATCCGAGGCAATCGTGTTGCTCAAGACCAACAACAAGAGTGGCTACCAGCACGTCTATCCAGTCAAGTCGGGCTCGAAGCCATGGCAGGCGAAGCCATACATCCGGCCCAAGGTGCAGCGCAGCCTCGGCTCCTTCTACACGGCGGAGGAGGCTGCGGTAGCCGTGGTTCACTGGTCGCTGGGCATGTTGCCGACGCCGCCTTCACCACCTGGTCGCAACCGCCGCGGTGAAGGCCCCCGCCCACGCGATCGGCGCAAGAAGCGGGCTCCTGCGCAGGATGAGAACCTCGGTCCGCTGTGTGCCAAGTTCGTGGATGAGGATGGCGTAGAATGGTATGTGTAAACTGTGTGTTTATAAGTCATTCAATCACGCGCTACTGGAATCGAAGATAAGTGGCACCATGTCTTTCGCGCAGTGGTGGGTGCTAGACCTGACCTCAGAAACGCTCCAACGTCCAACGTCCAACCTCCGTGATGTCTCGCAACTGTGGTCTGTGGAACTGCATCTCCGTGCGCTCGTTGTTCATCCGCCTCGCGCCCTCGCCGCCGCTGCCTCTGCTATGCCGTGCCTGCAGGCGCGCCATGCATGCACGTATCCGGAAACTCACGCCATCAACCCGAGCGCCTTCGCATCTTCAAATGCCCGTCGTGCGGCGGCGCTTGGCCAGATGCTCGTGCTTGTCAAGGTACGCCATGTATTCCTGCTTGGCCAGGTACTCTTTGAGCGCCGGGAAGTCGCTCAGTTGGTCCAACTGGTCGGTGCTACTGGCCGGGCTGGCCTGCTGCTTTGCAGGTGACTCTAGCTGCTCGGTGCTGCTGGCAGACTGCCCGTCCGTGCCCTCGAGCTGCGCAAGCTTGATCTTCATCGCGAGTAGCTCTTCCTGCAGCCGCGCCGCCTCGCGTGCCCGATGCTCAGCTAGGCGCTTCTCCTGCGCATCCGCCTCCCTCTCCGCCTCCCGAGTCTGGGCGGGCTGGTCGGTGCCACTCGCGTGCATGGCCGCATGCTTTGCTAGGTAGGCCAAGTAGTCGTGCTTGGCCAGCTGGTCGTCGGTGCTGCTCGCCTCGGCGACCTTGTGCTGCTCGGAACTAATCTTCGACGCGACAATGTTCGACTTGTCAGCTGCGCCATTCACCTTGGGCAAGCTTGAGCCGGTGCTGATCTTAGCAAGCCACGCCGCCTTGGCCGCTGCCTCGTCGCGAATCGGTGTCGTCGCCGACATATGCGGATCTGCCTCCACTGGAGGTGCAGTCAACGCCTCTGGCGGGGGCAGCGAGAACGCCATCGCCATAGGTACGTCCGATGGCGGCTCAACAGCCACATAGCGATTCAACCTCACCGGCATCGGCGGATCTGCCTCCACTGCAGGTGCAGACAACGCCTCAATTGTGTGGATGGTCTGCTGCTGCTGCTGCTGCCGCCGCGGCTGCGGCTGCGGCTGCGGCTGCTGCTTGGCCTTCAGTGCGTCCCGGACGGCGGCCGCAGCAGCATGGGCGGCCCTCGCATCCTCGAGCTGCTTGGCCAGCACCGCGAGCTCGGCCTTCTCAAGGGCTTCCGACGCCTTCTCAAGTGCTCTGGAACGCGCCTCTTCGAGGTGCACCTTGGCTGCGCCTTCATTCTCTCCAACCTGCTTCGTGCCCTGCTTCGTCCCCGTTTGGAAGAGCGCCGATGATAAGGCACGGAGCTCCTTTTCGTGGAGCTCGAGCTGCGCGAGCCACGCCGGCTTGGCAGTTGACTCGTCCTTACGCCGGCGATCTCCAAGACGAGATTCGTCCTCTTGCTGGCGAGCTTTGATCTCGTCCTTGAGCTGACGAACCTCGTCGGCCAGCTGTGCCACCGAGCCCACGACGCCCGCAAACACGTCGGACATGGCCTCTTGCGTGCTGACCACCGTGGCGGACGCGCGCTGCTGTGCCGCGAGGATGGAGCCGAGCACGTCGGCGAGCTTCTGCTGTGTCTGAGGCTCCTCAAGGAGCGCAATGAACTTGGGGCCGAGCGTGGCCTTGGCGCCGTCGGCTGCGAGCTCGGCTAGCGCGCGCGCGTACAGGGCATACGTGGGCGTGGCGGCGCGAACCTTCTTGAGCTGCTCGTCGAGCGTGTGCAGCACGGTCTGTACGTCCTCCTTGACCTTGTCCTTCAACTTGTCGGGATCGTTGAGAGCTAAGATCCTCGCTTTGAGCTCGGCCACCGTCAGCGGCTCGGGGGAGCGCGTCGGCCTCCGCGGCGTCGGCGGAGTCTTGTTCCGTGCCGTCTGTGCACCCGCTCTCGTTTGCTCGAGCTTGGCAAGCCATGCCGCCTTGGCGGCCGCTTCGTCGTGCAGCTGGTGAGGAGCCTTTGTGGCAGCGCGAGGGGCAACAGGAGGGAGGACGAGCTTGGTCAACCACTCGACTGGCGCCTTGAGCGTCGCTGAGACATCTTCAGCGAGAGTCTCAATCGTCACCGAGGCTTCCTCGGCGATGTCCTCCACGAAGTCGGCCACCTGAGGGTGGGCCGTGACGAACAGTTCTTTGGCGCGAAGCATCCACTCGGGCTCCTCGCTCGGGATGGATGCCCTCAACTTGTCGGCACCTGCCGAGAGACTGCCGAACTGTGCCTTGATGGACTCTTTGGCGTGGAGCATCCACTCTGGCTCCGTGCTCAGCGCGGGGGCCTTCACCTCTTCCGCATCAGCTGAGAGACGCTCCAACTGCGCCTTGATGGCGTCGAGCTCGAAGTGGAGTTTGCTCAGGTGGTCTTGGGCTGGCACGTTGAGCTCCGGCTTCGACGCGCGCACCGAGGCGGAGTGGTCGGCGAGCCGCATCGTCGGCATCGTCATCGCCGGCGTCGTGGGACGCAGCACACAAAGCGTGCCGCGCAGCATGGGTTGGCGCGCTTGATGACGCTGTGGACGGTCTAAAATCTTCGTCGCAATCAAGAGTTTCTGCCGAGGTCGCGTGCTCGAATCTCCCACGTCACGTTTGTTCAACGCGCGCGTGTTTCCACGTATCTCACCGCGTGTACATGCCTTGGACGTTGTACGCGCCGACCCGTGGCGCGATTGCCCTTGGTGGCAGGTGGGGTTACAGGTGGGGTGGCTCCGACGCGCTCCCACCGTGGCACTGCGCTCTGACCCTTCCTCTCTCTCTCATCTCCATCCAGCATAGCGGCGAGACGGCATGCTGCTCCCCCGCGCGCTCCGCCCCTGCACGCCCCACCGCGCGCCCAGCTGGGCGCGCGGACACACTCACCGCTACGCTCACCGGTACTTGCCAATCACGATCTCGGGGTCGATGGTCAGGTTGACGAGCTCCATGACCTCATCGGGCGCGCCCCGCAGGCCCGCAATGTAGTTGACCGACTGGGGCGGGTTGGTGCCCGTCGAGACGCCCGTCTGCGTCGCGTCGTCGGTGGGCAAGTACACCTGCGTCTCGGACTCTCGGCGGAAGGCGGAGACGGCCATCTGCGTCGATTTCGTCACCTTCTGACGCAGGTTCGCGAGGTGCAGCGCGCGCCGGCGGAGCGCAAACTCGTTCCACTCGTACGAGTAGTCGATGTGCTTCTCGACGAAGTGCGTGGGCGTCTGCGAGGCGGCGTCCTGGAAGGAGCGCACGTGACTCATGACAGACGATCCCATCTGTGCCTGCGCGTTCTGTCGCATGATCTCGGCGATCGAGGCGGCGGGGAAGTGCTCCTGCAGTCGGAGCATGTGGATGAGCTCCGGCATGCGCTTGGCGACGCCGAGCAGCGCCGCGTGGTACTTGGCGGGCGCCTCCACGAAAGCGTCCCGCGTGGCCGCGTCCACAAAGCCATAATACCGATCTCGGAAGAGGGCAATCGCCGATGGCGCCGCGGGGAGCAGGAGGCCGTCACGCTGGACAACCGTGTACAAGCAGAAGCCCTCGATCTCGAGGCGCGCCTCGTGCAGCGCCTGGCTCGCCTCGCGCTCCGACAGCGCGCGCGCCGTGCTCTCGGGTCCGGCCAAAGGCTCCTCGGCCGCCGCGAGCCGTGCGGCAGCGTCCGCAGCGGCTCGCGGCGGCACGGCGGATGGCGGCGGCATCTCGGACGCGTGCGGGCGCATGGCCTCCGCGGCGCGGCGCGCGGCGCGCGCGGCCGAGAGGTCGTCGGGGCGGAGAGTCGAGCTGAAGGACGCGTCGAAGCCGCGCAGAGTGGAGAGCGTCAGTTGGCGTGCATGCAAGAGGGCGAGCTCCTCACGAAACGCACTCCACAGCTTGGCGAGCGAGTCGAAGCGCGGGTAGACTTGCTCCTTGGGCACCGACGAGCGGTTGCCCACGAGCGTCTGCAGTTGCTGCATCTCCGACAGGAACATGCGCGAGAGCTCCTCCACGTGCGACGCCGCCTGCTTGAACGTACTCGCCAGTTCCATCAAGTACGACGCATACTGCCTACGGTTGGTCAACTCGGCCTGCAGGCGGGCCGGGGCCGCCTCGCCCGCTGCGGGCGCGCGGTACTTGTGCGCGATGACGTCGACGTACTGGCCGCAAACCGTCTCTGCCTGCTGCAGCTCCGCCGTCGCCGCCGTCGTCAGCTCGGCTGCGAGCGAGGCTGCCTGCATGTGCAGGTCGACAATACCCGCGCCGCCCTTGCCAATGTGTCGGTTGAAGAGGCGGATGCCGAGGACGATGTTAGAGAGCTCGTGCAGCTGCGCGACCTTGTCCTCGTTGGGCAGCGCGGTGAATGCCTTGAGCCCGATGCGCGGGAAGACCGATTCGAGCGCCGCAGCGATCTCACGCTCCGCCGGCCGATCGGTTCCCGGCTCGAGGCCGGCGCGCACCACGAGGAAGTTGAAGATCTTCCGGTAGAGCGCAGTGAGCGCCTCGACGTCATTGCCCGGCTTAAGCCGCGTCTCCGAGATTCCCGCCACCAGCCCACCCTCTTTGCGCTCGCGCTCGGCCCGTGCCTGCTCCAGGGCCTCGCCTTCTTGCAACCGCGCCGCGTCCAGCGCCACCTGCATCTTTACGGTTTCTAACGGTGGCGAGTCGGCTTCGCACAACCTCTCGCACGCCATCTTAATCAGCTCCTGCACGTCCGACTCGTTGAGCTCCTTGTCGAGCGGGAATTTGTCGGCATTCTCAAGCACGACCGCACGGGCCATGAACGCAGAGAGTGTGTCAGACACCTGCACATTGCGCACGCGGCAGATGAAGACGATCTCCTGCACGATGCGGCGGATGGCTTCCATGCTAGCCCTAGTTGATGACCGACGGGGCTCTGCTCCGCTTGCACAGCGCAGCCCCGATGCAGGACAAGCAAGGGGCCGGAACGCAAAAAAAAATACAACGGAGAGAGAGCGAGGAAGCGCCGTGTCGAGCTCTTCATGAGTCATGTTCACGATAAGGACACATGTACGTGAAATAACAAAGAACTTGATTAGATATTCAACCTTCTTTCTCTTTGAGAACTACAGTACTTGCGGGAAGTAATGTGCCTTTCATCGCGATACTTCCATGAGTGCCTCCGGCCCCAACGCGTCCGAACCTGAGGCGGTGCGGCTCCAGCACGAAAAGGAGCTGAAGCAGCTGCGCGACACGTTCACCGCCCGCCTCGAGGGCTTTGCCGGCGAGGTTCTTGATTCCTACCTCGCTGGACACGATTGGGAATCGGCGTTTGCCTCGTTCTTCGCGGAGCATTGCTACGTCTTCGCGCGCTTTTCTGCCGCCGCGGGCGACTTTGAGCTCCGCATGACCGCCATCCACGAGCAGTTCCTGGTGACGCTCGATGGGCTGCTTGACGTGCAGCTTGCACGCCTCGACCTTTCGGCGGAGCGCGCAGCACGACTGCTGAATGGCGGCAGTGGCGGCAACGATTGCGGTGTTTGCAGCAAAGCGCTCGTCGAAGCGCGGCGGCGGCTCGACAGGCTGAGCGACTTCGTCACGTTTGGAGAGATGATGCGCGAGCGCCACGAGCAGCGGCTGGCTGCTGTGGCCGCCGCGAGCACCTCGCGCGCCGCTAGCAGCACGAGCGAGACGGCCGTGCGGCACACGCGCGTGCTGTGGGATTTTGAGAATGTCGGAGTTCCCTCAGGCATCGACCCCTTCGAGGCCGTGTGTGCGCTCGAGCGCTGGCTCGAGGCGCGCGGCCTGTGGGGCGCGGGCATCGACTCGTCCATCACGGCCTTCTTTGAGCCGGATTCAGTTGGGAGGCCGCTGCGCAAGGCGCTCGACCGCGCAGGTGTGGAGCAGGTGCTCGCATCGTCCAAGCGCGAGGACGCCGATCGCAAGCTGAACGCTCGGCTAGAGCGAGACCTTGCACTGCTCCCGAGCGGCGCGGCCACCGCTGCAGTCTTCATCACGTCGGACACAGATTTCATTCCACAGCTCCGCCGACTCAAGCAGCGCGGCGGGCCGACGGTGCTGCTCACCACGGCGCCCCACGGCTCGCAGCACTACAGCGCGCTCGCGTTGGCGGCGACGGAGACGCATTCGTGGCAGGCCATCGTGCGCAGCAGCAGCAGCGGAGGGCAGACCGTCGCGGCAGCTTCCAAGAGCGTCGGCAGCATTGCCGTCGTTGATGGCGGCGGCGCTCCTGGCAGTAGCGCCGCAGGCAGTAGCGACGCCGGTTCAGTCGGGGGCGCGGGATTTGGCGCGGCCCTGGCAGACAGCGCGAGCGGCAGCGCCAAGGACAAGGCGGCCTCCGTGGCGGCCGCCGACGCCTCCGTACCCACCACGGCGCCCGGCATCAGCTCCTCCCCGCCACCAAGCAGCCAATACAAAGCAGGTGTACGCTATGAGGCCAAATGTACGTACTGGGATGGGCGGGGCGGCTGGGGGCGCCTGGCGGTGCAGGATGGCGGCACGCTCTTTGTGCACAATACAGCGCTGCGCGCTGGCTGCGGCCATGGCAAGCGACGTTCGCTGCGGCGCGGTGACCTGGTCTCCTGTGCTGTCGGTTCGAATACCAAGGGGCCCCTCGCCATCGACGTCGAGCTAGTCGCGCGTGCAGCTGGCGCGGACGAAGAGGTGGATGGCATCGACAAGGACGACGCCGGCGCGGAAGGCTCAGCGGGCCCCGACGCGGCTGGTAGCTCGGCCAAAGGCTCGGAGCCAGGGCGGAGCCGGAGGGTGACTCGGACTGTGCCGAAATGATCAGCTCCGAGATCAACACTCATTCTAAGCGAGAGTCTGTCCGATAACTCATGTAATGTGGATATGGACTATGGAGTATGGACTATCCGACGCGCGACGGATCACAACTATTGTGCAGACCCTGAAATCAAATGTATTTTCTATGATTTTTCGGCCGTTCAAAGTTGGGACTTTCTGTTGTGACCAGTCTTTGGATCGAAATTCAAACGTAATCACACTGGAATCCTGGAGTGTGATTGCCTCGGAGAGAGGGAGGGAGCAATTTCGTCGCGTCGTACAGAAATGGACGACGCGGACGAGAAGAACAACATATCGGATGTGGCCGCGGACGTGCATATTTCGCTGATTGGTTCACTGAGCACCGCGTCGTGGGCTTTGGTGGCCGTTTTGGCTCTTGGGGCGCTGCTGCTGCTGCGAGACTGGCACAGGCTAGCACGGCGGCGGCAGCGGGCGTGCTGCGTGCCACTGCGCGTGGAGCCAGGCGGCCGGCTGAGCGTGTGCCTGATCAGCTCGCGGAAACACCCCGAGCGCTGGACGTTCCCAGCAGGTGGCGTTGAGCGCGGCGAGCGGCACGCCGAGGCCGCTCTCCGTGAGACTCGAGAGGAGGCTGGCCTAACTGGACGCCTCGGCAGCCGCATCTGCGAGGTGGCCGATGACAAATCTATTACGCTCGTGTTCGCCCTTCATGTGGAGGCGGAGCTCCCTACGTGGGACGAGATGCACGAGCGCGAGCGTCGCTGGTTCAGCTTGGGGGCGCCGGGCACGCCGTCCGCACGCCCAGCATTCGCTGCGGTGCGTGAGCTCCTAGTCAAAAAGAAGACGACGAATCAAATCTTTGATGAGTGCGAGCGCTCCAGCAGAGCGCTGCAGCAAGAGAGCGAGCAGCACGAAGTTACGTGGGGCCCTCCACCAGCGCACAGGCAGCGACGAGCAGTGGTAAAACACTGATCAGTGATTTGATGCATTTGACACGCGGCACGTGCCGTCACTCTCCGGTGCCGATCGATCCCATCGAGCTGAGGCCTGAGCCCACAGGGTGGTGCAGTGCTGTAGCGTTCCCATCGCGCGAGAGAGCACGTGCGCTGCGCGCGCTGCTGCGCTTCGCACTTTGCTTGAGCGTATCTCATCCTGATCTCATCTGCATCTGGCACATATGAGACTGTCATCTATCGAAAAAACGGAGTTACTTCTCTCCGGCTTCTTGTACTGTACCGTCGCGCCTTCTTCAAACAGTTGCAAAACATTCATAGATGTTGAGCCATCATTCACGCCTCGTTCACAGAGAGCACCGAGGTTCACATGCCGCGGCTTCGCCTCCGCACGCTTGTCAAGCTCATTGTGGCGACGTATGTTCTCTTCGTAGTCATCCTTCGATTCCTGCCCACTGGCGGCCGTGCGCTTCGCCCTGGAGCGGATTGCGCAGGCTCTATTCGTGCAGTGCGGCAGGAGCGGTCCAATCCAGGCTGCATCATGTGTTCTAGCCTCATGGACGATGCACGCCAGCAGATACGGCAAAGGTGCTCGCTGCCGTATGATGACCTCGTGCGGCTGATTGAATCCGACGGAGGCGATGCGGTGGCCATTTCGAGTGGCGGTGGGACGCGGATGCTCGTCAGCAGCCGGCGAGACTCTCGCTCATGCGGCGGCCTAGAGCTGCTGCGCGAGATCCTTCACGAGCACGCCTCAGCGACCATGCCTGACGAGCACGCCGAGTGCGAGTTACAGCGCCAGCTTCAGCGCATCGCTTCGGAGCTCGGCCGTTCGCTTTCACCGCCAATGGGTGCTGGTGGCGAGAAGGTGTCAAGCTCGGGAGCGTTCACGTTGTTGCAGGATTGCACCGAGCCTCCATGCTGCCCACACGAGATGCGAACGTTGGCCGCCGAGAACCCGCACGCGGCGCTCTTCGTCGCTCAGGACGGCGGCCGCAAGGCTGGCGCCGGCGCCGCGAGTGTGGTCGAGATCCCTCCCAATCTGTGGTCGGTGGAGTCCGTTCGGGACATCGAGTCGTTGCAGAAGCGACGGCGAGCAGCGAGAGGATGCGGCGGCAGCTGCTTCACGTTGCAGATCGCGCATGCACTCCAAGCTCATCCGCTCCACAGCAGCCCCATTGCAGCGCCGAGGACAGTCAAGGGGGGCACCGGCGGCGGCTCGCCACAACGCCGCTTGCAGTGGATGGGTCGTCAGGAGCTGGCAGAGGCACAAGAGGCCGAGGCGGCGGCGCGCCAGGGGGCTCATTCGGGTCTGCTCAACGCTGCACGACGCGCTGCGGGAGGGCACACGGTCGTCGCTGCACGGGATGGGCGGGCTGTGTCCGGGCCGGCTGCCCGTACCGAGCCGCTCCGAATTCTTGAAGACGCTCGAAGTCGCTCGGAGGCACGATCACACTCACCTCTTCCATGGTCGGCTGCGCAAGCGGCGGCGGGAACGGCGGCGGCGGGAGCACCCTCTCCCCCGAGCGGCGCATGGGTTGACGCTGGGGCCACAGCCGACCCGAGCGCCGATACGAGCGCCCACGACGCGGCGTATGCTGACGTCGACGCGGATGCCCAAAGGGCAGCGGCCCACTCGGCGGCGCTAGGACACGTTCTGCTCGCTGCGAAGCGAACGCTGCTCGTCGCGCCTGCCGCTGAGGCGATGAGTGCGGCACTTGAGCACGCGCGCTCACGTGGACTACCCGTCTCCCTTGTGCAGCGGCTTCGCGACCTACTTCCCTACCGTACCGCACAGGAGATGCAAACTTGGCTCGATGCCTCGGCAAGGGCAGCGCTGCAGGCGGACGCCGAGCGCCGTGGCGAGCACGCGGCCAACGAGCTCAACGAGCTCAAGTTCGATCGACTTGGCGGAGACGCGCAGCGGGCGGCGCACGCGAGGGGGCTGCTCCTTGTGCTCGTGAGGGCCGCTGCGCGGCGAGACCCAAGCTCGGCTCTCACGACGGGCAGCGCGCACGCGCGCACGGGCAGCAGCGTAGCCGCCTCCGCCGCGTGCGCGCCTCTGCCCCAAGGGGCCGTCTGTCTCGCTGCTGCGTCCGCAGCCGCTGCGGGTGGGATGCTGCTCACAACGGCGCTCAAGCTGCAACTCGTGCCACGCACGATCTGCCGTCTTCGCACTGCGCTGGCCGCCGCCCCGTTGCTCGCCGACTCTCGTCCTCGGACGCGCCTCTGGCAGATCACTGGCGCGCAGCTCATCGCAGCCCGCAGTGCTACAGGAGAACCAAACTCGGCTGGAGCGTCGTCCCGAGCGTCGTCCCGAGCGTCGTCCCGAGCGTCGTCGTCGGTGGCGAGTACCGGTACGAACGCGTCGGCGCCGTCGCGGCTCGACGCCTTGATGCCCGCGGCCGCGGACGTGATCGAAGCTCTCGAGGCAGCAGCGGCCGAGCTGCAGCGGCGCGGGCTGTGTGCAAATCCAGAGCATCCGATCGTCGTCAACGGCCCGACCGGTGCCGCACGCCGCGTGGCAGCCTGTGCGGTGCGATCTGCGCCCAGGAGCGGGGCCTCCGCGGCGACCTCCTCCTCCACACACTGCGCCTCGCCTCTCGTTCAGTGTGCTGATGGCACGTGTCAGCCCACCTTCCTCCACTGCTATCGGGCGCTCACATCGACAGCCCACCCGGCGTCCATGGGCTTGGCCGCCGAGCTGCCCGACTTGCTTGCCCACGTGCTGCCGGCGTGCGCCTCGCCTCAGAGGCGGCGGAGGCTCGAGGAGGCCTTGCCCGAGGCTGCCAACCTCCTGAGCGCCCTCGCCTCCTTTGACGCGGCGACGCGCGAACTCTTCCCAACTCTGTGCCCCGCTTCGATGCCGTTGTAGTCGAGAGTCATAGTTGTTGTAGCCGAGCGTCATAGTATATTATAACCGCTGGTCCCCCCGACAGGCTCAGACCGCATGCATGCAACCAAAAAATGGGCGGTCTTTCGTACATGTAGCAAGCGGAAAAGAGTTTGCTGTGTTTCGTCGTTTCGCGACGGTCGCGCGGATGGGACGCAAGGTGGTGCCACAAAACGGACGCTGGGCACGCCGATGCGACAAAGCGCCTCGCTGCCATCAATACGTGGGCGGCCGGAGTTAGGATCGTATCCGTTCCTCGATCACAACCTATGCAACGTATCAGCAGTTCAGGAACGCTTGCGTGACGCTCAGCTGCAGCGGCGGCGTGAGAAGTTGTGTCGGGTCGAAGCGAGCCGGGTCGAGCGCGCAACGCAGCGCATCAAATGGGGCGGCATAAAGGCAGACAGCGATGCAAGAGCCGCCAGGCGAAGCGCCGCGCTTGCACAGCAGGTGCTCGAGACCCGATCGCGTATCAGCGTGCAGCTTGCGATCATGAAGTCGAGCTTGCGAGAGGAGCAGGCGCAACTACTGGCTCCCATTCAAGACATGGCGGATGCGCACGAGGAGGCATGCTATGTGAGGAGGAGCGTCGCTCGAGAGCGTGTGGTAATGGCGGCCTCGAAGGTAGCAGCCATTTGCGATGCAGCGGCTTCTCAAGTACGACAGGAATTGGTGGCGAGGTCGCGACTGCGCCACTCAATGATCGAGTCGGATCGCATGCACGCGGAGGCCATCGCGGCTGCCGAGATGCGCGGGCCGAGGCGTGAACGGATACAGCCAAAGGGGCTGATGGCGGAGGATGGGTGGGCACATAGGCAGGCACGCAGGCAGGCGGCAGCGGAGCAGGCAGAGGCAGCGACACGGCTACAGGCGGCCATCCGCGGCAAGAACGAGCGACGATGCAGCCTGCGTGTCCGTACGGCGGTGCAGCGGCGGATCACGGCCGAGGTCCAGCTGGCTGGTGCGACCGACGAGCTGGCAGCTGCGGAGAAGGCTGCGACTGCGGAGCGCGCGTTAGAGCTCGCGCAGGTGGCAGAATGGAGGAGGCACGCTCATTCATCTACTCGTATGAATAGAACAATAGAAGCAGAAGAACAAGCGGCCATGACGCGTGTCGAGGAGGCGGATGCGTTGGTCCATGCCATGGAGGCGCGTGTGAAGGAGGCACGCGCGAAGGTGAAGGCGGCAACGGCTTTGGAGGAGTCGTTGGCAAGTGCTGACGAGGAGGAACGCCGGCGAAGGGCCGCTGAGGCACTTGCAGAGGCGGCGCGTGCGGAAGCAGAGGCAGCCAAGGAGGCAGCGATCCTGGCGGAAATGGAGGAGTTGCGTGTGCTGGACCTCATGGCGCAGCGCAAGCGGACCGACGCGAAACGAAAAGAGTTCAACGCGGAGATTGAACGGACCAAGGCGCACTTGGCCGAACAGACACGGCGGCGCAAGATGAGGGAAGAAGCAATTAAGGCAGAAGCGAAGGCGGGAGCTAAGGCAGTGCTCGATGCGAGTACGGGACAAGCTCATGCGGAGATGAGGCCCTGGACACGAACGGGGAGCGCGGAGGAGCCGACTTGCCCCATAGCAGCGCAGATGCGGGAGCGACGCGTGCAGCTTGAGCCTGGCTTGGGGCCGACGCGCTCGAAGAAGAAGGGTATAAAGAAGGATAAGCTGGCTCTGCCCGGCCTGAATAAGGATAGGGCCCGCACAGGAAAAGGCGGTCAAGGCGAACCGCCCCCGGTTACGGCTTCCCTTTGAGTGTGTGCAGTGTGAAACATGTGCGAGACAGATGACAGTGGCTAGACAGTGGCCGCGTGAGGCCTGCTAGGCCACACCCCAGGTCCCGGAGGCATGCAGTCACATGCATTCCCAACCACCGACTGTGTTTACCAAATTAGTGTGTAACGGGCTGAGCGCGAGCCCGCCAGTTTGTTGTGCAGTAAGATTCCCGCGCCGCTAAGGCAGCCGGGTCTCATGGCTACCCCCTGGAAATACACGGGGCAGTTGGTGCCGCGAGCCAAGCAAGCCGGTGGGACGGCTGCGCTCGAGCACCCCGCACGCGGTGGCGTTTCTTACGTGTATAACGTGTAACGTGTAAGAAACGAGAACATGCTGCGAGTTGTCAGTGCGGTGTGAGGCTTTGGCCGTCGCGGCGTGGTCGCGCGCCGCGCGGCGTACCCGCTACCCCGCTAGAGGGAGTTCGAGACTTCGAGTTCGGTCAGTTGTGACGGTTGAGACTCTTGAGTGGACCGAGATATGGTTTCGCTGCACTAGAGAGCTAGCTAGGCCGCACGGCACAAGCGTGTGCACAAGGTAGCTATACTACGCATGTATTCAAATTCGAAATGGCCGCGCTCTGCGGCGCCGCCGCCGGGGGTAAACGTAAAGCGGATTCTGGCTAGCTTTAAGCTAAGCTAAAAAGCTTTGGTGCTGCCCAACCACAGGCATTGGGCCTCACCCCTCACGAGATTTCCTTTTCCATGCGCATCGCGTTCAATGCGAGCTGTGCTTCTATGCGCTCTTCTTTAGTTGCAGTGGGTGGGAGCAGTGGCTCACGCAACTCTTGAAGCTTGGGGACGGTGACGGCGGCCATTGCGTCCATCCCTATCTGGAGCTCCGCAGCGTGCACTTGCTTGGCCATCCGCTCAATCTGCGCCCACTCGACGCGCAGCAGCGCCCATGTCGCCCGGCGCAGCAGCTCAACAGTACCAAGTAGTAGCGATACGTGTTGCTGCACAACTGTCTGCGAAGGCGAAATGTACACCGCCCAGCCCAGCCTGGCGACAAGGTCGACGACGATGGCGGTCACGTACCACTTCGGCTCGAAGACGCGCACCGGCCGGAGCCAGTACGACGCGCCTTTGAACTCGCCGCCGTTACGTGGCTGACTTGGCGTGAGCAGACTGCGCACAAAGCGGCGCAAAGGCTGCGGCCCGATGCCCCAGTCGACGAGCACGTCCCAAGAGAACGCGAAAAGCGTGGACCAGATCGACGCGATGAGCCAGTATTCGGAGCGCCCGCCGGTCACTGATAGGATGACCACCAACAGTGAGCTAATGTACTTTCCCGCATTGTAAAGGGGCTGCCGCCACTCCTCGCTGCCCGCGCGCACTGCATCATGGATCTGGCGAATGCATTGCATGAATCGAATGTAGAAGGGCAGCACCGAGAGCAAGATGAACGAGGCGCGGTACGTGGGGTTGGCGTTCGTGCACACGACGAGCTCGTGGTCGAAGGCCTTGTTTTGCGCATCCCAGCCGCCCACCATGAAGGCCTCACCTGAGGTGAAAATGCACGTTGAGTAGAGCAGATCTATGAAGCACTTGGGCATCGAGCAGAAGACGTCCGCCACAAAATTGCAGGCAAAGGAGGGCGAGGAGAACGGAGCGAGCAGCGCTCGCACGATGCTATGGGCCAACGCGCTGCGCTGGGCAGCGTCATGCCATTCGGGCATCCAATCGACCGGGTATGCAACGATCGCGAGCGTGCCGATGAACGCGGCCAGCGGCCAAATGTGCTTGTACGTGTACAAGTGTGAGCGCACGGTGAGCACCAGCCAAAAGGTAACGAACGAGAAGAAGTTCACGAACATGAGTGACGAGGAGTAGCGCACCACGGCGTGATAGTTTGTGCGGTCGGCTCGCACTCCGAGAATGGCGGCATAGTCGATGCCAGTGCGCTTCCAAGTGAAGAGGAGCAGCCCGAACAGGACGCCAAAGAACGAGAGAAGGAAGGAGCCGCGGAAAAGAGGATAGTAGAGCTTGGAGAGCTCATCGATGGCTTCATTGGACGATAGCGTGACCAGAAGGCCCATCACAAACATCTGCAGGTTGATTCCGGTGCGCATGCCGAGCGAGAAGAAGAGCCACTTGAGCGTATCCACCTCCACCTCCGATGCCTTCTCCGTGCCGAGTGAATCGACCACCATCACTGGCGGTTTGCGAAGAGTGCTCATGGCGATACGAAGGCGAGCGGACATGCTTGTGTCCGACAAGACCTCGTCGTACGAGTGGCACCGCCGGGTGAGCGAGGGCCTTTCTAAAGGTGTCGCAGCGTTGAACCCATGGCGGAGCATGGCATCGGAGGTTGACCCCATTTCGGACATTCGGAGAGCAGGATGGCCCGTGTCCAGCATCGGCGCAAGCTTTGACGAAACTCGAAAGTTCGAACTTGAAATTGGGGTTGCAAAAACAAACCATGAATTTCACTCAACATCCCAACGGGTGCACACACACCGTCACGCCGCCGACACAAGCATGAGCGCCGCTCCAATACAATGTACAGCTCCTGTACGTTTGTAGCGGGTCACTCTCGTCTCCTCCAGCCTGTCGCGACTCGCTTGCTCTGTTGCTCGCGCGCGCACGCTAACGCCGGTTCATGTAACCCTTAACCCTAAGAAACCCAGGCCACTTTGGCACGCATCGGAGCCTCATGTGCGGCCCGCCCCTTTCTCGCGCACGCGGATTCGCGCCATGCCCAGCAGTGCCACGTGTTCACATCCTTGCTTTCCGATGCCCCTCCCCGAGCCCATCACATCACATTATACGCGCCAGCGACGCATGGTAGCAAGTCGCGGGCTCGAGGGGCGATGCCGCCGCCTTGACACCGTCACGCCCTTGCGGGGCGCCGCCTGCTGCGTCACCGGCGCTGCGCCGCCGACTGCGCTGCTGCGCCGCCTGACGCACCATCCGACACCGAGCACGCACGCCCCTAAGCCCGCGCCCTCTAGCGCTCCATCTCTTCGCTCTTGATCGGCGCGCCAACTGGGCGAGCCATGGCGACCGGCATGCCGCCGCCAGGATAGGCACCCGGGTAGCCGCCCTGCGGCGGGTAGCCGCCCTGCGGCGGGTAGCCGCCCTGCGGCGGGTAGACGCCCTGCGGCGGGTAGACGCCCTGCGGCGGGTAGCCGCCCTGCGGCGGGTAGCCGCCCTGCGGCGGGTAGCCGCCCTGCGGCGGCGCCATCATGCCGCCGCCAGGATAGGCAACCGGCATGCCGCCGGCAACCGGCACGGCGAACGCGACGGGCGACTGGCCCTTCGTGTACCCGCTCTTGATGTCACGCTGGACCTCGTGGTACACCTGTGCGCCCATGCAGCCGGCCACAGAGAGCGTCACCAGGTCCGCGATCAGGTCGAGGATCGCAGCGGCATCGCGGAACTCTTCGGCGAAGATAGCGGCTATGTGGAAGAGGCACGAGAGGATCTGGAGGAAGTTGGCGAACGCGATGATCTGCCAGTCGCACGGATCGGGCTGGATCTGCTTCGTATCCATCATGTGCAGGCGAGCCACCGAGAGCGACGTCATCGGGAAGCAGCAGCCCTCGAGGCACAGACCGAGAGCCGAGCCGGGGCAGCACTCGGCGGGCTGGAGGCAGCAGCAGGGCGGCAAGTAGTTCTGGCAGCAGATGAAGTCCGCTGTGCCGTTGTGGTAAGTGTCAAGGATCTTCGAGCGCGCCCAGCAGGCCGTGAAGCCAAAGGGCGAGCCGAGGGCCGAGGCGCAGCAGCACAGCGGCTCCTTGCAGCACGCATCCTTGAGGCCGAGCGCGAACACATTCGGGTTGTTCGCGTAGGCCATGAACTGGCTGTACTGGGCGTTCTTCGCCTTGTTTTGTGAGTCAATCTGGTCAATGAACAAATGCGAGCGAACACGAATTGTGTCAGAAGGATGCGCACGGTGCCGCACGCGCGGTCGTCGCGAGCACGCGATCTAGAGGCTGTTGCGCAGTACGCTCCCCCGCACCACGATCTGATGCTGGGCACGCGGCTGCTCGCGCACCTTCTCGGGCGGCGTGTTAGGGCAGAGGAGGAAGATGCACATCTTGCAAGCGGGCGGGGGGGAGAAGTTGCTGAGGCCCAAGGAAGCTTCGCGACACAAAGGAAGACGCCAGGCGCTGTAACGGTACAGGACTCGGACCGACCTTGAGACGGCGGATCGTGCTGTGATTCGGCTGTTCACTGCTGAGTATTCATAATGAACCAGCGAAGGCCGTACGGTAAACCAAGGAAGACACGAAATGGCAGACGAGTTCGCGTATAAACGCGACAGCAAGCTGCAAGAGCGACTGTCCCGCGAAATCGAGGTGCTTGTAAAGCAACCCGGCAACACAGTATGCGCCGACTGCGACGAGACGAAGAGGATTCGATTCTGCTCCGTCACGCTTGGCGTGTTCCTTTGCAATCGCTGCTACGGCCAGCACCGGCAGCTCGGGGCACATGTCACCAGAGGCAAGTGCCTAGGGCTGGACGCATGGAAGCCCGAGGAGATTGAGCTGCTGCGTGCCATTGGGAACACGAAGGCGAACGCACGCTACGAGGCGAATTTACCACCGCCACCCTGGAAGCGGCCGACTACCGCATCAACCGAGCGTGAGGTCCTCGCATTCATCAAGGACAAGTACGAGCGGCAGAAGTTTGCTGCGGTGCAATTTTCTGGCACAGTAGCCTCCATGCCAGCAGCAGTTGCAGCTGCTGCACTACCACCACCCACCGCGCCTCCTCCTGCCCCGTCGCTTGCTGCAGACTTGCTAGGAGGCTGGGCTAATTTCGACGAGCCAAAGGGCAGCAGCAGCAGCGCAGCCACGCAGCCTGTGGTCGCCGCTGCTGCACCATACGATCTTCTGTCCATGCTGGACAGCTCAGCGATCAGCACGCGGCCCACCATGCTAGCAGCCCCGTCGCCTCCTATGCCCGCGGCAAACATCGGCGGCACAGGCGGCGGCATGGGTGGCGACGGCACGGGCGGCGGCATGGGCGGCGGCACGAGCGGCGGCATGGGCGGCGGCACGGGCGGCGGCATGGGCGGCGGCATGGGCGGCATGCCTCCATTCATGAATCCGATGAATCCGATGAATCCGATGGGCATGTTTGCCACCCCTCCTCCAGACCCATTTTCGAGCTTTGGGAAAATGTACTAATCCTCGATTGTCCGGATCCGGGTCCGTGCTGCTGTGTGCCTGAGGGTGACTACGGTAGTGGCGCAAAAGTTCGAGAGAGAATTCACAGGAAAGATTGTATCTCAAGTTTCTCAACATCGGCATGCAGACCACCCTGCTATGCAGACACCGTGCGCGGCTGCTTGCGCAGCCCATGGGGTTGCGCCACACGACGACGCTGCTCGGCAGCTTTCTGCAGCGCGCTCGGCCGCTCTCGAGCTCGAGTGGGACCCCGAGGAAGGGCGGCAACTTCAGATTTCTCGCGCCACTCAATGCCAGAAAGGCCAAGGGCACCGACATCCTCAACGATCCGTTCTGGAACAAGGGTTCCGCGTTCACGCGCGAAGAGCGCGACCGGCTCAAGCTGCGCGGGCTGCTGCCGTCGGTGTACATGACGCTCGAGGAGCAGGTCCACTTCTTCCTCGTGCGGCTGCGCGAAGTCCCGGACCCACTGCAGAAGAGTCTGATGCTCTCGGAGCTCGCCAACCGCAACGCGACGCTCTTCCACCGCGTGTTGATCGAGGAGATCGAGGAGATCGCGCCGCTCGTGTACACGCCGACGGTCGGCCTAGTGTGCCAGCAGTTTTCGCACAACTTCACGCGGCCGCGCGGGCTCACCTTCACGCCCGACGACCGCGGCTCCATGGCCATCATGATGCAAAACTGGTCGCACTCGTCGTGCCAGGTCGCGGTCGTCACCGACGGCTCGCGCATTCTGGGCCTCGGCGACCTGGGCGCCAACGGCATGGGCATCCCCATCGGCAAGCTCGCATTATACTGTGCGTATGGGGGCATCGCGCCGCACCGCACGCTCCCCGTGATGCTCGACTTCGGCACCGACAACGAGTATTACCTGACCGATCCGGACTACAAGGGCTGGCGCGGCCGCCGGCTGCGCGGCGACGACTACTACTCGCTCCTCGACGAGTTCATGCAGGCCGTCTTTCGGCGCTACCCTTCAATGCTTCTCCAGTTCGAGGACTTTTCGTCGGACAAGGCGGCTCCCATACTCGACAAGTACCGGAAGCGCTACCTGTGCTTCAATGACGACATCCAGGGCACGGGCGCCACCGTGCTCGCTGGCGTGCTCGGCGCGCTGCGCATGATCGGCCGTCCGCCCGAGGCGATCAAAGATCTCAAGGTGGCGGTCGTGGGCGCCGGCAGCGCTGGGCTCGGGGTGGCGCAGGCTCTTCACACGGCGATGCTCGAGGCCGGCTGTGTGGACGCGGAGACCGCCTCCAAGAACTTCACCGTCTTCGACGTCAAGGGTCTCCTCGGCAAGGGGCGGAAAGGCCTCACGGCTGAGGCATTGCCTTTCCAGCGGCACGACCTAGCCGACGGCCTCTCGCTTGAAGAGACCGTCAAGGCGGAGAAGCCGCAACTCATCCTGGGCCTCTCGGGGCGCAAAGGCACGATCAGCGAGGGCGCGATCCGCGCGATGGCCGCCACGCACGAACGCCCCTTTGTCTTCCCGCTCTCCAACCCGACCTCCCAGACCGAGCTCACGCCCGCTCAAGCATACGAATGGACGCAGGGGAAGGCCATCGTAGCCACCGGTTCGCCCTTCGACCCCGTCACGTACGGCGGGCAGACGTTCTCCCCGTCGCAGTGCAACAACATGTACATCTTCCCTGGCCTCGGTCTGGGCGCGAGCGTGTGCGGCGCCGAGAGCGTGCCAGATTCGATGCTCTACCGCAGCGCAGTCGCTCTCTCCAAAATGACCTCCGCTGAGGAGCTCGCCGCTGGGCGCGTCTTCCCCTCGGTGACCAACATCCGCGCGTGCGCGTTGCAGGTGGGCATCTCGGTCGCGGAGCATGCGTACGAGCTCAAGATCGCGCGCAACAACCCCGGCCGCGGTGAGACGGTCGCCCAGTTCGTGACGCGAAAGATGTACTATCCCGAGTACGTGCCCATCTTCTCGGAGGTGGGCGAGTGATGCGGAGCAGACGCGCCATGAGGCGTGCGTCGTCGACGCATGCCCGGGCGGAGGCATCATCTCTGTGAGATCGAACGCATCTCGACCAAGCCGACCCCAGCACGCGTGAACAGGCGCGCGAGCGAATGTGCGCGCACAAGTGTCGCCTCTGCATACTCCATACACGTTGCACCATGCATTGCAAACGGTGCTCTGGGCACTGGGGGAGCGGAGAGCCGGAGACAGGCGAGCGACGCTCGAAACATGTGGCTGGTTGGACCTGACATCATGGGCTAGTCGATCATGGAAGTGGTATCTATTGACAGAGGTGGGGAGAGCATCCGGGGTTCGAATCCGGGGTCGGGTGGGGGTACAAAGTAAGTACTAAGTTGAGTTCGGCTTTCGAGCGGCGGGCTGGGGTCAGAAATCCCACGCCCAGCAATGTTCTCGTTCCTTGTTTTGGTTCATGGTAATGAACTTGTCGTGCACCGTTGTAAGGCAACACATTTCTGTACGGGGTACCTCGAGCGAGTACTTTCACAGCCAATGTTTATAATTCGACACCCAAGACACCGGACCGGCGTACATACGGATGCGGTTACCATTTCCATTAGCTCGGGGACCCCTGGACCCCAAGGCGCATCTTTCACACTCAATTTCACAGCCCGAGAATTTTCCGCAGCGTTTGAAAAAGGCAGACTGTCCTTCAGCCGCCCGTCCGGCATTGAGGTGCGATGACGATCCTTGGAAGTGTCCCGAAGGCGTTCAGCTTTGGCCGTCCTAGCTTTCGTCGCAAGAAGAAGACGAACGGCAAGCAAAACGCCGTAGACGAAAATATGCCACCTACGGACACTCCCCAGACGAGCTCGCATTCGACCAGCCGCTGCGACTCCCCGCTGGCTGACTCGACTGAGGATGCGGCGGCTGAGCTGCGCGTGCGAGCTGCGCGTGGGGCGGAAGAGGCATGCATACACTCCCCGGGGTTCAGCCTACGCGAGGACGTGATCGAGGGCTGCCTCGAGGCGCTCACGTCGCCACCTCCGCCACCAACGTCGCCAGACCTTTTCTCGCCGACCCTTGCAGACGCCGAGCGACTCGTGACCGAAGCGCTGGCGGCCACGATGTGTTCGCCGACCCTTGAGGAAGCCGAGCGACTCGTGTCTCTCGAGCTGAACGAGCACGGGCCGCGCAACGACATCACGTGCGAATCGTGCGAGGAGGAGGCACCGATGCTCTCGAGCAGCTGCTCCTCCCCCTCGAAGCTGGTCTCGCCTATCAACATGCGCATCATCCTCGAAACAGAGCTACATGTCGTTGAAGAGGCAGAGCAGCAGCTCAAGAAAGCGCCGCCGCCGGCCTTTGCTTTGGCGCAGCAATCGCCGCGCCAGGCTGAGCTCCAGTCGGTGCCGGAGGCTGAGCTCCAGTCGGTGCCGGAGGCTGAGCTCCAGTCGGTGCCGGAGGCTGAGCTCCAGTCGGTGCCGGAGGCTGAGCTCCAGTCGGTGCCGGAGGCTGAGCTCCAGTCGGTGCCGGAGGCTGAGCTCCAGTCTGTGCCGGACGAAGCTGTGGTCCGTACACCCGTGATGACCGATGCGCACATCGCTGAGCCCTGGCGCCTGCTCATGTACACACCGTCGCTGTGGCTTTTCATAGCCGTCCTTGTGGCAGCTTTCGTCTCAGTGTGGACGGCGGAACCAGAGGCACCGCCGGCACTGTCACCGCCGGCGACGCACTCTCCCAAGATCAACGCCGTAGTGGCCGCCCAGACATTAAGCGCGCTGCTACCACCTGCCTGGACGGCGGCGGCCGCCACCGCAAAGGACAAGATCGCCGCGCTTGGCGTCGTCGCAAGAGCAGCCTCAGCTCCTGCGGCCGAGGCGCTCGTTGCCGCGGCACTTCACGGGCGGTTCGAGGCGACCAAGCTGGCCAACTACACCGCCGTCAAGACGACCGAGGTGAGGGCATCCATTGGCAAAGCGGCTGCGGCGCTCAAGGTCGAGGTCCTCCTGGCAAGGATTTCTCTGGAGCTGGCCCTAGAACAGGGACGTGAGGCTGCTGGTCAAGCGTCGACCAAGGCCGCCAATGCCGTGGCGCACCACACCGCCGCTATCCATAAGGCCATCCAAAAGTCCCGCCCGCTCAAGCTCGCTTTCCCGGTGCCGCCGCCAGCGCAGATGCTGCGCCGCGCCCTCATGCAGCCGCTCCGCCTCGAGCTTGACATGATTACCAGCGTGCTGCGCTCCCTCGGCTTTGGGATCCGCGAGGAGGAGCTCCGCAAGATGTAGGAGCAGAGCGGCTCCAAGGTCTGGCGCTCGGCCACGCACATGGCCGACGAGCTCTGCAAGCACAGTGCGTGCAGCACAAATTCAGGCGTGGGCGGCGAGGATGAGGAACGCTATTGGGGAATAGCAGGCAGAGTTGTGCGTGTGGGGCGGACAGGTCCCGGAACCAAACGCGGAGCCGGAGCAGGGACGTGGTGTGTTGAGGCGCTTGGCCTTGGGCAGAGTGTGCTGCGTGCCTGCGTCGGGTGCGCCTGCGCGGCAACGAGAGCGTGTTTTAGAGGCAGCGACCAGCGTGTCAGAGCTCCGCTCGGTCGCGTGTCCGGGTCCGACTTTCAGCGGTAAGACTCACGTGTGAGTCCGTCTTCAGCCTAGTACGAGTCCGGCGTTGGGAACGAGTAGAGTCGAGCGGAGATGAATCCGTATAATCCATGAAACGCAGAAGACCGGTCAATTGAAAACGGTCCGCGCCGCGAGCGCGACCCCGCGGCGTGCACGAATCGAGTAAATAAAGCACTAAACGCCAGGGCCACAAGTACGACACACCGGAGCCGGGGCTGGCACGGCCGAGACCCGAGTCCGAGTGCGTCGCGTGCTCGCTTCGTCTCAATCTCCCGAGACTCAAAATCTCCCGAGACTCAATCTGCGGGCGGGGACCACGCGGCTGGCGGCACGACGAGATCAACGAGATCGACGACCATCCGCTACCGGCTGTGCCGCGGCGTGAAGCGGCGTGGCGCTGCCGCCGCAGGCGCAGCCCGCACTCGTGACTCGAGGGCTCCGCTCGCCGCCGTTGACGCATGACGCTCTTGCAGGTGGAGGTCGTCTCGGGAGGCGTGTTCGTGTCGTCCTAGCTTATAAAAGGAAGCTACACATCCGTCCTTATATTACTGCCGGGTATGACGTATGTAGTTCCCTGGCGTCGGTGGCCTATCGTATAGACGCGTCGATCGACTAGATAAGTTAGATATACGTTATACCGCTTACCGGACACACGACCCGGGACATCGTACCGTTGGTATGATTCTATGAAACCCTAATGCGATATACTATTATTTTTACGGTGGACTCTGGAACGCCAAACACGCACGAACTGGTAACGAACTGGCGCCCGCTATATGTATGGTACACACACGCACACTTTCATACACGCGCCGGAACATGTCGGATAGTTCGAGGATATTGTACGAGGATATGCATAGGGATACGACAGTGCCATGTTAAGTGAGTTTCAGTCCCAATCCCGCCCTCCCGGGTCGGTCCTCACCCCGTTGGGCCGGGCGGGGTCGGGCGGGTGGGGTCGCATGCACCCATGCCGTCAACCCGACCCGACCGCACAACACGTCCACATGTATGCAATGTAGTACCGATGTAGTATGTCGCAATGTAGTACCGTGGTGAGATCAGAGATCGCCTGAAAGTTGGACTGCAAGCTCGATTGCGCGCTGGAGAAACGCACCCGTTATCTCCTTCCCATAGCACGCGAGCTCTGCATGCCTGATTGCATCAAAGTGGCCCAGTGATGCTGTCTCAGGGAAGATCAACTTGATCTTGGAAACTGCTTGCGTGAACTGGTCCGACAGCGGAGGGGCACTTGGCGGTGGGGCACTTGGCGGTGGGGCACTTGGCGGTGGGGCACTTGGCGGTGGGGCGCTTGGCGGTGGGGCACTTGGCGTTGGGGCACTTGAACCACCTGCAGTTTCGGCGGATGCGACGACGGCCGTCGCATTGAGAGCACCGGCAGACACGCCGCCGGGTCCTTGCAGCTTGGAGCGTTTGGGGTTGTCTTTCAAGCCGATCGCATCATCCGCACCGCCTGCCTCGGGACCACGCTTGGCTTTGCGATCCGCACCACCTGCCTCGGGACAACGCTTGGCTTTGCCACTCTGGGAGACGAGCACCGATGGGTTTGCCCTGTGATCTTCTTCGTCATCATCGTCGACCGCAGAACCCGAGCCCACTTGCGTCTTGCTGTTCGTCGGCTGCTTGCGCAGGAACCCGTGGGGCAGAGCCTCTAGCGGTACAGGTGGCTGTGGAACCGCCGCTCGTGGACGTACGACCGTTGCCCTAGCTGAGGCAGCGGATACTCCAGCTAGGGCAACGCCTCGCTTTGCACTCAGCAGAAACCTTGCCACATTCGCCTTGGTTTGCTCCAAGCCAGCACCCAAGCCAGCAATTCGCTCCAACAGGTCGACGGGCAAGCCGCCCGGCGGATGCCGCTCCCGGTTAGGCGCTCCGAAGATCAAGCCATCGGTGCCGTACAGTTGCCCATCCGCGTGGGTAGTGACGTCCTCCTCCTTGTCCATGGCGATCGCAATCGGACGGAGGGTGTCACGAAAGAGGGCGTTCACCGCGTCTGAATCGAGCGCCGTGTTGCAGAACACCTCGATGCCGGCGATCGCGCCAACGTCTTGCGTGATCTCGCCCTTTTGCGTGTTTGGGTGGCCGCCGAGGCTCCGCAGCGGGCACATGGCCGCGGCGTTTGCACGCGCCACCATGACGCCATCGACAAATAGCGTCGACGTGCCCTTGGGGCCAGCGGCGGTGCCTCTTCGCGCCGCAACTGTAAAGTGGTGCCACCCATCTGTGACATCTTTCGGACTGTAGGGGCCCACGTGATCGTCGACCCGCTCGTAGTTGACCACGAAGCCCACGTCAGCCCACGTGTTGTCATGCACGACGGCAGCCATGCCCACACTCTCCCTTGCCAAGAAGCTTAGCGGATGTTGTTCACATTCCGTGTCCGAGTCGTGCCTGCCATCGCTGAAGATGGCAACATGCCATGAGTGCTTTTCGAGTGCTTGCCATGTGTCCTTGAATTGACCCGTGTTAGGCTGCTTCTTGAGTGGCTTGGGCGCAAGAGGAAAGTGGATCCACATGCCGATTGTGTATTCGCTGCCAAGCTCAAGATTCTCTTGAAGCTTCAGACGGTGACGCTTCTTCGTCACGGTGTCAGTTTTCTCGGCTCTGAACGCAAAGTACCCCTGGTTCATTTGTGAGCCACGGCAGCCCACGCCTTGTGTCGGGTTGGATGCAGTTCCGTTCGCGAAACACCACTTGGCGTCAGAGCCGCGAACAGTGAGAATGGGCGAGGCCTTCATGTTTTTCAGAGTTTTTGGGTTGTATGTGAGTTCCGTGTTCTCTCTTTGAGTTTTTCCAATTTGTCGCCAATTGTGTCGTGGGCTTTCCGGACTAATTTTCATGTCCAGGAACAATCTCAACTTGAACTTGAATTTGAACACAATACATGTACATACACGAATCCTAAACATTCTCTGAACCATGTAAACAACTTGTGAGTTTCGTTCGGTCACCGTTTCGCCCCTCGCGCTCATAGCAGCACTCGGCACCTCGCAAGCGCCCAGCGGTCGGACGGCATGGCTCGCGATGGTGGCTCCGGAGGCAAGGAGGTATCGAGTGCTGCAGCTTTCCGCGATGCGTTGGTGACGAGCAGCAATGGCATGAAGGAAGCGGTGCAGAAACTCGTGCAGGGTGTGACGGAGACGCTCGGCCTCGATGCAGACATGAGTCAGAAGAAGATGCAGACACTGCATCCCGTGTTCGACTCATTGCAGCGCACGTCTCTCGAGCTCTTGGAGAGCCTTTCGGGAGCCGACACGCAGACCCACCGCGAGGGCTTAAAGGCGCAGGAGAACATCTTCAAGATGAAGCTTGCCTCTTCACGTACGGCGGCGTCAGTGTCCATGAAAAATGCGGCAGCAGAGCTGGAGGCCAGCTTCAACACGCAAATGCAGGCGAAACTGTCTGCTCTCTCGTCAGGCAGTGCCGGTGAAGCCCGTGCGCTGCAGGAGCAGGTCGCCGAGCTACAGGAGGAGCTCCAGAGCGCGAAGAATGGGAACAGCAAGTTAGAAGAGATGCTGAAGCAGCTGAGAGGCGTGCTTCGAAGCAAGGAGACCGAGGCCGAGGAGAAGGCTAAGGAGGTCGACGAGCTCAAGGTTTGGGTAGAAAACTCCAAGGGCGAGACTGCGCGCGCAACGCGCATCATCAGCGAGGCAAACGGCAGATTGCGCGCATCGCTCAGGGAAGCGGCGGCCGAGGCTGAGCGCGCCGCAATGCAGAGCCCCCAAGAGTGCAAGGTTCTCACACATGCCCTGGCCGAGCGTCTCCGCGCCGAGCTGGATGACGCCGCCACCAAGGGACCAGGCGGTTCCGAGACGCACGATCAGCAGCTCGCCCGGCTGCTCGAGCGACTCGAAGAAATGGCTAGGCAGCTAGCGGACACGAAGGCGGAGGCCGAAAGAGAAAAGATTTCATCGAGGCAGAAGATCGAGAACACTACGAAGCTGCTTGAAGACACTCGCAAACAGCTGGCCGACGCACAAACCCAAGTCCTCTTGCTGCCGCAAACGCCCGGAGACGACAGAGACGACGTTGCCATCGTTAGGCAACAGCTGCGGAACTCGCAAGGTGAGTTGGAGCGCCTCAAGGTAGATCTTACCAAGGCGATGAAGGTGACGGAGGACAAGAAGAAGGAGGCGGCGCAAGCCGAGGTGCGAGCCGATGCGATTTACCGCGACATGCTTGAGACTCTGTCACGTGCCATCTCCGAGGCGCAGCGCGCGACGATGCTCGGCGCCAAGGAGTGTAAGGAGCAGGTGCGCGCAATGGTTGAACGGCTCAAGGCGGAGCTCGAAGCAGCAAGGAAGGGCGCGACAGAGAGCGCCAGCGATCAGCTCAATCGACTTCTAGACGAGCTGGGCGGATTAAGCAACACCATCACGGAAATGCAGCTTAGGCTTGCCGATGCGCAGTCCGGCTCCAAGGACTCCGCCGCTACCACTGCACGGGTAAAGCAACTCGAATCGGATGAGCGCAAGACGCGCGAGTTGATCGCCCAGGCTGTGGCGGAAGCGCAGCTCAAATCAGCGCAACATGCGCCGCCAAGCGAGCAGCTCAGGCAGCTAGTGGTTTACTATCGCGCGCAGCAGCTCGAAGCTTACCAGCTCCGGATGGTCCTCGACAAGGCGCTGAGGGACGTGGCGTTGGCCGTGAGCGAGACCGCGAGCCTCGGCGACAAGCTGAAGCAGGTTCTCGAACAGCATAAGATCAAGTCAGTGCAGGCCGAAGCACACAAGGCTGCCGTGGAACATGCTCGCGCAGAGCTGAACGCAAAGGTGAGCGAGGCCGTGAGTCTGCGTGAGCATGTCAAGCAGCTGTCCGACCAGAGCCGAGGGACGTACGAGAGGGAGCAGCTCCTCCGTGCGACCATCAAGCAGCAGCAAGCCTCCCTACATGGAGCTTACGAGCGCATCAAAGCTGTGGAAATGGAGCTCAATCGCGCACGCGGCGCGGCAATGGAGGAGCGGGATTCGCTCGTGCATACGGCACTGCACGCTCTCTATCAGCTGCGCACGCACTTGGGATCGATCCACGCCTTGAGACCTGAGGTCACTCAACCGATTGACGAGGTGCGCCTTCCGCCAGCCCTGAGCACCCTTGCGCAAGCACCCTTGCGCAGTCTTGCAGCAGGGCGTGTCGGATCCTGTTTTCAATTCGTGTGCTTCCCTGGTATCCCCGCAGGCGCTCTTGGTCAAGCGAGCCTTGGTCACGTCGCAGTCGATGTCATCCCTTGAACGGGTGCAGTACGGCAACACAGAAAGTCTTCCAACTGTGCAAATGCAGAATAGTTCACAGAAGATTGATGCTCGTCTCCAAGACTTCATGGCAAAGGTGGGCGACTCCGCCTTCGTCGCAGGTGCCGCTTACTTCCCTCCGATGTCGCCACCCAGAACATCGCCGCCGCTGTCGACGCCACCGCTGCAGTCCGCGCAAAACACCAGTTCACCACGCATGTACAAATCGATCGCGCAAGTTGGCGTACCTGAGATCCCACTCAGCCGTGGCATGCTTCGTGTGCCCCATCCACCAGCGCACCGCCCGTTGGTAGGCCTCGGTCTGACCAGAAGCGCTTTCTGAGAGCACGCGGGCGATCGGGCGCCCCCACAAGCAGGGGAAAACAATTGTCAAATCCAATGAATCAATGCGGCGTCGCAATATCAGTTACAGTCGTATCAGGTATCACATGATCAGATCGGATGGGATAGCGCCGGCGCTTGATTGCAAGAGTACGGTTGATGTCCGTTTATAAATACATATTAAAAAGTGCGTGCGAGGTGCCGGCGGGACCCACCTGCGGTCGTCCGCCTGCGGCGGCGCGTCCGCGATGTATGGCGATGTCTCGATGTTCGGTTGGCTCGTCCCCCGGTTGCGGTTCGACCGCGACGACCCGGCTCCCGGGCCCGCCGCCCGACCGACCTAGGACCTTACACCTAAACCCGCGCCTAATCGCTAATGCCTTCGCCGGGACCGCACACGCGTAAGCCACACGCGTAACCGATCACCGCTAAAATGCGAACGCACGAAAGGCAAGCACACGAAAGGCAAGCACACACACACGAGCGCACGTGTGCCACCTTTCCAATGCCCTCCAACAAAACCATTCCAATGCCCTCCGACGCGGCGGGGTGGGCTGTCGCTGAGATGAAGCGCCTGCTCACCTCACGTCGCATGAGCAAGTGGGACGCCGTGCAGGCCGCTTGCCGCCGTGCGTCTGCCATGAAGACGGCTGCCGGCGCTCTCGCCTCCCTTGCATCCTCCTCGGATGGCATGCCCGCAAGCCTTGTCAAGTACGTCGTCGAGTTGACCGCCACCGATATGCCAATCGACAGCGGCGTCATCTCCCGCTGCCGCACGTGGCTTGCGACGAACAAACATGAGATTTCGAAGTGCAAGACGCCGCTCGCAATGATTGCAAGCGCCGCGCCAATCGTGGACGCATCGATCAACAACAAGGCAAAGGCCCTTGATCCGACGCTCACAGAAGCATGCCACGCCGCTCTGAAGCTGCCAAATCCGACACACACAGAAGCATGCCACGCCGCTCTGAAACTGATGGCAGCTGAGAAGGCGGCAGAGAAGGCGGCAAAGAAGGCGGCGGCGGTTGTCGCTGCGGAGGCGGCTGCGGAGGCGAAACTGGAGGCACGTGCCAAGCGGGAGGAGAAGGGACGGCTGAAGGCAGAGGCAGAGGCAGATGCTTGGGCAGAGAATTGGGCAGATGCTTGGGAATGGTTCCCTTTGGTTATGAGACGACGGGGGAGGGGGGAGAGGGCGGCCATGGCTCGGGGACGTGTCCGTGAGAGCCGGAGGAGGGCTCGTGCGGCTGCGCGGCGCGGCAATGAGCTCAAGCCGCGCAGCCGCACAAGCCGCAGCTGCGCAGCTCGCACCTCGGTCCGCAATTGCGCGAGGGCTGAGGAATGCCATGCACGGGATGTCCGCCGCCGGCACTCACGCCTGGCAAAGATTGGTGACTGCCTTTATTAGGGTTTAGGCACTCTCAGAGGTCAGAGCTGGGGGCCTGGGGCTGTCATATCGTACGACGCGGTTCGTATCCGGTAAATTTGTAATACGCAATCACTTTGATCACGTCGCCAGCTCGCCCAGGAGCTCGCCACAGATCAGGCGCTCGGCTAACCGGGCTCCTGCACACGTGTTCTGCAAGGCACGCACGCACCGGGAAACACGCGACGGGCGGCGCAGACGGTAAGATGACGCATGACGGGCACAAAAGCAATCGGCCGTCGCTACCCTGTACGGTGGCCCTAGCGTTACGACTCGAACTGGCCAGGCGACGCAACTTCCTCCTCACTTCGTGCCACCTCCTCTCCCTGACTGGCGCAGCTAGGTCCAGAATGTGGCGGACCACCGATCACACGCGCTTCACACCCTGCTGGCGCGTCCACCTGGGTCTGCGCGATGTTGTTGTTGTGGTGGTGGTGGTGGTGCTGCTGCTGTTGCTGCTGCTGCTGCTGCTGCTGCTGCTGTTGCTTCTCCTGTTGCTGCAATGAGACCTCAATCAAGGCCCGCTCCCGCTGCTGCTGCGGAGTCCGAGACTCGCCGAAGCGGTCGTTGCTCATCGTACTGAGCTGTAGCTCCTGCTTGTGCGCTCCGTACTTGCTCATTGTCGCCTTGAGCATCGCCTCAGCCCTCTCCGCCTCCTTGATCGCCTGCTCCGCGGCAAACTCCTCTGCGTCCAGCTTCAGCTGGCGCAGCGCAAGCTCCCGTTGCTCGCTGAGGGACAGTACATGGTCGCGGAACGCCGTGCGAGTCGCCTGTAGCTGACGCTTCTCGGCCTTCGACTGCCTCTGAATCTCGTCGTTCGACTCGTGCAGCTGGCGCACCGTTTCCTTGAAAGCCTCCAGGCGCGCCTTCCTGTCGTCCTCTGCCTTCTTTTGTCGCCTCACCAGGTCCTCGTCGTACCGGCGCGCCTTGTACCGAAGGTGGTCCCTCCATTCCTTCTCGTAGCGAGCCCGCTCCCTCTGGTTGGTCTCTTCGATGCGCTGCCGCTCCTCCTCGGCGAGGGACTTCTTCATCGCCGCCTCGGCTGCCTCCCGGCGCAGCTTCTCGCGCACCTCAGCCGCCTGCCACGTCTTGTGTCGCTTGGTTGCCTCAAGATCACGCTGGTGCTCCTCTTCCCGCCGCCGGAACTCGATCTCGCGCTTGACCCGCATCTCGGCATCGTAGCGCGCCGTGGCCTCCTCCTCCCTGTTCCGTGCCTCCTGCTCAAATTTGGCCGCCAGCTGGCGCGTCTCCTTGAGGCACTTCTTCACCAACTTCTCGCTGCGCTCGACGTGCACAAACATCTTCTCTGCATCCCTCTTATCTGCTTCCATTCTAATCTTGGAGCGCTTTGCGGCCTCATTCCGAGCCGCAGCCGCCTGCTCTTCGAGCAGTTTTTCGCCCTCCGCTGCCTTGGCCTTGGCTTCTGCTGCGGCCTCGGCCGCCTTCCTCTCCATGTCCTTGCGCACTTCTTCCTTGACGCGCGCCTCCACCTTCATTCTGGCATGCTGCTCCTTCATCTCCTGCTCCCGCCGCTCCCTCTCCGCCTTCTGCTGCAGCCGTTTGCGCTCATATTCCTCGCGCTTCTTGGATAGTGCCTCCTCTCGTGCCTCCTTAGCTCGTCGTTCCTTTTCCTGCTCCACTGCGATTGATTCGGCGCGCTCCTGCGCCCGCAGCGCCTCAATGGCCAAACGCTCTTCGCGCAGCGCTCGCTCCCGTTCGTCGCGTTCCTTCTTCTTCTTCTCCTGGTATCGCCGCGCGTAATTGAGTCGACGGGCACGCTCGGCCGTAATTTCCAGCTCCTCTGCCTCTCGCAATTCAGCTTCGTGGCGCAGCAGCTCCACTGTCTGCTCGCGCAAGCGTACTGCCTCGGCGTTCTCGGCCATACGAGATTCCGCCTTCTTCCGAGACGTATCCTTCTCAACTTGCAGCCAAACTTGACGTGCTTGCTTCTGCGCCTCCTCCTCCTTCGCAATCTTCTTCAGCTGCTGCGCATTATATTCCGCCTCCTGGCGCTGCCTCCCGATCTCCATCCACTTCTCATGCACAGAACCTAGATTTTGGGCCGCTGCCTTGACTGCCGATGCGGCCTGCTCCAGTGATTGGCTCCACTCCATTTGAATTTGTGCAAAGACGGATTTCTTCTTAGCGACGATAGCGGCTCCCTGGGCCGACCGCTGCGAGACCTGCGACTCCGGCAGCTCATTCTCCGAGCCAACCGCGCTTGCTCCACCAGCCGTTTTCTCGACAACTGCCTCCACATCGACGACCTCGAGCGGCTTCAAATGCGCAACGTTCGATGCGGCACTCACGTTTGAAAACCGGCGTAAGGAGCCCTCCGCAGCTGGCAAGGCCATCACCGTCGGCGTCAGCACTGACGATATCATCGCCATGGCAGTATCCCGCTTCAAGACTGCATCCTGGTTCATGGCTGCCTCCCGTTCCAGCAGTGATTTTTGGTATCGCTCGCGCCTGATTCGCTCGTCCAGCTCGGCTTTCTTGTGCAGCGCTTCGCGCTGCGCTCTCTCTGCACGCTTACGGCGGGCTTGCACCGAAAGTGTCTTGGCCTCGAGCTCCAGTTGGCCGCGCGACGTCGTACTCGACTCCATTTTGCACAAAGCGCCGTCCGCACGGCCGCGTTTTTGGACGCCGACCGTCCGTCACACATGATTGCGTCGTCATTGGTTTCAGACGCGTACGGGGCTTACCGGTTCGTGTGTCCCATGAACGTTACCACGACGCACGCGACAACCGGTGCCGTGTTTCCCGTGTGTCGCGGCTCCCCCCGGTGTTTTTGAATCGGTTTCAGAAGGCTACGGGGGGTCGAAATGGTTTGAACGGAACGTTTGATGTTTGACAAGCGCTACACACACTGACGACACTGACGACTCGAAAGAGGCTTCTTCGAATACGGCGCCGTACAATTGTATGGTATCGAAGAAGGCGTTGTGTTGATCAGCATTAGGGAATGCTCCGACCCTTCTCTGTTCCTCAGTCTGACACTGCCGGGTGGCTAACCTTCGAGGAGTTCGACGAATTTTCCATCGGATGCAGCCTGCTTCCAGACCGTCCCGCCGCCGAGCAGTTTGCAGACTTCGAGCGCCAGCGGCTTGCGGCTGGAGTCACTGCATCGGATGCCACTGCGTCGTTGTCGTCTCCGACGCCGCAGCCATTTCCAATGCCAGCGCAGCTGTCACCGCCAGGGCGACTGCCAGCGGTGCCGTCACCATCGCCATATCATGGACTGCCTGTATTAACAACCACGATAGTGCCAATGGCTACGGCAGAAGAGTTGAATGCACAGCGGCCTGACCTTGTTCACGTGTGGGCGCAGCTGTTGCCGTTCGCTACCGACACTGCGCCCGTTGCGGGCCCGCACTCGGTGGCGGCGTTCTCGGCGGTGACGGCAGCAGCAACCGGTCGACCTTATGCAGAGGAGGCACCGCCTCGTGCGAGAGCACCGGCACGCTCTCCACCTGCACGTGCGCAAGTGGCAGCAGCAGCCGCAGCGCGAGCGTCAGCTGCTCCTGCCACCGCACCCGCAGACCAGGCAGCGGCCGCAGGGCCACGTCCTCGCCAACGGACAGCGCGGGCAAGCACGGGCAAGCACAAGAAGCCGCAGGGCCGGGCCCCAAAGGGCAAGCGCTGGAATGCGGATCTCGGCGCGTGGATTCCAGATGGGCTCTCACCAGCGCCGACCACCGCGGAGGACGTGCGAAGCACCAAGGGCGCTGCGAAGGGCGCTGCCAAGGGCTCTGCCACTGACGGCCACGGCAAGGAGGACGAGGACGAGGACGATTACGGCGTCGAGTCCGATAGCGAGGACGAGGGCGGCGGCGGCGTCGAGGCAGCGACTGGTGCTCGCCACAGCGCTCCGTCGCTGGAGCCTGCGAGCGCAGTGCAGATGGACGAGGAGGACGAGGAGGACGAGGAGGAGTCCATTTTAGGCAACGATCCGTCCATATTAGGCAGGGAGCAGGCGGCAGCGGGGGGCGTGGAGGACGGCACTGGAGGCGCCCGGCACGACGCCCGGCACGACGCCCGGCACGACGCCCGGCACGACGGCGAGCTCGTGTCCCAAGGGCGCCCACGTCCGCAGGTGGTGCTCGAGGACGATGACGAGGATGACGCGCCTTATGACGCAGCCGAGAGCGTGCCACCTGCGTGGGATCAGTGGGAGGACTGGGAGGACCCAACGGCGGAGGACGAGGCACCGCCCGCCTGCGCGCCCACCGCCCTCGCGCCAGCTGCCCGTGCGCCGAGCGCCGTGGTGGCGCTGAGCGCCGTGGTGGCGCCGAGCGCCGTGGTGGCGCCGAGCGCCGTGGTGGCGCCACCGTCGCTCGCTGCTCCCCCAAGCGCGCCGTATCGAGCGCCGCGGCCACCGTCGCCGTCGCGCCCAGTGCCGTTACAAGTGGACCAACGTGGACTGCTGCCGTCGCCCAATGCTGCCCGGACGACCCCGGCGCCCGAGGCGGCGCGGACCGCCCACCTGTCCGGAGGCTTGTCGTGGATTGAGTCCCTGCACGATGGGAGCGGTATGAAATCTCTCGGAGGCACGGCGGCTGCACCCGCCGCCGCCGCTCCACGCCACGTGGCTGCACCCGCCGGCGCCGCTCCACGCCACGTGGCTGCACCGCATAGCCTCGGGGCATCTGCCAACGGCTTCTTTGGTGTCACGTCCCAAGGGGCCTCTGCGCCAGCCGCCGTGCTGCCCTCCGCGCCCGCAGCCGCTCCGCCCGTTGTGCTGCCCGCGAGCAGTGAGCCGCCCCCTCCTTCCCGTTACTCGTCGCTGAGCGCCCGCGAGCACGCGACGTGGGTGCAGCTCGAGAAGCAACGGGAAGGCAAGCCTGGGTCGAGCGGCTCGGGGCTCTCTGCACTCGAGGAGGCCACGTGGGCGGCCCTCGCCAAGCGCGTGCACAAGGAGCAAGCCGAGTACGCGGCGTGGTGGTGGGCACATGCGAACGCGGAGCGTCCTACGCGCTATGGCCGCATCGATCACGAGGTTGAGATCGAGGTCGATCATTGGCTGCGTGCCAGGTCCGAGCGCGCCATCTCCACCTCGACATGCATGCAAGCGCTCACCACGGCGCCCTCCCCCCCCTCTTCACAGGTCCGAGCGCGCCGTCGCGCAGTATCCCCCGGAGTACACCAAAGCCATCGCCATCGCCATCCCGGTGCGCCATGATGGGCACGGAGCTTCCATAGCTGGGGAGGTCGCCACCGCCGAGGCCGACGCGCCCCTCACGCTGAGCGCCGTGCACGAGCGCCCCTCGCCCCCGCCGCCGACCGTGCGAGAGCAGCCCACGATCCAGTGGGAACCGCCCACCATGGATAGAGTGGCCTTCCCCTGGCCGCCCACGACAGCGCTGCCCACGACAGCGCTGCCCACCATGGACAGAGTGGCCTTCCCCTGGCCGCCCACGACAGCGCTGCCCACGACAGCGCTGCCCACGACAGCGCTGCCCACCATGGATAGAGTGGCCTTCCCCTGGCCGCCCACGACAGCGCTGCCCACGGGCGCATGGGTTCAGCGGCTCGCGGCTCGGCGCAGCGCTTCGGCTGCCACTTCGAGCAGCGCTCGTGATGGCGCTCGCTCGAGCGTGTCGCGCGACCCGACGATGGCAGCGCTCGCGCGGCAGTGGCGCGCTCACGTGGGCATGGCCTCCTCGGCCTTCGTCGCGTTGCTCGCTCGATTCGAATCTGGAGGAACCTCGCTTGATCTGCCGGTGCTCATCAAGAAGGATCCCTTTGGCAACGGCTCCACCATCTTTCTCGATAAGCCACTCACGCCGCCCAGGCTCTTGGCGCGTCACAAGAATGTCAAGTTCTTCAGCGCGGCGCTCCGCTCGGCTTTCGCTGATCAAGCCGCCGCAGCCGGTGCTGCTCACGACGGCGCGGGAGCCTCGACCACCGCAGCCATGCCGCCACCGCCTGCGCGGCGGGCGACTCGACCCGGGCCAGTCGAACTCGTTCGTGGAGGGCCATCCGTCGCCGCTGCCGAGCCGTCCGCTGCCGAGCCTGTCGCCTCTGTCGCCGCTGCCGAGCCGGCCGCTGCTGGTGCTGCCGAGCTGGCCGCTTCTGCTGCCGTCGCCGCCGAGATGACGATCTCGCCGTCCGCGGATGCGAATGCTTTGGACGCGCCATGCGGATATTCATACGAGCTGGTCACGCTAGGGGAGCTGCGGCTGCTCGTGCGCTCCAAGCACCACGCCCTCATCGATGGCCGGCTGCGAAGCGCTCGGCTGTCTCGAGCGCTGTCACGAGCGCCCCAAGCCGAGGAGGCGCTGTCACGAGCGCATCAAGCAGAGGAGGCTGCCTTAGGAGGAGGCAGTGCCTCATTAGGAGGAGGCAGTGCCTCATTAGGAGGAGGCAGTGCATCATTAGGAGGAGGCAGTGCCTCATTAGGAGGAGGCAATGCCTCATTAGGAGGAGGCAGTGCCTCATTAGGAGGAGGCAGTGCCTCATTAGGAGGAGGCAGCGCCTCATTAGGTCGCGAAGGCACCGAGGGCGGCACCGACGAGCGGGCGGTGCGCTGCTGCCTCAAGGTTCGCATGGAATACTTCCCCGACCGTTGGGAAGAGATGACCGCCGCCGAGCACGCTCGCTACTACGCCCAACTCGCCGTGCGCCCCGGCGCCAGGCTGCTGCTGTGCAACGTCTGCTGCTTGACTGGGCGTCTACGCCACTGGCATCTCATCTCTCTGGACGACCTCGCGACGCATGCGAAGCACACCGGCTTTGATGCGCCGCGTCGGCTGCGCCAGCTGCACGGGCTGCTGTGCGCGCTGCGAACTCAAGCCGCCGGCGAGCACATGCTTCGTGGGCTCGTCGGCGACCGCTCGAAACTCACCCTATGGAGCGCAGGGCACTCGGCGCGAGACGAAAGCCTCGTGGATGTGCTCGGGGGCCTCGCTGAACATGCGGCGGGGGGCACGCGCGGCGGCGGCGGCGCGAGTCGCACACACCTGGACTTGCGCGCGGCGCAAGCGAAGGCGGGTCTCACCGACAGGGACACAGTCTCTTTCCAGATGCTCCAGTGGGAAAGGCCGCCGGGCGCACCGCTGCAGGCGTCGAACACCTTTGAGCTCGCGCCCGATCTCGCGCCCGATCTCGCGCCCGATCTCGCGCCCGATCTGGCGCCCAGTAGAACCACGTCTGCGCCGGCCACCGCCATCGACGACGAGCGGGCGGCGCCCCCCGCGGCGTCCCGTTCGCACGCATGCGAGCCGCCGCCCCGTGCGACGCCCGACTCAAGCTCCAGCGGTGGTGCCCACGCCAGCGCGCATCGTAGCCCAGGCGGCCGCGGCTCGCAGCGTGATGGCGCCCGTGATGGCGCCCAGGGCCGCGCTCATGGCGGCAAGGGCCGCGGTGACGCCAAGGGCGGTGGCAAGGGCGGTGGGCGCACTGCTGGTTTGCATCGTGCTCAAGGTGCTGGCAGAGGAGCCGAGCATTCTCAAGCTACAAGAACGAGTCGGAAAAGGCCCGGTCGTGATCTTGCGGATGATGATGCTTTGTTCGATTGATTTTACTTCGCAATACGAAAGAGAAAAAGCGCGCGGGTTAGGGGTTTTCTCACACACACCTCCCAGATCCCAGATCGCATACGATACCCGCGTCACTTTTTTCTGCACAGTTTCGATTCCGTGTTTCAAGCGCCGGAGGGCTGCGCGTGTAAGACCACTTAATAAACTAAGGGAGCTCTTAGACACGCACTCATTCACATTCACACCCGTTGAACTTTTGCCACGGAGCCATTTTTCTTCGTCGGGGTGCCGCCGCCGCCGCCGAACACGCTACCCGTGTCCCGCTCGTATGATGGCGCTGCCGCTTGTGTGATGCTGAATGACGCGCACGCCGCTGCCCGAAGTGTCGTGTCACGCTGAGTGAGCCACCGCGCTGTTGTCTCTGCATAGTTACTGCTGCCGCTGAGGGACACGGACGATGAGCCAGAAGGAGGAAGAAGACACGCGCCCGGACGATCGGGAGTACGACGACGAGAGAAGTGACCGCCGCAACGATGACGACCGTCGACGGGACGACCGCGAGTATGAAGCGCCGCGCGACCGCGACCGCGACTACAATGACGGCGGCGGCTATGACGATCGCAACCGGGATCATGGTGGGGCCCGCGGCGGGGACCGTGTCGGGGACCGCGGCAGCGAGCGGTACGACGATCGCAACTACGGCGGGGGCGGGGGCGAGGGAGGCGGGGGCGCCAAGTCGACAGGGACGGCGGTCTCGTGGTCGGACCGTGGGTTTGGCTTCATCAAGCCGGACGATGACGGTCCGGATCTTTTCTGCCACGCGTCAGCGATCACGGACGGCAACGCGCTCGAGGCGAACAAAAAGGTGACGTACATCAAAATCTACGACGACCGGCGTGGCAAAGATCGCGCCGATCAGGTTACTGGTGGCGTCACCCGCGACACCCCGCCGCCTGGCGGTGGTGGCTTCGGAGGTGGTGGTTACGGCGGCGGCGCAATGTGCCATGACTTTGAGAAGGGACGATGCACGCGCGGGTAGGCTCGACACGATTGCCCGTCGCTGCGTGTGCACTGCGTCTGCACGCCACACCCAAGCGCACCTAGGCGCCACCCGCTGCGCCCGCCACCCGCTGCGTCGCCGCCCGCCGGTCGCACGCATGCTGACTCGGACTTGCGTGTGCCTGTGCATGCTGACTCGGACTTGCGTGTGCCTGTGCATGCTGACTTGGACTTGGGTGTGCCTGTGCATGCTCCGCAGCTCGGCATGCAAGTTTTCACACGCTGGCGGAGGCGGCGGTGGCTATGGTGGCGGCGGTTATGGTGGCGGCGGCTACGGTGGCGGCGGCTACGGCGGGGGCGGCTACGGCGGGGGCGGCAACGGCGGGGGCGGCAACGGCTATGGTGGTGGATACGGCGGCGGCGGCAGTGGATATGGCGGCCCTCCTCGCGGATACAACGACGGACCCCGTGGCGGTGGATATGGCGGCGGCGGCGATCGCTACGGCGGCGGCGGCGGCGATCGCTACGGCGGCGGCGGCGGCGGCGATCGCTACGGCGACCGTGGCGGCGACCGTGGCGGCTACGGACGGTATTAATTAAGCCCGGCGCTCGAGAGTCGTTTGGCGGATGAGGCCACCAACGGCATGATGCGGGCGGTGACCGAGAAGATCCGAAGTCAAGTTTGGCGCAGGTGCCCTTCGAAACGCGGGGCGAGTCAGGAAGGTGCCTTTCACATTGTGTGTGTGAGCGGGAAAGCGGGCCAGGATTGCATGTTAATGCGATGGAACGCAGTCGCGTAGAGACATGTGAGTTGAGTGCGATTTTGTTGTGCGCGCGGGCGGCCGGGTCTCTGGGCACTGGGCGGCACTGGCGGGGCTGTGCGGTGGTGCGCGTGAGGCGAGAGGTGCGCGTGTTGACCGGTTTGTGGTTCCACAAAGCCGGAAGGGTATACTACAAGTACAACGTGGTATGTGCTACGTGGACGGTGGCCCTATTGGCTATTCCCTATTGCCACGCTCCACGGTACCAGGCTAGTACGGCGGAACGTCCAAAACGATCATGAATACGGCTCCTTCTATAGACTATAACGGTGCACCACGGCCGACGCGGCGACGGCCCGGCCACGCCACGCGGCCACGGAGCGGATTCGGGCGTTACCCTCTCGCGGCTTCGGGCTTGACGGTTGCCCACGATTCACGCTTTTGTTCACCGCATCACAGCTTCTCAGCCGCTTCACCGGTCTGGGTTGCCGCGTACAGGCGAGAGGCCGGTCGTCTCCGAATTGTGACAAGCACACTGACAACGCGCCAGCCCAAAGAACCGTGAAGAGCGTGAGCGTACTCAGGAGAAAGCCGCGCGTGGCGCGACGAACGGCAGCGAATCGCCACCCAGACTCACCAGGGATATGGAGGGCGCCGTCGCGGCAGCGTGTGGGTGTACGGTCGCGCGCGCGCCGCACTGCAAGACCGTCCTGGCGGTACAGACTGACGCGCTACCGTCGGCTGCCTTTGGGGTCTGACACAGCAATTGTGCTTTCCACTCGCTGCCCATCCAAGGTGACTGCCACCCCAGCCCGGTTACCCACGCATTCATTTCCCGGGATACCGGCCACGAACGCCACGAATGTGTCATGCACGACGAGATCTCGTGCGCAGCCAATCCGCGTGACCGTGAAGAAGTTTTTGGCGCCACTCGGCGGTGGCTCCACTTCGGCGAGGTTGCCGAACTCATCATGCGGCGATACTGCGCACTGAACGTTCGTGCCCAGCATGGCCACAGGCGGTGTACATAACACCTCAACAGAAGAGGCCACGCCAGGTAGCACCTCTACGACGGAAGAGGCCCAAAAGAGAAGGTGCGACACGCGCACGCCAGCAAACCCTTCGGCACGCGTGGCGAAGGTCACACGGTGCGTGTGAGCGTAGTCCTCGAGCTGGAAGAACGGGGCAGCCTGCCCACTTGTCACTTGCGTGACGAACAGCATGGCCTCAGTCGCGTGGGGACTGGTGGTGATTACGCAAGTGACGTTGGAGCCAGCCAGCACAGCTTGAGGTGTACATTGCACCGACGTGAGCGCAGTGAAAGCGAGCTGCTGAACTCCAATCATGTAGCACACGAGGAGCAGGATTGCGACGCGCAAGATATATGCCACCATTCCACCATGTCGCTGCTGCGTGTGCTGCTTGTGCAGCTTGTCGCTCGCAAGTCGGTCATCGATCCAGGCGGCAGGTTGAGCCTCAACGTCGGCGGCTTGCTGCTGCCGTGGTCGCATCAGCGCGATCGAGCACGAGCCTGGCGGGATGACGCTGGCAGGACCGAGCGGCACAAAGGCAGGCTAACATTCTCGCCATCTCGGCCTCTTCACAAGAACAAAGCCTGGCCTGTGAATGTCAAACCGACACTTAATTCCTGAAGCTGTTTTTGTGGGCCACCGACGTCTCTACTGCAAGAGCGCCCATACCTGTACGAGAGATGATTTCGTTGAGCATGCCCTATAACGTTCGTCTGGCCGACGCCCGCGGAGCGACGCACATCCCAATCTTGTACGATACTACAGCGGGTACAGGGAGCTCAGGGGACGCAAGACGCGAACTAATGGGTGACCTCTTCAGCCGCCCATTTCGGTCTGCTCTCCAGTTTCTGAACGGAGCGCGCCGGGCTCAGGAGGGTGCCGCTGCACCTTTCTTCTTGGCTGCCTTCTCGTCCTTCTTCTTGGCCTTGTCGTCGGCCTTAGCCCCCTGAGTAGCCTTGGCCGATTCGTCCGCCGCGAGCTCACCCTCCTTCGCCTCCTTCTCATCCTTGGCCTTCAGGGTCGTTAGATCCTTCTGCGCCTTGGTCGCCGCTTTGCGCAGCGCGAGGGTCGATTTTTCGAGCTCCTTCATCTCCATCGCAGCGTTCTTCGCTGCATCCGTGAGCTTCGTGACAAAAGTCCTGAGCTCGCTTACGTCGATTGCGCCGCCGCCGTCGGTGTCGAGCTTCACGAAGAGTGCGTCGATTTCGGCGGGGGCTGCCTCCACGCCCAACTCGAGCACCGCATCGCGAAATTCATCTGCTTCGAGGCTGCCGTCACCGCTCTTGTCCCACTTGGTCATCACTTCGGCGACTTTCAAGTTCCTCGAGATGATCTTCTCGCCGATTTTGGCATCGACGCTTTTCACGCCACGCAGCTCGGCGAACCGAGCGTCCGCGCGCTCGCACGCGCGCGTCGCCTCGGCCACCTCCTTGATGAAGGCCGCCTTCTCGCGAATCTTCGCCGCCTTGTTGCGCATCAGCGCGGCCTCGTCCGCCGCCCCCTGGGCGGCGTCGATGAGCTTCTTGAAGGCGACTTTGAGCTCATTCACATCGAGCGAATCGTTTTTGTCAGCGTCCAGAAGACTGAAGTATTCATCAATCTCTTTATTGTCCGCTTTGACCTGGAGCTCAGTGCGCACCGCGGTGCGGAACTCCATCTTGTTGAGCTCACCATCATTGTTCTTGTCCAACTTGCGGATGAATGCCAACTGTTTATCTTTTTCCTTGGGGTCAGGCTTCATCGAGTCGAGCTTCGCGATGAGCGCGGCCCCCATCCTACGCTCGAAGGTCGTATTCGGGTTGCTCGCCGCCTTCTCCGCCACCTCGCCCTCCTTGAGCGTTGCCTCGGCGATCTCGTCGATCACTGTGCTCGACAGCAGAGGCTTCTCGCCACCAGTGGGAGCCGAGGACGCGGCCGCCTTACTGCTTGTGCTACTGACCTTGGCAGCTTTTTTAGGGGCGGCGCCCGGAGCGGCAGGTGGCGGCGTCGGAGCAGCAGGAGCGGCGGGAGCAGGGGTAGCGGACACCTTGCCCGCTTTGCCTGCTTTGCTGGCATTAGGCTTGGCATCGGACGCGTCAGCTTTGGCATCGGACGCTGCCGTCTTACTATGGTTGCCGGTGTCCTTGCCGGCATCCTTGCCGGCTTTGGGTTTGGCATCCGGTGAAGCAGGAGCAGAGGAGGCGGCCGCCATACCGCTTTTGCTGCTCTCCTTTTTGGGCTTCGCCGGCTCAGGTGTCGGTGGTGCTGGAGGAGCAGGGGGAGCAGCAGCTGCCTTGCTACTTTTGGCGGCGCCTTTGCCGGCGGCAAAAACGTTCTCGTCCGATGCGTCAGCTTTGGATGAGCTGCTCAAGGACAGTTTCTTCTCAGCCGCCGCCGCCAAAGCAGAGTCCGTGGAAGCAGCAGCAGCAGCCGTTCCTTTACCACCGTCAGCTTTTGGGGGCGACGACTTTTCCTTGCGAGAGGACTTGCTTTTCGTGGAAGGTACGAAGACCACCTGGCTCATCCTATACTTGCGCGGCTAGCTGAGTCGAGCAACAGCAAGAGGGTTGAGGCCGTATCCTCCAGCCGAGAGGGCGCGATTCATGAGATTTTTCGGAGTCTTTTGGAACGTTATGTTGTTTCAGGATTTGGGATTAGGGGGCCAAGGGCTGGTGTTCCATCGAGCGGCGCTGTGTCGGTTCATTTCAACTCTATTTTAGAGCCAATTTCAGAAGTAACACGACTGTCACGTCTCACGTCTGCACACGAACCACGTACTCGTCCCCTCTCTCGCGGCGCGTCGCGCGCGCTCGAAGATAAGCTCGAAGAAGCCCGCGGAACTCACGCACTCCGGTCAGCGGAAACCGCGGACGCCACCTACGGCCCGTTGTCGACGTGCACTGGTTGATTTAGAAAGTTGTATTCTTGGTCACTGCCCTCGTACCCGTACATGTTCCCGTACATGCACACACATCCAGTTGCCCTCTTCTTCCTCATCTTCCTCAACATCGTCGCCATATTCTTCCTCAGGATCGTCCTCAACGTCGTCGCTCTCGTCTTCACTCTGGTACAGGTAATACTCCTCCGGATGATCGAAGGCGTAGAGGACGCCCGCATAGCCCAGTCGTCCTCTACGCTGGTAGGCGTCGAGCTGCTTACACTCGTCTCGCGTGATCGCTCGCCGCGAGATCGGATGTATGAACGAGCCGGTCGAGACGAGGTATAAGAGGTAGTTGGATAGCACGAAGCCGTCAAAGTATGTGGCGTGCGACTCGTCTGTGCCGAGGTTGAAGGGTGGGTATGGGAGCGACGAAAGCGAAGCGTGCGAGATCGGATCTACCTCTGACTCGGACAGTCGTCGCCACCAGTCGTCGTCGCCATTCGGCGATCGCATGAGCGGTCGTTGCGCAGAAACCAGAATTTAAGCAAATGCGCGAAGAGACTTGACTTGAAGAGAGTGCGCGGCCCGCTTTCACAAGTCCGTGAAACGAAGCCGTGAAAACCGCTAGAACTTGTGTTAGCATGAAGACTTGCGTTAGATTGTGTAGAATGTAAAGACGGGTTCAAAAGCTTGTACAAGCGGTGCAATCGAACCCCCGCGGCGCTCGCGCTCGAAATAGCCCGCGGAACACACGCACCCGGACCCGGTCAGCGGACACCGCGGACGCCACCTACGGACGCCTCCCACGCAGCCGGGCGGGTCGGCGGCGGGCGCAGGCCTGCGGCGCACGCCGCAGCCGCGCCGGCATCGGTGCGAGGCAGCAGCCTCTGTGGGTTACGCACACGCACCAGGCGGGGAGGCGACGATGGCGGAACGCGGCGCGCGGAGACTAGATGTCGGGGCGCGGCGCGTGGAGACAATCGCGCCATCGTCGCCTCCCCCGGTTCTGCTCGGACGCCGTCCCACATCGCCTTGCAATGCGCCGACGCTTCCTTGCCACCGTCCCCGTCGGGGCGACGTTGGAGACGCCGGCGGCGTCGAACCTGCGTGCACCGACGCGCCCGATGGCGCGCGCCCCCGTGGGGAACGCAAAGACGCACTCGACACCGTCGCATTACGACGGTGTCGAGCACAAGTGGTGGCTTCCATCGCCGCCGCCGCCGTCGCCTCCGTGGGCGTCAAGCCGCAGGCCGAAGCACCACATTCGGCGCCGGTTGCGCCGCGCAACGCGCTGCGTGGGCACCTTCGCCGCCGCACCTGCACAGCACGCGCGCGCGCTCAGCGCCATCGATCCGTGCTGCGGGCACGAGCTGGCCCGACTTGGGAGTCCGCGCGCAGCTCCTCCGTAGCGCTACCTCGGGCATCATCATAATAATTTTTGGTTGTCTATGCAAATCTAATTGTGGACCCTTCAGGGGCTTAGAATGGTTTTCCCCCGTCCCGGGTGCACTACCGGACGTGACGGAAGCGGTCCCAACGCAGGGCGATGTGAACACAAAGAGTTCCACGGGCTTTCTTGAACGCGCTCGACGCACCGTCTTCGGGCTGCAGGTGCGCGCACGAATGCGCTCCGCTCCGTGCAGGTCGCCAGTGGTGATTCATGCGCCGACCTTCTGCGTGTGCGCATCCCGTCCAGTGGCGGCCACTGGACGG